>OOAI01000007.1_pt1 | contig 177452 bp, 161 predicted proteins | sample 1671191 | NCBI WGS metagenome assembly OOAI01 (sample SAMN06348131, study PRJEB24527) | human gut metagenome | biome: human gut; feature: ankylosing spondylitis patient; material: feces | host: Homo sapiens | place: China | collected 2015-10 | reverse complement strand
TGTGCCGAAGATAGTTAGCTGGAAACGGCTTGTGAAAATAGGTAGTCGCCGACTTAACAAAAAGCTCTGAGATGAAAGTCTCAGGGCTTTTTTGTTGCGCTATATGCCAAGGGGTTGCAGAACAGGGAAAAAGCTGGTATCCTCAAAGCAGGAAAGGGTGAGAATATGCGTTCGGACAGAACCCGCAAGGATACGGCAAAGCGCTATATAGCGGTACTGGCGCTTTTACTGTTCTGCAGCATCGTATTTTATGTGCAGACACATTATCAGCGCACCACGGCAATCCGGCCGGAGGACGATTATCGGGGCAGGATATCGCAGTTTCATAGCAGCGTAGATCGGGATGATGACGGCGTAGACGATCAGTTGGATATTCTGAACGGTGCACTGGCCTATGTGAGCACACATCCAAAATACAAAAGTCGCTATTATGAGACCGGTTATCCTGACGATGGTTATGGCGTTTGCACCGATGTAGTTGCATATGCGTTGAAGAATGCCGGATATAATCTACAAGAGCTTGTGGACGCAGATATCCGGGAGCAGCCACAGGATTATATGGTGGAAGAACCGGATGCAAACATTGATTTCCGACGGGTACGAAACCTGAAGGTGTTTTTTGCACACACAGCAGCTGCCCTGACCACAGATGTCTCAGAAATAGAGGAATGGCAGGGCGGCGATATTGTGATCTTTGAAAGACATATCGGCATCGTGTCCGACCGGCGAAATAAAAACGGAGTGCCTTATATCATTCACCACAATGACCCATGGCAGACAGCTTACGAACAGGACATTCTGGAAAAACGAACCGATATCGTGGGTCATTACCGGATTTCAAAATAAAAAGCGTCCCCGCTGCACTGTGCATAACAGTGCGGCGGGGACGCATATTTTATTGGGTGGTGTACCGGTTACGATACAAGCCTCAGCTTAGCCCTTGCCTGCGCAGCCGAACAGCTCGATCTTCTCCTTGCACTTGGCCTCGATGGCCTTTGCGCCGGGAGCCAGCAGCTTGCGGGGGTCGAAGCCCTTGCCCTGCTGATCCTTGCCTTCTTCGATGTACTTACGGGTGGCCTCAGCAAACACCAGCTGGCACTCGGTGTTGATGTTGATCTTGGAAACGCCCAGGCTGATGGCCTTTGCGATCATCTCATCGGGGATGCCGGTGCCGCCGTGCAGGACCAGAGGAATGTTGTTGGTGGCCTTGTGGATGCGGTCCAGAGCCTCGAAGTCCAGACCCTTCCAGTTTGCAGGGTAGACGCCGTGGATGTTGCCGATGCCGGCAGCCAGGAAGTCGATGCCCAGAGCGGTGATCTTTGCACACTCTTCGGGATCAGCAATCTCGCCAGCGCCTACAACGCCGTCCTCAACGCCGCCGATGGAGCCGACCTCGGCCTCGATGCTCATACCATGAGCGTGTGCCAGAGCAACCAGCTCCTTGGTCTTTTCCACGTTCTCCTCGATGGAGTAGTGGCTGCCATCGAACATGATGGAGGAGAAGCCGGCCTCAACGCAGGCCTTGCAGCCCTCGTAGGTGCCGTGATCCAGATGCAGAGCAACGGGAACGGTGATGCCCATGGAATCGACCATGGCGCTGACCATGGCGGCAACGGTCTTGAAACCGGTCATGTACTTACCAGCACCCTCGGAAACGCCCAGAATGACGGGGCTCTTCATTTCCTCGCAGGCGGTCAGGACTGCCTTGGTCCACTCCAGATTATTGATGTTGAACTGCGGCACACCGTAGTGGCCATCGCGTGCCTTGAGCAGCATTTCGGTTGCATTTACCAACATTATTCATTACCTCCAAAAATTATCGGGGTTCCGGCTCTGCCACACACCGCATTGTGCATGGTTTAACGAGCCCACATGGTTAGTATACCCCAAACTGCGCCTAAAATCAATCCGAACAGGCGCTTTTTCTTGCGCAGAGCTGCTGCGGAACGGGCACGGCACAAAGCAGCTGATGCGGCTGCGGCAGAAATACTCTGCGCTTGGCGACAAAAATCCATAGATGCTGCAACATCTGCCTTGTGCATCGATGACGCGGGTTTTCAACACATTTTAACATTCGTCAAAATGATGTTGGAGAAAATTGCAAAAGTGGACAATTTCCGGTTCAAAAAATTGTCATAATTCCGACTTGAATTTTACAAATTGTAAGGCTTTTGCCAAGATGTGGAGGAACCTGCTGTTGAAAACTCGGTGGAAACTGTTTAATTCCACCCGGAAAACGGGCGCTATGGCTGGACTTTTACACACTTTCCACCGAGTTTTCAACTTGTGGAAAAACTACAGAGCGTTTACGGAATGTATAGACGTTTTTTGTGGAAAACTTTTGACCTTGGCAAAACGGCGGAATTGCACCCTGCCGACCGGGCAGCGGGCAAAACATTTTTACAGCTGCCGAAACCGGCAGGAAGGAACGCTTTTTACCGAAAAAATTTTAGCGCCGGGCAATAAAATCTCTGCAATTTGTGGCGAAGCCGGGCGAGATATGGTATACTTTATCTTGGATTATCATAAACAGAATAAAACGCTCCGGCGCGGCACCGCCCGCCCGGAACGGAAGGAGCATAAAAAAGATGGAAGAACGTAACCAGCCGCGCCGTCCGCGCCGCGATGCAGAGCAGCCGCAGCAGAAAAGCGAGAGCCTGATCTACGGCAAAAACCCTGTGACCGAGCTGCTCAAGAGCGGCTCCGGTGTGGACACCGTGCTTATTGCCGAGGGGATGGCTCCGGCAGTGGCGGCATACTATACAGCGCTGGCCAAAGAGGCCGGTGCAACGGTCAAGCGGGTGCACCCCAACAAGCTGCGCCTGATGACCGGCACCGAGAGCCATCAGGGCGTGGCGGCCTTTGCAAGCGAGATCGAGTACGCGACCGTGGAGGATCTGCTGGCAGCAGCCAAAGCCAAGGGCGAGCCGCCCTTTTTGGTGCTGAGCGACGGCATTGAGGATCCCCACAATCTGGGCGCAGTCATGCGCAGCGCCCTGCTGTGCGGTGCCCACGGCATCGTCATCCCCAAGCGTGGCGGCGCATCCGTTACCCCCACCGTGATCAAGTCCAGCGCAGGCGCTGCCGAGCGTCTGCCGGTGGCGCGCGTGGCCAACATCGGCGAGACCATCCGCCGCCTGAAGGAGCAGGGCGTGTTCGTCTACTGCGCCGACATGGACGGCGTCTCCCTGCGCAAGAATAACCTGACCGGCCCCATCGCGCTGGTACTGGGCAGCGAGGGCAGCGGGGTATCCCAGCTGGTCAAGAAGCTGTGCGACGGTGTGGTGCGGCTGGATATGGCTGCACCCGGTACCGGCGTGGACAGTTATAACGTTTCGGTGGCGGCAGGCATTATCCTGTACGAGATCCAGTCGCAGCGCGCCGTAGAAGAATAAAACAAGCGGTAAACTCCATCCAGAACAGTGGGAGGGACAAGGATGCCGAACAATAAAAATGAACGCAAGGGCAAGCAGACGGGAGAGCTCTCGGCTGAAGAGCGGTTCCGCAACTTTTTCAGCACCAGTGTGATCGATCTGCCCGAGGAGATGACCCACCGGGACGAGCCTGCCCCGGTGGAGGAAAAGCCCAAGGCCGGGCTGCTGGGCAAGCTGTTCGGCCACGATAAAGAAGAAACGCCCGCCGCGGCACAGCCGGTGCTGGAGATCCCCACCGGCGAGATCCTGCTGGGGGCAGATGCAAAGCCGGTACAGCCGGAGCAGGAGGACATGGCGCTGGAGCTGCGCACCGCAGACCCTGTTCCGGTAATGCCGCTGCAGCCCGCCCGCCCGGAGCCTGTCAAGGCAGTCCCGGCAGAGCCTGTGCCTGCACCCAAGGCGGCTGCTGCCGTGAAGCCGGCACCGGAAAAGCCCGTACCGCAGCCCGCTGCAGCGCCCCAAAAGCAGCCCAAGGCGAAGAATGCCCCGGAGACGCTGCTGCCGCAGGAGGAACTGGAACAGCGGGAGATGCAGCAGCTGAAGGATATGCTCAACGGCATGAGCGGCAAGGCAAAGCCTGCCCCGCAGTCGGCAAAGCCCGTGCAGGCAGCGCCGCAGCCAAAGGTGCAGCCCGCGCCTGCACAACCTGCGGCAGAGCCGGAAAAAGCCCCGGCAAAGGCTGCACAAAAGGCCGCCGAGGAACTGCCGCCGGTGGTGTTTGCCAGCGCTCCGGCAGACCCGGAAACGCTGCCAAAAAAGCCTGAGAAAAAGTCGATCTTCCAGATGTTCGGCACGGCAGAGGACGAAAAGCCCGCTGCCCACAAGCCGGAAAAAGAGGATACCATGAGCCTGCCGCTGCTCCCGCTGGAGCAGGACGGTGCTCCTGCTGAACCGGCTCCCGCACCGGCAGATGCTGCCCCCGCCGCCCCGGCACAGCCGGAGACCGCGCCGGAAGCAGCTGTTCCTGCTGAGGAAGCTGTGCCGGAATCCACCGCTGACAAACTGCACCATATGGCCGCAGAGCTGACCTTGCGGTGTGTGCTGGCGGGCATTCTGGCTGTGGTGCTGCTGCACCTTGGGCTGACGGCAGAACGTCTGCTGCCGCCGCTTTCGGTGCTGGACCCGGACGCTGCCCCGGCGGCGTTCTATGCCGCCAATCTGCTGCTGTTTGCCGCCAGCCTGTTTGTGGGCTACCCGGTGCTGCGGGACGGCCTGACCGGCTTGCGCGGTCGTCCCAGTGCAGACACCATGCCCGCGCTGGCTGCTGTGGCAGCGCTGCTGCAGGCAGTGGTGGCCATGCTGAATGCCAACGCCTACCGCAGCACCGAGGGCATCGGTCTGCTGACCGGTATGGCGGCGCTGGGACTGTTTCTGGCGCTGGTGGGCAGCCGGGTGATGCTGTCTGCCGTGCAGGGCGGCTACGCGCTGGCGGCAGAGGGCGGCGAACTGCGGGGCGCTTACCGCACCCGCGATAAGGACCTGATCCGCGCCCTCGCCCGGGATCTGGAGCAGAAGGACCCGTGGGTGCTGCTGAGCCGCCCGGTGCAGACCGCCAGCGATGACTTTGTGGAGCAGAGTCTCAGCGAGCGCGCCAGCGAGCGCCGTGCCCGCAAGGTGGCCTGTGTTCTGCTGGCGGCAGCAGTGCTCAGCGGCGTAGCCTTCCTGCTGTTCGGCGGCGGCATCAACTGCGCTGTGGCTGCGGCTGCTGCCGTGCTGTGCATGGGCGCACCCCTTTCCTCGGTGCTGGTGCCGGGTCTGGCGGCGCTGCGGCTGCAAAGAGCTGCCGCCGCTGTGGGCGCTGTGGTGCCCGGCTGGGCAGCCATTGAGGAGCTGGGCGGCATCGACACCATTGAGCTGGATGCCGATGACCTGTTTACCGCTGACAGCGTGACGCTGGAGGATATCCGCATCTTCAAGGGCGGACGCATCGACCGCGCCATCCTATATGCGGCCAGTGTACTGAACGAGAGCTGCGACACCCTGCGCGGGCTGTTCCGCCAGATCATCGAGGATCGCACCGATATCCTGTTCCCGGTCAAGGATCTGGAGCAGCACACCGGACTGGGCTTCTCGGCATGGTGCGACAATAACCGCATCCTCATCGGCACCCGCCGCTACATGGAGCAGGAGGGCGTTACCCTGCCGGAGCAGGATTACGAGGACAGCCACTCCAAAAATGGCGAGCTGCAAATTTTGTATCTGGCAGTGTCCGGCAACCTGCACGCCATGTTCGTGCTGCGTTATGTGGGCGGCCGCAATGTGGCACGCAGCCTTGCTTCTCTGCAAAGGGAGAACATCCGTCTGCTGGTCACCAGCAAGGATCCCAGCCTGACGGCACGGCACATCACCGAGGCTTATCATCTGCCGGAGGGCATGGTCACCGTGCTGGACGGCGACCAGTGTCAGGCCATTGAAGCCGCCGATGCTGCCCCGGAAAAGCCCGACTGCTGCCTGTACCACCACCGGGGCTTTGCCAGCTTGACCGGCGGCTTACAGGCTGCCGATCAGGCACAGAATGCCGAGACCAGCGCTACTACGGTGCAGCTGGTGTCGGTGTGCTTCTCGGTGTTCATTGCGGTGCTGCTGACCTATGCGGGCAGCATCTGGCAGCTTTCCATCGCCACGGTGCTGATGTATCAGGCCGCATGGAGCGCCCTGAGCATCGCCGTCTGCGCCCTGAAGCAGCATAGCTGAAAGCTTTCGCATAGTACAAAACGGGCTGTTGCACAGAACCTTGTGCAGCAGCCCGTTTTTGTGATCTTATTTTATTTTCTTGCGCTTTTCGTAGTCGTTCAGGGCGGTCAGCGCCTCGCCGGAAAGGGGAATGAGCGCCAGCATATTGAAGATGGTCATCAGCCCGATGCCAACGTCGCCCAGATCCCACACCACGGTGTAGGCCTGTGTGCCGCCCACCAGCAGCATGGCCAGCGCCAGCAGCTTGTAGGCGGTCTGGCTCCACCAGTTGTCACCGCACAGGTAGGCCACATTGCCCCGGGCGTAGTACAGCACCCCCAGAAAGGTGGAAAAGCTGAACAGTGCTAAGATCACCGCAATGAACACGATGCCAAAGCTGCCCAGATGGTACTGCATGGCGGTCTGCAAAAGATCCATACCGTTCAGCCCGGCGGTGATCTCCTGCGGCACCAGCAGCATCAGAAAAGCAGTGCAGCTGCAGATGACCACCGTATCGATCAATACGCCCAGCGCTTGCACAAGACCCATCTTTACCGGGTCGTCGCACTCCGCAGCGGCAGCGGCGCAGGGGGCAGAGCCGCTGCCCGCCTCGTTGGAGAACAGCCCGCGCTTGACACCGTTCATCAGCACCGCGCCAAAGCCGCCTGCGGCCACCTGACGCAGGCCGAAGGCCTCGGCAAAGATGCGTGCCAGCACGGCGGGCAGCTGCCGGAGATTCAGCACCACGATGCCCACCGTGATGACAAAGTAGCACACCGCCATGACCGGCACGATGAAGTCAAGGCTTTTCACGGTGGCATTCTTGCGCAGCACGATCAACGCTGCCAGCAGGGTAAGCACCACGGTGGTGGCCAGCGGCGGGACGTGAAAGGCGTTTTCAAAGGCAGAGCTGACCGAGTTGGAGATGACTTGGCTGATACCGCACCAGCAGATCAGGCCGGACACCGCAAACAGTGCTGCGCACACCGAGCGGCGAAGCTTTTTGCCCCGCTTGCGCTCGGCCAGCACATGCAGGTAGTAGGCCGGGCCGCCCCGCCAGCCGCCGTACAGCGGGTCCGGCACGCGGTATTTCTGCGCCAGAGTAGACTCCACAAAGGAGGTGGAAGCACCCAGCAGCGCAGTGACCCACATCCAGAACACCGCGCCCGCACCGCCCGCCGAAACAGCGGCCACCACGCCCACAAGGTTGCCCATGCCCACCCGGGTAGCGGTGGAGATGACCAGCGTCTGGAAGGAGGAAAGCCCGCCCGCAGCCTGCTTTTTTTCACACACTGCGCCGATCATATCCCGGAACAGCCGCACCGGCAGCAGCCGGGTGCGCAGGGTAAAGCCGATACCGGCTGCAAACAGCAGCACCACCATAAAGGAGATGCCAATGCCGCCCGCCACCGGCAGGGTGAACAAATCGCCCCACAGCAGGCGGTAAAACGCTTCGATCAGATCAACTATCAAGAAAACAGCCTCCTGTACTTTTGAGAAATAAAGTTACTACTTCATTATAGTACAGCACAGAAGAATTGTAAAATCTAAAAAATTGATAGAATAGATTGACCAAACTGAACGCAGTGCAGCAAATGCAAAATAATAATTCCGCTGAATGTGCCCAGAGCTTAAGCGGAGGGTATTTTAAATCGTCCTACAAAAAAGGGACTGCCGCACGGTTTGTGCAGCAGTCCCGGAGGAAGAAGCGCCTTTCAGCGCGGGGAAAGCTTACAGGATGTCGATGTATTCACCGGCCAGCGCCTTGTTCATGCTGCGCACAGCGCAGAACTTGCCGCACATGCTGCAGGTGTCGCTGTGGTCGTCCTCGGGCAGGCGGGCGTCGCGGATGGCCTTGGCGGTCTCGGGGTCCAGCGCACAGGCGAACTGTGCATCCCAGTCCAGTACGCGGCGGGCATCGCCCATCTTGTCGTCAATGTCCCGGGCGTGGGGGATGCCCTTGGCAATGTCGGCGGCGTGAGCGGCGATCTTGGAGGCCACGATGCCCTGCTTTACGTCATCTACGTTGGGCAGAGCCAGATGCTCGGCGGGGGTCACATAGCACAGGAAGGCCGCGCCGCTGGCGGCTGCCACTGCGCCGCCGATGGCAGCGGTGATGTGGTCGTAGCCGGGGGCGATATCGGTGACCAGAGGTCCCAGCACATAGAAGGGGGCGCCCATGCAGATGCTCTTCTGCACCTCCATGTTGGCAGCGACCTGATTCAGAGGCACATGGCCGGGGCCTTCCACCATCACCTGCACGTTGTGCGCCCATGCGCGCTTGGTCAGCTCGCCCAGACGCACCAGTTCTTCGATCTGGCACACGTCGGTGGCGTCAGCCAGACAGCCGGGACGGCAGGCATCGCCCAGAGAGATGGTCACATCGTGCTCGGCGCAGATCTCGCAGATCTCGTCAAAGTGCTCGTAGAAGGGGTTCTCGTTGCCGGTCATGCTCATCCACGCAAACACCAGAGAACCGCCGCGGCTCACGATGTTCATCTTGCGCTTGTGCTTGCGGATCTGCTCGATGGTCTTGCGGGTGATACCGCAGTGCAGGGTAACAAAGTCCACACCGTCCTCTGCGTGCAGGCGTACCACATCGATGAAGTCCTGTGCAGTCAGTTCTGCCAGATCCCGCTGGTAGTGGATGACCGAATCGTACACCGGCACAGTGCCGATCATCACCGGGCACTCGTGGGTCAGCTTCTGACGGAAGGGCTGAGTGTTGCCGTGGCTGGACAGATCCATAATGGCTTCTGCGCCCATGTTCACGGCGCTCATCACCTTCTGCATCTCAATGTTGTAGTCCTTGCAGTCGCGGGAGACGCCAAGGTTCACGTTGATCTTGGTGCGCAGCATGGAGCCCACGCCCTCGGGGTTCAGGCACTTGTGGTGCTTGTTGGCGGGGATGGCTACCTTGCCCTCGGCGACCCACTGGCGGATCTCCTCGGTGGTGCGGTATTCCTTTTTGGCTACGATCTCCATCTCCGGGGTGATGATGCCCTTGCGGGCGGCATCCATCTGGGTGGTATAAGTCTGCATACGCTGTGTTCCTCCAAATGACAGTTTATCTCTGAACAGCAGGGTGCTGGTCATACAGTGATGTGGGAGCGAACCGCCGGTCGGGAGTTTCTCCGAGGACCGTCCGCTGGGGTGGGACCCTGCTGCCGCAGGCAGTAGGGCGGGCGATGGAATGGCCCGATTCGTGTCCGAGGAGAAAGCTCCCGGCCAGCAGGTAAGTAGCCGCCATTCAGAAAAAATAGAACGCTCTGGATGCCGGCACCTGCGCAAAATACGCTTTTCATGTTGGTTTTCTCCATGAATTTTGTAACGCGGCCCAAGGTGGTGCCCCCGGTTTGCCGCGGGATGATAGCTTACTTTATGATCTGCTCCGAAAGGGCGCGCAGCTCCCGGCACTCGGCCTCGATGTCCTTTGCGGCAAAGATAGCGCTTACCAATGCCACGCCGTCCACGCCGGTGCCCTTGAGCTGCAGGATGTTCTCCTTGTGGATGCCGCCAATGGCTACCACCGGCACATCCACGGCGTTGCAGATGTCCAGCAGGGTCTGCCGGGGCATCTCGCTCACGTCCGTCTTGGTGTGGGTGGCAAATACCGCGCCTACGCCAAGGTAGTCCGCGCCGTGCGCCACAGCGTCCAGCGCTTCCTGCACCGTGTGAGCGGATACGCCGATCATTACACCGTCGCCCACGCGCTGACGCACCTGTGCGGCAGCCATATCGTCCTGCCCCACATGGATGCCCTCGGCGTGGCACTGCAGTGCCACTTCCACGTTATCGTTGATGAACAGCGGCACACCGTACTGCTGGCACAGGGCGTGGATTTGGATGGCTTCCTGTAAAAAATCCGCGTCGCCCAGCTGCTTTTCCCGCAGCTGCACGCAGGTGGCACCGCCCTTCAGGGCACTTTCCACCTGCTGATACAACGTCTGCTCGCCCACCCATGCGCGGTCGGTCACCGCGTACAGGAGCATGGTGTGTTTATCGCACTTCATAGTTTGCGCCTTTCTCCAGCTGTTCGGGGGTCATGTTGTAAATGGCATCAATGATGTAATTGCGGTAGGTAGCGTTGCCGTCCTGCGGGGTGAGCCGCTGGTGGGCGATCTCACCCGCCAGACCCATGGCGCATACCGCCGCAGCGGCAGCTTCCAGCGGGTGGCCGGGGTTGGCGGTGACAAAAGCCGCCGTCAGGGCAGAAAGCTGACAGCCTGTGCCGGTGATGCTGCTCATCATGGCGTTGCCGTTGCGGATGCAGTAGGCTTTTTGTGCATCGGCTACGATGTCGATAGCACCGGTAATGGCAACCACTGCGCCGGTGCGGGCGGCAAAGGCCTTGGCAAAGGCTACGGCGCTGTCCAAGTTCTCCTCGGTCACCTTGTCGGCTACATCTGCATCCACGCCCTTGGTGGTGCCCGTGCCGGAGGCAAGGGTCTTGATCTCCGAGATGTTGCCCCGGATCACTGTGAACTGCACCTCCCGCAGCAGGCGGAAGGCGGTGTCGGTGCGCAGATGGGAAGCGCCGGCACCCACCGGGTCCAGCACCACGGGGTGTCCCAGCTGATTGGCCTTTTTGCCCGCCAGCAGCATACTGGTGACGGTGCGGCTGTTCAGTGTACCGATGTTGATGTTCAGCCCGCCGCAGATGGCGGTGATCTCCTCCACCTCGGCGGCATCATCGGCCATGATGGGGGAGGCACCGCAGGCCAGCACCATGTTGGCGCAGTCGTTCACGGTGACATAGTTGGTGATGTTGTGGATCAGCGGACAGCGGCTGCGCAGGTTCTCAAAGGCGGTTTTGAGCATTTCCGGCACCTCCGCTCAGGAAAGGCTGTTCTGCATGGAGCGCAGAGCGCCGGAGCGCTGCAGGCTGAACACCACAGCACCGGCGATCACCGCACCCACGGCGGTGGAGATGAGGAAGGGCACGATATAGGCGTAGAAAGCGATGTCCGCAGCGCTCTTGCCCATCAGGAAGATGGCCACGGGCCATGCGCACAGGCCGCCCAGAATGCTGGTGCCGAACACCTCACCCACCACGGTGGCGATCAGGTTTTTGGTCTTGTGGTATGCAAGGCCGCACAGCAGTGCGCCGAACATACTGCCCGGGAAAGCCATCAGGCTGCCCAGACCAAGCAGGTTGCGCAGCAGGGAAGCCACGAAGGCCACGCCTACACCCCACCACGGCCCCAGCAGAACGGCGCACAGCACGTTGACCATGTGCTGCACCGGGGCGCACTTGCTGCCGAACATGGGAAAGCTGAACACGCTGCCCACCACGCACAGGGCACAGAACATACCGGCAAGGGCAAGCTTTTTGACAGAGAGATTCTTCATGATAAATTAGCTCCTTTTCAACCATCTGCGGCAGCGCAGGATGAATACCGGCGCTCCCGCAACAAAACAGCCCGTGCCCGCAACAAGGCGGGAACAGGTACGGAAGGTGCGGTCGAAGCTTACTGGCTTCCTCTCACGCCGGAACACGGCTTCCCATCGCTGCATTCATCCAAGGCTCAGGGCGCTCCCCCTCAGCCGGCTGCGGAACCTCCGCAGAGGCACAAAAAAACAGGAGGGGCCCGGCACGGCTCCTCCTGCAAAAAATCATAAAGGGTATGACTTCCTACGGCGGCATTATCCGCATCAGGTAAAAGGGTCGAAGCTTGCTATACTTCCTCTCAGCCCGCTGCACGAGCTCCCCTGTGTTTGATTGTGACTGTATTCTACACCTCTTTCCCAAAAAATGCAAGAGGGAAGGGGACGATTTAGAATGGCCTCCGCTTATGCTCTGGCCATCTTCAGCGGAAAGATTATTTTTATTTCACGTTTGTCGCGGCCTGCTGGAACTTGTCGGGGCAAAGCCCCTCCATCTGCCCACGCAGACCGCTCCGCCGCTTAAAAGCCCCACTGGGGCTTTCATTGCTACGCAACCGCGGCCTACTCCAAACGCATTTTCACAAGCGGGGTCGCAGAGGAAAACAGCAGTTGCAGTCTGAAAGCGCTATTTTACCATTACGACCCCTCCCGTGAAAAAGCATTTCAGCCAAGCCCGCAGGCTTGGCTGAAATGCAAATTAAAATAATAATTCCGCTATCTATGCGCAGAGCGAATGCGGAGCGCATTTTCAATCATTAAACTGTTTCATTATAAATCAAAGCCGCCGTGCAGGGGTCTGCGCGGCGGCTTTGGTCACAGAAAGGAGAATAATATGAAAAAGCAGAAAAAGTCGGGTTAACCCATGGTCACCTGCACCGTTACCTCAGTCCCGGCGGCAGCCAGCGGCAGAACGTTGCCGGATATGGCCTTGCCGTCCACGGTAACGGCCTTGATGCCGTGCTGCACCCCGGCGGCGTTATCCACCGTGATGTGGTACACAGCACCGCGGAAGCGGCGGGTCACGGTGAAGCCGGACAGGGTGTGAGGGATGCAGGGGTCTACCTTCAGGCCATCCAAGGTGGGCTGGATGCCCAGAATGTACTGGCTGATGTTGAAGAAGGTCCATGCCGCTGTGCCGGTCAGCCAGCTGTTTTTGGCTTCACCAAAGGTGGGGGCGTCCTTACCGGCTACCATCTGGCTGTAAACGTAGGGCTCGGTGCGGTGGATCTCGGAAATGTCCTCGATGTAGGCGGGGCAGGTCTTGCGGTACACCGCAAAGGCGCGGTCACCGTGGCCGAGCGTTGCCTCGGCGCAGCTGATCCACGGGTTGTTGTGGCAGAAGATACCGGCGTTCTCCTTGTATCCCGGAGGATAGCTGGAGATCTCGCCCAGATTCAGCTGATAGCTGGTGTAGGCGGGCTGCAGCAGTACCACACCGTATTTGGTGTCCAGCCGCTCCTCCACGCTGGCAAGCGCCTGCGCGGCCTGTCCGCTCTCCTTGCCGATGCCGGCCATGACACACATACCCTGCGGCTCAATAAAGATCTGACCCTCGGTGCACTCCTTGCTGCCGACGGGCTTGCCGAAAGCATCGTAGGCACGGCGGAACCATGCGCCGTCCCAACCGGCGGTCAGGGTGGCCTGCTCCACGGCATCAATGTGCTTGCGGGCGGCAGCGGCTTCTTCGGTCAGATTCAGATGGTCGCACAGCTGGGCGTATTCGTGGCCGTACTTGACGAACATACCGGCAATGAAAACGCTTTCGGCCACAGGACCCTCGCTGGGGCCGGTGATCTGGAAGCTCTCACCCGGGTGCTCGGAGAAGCAGTTCAGGTTCAGGCAGTCATTCCAGTCGGCGCGGCCGATGAGCGGCAGACCGTGGGGACCAAGATGGGTGCAGGTAAAGTTGAAGCTGCGGCGCAGATGCTCCATCAGGGTCTGCGCCTTGGTGGCGTCGTTATCAAAGGGTACCTGTTCTTCCAGAATAGACCAGTCGCCGGTCTCCCGCAGGTAGGCGGCGGTACCGGCAATGAGCCACAGCGGGTCATCGTTGAAGCCGGTGCCGATATCCCGGTTGCCCTTTTTGGTCAGGGGCTGGTACTGGTGGTAGGCGCTGCCATCCTCAAACTGGGTGGCGGCAATATCCAGAATGCGCTCCCGGGCGCGGGAGGGGATGATGTGCACAAAGCCCAGCAGATCCTGACAGCTGTCCCGGAAGCCCATGCCGCGTCCGGTGCCGCTTTCGTAGTAGCTGGCAGAGCGGCTCATGTTAAAGGTGACCATGCACTGGTACTGGTGCCAGATATTGACCATGCGGTTCAGCTTTTCCTCGCCGGATTCCAGATGGTAGGTGGACAGCAGCTGCTCCCAGTGGGTGCGCAGGGCGGCGCGGGCGGCATCGACCTGTGCATCGGTGGCGTAGCGCTCCATCATGGCGTGGGCGCGGGTCTTGTTGATGATGCCCGGGGCAATGAACTTCTCCTGCTGCGGGTTCTCGATGTAGCCCAGACCAAACAGGATGCTGTGGCTCTCGCCGGGGGCGAGGGTCAGGTGGATGTGCAACGCACCCACCGGTGCCCAGCCGTGGGCAATGCTGCCGGAGCAGTGCCCAGCGCGGACGGCCTGCGGGTCTGCCGGGCCGCCGTACACGCCGCAGAAGGCATCCCGGGTGGTGTCAAAGCTGTCCACCGGGCAGTTTGCCCAGAACACGGCGTAGTGGTTGCGGCGCTCGCGGTACTCGGTCTTGTGGTAGATGACGCTGCCCTCTACCTCTACCTCACCGGTGGAGTAGTTGCGCTGGAAGTTGGAGCTGTCGTCCACGGCATCCCACAGGCAGAACTCCACATAGCTGAACAGATCCAGCTCCTTGACAACAGTGCTGCCGTTGCACACTGTCACCCGGTCCAGCTCACAGGCATCCCCCTTGGGGACGAACAGCTCCTGCCGGGCGGTCACGCCGTCCTTTTTGCCCTCCAGAATGGTGTAGCCCAGACCGTGGCGGCAGCTGTAACTGTCCAGCGGGGTCTTGGTGGGCTGCCAGCCCGGGTTCCATACGGTTTCGCCGTCCTTGATGTAGATCCGGTGGCCGTCCATGTCCAGCGGGGAGTTGTTGTAGCGGTAGCGGGTCAGGCGGCGCATCCGGGCGTCCCGGTAAAAGCTGTAGCCGCCCGCCGTGTTGGAGACCAGACTGAAGAAGTCCTCGCTGCCAAGGTAGTTGATCCAGGGCAGGGGCGTCTGCGGGGTGGTGATGACGTATTCCTTATTCTGGTCATCAAAATATCCGAACTTCATAATGCTTCCTCCTTAAAACTGCGCCTTGTCAGGCGGGCAGTGCGTCAATGGCGAAAACGATTAAGGCGCTGCGAAAGAAGCAATCTCATCACGCTAAGCATACCGTATCCCACCCAAAAATGCAAGAGCTTTTTGCAAAAATCTCAACGGAAATTTTAAAATAATCTGCGAAGCCCCGGCGGTTTTCGGGGACTTTCGGCACGGCGTACACCGGCGAAAGGGCGAACGAAAGACCCAAAACCCCATTTTAAAAGTAATATATACATACGGCCTCCGGCACCGAAAACCATAACGAAACTGCAACGAAAATTTTTTCGTTTTAATCGAAATGTAACGAAAGTGAATCGAGATGCACAATTCTTACAGGTCATATTGGAACAAAATGCCAAAAGTGATGCATCTGAGCTAAAACTTTTACGTTTTCACTTGATTTTTGGTGCAGAATGCGATATATTGAGGCTGCGAAAACGATTAAGGAACTTGCGAGAAACATCCCGCTGCTCCTATCCTCGGAAGGAGGCTAAAAGATGCCGTCCCTGAAGGATCTGGCGAAAGAATGCGGCGTATCCGTTGCAACCGTCAGTAAGGCGCTGAACGACCAGCCGGACATCGCACCGGCCACGCGGGAGCGCATCCGTGCAGCGGCCCGTCGCATGGGGTACCTGCCCAACGCAGCGGCCCGGGCGCTGAAAACCAACCGCACTTACAATCTTGGCGTTCTGTTCGTAGATGAAAAACAGAGCGGCCTGACCCACGAGTACTTCTCCGCAGTGCTGGACAGCTTCAAGGTAGAAGCGGAAAAGCGCGGCTACGATATCACCTTCATCAACCACAACATCAGCGGCAAGTCCATGAGCTATCTGGAACATTGCCACTACCGGGGTGTGGACGGCGTGGTGATCGCCTGTGTGAACTTTTACGATCCGCAGGTGGTGGAACTGGTCAACGGCGATGTGCCGGTGGTGACCATCGACCATGTGTTCAACAACCGGATGGCGATCCTTTCAGACAACGTGGTGGGCACAAAGGCTCTGGTACAGCAGGCATGGGCCTGCGGACACCGGCGCATCGCCTTCATCCACGGCGAAAAGACCGCCGTTACCGAGAACCGCTTGGCAGGCTTCTATCAAGCCTGCGAGGAGCTGGGGCTGAAGGTGCCGGAGGAGTACGTCCGCTGCGGTGTGTACCACGATGTGGATCGCTGCGCAGAGGAGACCCGGGCGCTGCTGGCACTGCCGCAGCGGCCCACCTGCATCATCTTCCCGGATGACTTTTCCGCACTGGGCGGCTACAACGCCCTGACCGAAGCAGGGTTGAGCATCCCGGAGGACATCTCAGTGATGGGATACGATGGCATCTATCTCTCCCGGGTGGTCAAACCCCCGCTGGTGACCTACCAGCAGAACACCAAATCCCTTGGCAGGCTGGCAGCGGATAAGCTGATCGAGCTGATCGAGCATCCGCGTGTGACCCTGCCGGAGCAGATTCGGGTGTCCGGCAAGCTGCTGGACGGCGGCTCCGTCCGCATCCTTTGACAAAGGCCCACAACTCCCAGCGCGGAGTTTTTTGAGAATGATTTTTATTTGATGGAAAACCATGAAGGAGGTTTACCCTTATGAAAAAGATCTCTCGTCGTAATTTCCTGCTCGCTTCCGGTGTCGTGACTGTTGGTGCTGCTCTGGCAGCCTGCGGCGGCGGTTCTTCCAGCAGCACTGCTGCTTCCTCTGCCGCTCCTGCATCCTCTGCAGCTGCTTCTGCTCCGGCTGCTGCCGAGGGCAAGGTGCTGAACATCTGGTGCTGGAATGATGAGTTCCAGAGCCGCTTCAACGACTACTATCCCGAGGTCAAGGAGATCGCAGCCGACAAGTCCACCACCACCCTGAAGGACGGCACCACCGTGAAGTGGACCATCAACGCCAACGAGAACAACAACTACCAGAACAAGCTGGACGAGGCTCTGCTGAATCAGGACTCCGCTGCCGATGACGACAAGATCGACATCTTCCTGATCGAGGCTGACTACGCTCTGAAGTATGTGGATTCCGACTACGTTCTGGATGTCAAGAAGGATATCGGCCTGACCGATTCCGATCTGGCCGGCCAGTACCAGTACACCAAGGATATCGTTTCTGTGGACGGCAGCCAGCGCGGCACCACTTGGCAGGCTACCCCGGGTCTGTTCGCATACCGCCGCAGCATTGCCAAGGATGTGCTGGGCACCGATGACCCCGCCGAAGTGCAGACCTACCTGTCCGACTGGGATAAGTTCAACGATGTAGCTGCCAAGGCTGCTGCCAAGGGCTACAAGATGCTGTCCGGCTTTGACGATGCATACCGCACCTTCTCCAACAACGTCTCCGCACCTTGGGTCACCGGCACCACCGTTACCGTGGACGAGAACCTGATGAAGTGGGTGGACCAGACCAAGGAGTACACCGACAAGGGCTACAACAACAAGTCCAGCCTGTGGGACAGCCAGTGGGCTTCCGATCAGGGCCCCACCGGTAAGGTGTTCGGCTTCTTCTACTCCACTTGGGGCATCAACTTCACCCTGCTGGGCAACTCTCTGGCAACTCCTACCGCTGAGGGCGGCAAGGAAGAGGTTGGCAACGGCATCTACGGCGACTACGCTGTGTGCGAAGGCCCTCAGCCCTACTACTGGGGCGGCACCTGGATCTGCGGCGCAGCCGGCAGCGACAACCTTGAGACCATCAAGGACGTTATGCTGAAGCTGACCTGCGATGAAGCCATCATGAAGCAGATCACCATGGATACGCAGGACTACACCAACAACGAGAAGGCCATGAACGAGATCGCCAAGAGCGATTACAAGTCCGACTTCCTCGGCGGCCAGAACCACATCGCTCTGTTTGCAGAAGCTGCAACCAAGATCGATATGTCCAACGCCGGCCCGTACGATCAGGGCCTGAACGAGAGCTTCCAGAACGCTTTCAAGGATTACTTCACCGGCAACGTGGAGGAGGATGCCGCCAAGGCAAACTTCGAGACCGCCATCAAGGAGAAGTACCCCGAGCTGACCGATGTGGTCTGGCCCGCATAAGCGGTTTTACTCCGAACTGAAAATTGAAGCAAAGGGGCGGGCGGCGTATCTCGCCCGCCCCTTTGGTTTTGCTGTGACCCGGCAGGAGGGAGATCTCATGGGAGAAAAAACAAAGAAGAAAGGGTCGATCAGCTACGCGAAATGGGGCTATATCTTCATTGCACCGTTCTTTATCATCTTCGCGGTATTCCAGCTGATCCCTCTGGCATCCACCATCTATTACAGCTTTTTTGAGTATTACCGCAGCGGTCTGAAGATCATCGGACCCAGCTTTGTGGGTCTGAAAAACTACATCACCCTGTTCGCGACCGATCTGCCCAAGTATTTCAGCAACACGCTGATCCTCTGGATCATCGGTTTTATCCCGCAGATCATCGTCTCGCTGCTGCTGGCGGCATGGTTCACCGACCTGCGGCTGAAGCTGAAAGGACAGACCTTCTTCAAGACGGTCATCTACATGCCCAACCTGATCATGGCCTCGGCTTTTGCCATGCTGTTCTTCGCCCTGTTCTCGGATAACGGCCCGGTGAACGCAGTGCTGCTGAGCATGGGCTGGATCAAGACCCCCATCAGCTTTTTGAATACTGTGTGGGGCAACCGTGGTCTGGTGGGCCTGATGAACTTCCTGATGTGGTTCGGCAACACCACCATCATGCTGATGGCAGCCATTATGGGCGTGGACCCCACCCTGTACGAGGCCGCAGAGCTGGACGGCTGCACCCCGAACCAGATGTTCTGGAAGATCACCCTGCCCCTGATCCGCCCCATTCTGGTCTATGTGATGATCACCTCCATGATCGGCGGCCTGCAGATGTTCGATGTGCCGCAGATCCTGACCAACGGCAAGGGCGGCCCCGACCGTACCTCCACCACCATGATCATGTACCTGAACAACCACCTGTTCAGCAAGAACTACGGCATGGCCGGTGCAGTATCTGTGGTGCTGTTCCTTGTGTGTGCAGTGCTGTGCGTCGTCGTGTACTTCTCGCTGACCAAGGAGGATGACGGCCTGACCAAGGCTCAGCGCAAGGAACTGAAAGCAGCCAAGAAGGCTGCTGCCAAAGGAGGGAAATAAGTATGGCACATACGCCTAAAAACCAGTCCGAAAAGGCGATCCTGACCGCCCGCCGTGCGTGGTGCTATCTGGTGCTGGTGCTGATCAGCTTTCTGTGCCTGTTCTTCTTCTATGTGCTGATCATCAACTCCACCCGCACCCACTTCGAGATTCAGAAGGGCTTCTCGCTGATGCCGGGCAAGTCCATCATCACAAACTTCCGCAACGTGCTTACGGATGCCAACATCCCCGTGATGAGCGGCATCCGCAACAGCCTGCTGGTGTCTGCCTGCTCGGCAGCGCTCAGCGTCTACTTCTCGGCACTGACGGCCTACGGCATCTACGCCTATAACTTCAAATTCAAAAAGGCTGCCTTTGCCCTGATTTTGCTCATCATGACCATGCCTACACAGGTGTCCGCACTGGGCTTTTTGCAGCTGATCTCCAAGATGGGGCTGAAAAACAGCTTCATCCCGCTGATCATCCCCAGCATTGCAGCACCCACCGTGTTCTTCTTCATGAAGCAGTATCTGGATGCCTCCCTTCCCATGGAGATCGTGGAGGCTGCCCGCATTGACGGCGCAGGCGAATTTTATACCTTTAATAAGATCGTGCTGCCCATCATGAAGCCGGCGCTGGCTGTGCAGGCTATCTTCTCCTTCGTGGCAAGCTGGAACAACTACTTCATTCCGGCGCTTGTACTGGACACCGCCGACAAAAAGACCCTGCCCATCCTGATCGCCCAGCTGCGCAGCGCGGACTTCCTGAAGTTCGATATGGGCAAGGTGTACATGATGGTGGCCATCGCCATTCTGCCGGTCATCGTCGTCTACCTGCTGCTGTCCAAGTTTATCGTCCGCGGCGTTGCTTTGGGTGGCGTGAAAGGCTAATGACCTCACAATAACACCTTCATTTCTCTGTTACAGCATAGCAAAGCCCCCGGGGGTCACACCCTCGGGGGCTTTGTGCGTGGTAAAAAACTTAAATCAAGATCCCATCGCAATGGTCGATCTCGTGCTGGATGATCTGCGCCGTCCAGCCGGTAAAGGTCTTGATGCGCGGTTTGCCGTCCATAGTCTGATACTGCACCTTGATGCTCTGGTAGCGCTTTGTTTTTCGCACACCCTCCAGCGAAAGACAGCCCTCCTCGGCTTCGTACTGGCCGGATTTTTTCAGGATGACCGGGTTGAACAGCACCAGATACCCGTCCTCAGCTTCCACTGCAATGATGCGCTTGAGCACGCCGATCATGTTGGCAGCCATGCCTACACAGCCATCGGCGTGGGCGGTCAGGGTCTCCAGTAAGTCCCGCGCAACAGGGGCGTCCTCCGGGGTGGCAGGGGCGGACTTCTGCGCCAGAAACAGCGGGTCGTGCATGATAGGCTGGATCATAGTAATATCTCCTTTATTCTTCAGTGCAGCTTAAAAAGATGCCTGCCAGCAGCCCGATGACCGCCGGGAGCACCCAGCCAAAGCCCAACGCCGCCAGCGGCAGGGCGTTGGCAAGAGCAGAAAGCGGGCCAAGCGGCAGCGCGGCGGCAATGCTCTGCACGGCAGTGCAGCCGATGCACAGCGGATAGACCCGGCGGCGCTGTTCCAACCCGGGCACGAAGGAAAGCGTAATCAGCACAATGGCTACCGGGTACAGGGCGTTGAGCACCGGGACGGATAACCGTAGGATATCTGCCAGCCCCAGATTTGCGATCAGCATACTGGCAGCGGCAAAAAAGGCGGCAAGAGCAGGGTAGGGGATGCGGGGAAGCAGGGTGTGGAAATACTCCCCTACACAAGCGATCAGCCCCACACAGGTGTTGAAGCAGGCCAGCATAAAGATGGCGGCAAGAAGCACCAGTCCCGCTTTGCCGAACAGCCGCTCGGCCAGCACGGTCAGTACCTCGGCACCGGTGGCAAGGCCGGGCGCGGCGGCACCGGTCAGTGCTCCGGCGTGTCCCAGCATGGCATAGACCGCCAGCAGCAGCCCGCCCGCTATAAACCCGGCACGGATGGCACTGCGCTGCACGTCCTGCTCCCGGGCAACACCCTGCGCCCGGATGTTCATGGCAATGACCGCGCCAAAGTTCAGCGCCGCAAGGGCGTCCATGGTCTGGTAGCCGTATAATACGCCCTGTAACACGACTGCGAAACGATACGTCTCGGTGGGCGCAGCGTACTGCGCCGCTAGCGGGTGCAGCAGACAGCCGCCGAACAGGATCAGAATCAGAACCAGCAGGCAGGGGCAGAGCAGTCTGCCCAGCCAGCGGGTGAGCCTGTCCGGGCGCAACGCCACCAGAAAGGCCACGCCGAAGAACAGCACGGAGTACCCCAGTTGAAGCCCGGCACTGCTGCCTAGCAGCGGGGTGAGCATGGAAAAGGAGGTGCTTGCGGTGCGCGGAATAGCCAGACACGGCCCGATGGACAGGTAGATCAAAATCATGAACACCTGTGCGAACACCGGATGCACCCGCCCGGCCAGCTTGTCCAGACCGTCTGCCCGTGCCACCGCGATGACCCCCGCAACCGGCAGACCTACGGCGCTGATAGCAAGCCCCAGAAAGGCGGGCCAGAGGTTTACCCCGGCCTTTGCACCCAGATCGGGCGGGAAGATCAGGTTGCCCGCCCCGAAAAACATGGAAAACAACGTAAAACCGACAAGCACCAGCTTGCGGCCCTTGAGCGCTTGCGTCAAAACTGTCCCCTCTTTCCTGCGCCGGTGCCAAAGTTGCACCGCATATTGTTTCCAGTTTACACTGGATACAAATTCATGTCAAGCATGCGATGATTGAATAAAAGTATATACAGCGTGAGCCGACCCGCCGCAGATGGTGCACAGGTCATTCCCCTTTGCGGGGCGGTATGGTATACTATACCTTATAATAGGCAGGGGAAGAGGGCAGTTTATGAAGCAGAACAAGCAATTTTTTCGCCGTCTGCTGGCGGTGGCGTTCTGGCTGGCGGTTTGGCAGGCCGCAGCTATGGCCATCGGGCAGGAGGTGTTTTTGGTATCGCCGGTGCAGGCGCTGCGCACCTTGGTACAGCTGTTGCCAAGGGCAGATTTCTGGCAGCGGGTGGGCTTCAGTTCCGGGCGCATTTTGCTGGGCTTTTTGCTGGGCGCAGTGGTCAGTGTAGCGCTGGCGATATGTGCCGCCCGGTGGAGCGCCGCCGATGCGCTGCTGGCTCCGGTGATGCAGCTGGTCAAGGCTACGCCGGTGGCAAGCTTTATCATTCTGGCACTGGTCTGGGTGCGGGGCAGCGCCCTTTCGGTGCTTATCAGCTTACTGATGGTGCTGCCGGTGCTGTACGGTGCGGTGCGCACCGGTATTGCCGGGGCAGACGTGCAGCTGCTGGAAATGGCAGAGGTGTTCCGTCTGCCTGCAGGCCGCCGCCTGCGGGCGATCTGGCTGCCTGCGGTGTTGCCGGCCTTCCGGCAGGGGTGCAGCGTGGCGCTGGGCATCTGCTGGAAAAGCGGCGTGGCGGCCGAGGTCATCGGCTTGCCCAACGGCAGCATCGGCGATGCGCTGTACCGTGCCAAGATCACCCTTTCCACCGGGGAACTGTTTGCGTGGACCTTTGTTATCATTCTGCTGAGCGCAGGCTTTGAAAAGCTGTTCCTGTTTGCATTGGATAAGGCCGTGGGCGCAGTGCTGAGAGAGGAGGGGGCAAAATGCTGAAGATCCAACACCTGACAAAGCAGTTCGGCGCGGCACCGCTCTTCACCGACCTGTGCATGGAGGTGGATGCCCCCGTGGTGCTGTGGGCACCCAGCGGCTGGGGCAAGACCACCCTGCTGCGCATCCTGATGGGGCTGGAACGTCCCACCACCGGCAGCGTGGAGGGCGTAGGCCGGGTGGCGGCGGTCTTTCAGGAGGACCGCCTTTGCCCCCAGCTGAACGCGGTGCAGAACGTCACCTTGGTGCTTCCGGGGGCGGAAAGCCAGTACAAAGAGCAAATTACAAGCGATTTTCAACAGTTTGGAATGAATACTGCCGCCTTGCAGCTGCCTGCCCGCAGGCTTTCCGGCGGGCAAAAGCGGCGGGTGGCGCTGCTGCGGGCGCTGTGGGCAACCAGCGATACCCTGCTGTTGGACGAGCCCTTTACCGGCATGGACCCGGACACCTTGCAGCGGGCGGCGGCGCTGCTGCGGCAACGCTGCGCGGGCAAGCCGGTGCTGCTGGCTACCCACGACGAAAGCGCCATCCGCGCTCTTGGCTGGCCGGTGGTGGAACTGGAAAAGCTGCTTTAAAATTACCTAAAAAGCAAGGACGTGCAGCCCGCGGGCTGCACGTCCTTGCTTATAGAATCTTCTTTAACTGAACAGGCTTTTAGTGTTGTGAGAATATACGGATAGTACTAAACCGACACAGATATACAGCATAAGCACCGAGCTGCCGCCTGCGGAGTAGAAGGGGAGGGTAACGCCGATGACCGGCAGAACCCGCAGGTTCATGCCCACGTTCACGGCGATCTGCGCCATCAGGGCACCGCCGATACCGGCGCAGATGTAGCTGCCCAGCAGATCCTCGCTGCGGGCACCGGTGGCAAAGGTCTTGATCACCAGCGCCAGCAGAACGCCCAGCACTACGCAGCAGCCCACAAAGCCCACCACGTTGCCGATCCAGCTGAGGATGAAGTCATTGTGGGCGTTGGGCACGCTGTAATACCGGCCGGTGAATAGACCGTTGCCAAAGATGCCGCCGGAGCCCAGCGCGATCTCGCCGCGCTGCTGCTGGTAGATGATGTTCTTCCATACTGTCTCGCTGGGGGCCCAGCCGGTGGTGTTTTCCGGGTCCAGCACCGCCAGAATGCGGTACCACTGGTATCCCTTGCCAATCTTATCGCTGAAAAAGGCAAAGGCCACCGCCACGGCGGTGCCCGCCGCCGCAAAGGCTGCAAAGATATACTTCCAGCTCAGCCCCGCCGCAAACATCATGCAGCAGCCGATGATGCCGTAGATGATGGCGGTGCCGTCGTCGCCCTGCACATGGATGATAGCAATGGGCACCAGCAGGTGCAGCAGCAGCTTTGCCAGCTCTTTTGGCTCATTGATGCGGCTGCGCACGTTGTTCAGGTGCATGGCAAAGGTCAGGATAAAGCTGATCTTTGCCAGCTCTGTGGGCTGAAAGGTAAAGCCGCCCAGTTTATACCAGGAGTAGTTGTCGGTATCACCGGCGTTGTAGCCGATGGTCAGCGGGCCGATGGACACGTTGCGGATGACCAGCGTGGGCAGCACAAGACCCCACGTCAGCACAACGTGCACCGGCCACACCTTTACAAGGCTGCGGTAGTCCACGCAGGAGAGCAGCAGCGCAATCACGATGCCAATGGCGGCAGCGCCCGCCTGCACCAGTGCGCGGCGGTAGTCGCCAATGCCGATGATGGCACCGGTCACCTCATCGGTGGCAAAGCCGTTGCCCTGCTTGGCTGCCCAGGAGGACAGTGCCAGCACCGCCATCACACTGCTGAAAATGCACAGCAGCAGATACATCTTATCGGTGCGCTTAAAATATTGTCGAATGCTATCCAAAGAAAGCACCGCCTTTCGTCAGAACAGTCTGCCGGGACGTGCCTGCGTACAGGCGATAAAAACCCAGCATACTGCTATTATACACAAACCTTTGCGCCAATGCAATGCGCCGGGTGTGACGGAATGGTAAAACATTGCCGGGATGCTTGACAAAGCTCCGGCAGCAGCCTACAATGAACCTGTGGGCGCAGCCTTGCGCACAACAGCCCCGGCGGTGTGCCGGGGGAGAGGAACGGAAAAGAAGAAATGGAACATACAGTTTATCGCCGTCTGCTCAGCGCGGTGTGTGCCATTGCGCTGGCCTTTACGGCAGTGTGCCCGGCAGTGGCTGCCGCGCCGGAGGAAACCACCGGCACCCCCCAGACCCTGACCGCTTCCGAGGTAAAGGAGATGCAGCAGACGGATGCCGCCGTCACCGCCCTGACCGACAGTGCCGCCTACGCCGGAATGTCGGAGGAAGAGCGTCAGGCCGCTGCGCTGGCACAGCTGGACGCGCTGGCGGCACAGGGGCTTATAAAAAAGGACAGCATCTATGTGGATGCGAAAAACGGCATGGTAAGCTTTACTTACAGCTGCGGCGCGCTGGGCGGTATTCTGCTCACCGATACCGAGAGCGAGGCGGACGCCGCCCTGCCCGGGCCGGAGATGGAGGATGCGCCCGCCCTGCTCGCTGCCGAGAACGGCACGGTGGGCAATGCGGTCATCTACTATGCCTTTGATAATGGAGTCAACAGTAACCGCTACCCCTACTATTCTTATATGAAGGACTACTGGAACGGCTACGGGCTGGACACCCATCTGGACATGATGGTGACTGTCTCCGACCTGAAGCGGATGGCAGACTACGACCTTGCCATCCTCAGCGCCCACGGCGCGTACTATACCTATGAGTACGGCTGGCTGTGGAAAAAACAGGCCACCGCGCCCATCATCCTGCTGCTGGAAAAATCTGATTTCTGGAACGACCTGCGCTACGGCTTGGAGCTGCTCAGCCACCGGGTCATCAAGGTGAACGGCTGCTACGCCGTCACCGGGGACTTTTTCGGCAATGCCTACCGGGGCGGTAAGCTGAACGGCACCATCGTGCTCTCAGAGACCTGCGAGTTCTACGGACGCAGCGGCCATGTGGACACCGCTCTTTCGGACGGGCTGCTCTCCGGCGGGGCAAAGGCCGTGGCAGGCTTTGTGAACAACGTGTACAGTGTGTACTCCCGCAGTATGCTGTGGGCGACCGTGAACCGCCTGATCGAGGGCGAGACCTTGCAGCAGGCCATTGATTACGGCCTTGAGGTCTACGGCGAAAACGACATCGTGTGGTATCTCAACCAGAACACCGGACGGCGTCCCCACTCGGCGGCGTCCTATCCCATCATTCAGGGCGATGCCGCTGCCCGGCTCACCGCGCCCGACACGTTGACGAACGGCGCTGCGGAGCAGCAGACCCCTGCCGCCGCCTGACCATTGCACTTTTGTGTGTTTTATATTATACTTAGGGATGGCAGAGTGTCTGCCATCCCTTTTTTGAAACGATGAGGTAACCTTCATGTCAGAATATATCACCCATTCCCGCACCGAAACGGTGGCGCTGGGCAAGCGGATGGCCGCTGTGCTGGCTCCCGGGGCGCTGATCGCCTTTACCGGCGGTCTGGGCGCTGGCAAGACCGCCTTTACCGAGGGTCTTGCCGAGGGTCTGGGCTGCACCGACCCGGTGTCCAGCCCCACCTTTGCTATCGTGAACTACTACCGGGGCCCGCGCCCGCTGGCGCACTTTGACCTGTACCGCATTTCTACCGAGAACGATCTGTGCGCGGCAGGCTTCTACGATTATCTGGATCAGGGCGCTGTGGTGGCGGCAGAGTGGAGCGAAAACTTTGCCGACCTGCTGGCGCTGGAAAACCCCATCCGGGTGAACATCGAACGTCTGGACGATACCACCCGCAAGATCACCATTGAGGGGGTGACGGTATGAACATTCTGGCCGTGGATACGGCGGGCAAGACCGCCGGTGTGGCTCTGCTGCAGGATGATCGCCTGCTGTACGAGGTATATCTGGACGGCGGCATGACCCACAGCGAAACGCTGATGCCCATGATCGACACCTGCTTAAAGCTGTGCGGACTGACCTGCGCGGACATCGACCTGTACGCCGTCAACGCAGGCCCGGGCAGCTTTACCGGTCTGCGCATCGGGTTGGCTGCCGTCAAGGGTCTGGCCTTCCCGCGTGAGACGCTGTGTGCCCCGGTGTCTACCCTGGAAGCGCTGGCCGCTGCCCACACCGGCGAGGGCACGGTGCTCTGTGCACTGGACGCCCGCCGCGCACAGGTGTACAGTGCAGCTTTTGACCTTGCCACCCACACCCGCCTGCTGGACGATGACGCCCGGGCGGTGACAGATCTGGCGGATTTTGTAGAAAATTGCAAAAAGCCTCTGTTTTTTGTTGGTGATGGCGCGGGTCTGTGCTATAATAAATACAGCAATGTGCCGGGCGTGCTGCAAACACCCCCGGCGCTGCGGGGCGGCCGTGCCGCTGCCGTAGCACTTGTGGCAAAGCAGATGGCCGCAGCCGGGCAGGCTGTGCTGCCGGAGGCGCTGCTGCCGGACTACCACCGTCTCAGTCAGGCGGAGCGGGAGCGGGCGGAGCGTCTGGCTGCCGAAGCCGCAGCAAACAAACAATAAAAGCGGAACTGTGACCACTCACAGGGAAAGGACGTTTTTCCATGGCAAAACCCATCGCACTTGCCGCCGACCACGGCGGATTTGAACTGAAAGAGGCTGTCAAGGCACATCTGGAGGAGCTTGGTCTGGAGTATATCGACTTTGGCACCCACAGCACCGACAGCGTGGACTACCCCGATATGGCTGTGCCCGCCTGTGACGCAGTGGTGAGCGGCCAGTGCGAGAAGGCACTGCTGTTCTGCGGCACCGGTGTGGGCATCAGCATGGCAGCCAACAAGATCAAGGGCATCCGCGCCTGCTGCTGCTCCGACAGCTTCAGCTGCGAGTATACCCGCCGCCACAACGACGCCAACGCCCTGTGCATGGGCGGCCGTGTAGTGGGTGCAGGCCTTGCCTGCCAGCTGGTGGACATCTTCCTGAACACCGAGTTTGAGGGCGGCCGCCATCAGCGCCGCATCGACAAGCTGACCGCACTGGAAAACCGCTGATTGAAATTTTTGTAATTTCACAGAGAAGCCTGCACTGCAAGCTTCTCTGTGAAAAAAAGCTATTTGTGCGCCCACCGGGCGGGCAAGACCACAGATCAGTACCCGATAGAATGTTCTATATAAATTAAGGAGCGTGTTTTTATGACCCCGATGATCGTTGAACATCCGCTGCTGCAGCACAAGATCAGCCTGCTGCGCAACAAACAGACCGGCACCAAGGAGTTCCGTGACCTCGTTGGCGAGATCGCAACGCTGCTGTGCTACGAGGCTACCCGCGATCTGCCGCTGGAAGAGGTGGAGATCGAGACCCCCATCACCATGGCAAAGACCAAGGTGCTGGCAGGCCGCAAGCTGGCTCTGGTGCCCATCCTGCGCGCCGGCATGGGTATGCTGGACGGTATGCTAACCCTGCTGCCCGCTGCCAAGGTCGGCTTCATCGGCCTGTACCGCGACGAAAAGACCCTGCAGCCCGTGGAGTACTTCTGCAAGCTGCCGCAGGATATCGCTGAGCGTGACGTTCTGGTGCTGGATCCCATGCTGGCTACCGGCGGCAGCGCCATCGACGCCATCACCCAGATCAAGAAGCACGGCGCAAAGCGCATCAAGTTCATCGGTCTGCTGGGCGCACCGGAGGGCATCAAGGCTCTGCACGAGGCACACCCCGATGTGGACATTTATCTGGGCGCACAGGACGACCGCCTGAACGAGAATGGCTACATCGTGCCCGGTCTGGGCGATGCAGGCGACCGTATCTACGGCACCAAGTAAAAACAACATAAAGCTTTTCGCCGCCGCCTCCCGCCCGGAGACGGCGGCTTTTTGCGTCTGCCGTTTCCCTCCACGACCCCTTCCCGTGAAAAGAGGAACTCGGAGCGCCCGCAGGCGCTCCGAGTTCCTGAATAAAACGATAATTCCTTGATTTATGGCCAGAGCAAAGCGGAGGCCATTAAAATCGTCCGGCGTTATACTTCGCTGTTGCGCAGAAAACGCACCAGCAGGGGCAGCTCGTACAGCAGCATCAGCAGCCAGCCCACCGCGTAGCTGAAGGGCAAGGCTTCGATGTCCATCTTCAGCACCAGCACAAACAGTGCAGCAGCGGCCACACGGCCGCCCATGTTCAGCATACTGCTGTTCAGGGTGACCTTCAAATCGCCCATGCCCCGGAAAAAGCCCTGGATGCCGTTGGTGGCGGCGGGCATCAGATAAAACAGCGAGATGGTGCGCAAAAACCGCACGCCAAGGTCCACCACAGCAGGGTCGGTGGCAAACAGCCGGATGATGGGCTCGGCAAACAGCAGGCAGACACCGGTAAGTAACAGCGCATAGACGAATTCGATGCGCATACCGCAGTGGTAGCCCTGCCGTACCCGGTCGGTCTTGCCCGCGCCCCGGTTCTGCGCCATCAGGGTGGTCATGGCGTGGCCGATGTTCTGCTGCGGGGTGTAGGCAAAGTCGTCGATGCGGGAGGCAGCAGTAAAAGCCGCCATGGCGTTGACGCCCATGGTGTTTACGATGGCCTGCACCGCAATTTTGCCCAGCTGCACCGTGGCCTGCTGCATGGCGCTGGCCCAGCCGTAGCTCACGGTCTTGCGCAGCAGTTTGCCGTCATACACCAGCCACCGCCTGCCCAGCTGTAAGATTGGTACCTTATAGCGGATGTACACCACGCACAGCAGGCAGCAGGCGGCCTCGCTGAGCACGGTGGAAAGAGCGCAGCCCTCGCTGCCCCAGCCCAGTGCCTCCACAAAAAACAGGTCGCCGCCAATGTTCAGCACCGCACTGATCATCAAAAAATACAGCGCGCTCTTGCTGTCGCCCAGCGCACGCATGGTGGCGGCAAGAAAATTATAGAAGAAGGTGAAGATCAGCCCCGCAAACACGATACGCAGGTAGTTCACTGCAATGGGCAAAATAGCCGCAGGCACCTGCAGCAACCGCAGCAGCGGGTCTGCCAGAAGCACGCACAGGGCAGAGAAGGTCAAAGAGAACACCGTGCCCGCAATGGCGGTGGTGGATACCTGCCGCTCCACCAGCTCGGTGTCCCCCGCGCCAAAGGCGGTGCTGACCAGAATGCCCGCGCCCAGACACATCCCGTTGATGAACAGGATGGCAAGGGTCATCAGGGGGTTCGAGGTGCCCACGGCAGCCAGTGCGTCCTCGCCCACAAACTTGCCCACGATGATACTGTCGGCGGCGTTGTAGGTAAGCTGGAACAGGTTGCCCAGCACCAGCGGAATGGTAAATTTGATCAGCAGCGGCGTAATAGCACCGCTGGTCATGTCCTTGGTCATGAAAAACGTCCTCTTTCCTATTGATAGAAGCAGCCGCTTACACGATGCTGGCGCGTCCGCTGAAAATGGCCAGCGCCGCGCGGCTGTTGCAGTTAGCCAGCAGCTGGGCGGCGGCGTGCAGGGCAGCACCAGCGCTGACCGAAGCGGGAATCGCATCGGTGCGCAGCACCTGCTGGGCGGCACGCTGGGCGTCCCGGCTGGCCACGGCGGAAACGTTATCCACCACATAACTGTTATAGTTTTCCGGCACGATGCCGTAGCCGATATCCGGGATGCCATGGGGGCCGGTAAGCCCGCCGCCCAGCACCTGATTTTCATACGGCTCCACCGCCACGATGCGCACATCGTTCGTCCATGCCTTGATGGTCTCGCCCACGCCGGTCACTGTGCCGGCGCTGCCCACCCCGATGGTAATGGCGTCCACAAGGCTCTTGTTCTGCCGGGCAATGCTTTGCACGATGGCGGGGCCGGTGACCCGGCGGTGATATTCCGGGTTGTCATCGTTGGCAAGCCAGTTCATATAGTACCAGCCGTTCGCGGCGGCGGTCTGCGCCGCCAGTGCACGCGCCCCGGCCAGACCGCTGCGGGCAGGGCTGTGCCGGATCTGTGCACCCAGCCGCAGCAGGTATTCCTGCCGCAGGGCAGGGGCGTCCTCCGGCATCACCAGCACGATGGGGTGCCCGGCGGTCAGGCTGGCCAGCGTAAGGGCGGTGGCAAAGGGGCCGGAGGCTGCCTCAATGATGGGCTGCCCCGGGGCAAGCTGCTTTTTTTCAATGGCAAGGGCCAGCATCCCCTCGGCAAGGCCGTCCCGGGCGGTGCCGGTGGGGCCGTTAAAATCCAGATACGCGTACAGATGTCCCTTCAGCCCGCAGGCGGCGGCATAGCCCCGCAGCTCCACAATGGGGCAGGCAGTGGTAAGGGTCTGGTAAAAATTAGAGTAGATCGGCACAAGGGCACTCCTTTCTCTTGGGATACAACACTATTATCCTAACGCAAAGCCCCCGGCTGCGTCAAGATACCTTTTGGCAAAAACAGCGAATTTTAGGCAGATATTTCAGAAAAAACTCCAAAATCCCCTTGACAAGGGGCAGGGGTTCTGGTATACTCCATCCGTAAAGCAAAAAAACTTTACAACACAGCGAGCACAGACAGCAGAGCACCGGGGGTCAACAGCAATGGCAAAAGATCTGGAAATGGGGTATCTGCTGGATTTTTATGGCGAGGTGCTTACCCAGAAGCAGCGCGAGATGCTGCGCCAGTATTATAACGATGACCTTTCGCTGAGCGAGATCGGCGAGAACTTCGGCATCACCCGGCAGGGCGCACGGGACGCCATCAAGCATGGCGAGACCACCCTGAAGGAACTGGAAGAAAAGGTAGGCTTTGCAGCCCGCTACCGGCGGGTGCAGCAGAAGCTGGAACAGCTGGAACAGCTGGTCATCGACACCCGGTTCGAGTGCACCGGCCCCCGCGCTAATATCACCACCACGGAATATGTGGAAACGCTGACAAAAATGCTGGAGATCATCCGCTCGATGGATGAAGCGAACGAAAGCTGATCGAATTTTGAAAGGAGCACCGCACAATGGCATTTGAATCCCTGACCGACCGCCTTGCCGGTGTATTCAAAAAGCTGCGCGGTCACGGTAAACTGACCGAGGCAGATATCAAAGCCGCCATGCGCGAGGTGCGGATGGCTTTGCTGGAAGCCGATGTCAACTACAAGGTTGCAAAGGACTTCTGCGCAAAGGTGTCCGAGCGCGCCATGGGACAGGAGGTCATGGAGAGCCTGACCCCCGCCCAGCAGGTGGTCAAGATCGTCAATGAGGAGCTGGTAGCCCTCATGGGCGGCAGCGAAGCCGCCCGCCTGAACATCAAGAACAAGGGCCAGACGGTCATCATGCTCTGCGGCCTGCAGGGCAACGGTAAAACCACCCACGCGGCAAAACTTGCCAAGTTCTATATCAAGCAGGGCCGCCGCCCCATGCTGGTGGCTTGCGATATCTACCGCCCTGCGGCTATTGACCAGCTGCAGGTGGTGGGCAAGCAGGCCGGTGCACCGGTGTTCACCCTGCCCGGCGCAAAGCCGCCGGAGATCGCCCGTAAGGCGCTGGCGCACGCCAAGGACTACGGCAACGACATCGTCATTCTGGATACGGCAGGCCGCTTGCAGATCGATGAAGTGCTGATGCAGGAGCTGGTGGACATCAAGGCTGCCGTTCCCGTGGACGAGACCCTGCTGGTGGTGGATGCCATGGCCGGTCAGGACGCCATCAACGTGGCCAAGACCTTCAACGAGATGGTGGGCGTGGATGGCATCATCCTCACCAAGACCGATGGCGATACCCGTGGCGGTGCAGCGCTTTCCGTGCTGGCCGTTACCGGCAAGCCCATCAAGTTTCAGGGCACCGGCGAAAAGCTGGATGATCTGGATGTGTTCCACCCGGACCGCATGGCAAGCCGCATCCTTGGCATGGGCGATGTGCTCAGCCTGATCGAGCGCGCACAGGATGCCGCCGATGAAAAGGCTGCTGAAGAGACCGCCAAGCGGTTGATGGAAAACAAGTTCGATATGAACGATATGCTGGAGCAGTTCGCCCAGATCCGCAAGATGGGCGGCGCTGGCGCGATGCTCAGTATGCTGCCCGGCGCATCCGGTATCGACGCCAGCCAGATCGACGAAAAAGCCTTTGACCGCATCGAGGCCATGATCTATTCCATGACCAAAGAGGAGCGGGAAAAGCCCTCCATCATCAACCCCAAGCGCAAGCGCCGCATTGCCGCAGGCAGCGGTACCCGCGTGGAGGACGTGAACAAGCTGCTCAAGCAGTACGAGATGATGCAGAAGATGATGAAGCAGTTCAAGAAGAGCCCCAAGGGCTTTGCCCGCCGTCTGGGCGGCATGATGGGCAACCCCAACGCCTTCCGCGGACTGAAATAACAACGGTATACAACCCCGGCGGGGTTTGTAACATATATCAAAAACAACAATTTTTGGAGGATATCTATTATGGCAGTTAAGATTCGTCTGCGCCGCGTTGGCGCCAAGAAGGCTCCCTTCTATCGTGTTGTCGTTGCTGACAGCCGCTTCCCCCGCGATGGCCGCTTCATCGAGGAGATCGGCACTTACGATCCCAACAAGGAGCCCTCTGAGGTGAAGATCGATGCCGAGAAGGCAAAGCAGTGGATCGCTAACGGCGCTCAGCCCACTGATACCGTTCGTGTCCTGCTGAAGAAGTCCAACATTCTGTAAGTAGGGAGGGCTGACTCATGCAGGAGCTGTTGCTGGCAGTTGCCCGCGGTCTCGTGGAGGACAAGGACGCCGTCAAGGTCACGGTGGACGAGCCCCGCGAGGACGGCACCATCGTCTACCACCTGAGCGTGGCAGAGGGAGATATGGGCCGTGTCATCGGCAAGCAGGGCCGGATCGCAAAAGCCATTCGTGTGGTGATGCGCGCGGCTGCTGTGCGGGTCGATGAAAAGGTCCTTGTTGAGATCGACTGAGCACCCTACTGGCCCTTTGCCCTTGCGGCAAGGGGCCTTTTTGTTTAGACTTAAGAGGAAGCACCCTCATCCGGCGCGGACGCGCCACCTTCCCCCGACTGGGGGAAGGCTTTCCCGGCTGGTGCACTCTCATAAGGCTTCCCCCGACCGGGGGAAGCTGTCGAACGCAGTGAGACTGATGAGGGCGTATTGGCACAAGTTTGATAACACAGGAGCGAATTTATGCAGCAATATCTGGAAGCCGGAAAAGTTGTTACCACCCACGGTGTGCGCGGGGAAATGAAGCTGGAGCTTTGGTGCGACGGGGTGGATTTTTTGAAAAAAGTGGGCCGCCTGTACTCTTCGGCGCAGGGCGGCAAGGCGTATAAGATCCTTTCCATCCGTCCGCAGGGGCAGATGGCACTGCTCCAGCTGGAGGGGGTCAGCGATATGGATGCCGCCCGGGCGCTGCGCGGGCAGGTGTTCTACTTTGACCGCAACGATGCCACCCTGCCCGCAGGTCGGTGGTATGTGGCGGACCTCATCGGGTGCGAAGTGCGGGATGCCGATACCGGCAAGGTGTACGGCGTGGTGACCAGCGTGGACCACCCGGGTGCGCAGGATATCTACACCGTCAAGGCACCCGGCGGCAAGGAATATATGTTCCCCGGGGTGGACGCCTTCCTGAAAGAGCGCAACCCGCCGGAGGGGTATATCCTTGTTACCCCCATTCCCGGCCTGCTGGATGATGATTTTGACAGCGAGCGGGAGGAGGAGTAAGCCATGGGAATGCGTGTGGATATCGTGACTCTGTTCCCGGAGATGTGCCAGCAGGTGCTGGATGCCAGCATCATCGGCCGGGCGGCAAAGCGGGGCTATATTGAGACCCACTGCCACCAGATCCGGGATTATACCCTGAACAAGCAGAAGCAGACCGACGATTACCCTTACGGCGGCGGCTGCGGCATGGTGCTGTACGCCCAGCCCATCGCGGACTGCCTGCGGGCGGTGCAGCGCGAGGTGGCCCAGCAGGGACGCCCCGCCCCGCACATCGTGTTCCTGACGGCGGGCGGGCAGCGCTACACCGAGGAGCACGCAAAGCGCTTGGCACAGTACGACAACCTGACGCTGGTCTGCGGCCACTACGAGGGCATTGACGAGCGCGTCATCGAGGCTTTTGCGGACGAGGAGATCTCCATTGGTGATTATATCCTGACCGGCGGCGAGCTTGCCAGCCTTGTGGTGGCAGACAGTGTGCTGCGCCTGAAGCCCGGCGTATTGGCTGAGCAGAAGGGCTACGAGGAGGAAAGCTACTGGGACGGCCTGCTGGAATACCCCCAGTACACCCGCCCCGAGGTGTGGGAGGGCCGTGCCGTGCCCGAGGTACTGCTGGGCGGCGACCATGCAAAAATTGACGCGTGGCGCGGCGAGCAGAGCCGTACCCGCACCCGTCTGCGCCGCCCGGAACTGTACGAGCAGTGGTGTACGAGCCACCCCATTGCCGAAGTGCCCAAGTGGAAGCGGGGCGAGAATGTCCGGCTGGTAAAGACCGCCGAGCAGTTTGCCGCCGCCGCAAAGCTGTTTGCCGAGGGACGGCAGGCTGTCTGCGCCGACAACTGGACGCCGGAATACTGCCGCACTCTGACCGAGCCGCAGTTTTTGCTGCAATTGCAGCAGGAAAAGGCGGCGGGCTGGGTATGCTACCTGCACACCACCAAAGATGTGCCGGACGGCATGGTGTGCGTCAACCACAAGGCGGGGCATATCGAGCACCTGTTTGTCACGGAAAAAGCCCGGGGCAACGGCATTGGCGCAAAGCTGCTGGATTTTGCCCGCAAAAAGCTGCCGGAGCACGCACACCCGGTGCTGAGTGTGCTGAACACCAACACCCGCGCCATTGCGCTGTATACCCGCATGGGCTGGCAGCTGGACGGCAGCACCAGTCTGGAATTTGACCCGAAGCAATACCCCACCGTGACGCGTAAATGCGCACTGGTGCAGATGCGCTACGCAGGCCCTGTGCAGGAGTAAGCCGACACCGGAAATATCGGTGAAAATACACAAAATTCAGAGGAAAACTCCCCGGCGGTCTAAAAGTTGTTGAAAACTTTTGTATTACCCCTCTAACCTTCGGGGTATAATTTTATTGTCTTTGTACAAAACCTGAAAAATGCTCCCTGTTTCATTGGGAAAAGCGCCAAAAATGCAAAAGGGGACTGTACAACCGTTTCGACTTGCGCTAAAATGAGTGTAACACAACAGGCACACTATGCTTTTGTACACCAAAACGATATTAGATAGGAGCGCTTTACTATGTACGTAAAAGAAGTTACCGTTGAAAATCAGGTTGGTCTGCACGCTCGTCCGGCTACCTTCTTTATCCAGAAGGCAAACGAGTTCAAGTCTTCCATCTGGGTCGAAAAGGAAGAACGCCGCGTGAACGCAAAGAGCCTGCTGGGCGTTCTGTCTCTGGGTATCGTTGGCGGCACCACCATCCGCATCATCGCTGACGGCGCTGATGAGCAGGCTGCCGTGGACGGCCTGATCAAGCTGGTGGAGTCCGGCTTTGCAGAGTAAGTCTGTATCACAAGCAACAGAAAGCGGCGGGGGTTCCCTGCCGCTTTTTTAGTACGCTTTTTACCGGGAGCAAAGGGCTTTCCATTGCAGGACGCCCCATCCCACAAATACGGAGGAAGGTGCTGCATGACTAAGGCCGAACTCTATCAAAAAGCCTGTATGCTGCCGCTGCTGCCCGGGGTGTATATCATCCGGGACAAAAGCGATACCATCATCTATATCGGCAAGGCCAAGCGCCTGCGCATCCGGGTAAGCCAGTATTTCCGCGAGGGCGTGCCTCACGATAACAAGGTCAGCCAGATGATCGCCCATGCCTACGCCTTTGACGTCATCGTCTGTCAGAGCGAGTTTGAGGCGCTGGTGCTGGAGGCTAGTCAGATCAAGGCGCACACGCCCAAGTACAACATCCTGCTCAAGGATGACAAGGGTTATAGCTATATCCGCGTCACCCGGGAGGACTGGCCGCGCCTTTCCTTCACCCTGCAAAAGGAGGAGGACGGGGCAGAGTATATCGGCCCTTACACCTCCAGCTTTGCAGCGCGGCAGATGGCAGAAACGGCCATGGATGCCTTTTTGCTGCCGCGCTGCTCCAAGCGCTTCCCGCAGGAGATCGGCAAAGGACGCCCCTGCCTGAACGCTCATATCGGCAAGTGTATGGCGGTGTGCAGCGGCAAGATCAGCTGCGAGACCTACAATCAGGCGGTCAAAAACGCGGTGCACCTGATCCGCTACGGCAAAAAGGATATCCTGAAAACCCTCAACGAGCGGATGCAGGAGGCCTCCGACCGGCTGGAATTTGAGACCGCCGCTCTTCTGCGGGATCAGATCAATGCCATCACCAAGCTTACGGCAGGGCAGAAGGTGGTGGTAGATCCGGACGTGGAGATGGACGTGGTGGCGCTGGCCGGTACGCCGGACAGCGTGTGCGCGGCGGTGCTGCGCTTCCGGGAGGGACGGCTGACCGACAAGCGGGAGTTTTTGTTCCACGATACCTCGGATATCGACGCGGTGCGGGAGGAATTTCTGCCCCGGTATTATCTGGACGATGAGCAGATCCCGAAAATTATCGCGGTGGACGCACTGCCGCCGGACGTGGACGCCTTGCAGCAGGCGCTGAACCAGAAACGGGGCAGCGAGGTGCAGCTGTATGTGCCCCAGCGGGGCGATAAAGCGCATCTGGTGGAGATGGCGCACACCAACGCGGTGGAGCGTCTGGCGCGGGAGAGCGGCCGCTACGCTCGGGAGGAAAAGCTGCTGGATGAACTGGCGCAGGTGCTGGGGCTTTCAAAGCCGCCCCGCGCCATCGAGAGCTACGATATCTCCAACTGGGGCGATGGCAGCAGCGTCTGCGGCATGGTCACCTTCAAGGACGGCAAGCCCTTCAAGGCGGGCTACCGCAAGTTCAAGATGAAAACTGTTGCAGGCACGGACGACTATGCCTCGCTGGCGGAGACCGTTTCCCGCCGGGCGGCAGAGTATGAAAAATACGCTGCACAGGCCGAAAACGGCCAGCCAAGCGGCAACTGGTTCGGGCAAAAGCCAGACCTTTTGCTGATGGATGGCGGCAGGGGACAGGTGAGCGCCGCAAAGGAAGCGCTTGCCGGTACGGCGCTGGCAGATGTGCCGCTGTACGGCATGGTAAAGGATGACCACCACCGCACCCGCGCCATCGTGGACAGCGACGGGCGGGAAATTGCCATCAACATGAACCGGGGCACCTTTACCTTCATCACTGCCATTCAGGACGAGACCCACCGCTTTGCCAACGCCTACCGCAAGCAGCAGATGAAGCAGAAAAGCTACTCCTCCACCCTGACCGAGGTGCCGGGCGTAGGCCCCAAAACCGCCAAAGCCCTGCTGGCGCAGTTCAAGAGCGTGGGCGCGGTGAAGGAAGCCACCCCCGACCAGCTGGAAAACACCCCCGGTGTAGGCAAACAGCTGGCGCAGACCATCTACGAGTATTTTCACAGGGAAGCATAAAAACACCCCCGGTATCCGTTTTCGTTTCGTTCGGATGTCGGGGGTGTTCTGCGTTCAGGGGTCAATTCGCATAGGAGACGGAGAAATCGCCGGTGGTAGAACTGAGGGAAATTTTACGAGAGGTATTTGCTTTGCCATCATGGATCGAGGTGCCCATAAGCCCATTGGTGACGAGGTAATAGTCCGAGGCGCTGCCCTCCAGAGTCAAGTCGGTATCGCCGGTGATGACCGAGATGCTGACATCCCGAGCACCGGACAGCATACCGATCGTGCAGTCCCCCACGGCAAGTTCGGCATCAAATTCCGGTGCGGTCAGATGGTCAATGCGACAGCTGCCCATGGCAAGGTTGAAATCCGCCTCCTTCACAGTCAGGCTGTCGGCAGAGACGCTCCCCATGGCAAGTTCCAGATCCAGCTCTTCCACAGAGAGCGTGCCAAGGTCAACGTCGCCCATGGCAAGATCAATGTCTATCTCATGCAGGATATTTTCCGGAGCGGTAATGGTGAGCACGGCACTGTCAACATCAGGGGGAGCGTAGTATTTCGGGATATGGTAGGAAAACTCTGCGGTTCCGTCTTTTTTGTTGGAATGGGTGAGATACCGGGTCCTGAAACCGTCAAACTTTAGAGTGATGTCGGAAGCGTTTGGGTCAACAACAAAGAGAATGGTACCATAGTCCAACTTCAGCGATAGTTTATCGCTGACCATCTCAGCAGAGAGGGAGAAAGTCAAGCCGTCTGGAGTGGAAACAGGAACCGCGGGCTGCGAGGAGGCACTCTCGGCAGCTGTTTCCGCAGAGGAAGCAGGAATTTCCGAGGCAGGAGAAGTGGACTCGACCGGCTGCACCGGGGTGGCTTTGGTATGCTGGAAGAAAAAGCAAAACAGCACCAGCACCGCCAGCCCGCCGCCCAGCACCATACGCCAGCGGGAATGCGGCTTGCGGGCAGGGGATGCCGGGGCGGCAGAACTGCCTGCCGGGGTCTGCTCGTCCAGAATTTTGCGGGCGACCTCCTCGGGACTGCCCAGCTCTGCAATGGCGCGGGCTTCGTTTTCCGGCCCGGCGGCATCCAGATAATCCTCGTAGTAGCTCAAAGCGTCCTTGCGCTCAGTCTCCGGCAAGGGAGCCAGAAGCTGCTCCAGCGCAGCAAGAAATGCAGTACGGGTCATAAATCATTCCACCTCTCTGAAAAATGTGTCAATGGAAGAACGGTAGCGGCTCCACTCCTGCGCGTAGGCGGCAAGCTGCTCCCGCCCGGCAGAGGTGATCTGATAATAGCGGCGGTTGCGGCCGTTAAAGGGTGCATCGTAGACCGTGAGCAGCTGGTCTTTCTGCAGCCGGCGCAGCACCGGGTACAGGGTGGATTCGCTCAGTTCCAGCGTGTGGGTGATCTGTTGGGTGATCTTGTAGCCGTAGGTACCTTCCGGCTCCTGCGCTACCACGGACAGCACAATGGCATCCAGCAGCGCGGCACTGATGGGAAAACTCATGTGGGAACAGCCTCCTTTCGGTGTGGTCTGTTTCTATAATATTATATAGCATATAATATTACACAAGTCAATAGGAAATTTGTCCTCTCAGTCTCGCTGCGCTCGCCAGCTCCCCCGAAGGGGGAGCTTTACCGCACGGACTGGCAGATAACAAAAAAGCTCCCCCTTTCGGGGGAGCTGAATGCGAACAAAGTGAGCAGACTGAGAGGGTCAAGTTTCTCAGTTTTCAGAGGAAATATCCTGTCCGAAATACTTCTCGCTCAGGGTCTTTAAGGTGCCGTCGGCGCGCAGGGCGTCAATGGCGGTGTTCAGCGCGTCCAGATAGGCGGTGTCCTCGCTCTTGAGCACCGGGATGGCCACATGGGAGGCCTCAGCGGTCTGTGCCACCAGTTTGAAGTCTGCGTCCGGGTGGACGTTCAGGTAGTCGTAGAAGGAAACGTCCGCGTTCAGGGTGGCGTCAATGCGGCCTGCGGTCAGCAGCTGGATGGTCTCCTCCAGTGTGTCGATGCCCTGCACGGTAGCGCCGTAACTCTCGGCCAGCTCCATGTAGGTGGAAGCCAGACTGTTGGCGGTGGTCTTGCCCTTCAGGTCCTCAAAGCTGTGGATATCCTCGTTATCCTTGCGCACCGCCAGCGCAGTGTGGATGTAACCGTAGGGGGTGGTGAAAGCATAGGTCTTGGCGCGCTCCTCGGTCACTTCCACGCCGTTGCACACCATGTCGTAGCGGCCGGCGTCCAGACCAGCAAACAGGCTGTCCCAGTCACTTTCCACATACTCCGGTTCCACGCCCAGCTTTTCGGCAATGGCGCGGGATACCTCCACATCGTAGCCCACCAGTGTGTCGGAGGCATCGTGGTAACTCCACGGCTGCCATGCACCCTCCAGCGCCACCACCAGCTTGCCGCTCTTCTGGATGCTGTCCAGCTTATTCAGCGTTGCGGAACTGGCAGTACTGGCGGCGGTGTCCTTGGAAGAGCAGCCGGTCAGACCCAGCACCCCGGCTGCGGCCATAACACCCATCAGAGAGATAAAGGTTCTGCGTTTCATAAGTAAAAATTCCTTTCTGTCGTGAAAAATGCAAAAAGAGAAGTGGTTTTATTCCGTGTGGGCGATCCTGCGCAGGAAGGCCCGGGTGCGCTCCTCCTTGGGGGATGCAAAGAACTGCTGAGAGGGAGCCTGCTCCACCACCACGCCGTTTTCCATGAATACGGTCTTGGAGGACACATTGCGGGCAAAGCCCATCTCGTGGGTGACCACCAGCATGGTCATGCCCTCCTCGGCCAGCTGCCGCATCACGCTGAGCACCTCGCCGGTCAGCTCCGGGTCAAGGGCGCTGGTGGGCTCGTCAAAGTAAATGATTTCCGGGTCGGCGGCAAGGGCACGGGCAATCGCCACCCGCTGCTGCTGTCCGCCGGAAAGCTGGCGGGGGTAGTAGTCGGCACGGTCGGCAAGGCCTACCTTGGCAAGCATCTTCATGCCGATTTCATCCGCCTGCTCCTTGGGCAGCTTCCGCGCCACAATGAGCCCCTCGGTCACATTCTGCAGGGCGGTCTTGTTGCGGAACAGGTTGTAGTTCTGGAACACAAAGGCGGTCTTTTTGCGCAGCCGGGCAATGTCGGCGCGGCTGGCATGGGCAAGGTCAAAGCTTTCGCCGTCAAACACCAGCTGCCCGGCATCGGCAGTCTCCAGAAAATTCAGGCACCGCAGCAGGGTGGTCTTGCCGGAGCCGGACGGCCCAAGAATGGCCACTACATCGCCCTTTTCCACGGTCAGGTCTACCCCGCGCAGCACGGGCAGCTCACTGGTGATCTTCCGCGCACCGGGGCGGTGGAAAAGGCCGGGTTTTGCATAGGTGCGGAAGGCTTTTTGCACATTGCGGATCTCTAACATAGCCATAGGTGTGCACCCCCCTTTTTACTGGAAGCCGCGGGCGTTGAGCTGACGTTCCAGCAGCGCCTGCAGCTTGGTGATGACGGTACAGAACAGCAGATACACCACAGCCACCTCACAGTAGATGGGCAGGAAGATGTAGGTGCGGGCGGCTACCCGCTGCCCGGCCATGAACAGCTCTGCCACCGTGATGTTGGACGCCAGCGAGGTGTCCTTGATCATACCGATAAGGGAGTTGGACAGCGCAGGCACGGCGGTGCGCAGTGCCTGCGGCAGCACGATGCGGCGCATGATCTGCCACCAGCTCATGCCCACGCAGTACCCGGCTTCCAGCTGCCCCTGCGGCACGCTTTCCAGCGCACCGCGCATGGTCTCGGCGCAGTAGGCACCCTCGTTGAAGGCAAAGGCAATGACCGCCGCCGGAAAGGCGTTTAGCATGATGCCCACGCTGGGCAGGCCGTAAAAGATGATGAACAGCTGCACCAGCAGCGGCGTGCCCCGGATGACCCAGATATAGAACCGGGCGATCTGCCGCAGCACCGGCACATTGGCGTACTGCACCAGCGCCACCGCCACCGCGATGATCATGGCAAAAAAGAAGGAGAGAAGGGTCAGCGGAATGGTCATGGTCAGGCCTGCCGTCAGGATGCGGGGCAGCGCCTCCACCAGCACACTGACCGTGCGGTTGGTTAAAAGTGCTTCAAACATCGTTTTTTCCTCAAAGCTAAAAAATGCACAAGCCGGCAAAGCTTTTGCCGACTAAGGCAGTATATACCTTAAAGTAGGGTCAAAGTCAAGAGACTGAATCACCAATCCCTACAAAACCTACCAGAATACTATAATAGCATGAAATGCCCCGCAGCGCAAACGGTTTGCATAAAACGTGTGATGTGACCGAAAAATTGCATGAACTTGTTAAATATTTGTGCAATGCGGCAGATGCTTGACGCTGTGGGCGCTTTCGTGTACAATGGACATAGTAGTGCGCGGATGCGGGGCAACGGCCCGGCGCGGCGCAAATCCACCGGCAGGGGGCTTGCCCCTTGCCCGGTGCAGACACGGAGGATACGAACGTGAAAAAGTTTAGTATTGGTGTTCTGGGTGCAGGCACCTGGGGCATGGCTCTGGCACGGATGCTGACCGTCAGCGGCAACGATGTGCAGGTGTGGTCGGCTATTGAAGCCGAGGTGGACAACCTTTCCACCACCCGGGTGCACCCCAATCTGCCGGGAATGGTCATCCCGCAGGAGCTGCGTTTTACCAAAAGCATAGAGGAAGTGTGCACCGGCAAGGATGTGCTGCTGTTTGCAGTGCCGTCGGTGTTCGTGCGTGCCACGGCGGCCAAGGCGCGGCCCTATATCCGCTCCGGCCAGATCATCGTGGATGTGGCAAAGGGCATTGAGCCCGATACCTTATATACCATGACCGAGATCCTTGCCGATGAGCTGAGCCACGAGAACGGCCCCCGGGCGGTGCGTCTGGTGGCGCTCAGCGGCCCCACCCACGCCGAGGAGGTGGCGCTGGATCTGCCCACCACCATCGTTTCCGCCAGCCCGGATCTGGAAGCTGCCGAGGTGGTGCAGGAGGTGTTCAGCAACACCTGTATGCGCGTGTACACCAACACTGATATCAAGGGCGTGGAACTGAGCGGTGCTATGAAGAACGTTATCGCGCTGGGTGTCGGCATCTCCACCGGCCTTGGCTACGGCGATAACGCCCGCGCCGCTCTGATCACCCGCGGCATTGCCGAGATCGCCCGGCTGGGCGTGGCCATGGGCTGCAATGTCCAGACCTTTGCGGGTCTGGCCGGCATCGGCGACCTGATCGTCACCGCCACCAGTATGCACAGCCGCAACAACCGCGCCGGTATCCTGATCGGCAAGGGCGAAAGCCCGGAGCAGGCCGTGAAAGAGGTCGGCATGGTGGTGGAGGGCATCAACGCCCTGCCCGCCGCCATGGAGCTGGCTGAGAAGTACCATGTGGAAATGCCCATTGCCCAGACGGTGAACGCCATCGTCAAGGAGGGCATGAGCGCCAGCGACGCGCTGCGCAATCTGATGTCCCGCGACCGCAAGAGCGAGATGCCGCAGGGCTATGAGAGCGTGTGAACCTGAAATAATCGAAAAGAGGCTTCCGGAATGTCTGCGGGCATTCCGGAAGCCTCTTTTATTTGGCGGGAGGTACAGCAAAATTATTAAAACTTTTTACAGAAAACAGACACAAAAGGGTAGAAGGTCGGCAAACTTTCTGCTATACTGGAAACGATAGAATTTTTGGTCAGTGCAGCCGGAACAGGGCGGCGGGCGCTGGCACTGCAAGAAGGAGGAATGAGAAATGCCCTCTACCTACGCACACCGCCGCTTTGGCGCAAATGTGCTGGACCATCTGCCCGCGCCGCTGCGGGAAAAGCTGGAGGCGCACCGGGAGCTGTACGATATCGGCCTGCATGGGCCGGATGTGCTGTTCTATTACCATGCGGAAAAGTCCACCCCGGTCGCCGCGCTGGGCAACGCCATGCACGACGAGCAGGGCAGAACGTTCTTTGACCGGGCACGGCGGGTGGTGCACGAGGAAGCCGACCGCGAGGCTGCGCTGGCCTACGCGCTGGGCTTTGTGTGCCATTTTGCGCTGGACAGCACCTGCCACCCCTTTGTGGAACAGTTTACCCGAGAGAGCGGTGTGACTCACTGTGAGATCGAGACCGAGTTCGACAATATGCTGCTGCGCCGGGACGGCTATGACCCGCTGACCTTCTTTACCGCCAGCCATATCCACCCCAGCGCGGCAAATGCCCGGGTCATTGCGCCGTTTTACAGGGATATTTCGGAGCAGACCGCGCTGGAAGCCCTGAAGGGGATGATCTTGGTGCATAAGGTGCTGCAGGCTTCGAACCCGGTCAAGCGCTGGGTGGTGCTGACCGGCATGAAGGTGCTGGGCAAGTATGATGGGATGCACGGCCTTGTGGCAAACCCGCAGCCGAATCCGCAGTGCACCGAGAGCAACCGCAAGCTGGATGCGCTGTACGCCAAGGCTTTGCCGCTGGCAGAGCGGCTGATCTTGGAGTATGTGGCAAAGCTGGACACGGACGAGCCGCTGGACGCCGCCTACGACCATACCTTTGGGGAATTTTAAAACCTGCACCGCCCGGCGGTGCAAGGGGAAAAGGGAAATACGATGAAAACTGAAAAATTCAAGGTGACACCGCTGGAGCGGGCATGGATCCTATACGATGTGGGCAACTCGGCCTTTGTGCTGATGATCGCCACGCTGGTGCCCATCTTCTTCAATGCACTGGCCGAGGCCGGCGGCGTGAGCAAGGTGGACTATCTGGCCTACTGGGGCTATGCAAGCTCCATCGTTACGGTGGTCACCGCCATTCTGGGACCCATTCTGGGCACGCTGGCCGACACCAAGGGCTTTAAAAAGCCCATCTTCATGCTCTGCCTTTTTGTGGGCGTCATCGGCTGCTGTGCCATGGGTCTGGCGGGCACATGGCTGGTCTTTCTGGTCATTTTTATCATTGCCAAGATCGGCTACTCCGGCAGTCTGGTGTTCTACGATTCCATGCTGGGCGATGTGACCACCCCGGAGCGGATGGACATGGTGTCCTCCCGCGGGTACGCGTGGGGCTATATCGGCAGCTGCGTGCCCTTTGTGGTCTGTCTGGCGCTGGTGCTGGGCAGCGGTGCGGTGGGGCTTAGTCAGATGACTGCGCTGTCCATCGCGCTGGTCATTACTGCTGTGTGGTGGCTGGTGGTCACCCTGCCGCTGCTGAAAAAATACCGCCAGATCAACTATGTGGAGGTGGAGCAGCACGCCATCCGCCAGAGTTTTGTGCGCATCGGGCAGACCCTTAAGCATCTGCCGCAGGACAAGCAGGTGTTCTGGTTTTTGCTGGCGTTCTTCTGCTACATTGACGGCGTGTATACCATCATTGATATGGCCACCGCCTACGGCACGGCACTGGGGCTGGACACCACCGGTCTGCTGCTGGCGCTGCTGGTCACCCAGATCGTGGCCTTCCCTTCGGCGCTGATCTTTGGCCGCCTGAGCCAGAAATATGAATCCAAGACCCTGATCCCGGTGTGCATCGCGGCCTATACCGGCATTGCCGTCTTTGCCTTCTTCCTGAAGAGTCAGTGGCAGTTCTGGGTGCTGGCCGTGGTGGTGGGTATGTTCCAGGGCGGTGTGCAGGCACTGAGCCGCAGCCACTTTGCCAAAATCATCCCGCAGGAAAAATCTGGCGAATACTTTGGCCTGTTCGACATCTGCGGCAAGGGTGCATCCTTCCTTGGCACCATGATTGTCAGTGTGGGCAGCCAGCTGACCGGCAGCGCCAACGTGGGTGTGGGCTCCATTGCCATCCTGTTTGTCATCGGCTTTGTGCTGTTCGGCATTTCCACCCGGACGGAAGAGACAAAGCAGGCCTGACCATTTTATGAAAAAACGAAGCCCGGAGCGTCCGCAGACGTTCCGGGCTTCGTTTTTTGTTCAGAGGGGTCGCTGTACAAAATGCTGTCGGGCGGGGGCAGTACGGGCAAAATTATCATGCAAAAAATACATCCTTGAAAAAAGTGGAATTAACCTATTGACAAACTAGGTAGAACGGGATATAATGCAAACATCCAATCCACCAGTCTTGTAGGGAAATGAAACAGAGGTTCTCCGGCGGGTGGTACATAGAGGGATGGAAAAGTTTTACCGGAAGGAGGGCACAAAGATGAAGCTGATCTGGAAAGAACTGCTGCACGCGAATTATCGCTGTGGGCGAATGCATACCAACCGGGCACCGGCATCGGATGTGTACTGTATGTTGCCCTCGGCTGCGCGAATGTGCACCCGAATGTGACAGCAGCAGCTCCGGTAGACCACACTGCCCGGTGCGCCTTTGAAAACGCATCGGGATTTTTTGTACACAACAATAATACTTTTAGTATATTAAGAGAGGAAAATAACAATGTCTGAATATAAATTTGAGACCCTGCAGCTTCATGTCGGTCAGGAGCAGGCCGACCCCGCCACCGATGCCCGTGCGGTGCCCATCTACCAGACCACGTCCTATGTGTTCCGCAACAGCCAGCACGCCGCCGACCGTTTCGGTCTGGCCGATGCAGGCAACATCTACGGCCGTCTGACCAACTCCACGCAGGATGTGTTCGAAAAGCGCATCGCAGCGCTGGAGGGCAGCGTGGCAGCACTGGCTACCGCTTCCGGTGCAGCCGCCATCACCTACACCATTCAGGCACTGGCACAGGCCGGTGACCACATCGTGGCACAAAACACCATCTACGGCGGCAGCTACAACCTGCTGGCGCACACTCTGACCCAGTTTGGCGTCAACACCACCTTTGTGGATGCCCACGACCTTGCACAGGTGGAGGCCGCTATCCAGCCCAACACCAAGGCTGTGTATCTGGAGACGCTGGGCAACCCCAACAGTGATATCCCGGATATCGATGCCATTGCCGCCATTGCCCACAAGCACGGCCTGCCGCTGGTCATTGATAACACCTTCGGCACCCCGTACCTCATCCGTCCCATCGAGCACGGCGCAGACATCGTGGTGCACTCTGCTACCAAGTTCATCGGCGGCCACGGCACCACGCTGGGCGGCATCATCGTGGACAGCGGCAACTTCGACTGGAAGGCCAGCGGCCGTTACCCCAACATTGCCGCCCCGAACCCCAGCTACCATGGCGTCTCCTTTGCGGATGCCGCAGGCCCTGCCGCTTTTGTCACCTACATCCGCGCTATCCTGCTGCGTGATACCGGCGCTACCATCTCCCCCTTCAACGCCTTCCTGCTGCTGCAGGGCACCGAGACGCTGAGCCTGCGCATTGAGCGTCATGTGGAGAACACCAAAAAGGTGGTGGAGTTCCTTGCCAACCACCCGCAGGTGGAAAAGGTGAACCATCCCTCGCTGCCGGATCACCCGGATCACGCTTTGTACCAGAAGTATTTCCCCAACGGCGGCGCATCTATCTTTACCTTTAACATCAAGGGCGGCCGCGAGGAGGCCTTTACCTTCATTGATAACCTGAAGATCTTCTCTCTGCTGGCCAACGTAGCGGACGTGAAGAGCCTTGTCATCCACCCGGCCTCCACCACCCACAGCCAGCTGACCGATGCCGAACTGGCCGAGCAGCAGATCTACCAGAACACCATCCGCCTGTCCATCGGCACCGAGCACATTGATGATATCCTTGCCGATCTGGAAGCCGGCTTCGCAGCCGTCCGCGGCAAGTAAGCAGCGATTCTCTTTCCCGCAAAGGGAATGTGATCTTCCTTTTATTCCTGTCCAAGCCTCCATAAGTGTGCGACAAGACCCCCGGCTGCCCGCCGGGGGTCTTGTCATCTCGTTTATCTTTACGACCCAACCCGTGAAAATGCAATGCCGGAGCGTCCGCAGACGCTCCGGCATTGCGCTATTTAGAATGATTTTTCCTTTTACTCAGCGGCCGATCAGCAGGTCGCGGCGGCAGCGCAGACCCACAGAGAGGGTGGCGCTGCTGCCCAGATGCCGCAGGGTGACGCGGGTACCGGACTTCTGTCCCTCGCACAGCAGCGAGAGGTTCAGGGTGGTGGTGTTCTTCTCGGTCACCAGCACCAGCGTTTTCACGCCGCTGGCCTGCAGAGCCTGCATATCCTCGATGGTGGTGCGGAAGGTAGCCACCTCGGCGGGCACGTCCAGCGTCAGCACGCCGTCCTTCTGGCGGGCGGTGTACAGCAGCTGCTTGCCCAGCAGACCTTTGACGGTGTAGCGCGCCTCGGTCTTTGCGGTGCCGGCCAGCTCATCGCCGGAGATCAGCATAATGTCGCCCTGAATGGGGTTGCCCTCCGGGGCACCGTAGCCGCCGTAGCTGGGGTCTTTTTCGCCCACGGCAACGTCACCGCTGTGCAGTGCGATGTCGCCCTGCACCATCTGCTCCTGCGGGGGCAGATAGCCCTCCACGCAGGTAGAATCCACCTCGGCGGCAAAGGCACCCACGCTCAGCATGGCAGCGGCGCACACCGCCACAGCGGCACAGCTCAGGGTACGGACAAACTTTTTGTTCAGCATCTTCATAGGAAATACCTCCTGAAAACGGCAGCCGCAGGGACTGCCTTGTTTTTTTGCATCATAATTTTTTTAAACCATGGTTCAGCTGCGGCGCATTCACAATGGAAAACCGCCGTATCTGCTTTGTAAACGGATACGGCGGCCGGATTATTGCAAAAGATTCAAAAATTTTTATTTTCAGGGATTTTCTGGTTTATTTTCGGCATCATCGCGGTTGAGGATATCCATGAACTCCTCGCCGGTGATGGTCTCTTTCTGGTACAGGTACTGTGCCAGCTCGTCCAGCTTTGCGCGGTTCTCGGTCAGGATGCGGATGGCCTTTTCGTGCTGGGTCTTGACCAGCTCTACCACCTTCCGGTCGATCTCGCACTGGGTCTGAGCACTGCAGGCCAGCGAGGTATCGCCGCCCAGATACTGGTTGTTCACGGTTTCCAGCGCCACCATGTCAAATTCGTCACTCATGCCGTAGCGGGTCAGCATGGCGCGGGCAAGTTTGGTGGCCTGCTCGATATCGTTAGACGCGCCGGTGGTGATGGAGTTGAAGGCCACCTCCTCGGCGGCGCGGCCGCCGGTCAGGGTGGCAATCTTATTTTCCAGCTCGGCCTTGTTCATCAGGTAGTGGTTGCCCTCGTCCACCTGCATGGTGTAGCCCAGTGCGCCGGAGGTGCGGGGGATGATGGTGATCTTCTGCACCGGGGCAGAGTTGGACTGCTTGGCTGCCACAAGGGCATGGCCGATCTCGTGGTAGGCTACGATGCACTTTTCGTGGTCGGTCAGGATGGAGTTCTTCTTCTGGTAGCCGGCAATGACCACCTCGATGCTCTCCTCAAGGTCAGACTGCGTCACGCTCTTGCGCCCTGCCCGCACGGCACGCAGAGCGGCTTCATTTACAATGTTGGCAAGTTCTGCGCCGGAGGCACCGGAGGCCATGCGTGCCACGGTGTTGAAGTCCACACCCGGGGCGATCTTCACCTTTTTGGCATGTACCTTCAAGATCTCCTCGCGGCCCTTCAGGTCGGGCAGCTCCACGGGCACGCGGCGGTCGAACCGGCCGGGACGGGTCAGGGCAGGGTCGAGGGAATCCGGGCGGTTGGTAGCCGCCAGAATAATGACACCGGTGTTTCCCTCAAAGCCGTCCATCTCGGTAAGCAGCTGGTTCAGGGTCTGCTCGCGCTCATCGTTGCCGCCAAACTGGCCGCTGTTGCGCTTCTGGCCAATGGCGTCGATTTCATCAATGAATACGATGCAGGGCGCTTTTTCTTTGGCCTGCTTGAACAGGTCACGCACCTTGGAGGCACCCATGCCCACGAACATCTCCACGAACTCCGAGCCGGAGATGGAGAAGAAGGGCACGTTGGATTCACCTGCCACGGCCTTGGCCAACATGGTTTTGCCGGTGCCCGGAGGGCCTACCAGCAGAATGCCCTTGGGCATGGAAGCACCGATCTCCTCGTACTGCTTGGGGTCGTGCAGATAATTGACGATCTCCTGCAGGTTCTCCTTGGCTTCGTCCTCACCGGCCACATCCGCAAAGCGGATGCCGTGGGTGGACTGCACATACACCTTTGCGTTGGATTTGCCCGCGCCGCCAAACATCATGGAGCCCGGGCCGCCGCCTGCCTTTTCCATCAGCTTTTTGTTCATCTGGTTGCCGATGAAGCTGAACAGCAGGATGGGCAGCACGAACCACAGCAAAAAGCTGAGCACCGGCGAACCCTGCTCCACGATCTCGCTGGAGAACTGTGCACCTGCGTCGTACAGGCGCTCGGTCAGACTGGGGTCGTTCATCAGGCCGGTCTTGTAGATCTGCTTGTTGTCCTTATCCGTAAAAATGATCTGGTTGGACTGGATATCCACCTTGCCGATGTTTTCCTGCTCGGTCATGCTCATAAAGGTGCCGTAGTCTACCTCCTGCACCTGACGCTCGGCCAGCCACGGCATGACCACAAGGTTGATGACCAGCAGCACCAGCAACACGATGGCATAGTAGATAGCCAGCGGCTTTTTGGATGGCTTGACTTCTTTCATGGGATGTTCCTCCTTCTATATAAAGTGGGCTTCCACCCGTTTGCTGCGTCCAGTATACCACACCTTACCGCCTAGCAACAGCGCAGCGAGGGCAACTTTGCAAAAACTTAGCAGTTTCTTAACAAAGAGGGCTAAAGCCGCTCAGTTACCATATTATAGGTGCGCAAAGGGCTTGCCGGATGAGGGGGCAGGGGAGCAACGACCTCAATTTTGCATGATTTACCCCATGGCATTGTGAAATGCTTTCATCTTTATCCTGAACGAAACTTCTTGACACTTTCTGGCAGTCGTGCTAAAATTATCTCACTTTCAACAAAGTGCAAATGCGTTGACAGGGATAAAACGATCTTTCTTCTGCGTGCAGAGAGCCGCCGGGTGGTGCAAGGCGGGTGCAGAGAACTTCGGATACTGGCCCCCGAGCGGCAGAACTGAACGGACAAGTAGGTTCTGACGGACGCCCACCGTTACAGGGGCAGCGATTCGCTGTTTTGGCCGATCGTGCAAAGTGGCTGTACCTGACCGTGCAGCAAGGAGAGTGGTACCACGGGTGCCCTGTAAAAGCAATTTACAGGCTCTCGTCTCTCAAGGTTTTCGCCTTGAAAGACGGGAGCCTTTTTTCGTACAACGGTTGCAGTAGGGCAAAAGGCTTCCCCCGGTCGGGGGAAGCTGTCACCGCAGGTGACTGATGAGGGCGCAGGCAAGCAGCTGCTGCCGGGAAATCACCCCTCATCCGGCGCTACGCGCCACCCGTTCCCCCTTTTGTCGCTGTGCGACATTTTCCCCCGACCGGGGGAAATCTATCCCCAAGGGGTGAAGGCTTTATGCTATTTCAGGAGGACAACAGGATGATGGACGCTACCAAGTACGCACCGGGGTACTACCCGGTACCCGCCGGTTATGACAGCTGGGTAAAAAAAGACCATATTGAAAAGGCTCCCGCATGGTGCAGCGTGGATCTGCGGGACGGCAATCAGGCGCTGATCGTGCCTATGAGCCTTGCAGAAAAGCTGGAGTTCTTCCAGATGCTGGTAAAGATCGGCTTCAAGGAGATCGAGGTGGGCTTCCCCGCCGCCAGTGAGACCGAGTACGAGTTCCTGCGCACCCTGATCGAAAAGAACATGATCCCCGCCGATGTCACCGTGCAGGTGCTGACCCAGTGCCGCGACCACATCATCCGCCGCACCTTCGAGGCCGTCAAGGGCGCACCCCGGGCGGTGATCCACTTCTACAACTCCACCTCCGTGGCACAGCGGGAGCAGGTGTTCCACAAGTCCAAGGAGGAGATCAAGCAGATCGCCGTGGACGGCGCAAAGCTGGTCAAGCAGCTCAGCGAGGAGTACGAGGGCAACTTCCTGTTCGAGTACAGCCCCGAAAGCTTTACCGGCACCGAGGTGGACTACGCCGTAGAGGTGTGCAACGCCGTGCTGGATATCATGCAGCCCACCCCGGAGCGCCCCATGATCATCAACCTGCCGGTGACCGTGGAGATGAGCATGCCCCATGTGTATGCCAACCAGATCGAGTACTGCGACAAGCACCTGAAATACCGCGACAGCGTGATCATCTCCACCCATCCCCACAACGACCGTGGCACCGGCGTGGCCTGCGCAGAGCTGGCAGTGCTGGCGGGCGCACAGCGCGTGGAGTGCTGCCTGTTTGGCAACGGCGAGCGCACCGGCAATGTGGACGCCGTAACGCTGGCCATGAATATGTACAGCCACGGCGTAGACCCCAAGCTGGACTTCTCGGATATGCCCGCCATCTGCGCCACCTACGAGCGGGTGACCCGGATGCACATCTACGAGCGTACCCCCTACGCCGGACAGCTGGTGTTTGCCGCCTTCTCCGGCAGTCATCAGGACGCCATTGCCAAGGGCATGGCGTACCGCAAGCAGACCGGCGAACACCGCTGGACCTGTCCCTACATCCCGGTGGACCCCCACGACATTGGCCGCACCTACGACGCCGATGTCATCCGCATCAACAGCCAGAGCGGCAAGGGCGGCATCGGTTTTGTGCTGGAACAGAACTACGGCTACAATCTGCCCCCCAAGATGCGGGAGGCACTGGGCTACAAGGTCAAGAGCGTGTCCGACCACAGCCACAAGGAGCTGAGCGCCGCCGAGGTGCTGCACATCTTCGAGGATACCTACCTCAACCGTGCAAAGCCGCTGAATGTGGTGGAAGCCCACTTTGCACAGGTAAACGGCATTACCGCCACGGTCACGCTGGAGCTGAACGGGCAGCGCAAGGTGGTCACCTCGGTGGGCAACGGCCGTCTGGATGCCGTAGCCAACGCTATCCAGAGCGCCACCGGCATGGACTTCCATCTGGAAAACTACTCTGAGCACAGCTTGGACGAGGGCTCTACCTCCCGCGCAGCCTCCTATGTGGGGCTTGTCTGGGGAGACAACACGGTCACATGGGGTGCCGGTACCGACACCGACATCATCGTGGCCGGTATCCGCGCCCTTGTCAGCGCAATCAACAATCGATAAAAAGGAGAAAACTACCATGGGAATGACCCTGACGCAGAAGATCCTTGCCGCACACGCCGGACTGCCGGAGGTCAAGGCAGGCCAGCTGATCAACGCAAAGTTGGACATTGTGCTGGGCAACGATATCACCACCCCGGTGGCCATCAACGAGTTTGAACGCGCCGGTTTCGACCGCGTGTTTGATAAAGAGCATATCGCTATCGTGCTGGACCACTTTGTACCCAATAAGGATATCAAGAGTGCTACCCAGTCCAAGCAGTGCCGGGAGTTCGCCAATAAATACGATATCCTCAACTTCTACGATGTCGGCCAGATGGGCATTGAGCACGCGCTGCTGCCGGAAAAAGGCATCGTCACCGCTGGTGACTGCGTGATCGGCGCGGACAGCCACACCTGTACCTACGGTGCGCTGGGTGCCTTCTCCACCGGTGTAGGCTCTACCGATATGGCCGCAGGCATGGCCACCGGCATGGCATGGTTCAAGGTGCCCTCTGCCATCAAGTTTGTGCTTACCGGCAAATTTAATCCCCGGGTATCCGGCAAAGACCTGATTTTGCACATCATCGGTATGATCGGTGTGGACGGCGCACTGTATAAGTCTATGGAGTTCACCGGCCCGGGCGTGGCTGGCCTGACCATGGACGACCGCCTGTGCATCTGCAATATGGCCATTGAGGCCGGTGCCAAGAACGGTATCTTCCCGGTGGACGAGGTGACCAAGGCTTACCTTGCAGGCCGCAGCCAGCGTCCGCCGGTGTTCTACGAGGCAGACCCCGATGCCGTGTACGAAAAGACCATCGAGATCGACCTCAGCGCATTGGAGCCCACCGTCAGCTACCCCCATCTGCCCGAGAATACCCACAAGGCCAGCGAGGGCAAGGACATCAAGATCGATCAGGTGGTCATCGGCAGCTGCACCAACGGCCGCTTGGAGGACATGGAAGCCGCCTACAACATCCTCAAGGGCAAGCACATTGCCAAGGGCGTGCGCGGCATCATCATCCCCGCCACCATGGCTGTTTATAAGGAGTGCATCCTGCGGGGCTGGACCACCGCCTTTATCGATGCGGGCTGCATCGTATCCACCCCCACCTGCGGCCCCTGTCTGGGCGGCTACATGGGCATTTTGGCAGCGGGCGAGCGTTGCGTTTCCACCACCAACCGCAACTTTGTGGGACGCATGGGTCATGTGGATAGTGAGGTCTATCTGGCCTCTCCCGCCACCGCCGCCGCCAGCGCCCTGACCGGCTACATCACCGACCCGTGCACGGTCTGACCCGAAAGGAGCATGAGCATGAACGCAAGAGGTTCTGTTTTCAAATACCCGGATAACGTGGATACTGACGTCATCATTCCGGCACGCCACCTGAACACGCAGGATGCCAAGGAACTTGCCAGCCACTGCATGGAGGATATCGACAAGGACTTTGTGAACCGGGTGCAGCCCGGTGATATCATGGTGGGCGGCTGGAACTTTGGCTGCGGCTCTTCCCGTGAGCACGCACCCCTGTGCATCAAGACCGCCGGCATCGCGGTGGTCATTGCCAAAAGCTTTGCCCGCATCTTTTACCGCAACAGCATCAACATCGGCCTGCCCATCATGGAATGCCCGGAGGCTGTGGACGCCATCGAGGCAGGGGACACCGTTCGGGTGGATTTTGACACCGGCGTCATCACCGACGAGACCAACGGCAAGGTGTTCCACGCCGAGCCCTTCCCGCCCTTTATCCAGAACATCATCTCCGCCGGCGGCCTGATGAAGGCCATCCAGAAATAAGCCATCCCCATCCGTGAAAATGTGTTTGGAGCGACCCGCGTTTGCGTAGCAATGAAAGCCCCAGTGGGGCTTTTAAGCGGCGGAGCGGTCTGCGTGAGCAGATGGAGGGGCTTTGCCCCGACAAGTTCCCGCAGGCCGCGACAAACACGAAATATAAATAAAAATTCCGCTGATTATGCGCAGAGCAACGCGGAGCGCATTTTAAATCGTCCATCCCCCAAAGAGGGCGTAAGGCTTTGAGAGAGCGGGGCTATCAGGGGCGTTTTGAGCATAGAAGGAGTACCTCATGGAAAAAAATATTGCTGTCATCTGGGGCGATTGCTCCAGCCCGGAGATCGTAAAGCAGACCCTCCGGGTGCTGGATAAGGTGGCTGAAAAGTACGGCCATACCTTCCACTACACCGCTGCCGCCATGGGCGGCGAGGCCATTGACAAGTACGGCGACCCGCTGCCCCAGCACGAGCTGGATAAGTGCCTTGCCGCCGACAGCGTGCTGCTGGGCGCGGTAGGCGGCCCCAAGTGGGAGGGCCTGCCCGGGGAGCAGCGGCCGGAAAAAGGCCTGCTGCGGCTGCGCGCCGGCATGGGGCTGTACGCCAACAACCGCCCCGCCAAGATCTGGCCGCAGCTGGCCCCGGCAAGCCCTCTGAAGCCCGAGATCGTGGCACAGGGCATTGACTTTATCATCGTGCGGGAGCTGATCGGCGGCGTGTACTTCGGTCAGCACCAGACCCACACGCTGGAAAACGGCGAAAAGCAGGCTGTGGATACCATGCCCTATGCAGAGCACGAGATCGAGCGCATTGGCCGCATCGGCTTCGAGACCGCCCGCAAGCGCCGCAAAAAGCTGTGCTGCGTGGACAAGGCCAACGTGCTGGACACCAGCCGCCTGTGGCGCACTGTGATGCACCGGCTGCAGGCCGAGTACCCGGATGTGGAGTACAGCGAGATGTTCGTGGACAACTGCGCTATGCAGATCGTGAAGAACCCCGCTCAGTTTGACGTGATCGTCACCGAGAATATGTTCGGCGACATCCTGTCGGACGAAGCCTCCATGATCACCGGTTCCATCGGTATGATCCCGTCCTCCAGCCTTGGCGACGGCACCCGGGGTCTGTACGAGCCCATCCACGGCTCGGCCCCGGACATTGCAGGCAAGGACATCGTAAACCCCACTGCCTGCATCCTGTCTGCTGCCATGATGCTGCGGTACTCCTTTGGCATGGCAGCGGAAGCCGATGCCATTGAGAACGCTGTGAGCCGTGTGCTGGACAAGGGGCTGCGCACAGCCGACAACATGAGCAACGGCTGCACTTGCCTTGGCTGCACCGCCATGGGCGATGCCATTCTGGCAGAGCTTTAAGCCGCAGCGCATCATTATTCAACGAAACAAGCCCGGAAGGTCTACCGACTTTCCGGGCTTGAATTTTATGGGATTATAATTACAGCATCTTGGAGAGGAAGGCTTTCAGGCGGGGGTGCTTGGGGTTGGTGAACAGCTCCTGCGGCGGCTCATCCTCCTGAATTTTGCCGTCATCGATGAAGATGACCCGGTTGGACACCTCACGGGCAAAGCCCATTTCGTGAGTGACCACCAGCATGGTGATGCCGGTGTGTGCCAGCTCCTTCATCAGCTCCAGCACCTCGCCCACCATCTCGGGGTCAAGGGCGCTGGTGGGCTCGTCGAACAGGATCACATCCGGGTCCATAGCCAGCGCGCGGGCAATGGCGATGCGCTGCTGCTGACCACCGGACAGGCTCTTGGGGTAGACGTTGGCCTTGTCGGCCAGACCTACGCGGGCCAGCAGCTCGTCTGCACGGGCAGAGATGGCTTCCTTGTCCTTCAGCTTCAGCAGGGTGGGCGCCAGCTCAAGGTTCTTTTTCACGGTCAGGTGGGGGAACAGGTTGAAGTGCTGGAACACCATGCCCATCTTCTGACGCACAGCGTCGATGTGCGCCTCGTCCACCTCGACTCCTTCAAACTTGATAGAGCCGGAGGAGGGGGTCTCCAGCCGGTTCAGGCAGCGCAGAAAGGTGGACTTGCCGCAGCCGGAAGGGCCAATCAGGCAAACCACATCGCCGCGGTAGATGTCAAGGTCGATGCCCTTCAGCACGTCCAGCGTGGGGTCGGCCTTTTTTGCGCCGCGCTTCTTTACGCCGCCATAGGTCTTGGTCAGGCCGCGTACTTCCAAAATCTTATCGGTCACTTTGTGCCAGCCTCCTCTCAAACTTGCTCAGCAGCCATGTAAACAGCATAACAAGGATCAGGTAGATCAATGCAACGCCCAGCAGGGGGAACATGGCGTCGTAGGTACGGTTCATAATGCCCTGTGCAGCATACAGCAGCTCCTTGCCGCCGATGGTGGTGATCAGGGAAGTATCCTTGAGCAGAATGATGAACTCGTTGCCCAGTGCAGGCAGCACCGCACGGATGGCCTGCGGGATGATGATGACCACCATGGTGGTCATGTAGTTCAGGCCAAGGCTGCGTCCGGCTTCCATCTGACCGGGGTCCACAGCCATCAGGCCGCCGCGGATGATCTCGGATACATACGCGCCGGAGTTGATGCCTAAGGTCAGCGCACCCACCATAGTAAAGTTGCGGCTGTTGGAAAAAATGACCATGCTCATGATCAGCAGCTGCACCATCATGGGCGTGCCGCGGATGATGGTGGTGTACACCTGACACACCGCGTTAAAAAAGCCCAGCACCGCGTTTTTGTGGCCGGGGCGCTGCTGGTCGTGGGTCACGCGCACCAGCGCCACCACGCTGCCCAGCACCACGCCCAGCGCCAGCGCCAGTGCGGTGACCAGCAGGGTGGTGCCCACACCGTTGATGTACTGCATCCAGCGGTCCTTCAGCAGAAAGGCCTGATAAAACTTAAAAAAGAAATCCTGTCCAAAGCTTAGCTTTGTGCCGCTGTTGAGCAGCTCTTTGAGCAGTTCGTATTGCGCAGCCATTCACATCCTCGCTTTCTGTTTGTCAATAAATTGTAACCACTTTTTTCTAAAAAAAGAGGTGCCCCGGAGCGGGGCGCCTCCTTGGGTACGGAAATGGTACAGGGCACGCAGCTTAGTTTGCGTTGATGTACTTGTCCACGATGGCCTGCAGGGTGCCGTCAGCCTTCAGCTCCTCCAGAGCCTTGTTGACAGCGTCCTCCAGTGCAGAACCCTTTGCCATGCCGATGGCGTAATCCTCCTCGGCGTAGCTGGTGTCCAGCACCTTCAGGCCGGGGTTGGCGGCAACGTACTCCGTAGCGGGAGCGTTGTCGATGACCACTGCATCCACCTGACCGTTGTTCAGTGCCTGCACAGCGGTCAGGCCGCTGTCGTAGGCCACAACAGAGTCCTCGCCGAAGTCATCGGAGCAGTAGATGTAGCCGGTGGTGCCGCGCTGGGTGCCGATCTTCTTGCCGGCCAGATCGTCGGGAGAAGCAATGTCGGAATCGTTGGGCACGATGATGGACTGGATGCCGGTTGCGTAGCTGTCAGAGAAGTCCATCACAGCCTTGCGCTCGTCGGTCACGGTAACGCCAGCCATCACGATGTCGGCCTTGCCCTGCTGCACGCTGAGCAGTGCGGCATCAAACTCCATGTCATCGATCTGCAGCTCCAGACCCAGCTTTTCAGCAATGGCCTTGGCGGTGTCCACATCGATGCCCTCGATCTCACCGGAGTCGGTGGTCATCTCGTACGGAGGGAAGGTGGCGTTGGTGGCCATGGTCAGCTTACCAGCCTCCACGGTGGTCAGCTCAGCGGCAGCGGCGGAAGAAACAGCCTCGGAGGAAGCGGCAGAGCTTGCCACAGAGGAAGCAGCAGAGCTTGCGGAGCCACCGCAGGCGGTCAGAGCCAGAGCAGCAACGGAAACAGCAGCGGCAGCCATGAAGCTGCGGCGAGAGATCTTTTTCATATTCAAACACTCCTCAATCTATGCAATATAGTTTGCTTTGCCCCGATGGGATGCGATTCATCGCGCTTTCGGGGAACGCACTTAGTATAGTTTGTACAAAACGAAAAGTCAATACTTGTGCATAATAATCCGTGAAATTGAAACGATTTTGCAAACATTTATGCAATAACGGAGAAAACGTATGAATATATGCAGTATAAACCGTTATTTACAGGCTTCTTGCGATCTCCTCCGCGCTGCGCTTGGGCACGCAGTAGTCGCGGTTTTCGTCCAGATAGTACTTTACGCCGGTCTGCTCGGTCATGGGTACGATGCGGGCTTTGTGGGTGGGGTAGCCAAAGGCCACCATAAACGCCAGCTTCTGCGGCTCCTCAATGCCCAGCAGTTCTGTGAGGGCGGGCTTATCAATTGCGCCCATGATGCAACTGCCTACGCCCTTGTCCCATGCGGCAAGGGTCATGTTGGCCAGTGCGATGCCGGTGTCGGTGGCAAGGTCGCCGGGGATGGCGGTATCCTGCACCACGGCTGCATAAAAGGTGGGCAGCTCGTCCGCTTTGGGCGTGCCCTGCTCCGGCGGCAGATAGCCAGCCCACTTGACCAGCGGCTGTACCTTGGCGACCATTTCCGGGCTTTGCACCAGCACCAGACGCACCGCCTGCCGATTTGCCCCGCAGGAGGACAGCCGCACGGCCTGTACAATATCGTCCACCACATCCTGCGGCACGGCCTTTTGTGCAAACCGGCGGTAAGTGCGGCGGGTAGTCAGAAGTTCCATTGCATTCATAGAGATCACTCCTTTTATAAATCACATTATAATAAAATATAACAGATGCGGCAATATCTTGCAACAAGAATGATAAACAGATGATGCTCGTTAAAACTTTTTCGCAAAAAGCCGAAATAAGTATTGACAAAATAATACAGGGGGGGGTATATTATAGAAGAACAAGCTCCTATTTTGTAGTAGGAGCTGAAAATGAAAGATCGTGAGGTTGATTATTATGTCTAATATCTCTCGTCGTCAGTTCCTGAAGGGCGCAGGTGTCGCCACTCTGGCTGTTGCTGCTGCTGGCATGCTGGCAGGCTGCTCCAAGGAAGATGTTCCTGTGATTCCCGAAGTGACCACTCGTCCTGTGATGGTCATCTTTATGGCAGACAAAGGCAATGGTGAGACCGTGGTTGTGGGTGAGACTGCCAAGATTGATGTTCTGAAGACCGAGAACTCTGTGAAGGTTGCTGACATCGATAAGAAGCTGCTTCCCGAAGGCTACTATCTGGAGAACGAAAAGGCAGTCGTCGAGATTCGCAAGGATGCCTCTAAGGGCGAGTACATCATCGTCTTTGTGACTGATGTGACCTACGCTACCAAGGAAGTTGAAGTCAAGCTGCATGTGACGAACCCGACTCTGGGCGAAGACCCTCAGAAGATCGTTAAGGTCACTGTTGCCAAGGATGCAACTACTATTCGCATTGGTCAGATCAAACTGCCTGAGGGCTATGAGTTTGTCCCGGGTGCATATGAGGCAGATGTGGATTATCCCATCAACGATGCGATGCAGTTTGCAATCAAGCACGTTTGATTGTAGAATACTCGTTATGTAACGTTAAAAAGGACGGCAGTCGTATGACTGCCGTCCTTTTTGTGCTTATAGTCAGTTCCACCGCTTCTCCGGCAGCGGGCAACCGCTTCCGTCAAAGCCTGCGGCTTTGCCACCTTTCCCAAGGGGACGGCTTTCGCAGCGGCGGTAAAGTTTCCGGCATAGCCCAAAGGCGTCCCCTTGGGGGAGCTGGCACGCCGTCAGGCGTGCCTGAGAGGGTTCTACTTCCTCTTCGGCAGCGGTACGCACAGCACCAGACTGATGCCGATGGCCAGCGCCACGGCGATTTTAAAGGTGCTGATGCCATTGGCAAGGGCAAGGGTGTTTTCGTTCTGGATGAAATAGTAGGCGGTGTAGTAGATGCCCGCGCCCGGCACAAGCGGGAAAATGCCGGTCAGCAGAAACACCGTGACCGGCGTTTTTTGGGTAATGGCAAACACGCGGGTAAGGATGGTAAGCGGAATGACCGCCAGCAGGGAGGCCGTGGCGGCGTCTGCGCCCAGCAGGGTCAGCAACTCGTACCACAGCCAGCCCACAGCGCCTACCAGCGCGCAGTAGGGCAGACAGCGCCGGGGGCACGCAAACAGAATGGCAAAACTCAGCGTGCCCGCTGCGGCCAGAAAAAACTGCGCGGTCAGCTCGCTGATCTGTACAGCTGTAAGGGATATCATACCACGACCACCCCCGTAAGTACCGTGTACAGCCGCAGCACAAGGCCGGTACCTATGGCAATGCTGGCGGCAATGAGCAAAGCATCGATCATGCGGATGGTGCCGGAAAGGTAGTCGCCCTGCACAAAATCCCGGATGCCCATGGTGAAGGCGATACCCGGGGTCAGAATCATCAGTGTACCGATGATGGCGTGGCTGGCAGAGGTGTGCAGCAGATTGCACAGCAGGATGCACACCAGCGTGATCAGCGCGGCGGTGCTGATCTTCTGGAAGCCGCCGGGCACCTCGTGCCGCCCGCACCACAGCAGATACCAGCTGGCCACCAGCCCCGCCCCGGCAGCTGCCAGCGCACTGCGCAGGTTGCCGCCGAACATCATGGCAAAGCAGAACGCTCCGCACAGCCCGGAAAGCAGCTGCACATGATCTTTGGGGAAGGGCAGCCGCCGCGCCAGCACCAGACGGCTCTCGGCTTCGTCCAAGGTCATTCCGGTCTGGGCGATCTGACGGGAAAGTTCGTTCACCGCCGCCACCCGCCCCAGATGGGTGGTGCGCACCGGTACGTTGCGCACCTCGCTGATCTCGGCAGTGCCGGCACTGGCAAAAATGCCGTTGGTCAGCACATAAACGTGGAACTCCCGCAAATGGAAGCTGCGCGCCATGATCTCCATGGTCTGCTCCACCCGGAACACCTCCGCACCATTTTCCAGCAGGGTCTGCCCTGCGGCCATGATAAAATCCATAATGCGGCGGCGCAGCTCTTCATCGGGAAAAGGGTCTCTGCTGTTCATTGCCTGCTCTCCTTGCAAAAGATGATACCCTATTTTATCATGTGCACCAGCCGCATACAAGGGCGTATAATAAAAAGCTCTGGAAACACCAGAGCTTTCTTGCGAAAAGGGTCGGAATATGTTATAATTGTCCTGTCGCTGAAAAGCGATCGAAAGGTACTGCACATACGGCAGGCGGTTGGCTCTCACTTCCGGAAGGAGGTGAGAACATGCCTATTACTTTGACATTCCACTTGTTTGGATTTACGTTTACGATCAAGGTAAGAAAGTAAAAACCGCCACCCCCCACAGGTGACGGTTTTTCTTTGGATAAAAGTTAAACTAAAAACCTAAAGGGCCAACCGCTTGTCGCAGTGCCTTTTGTAATTATAGTATAACCCTTTTTGTGCGCATTGTCAAGCAAAACGGATGCGGCAGCAGACCGGAAGCCATATCCCTACCCAAAAACTTCGTTGAAGGTGTTGACAAATGCCGCCGATGGGTTTATTATAGTGTCAATATCACAAAAATGGCTGTGAAGAGAAGAGTAGGCCTTCGCATTGATCCTTACCAGAGAGCCCGGGCGGTGAAAAAGGGCAGGAAACAGGAAGCTGAAAATGGTCTCGGAGCCGTGCGGACGAGGCGCAGGAGTGCTAAGCCCGCAACGGGATGCGCCCGTTACAGCGTCCGGCTGTAAGCAGCACACGCTGCCGCAGCGTCGAGGCTGTATCCGTAAGGGTACAGTGAACCAAGGTGGTACCACGGAAGTATGTTCATGCCTCCGTCCTTGCAGAGCTTAAGGCTTGTAAGGACGGGGGCATTTTTTCATGCGTCCGTTCAAGGCTGCGCGCGGAAAGGTGCCGTGCGGGCCACAGTACATAATAGAGAACAAATAGAGAGGGAACAAAACTATGATTACTCGTCGCGATTTTCTGAAAGTTACCGGTGTGGCAGCCGCAGCCGCTGCCCTGACTGCCTGCGGTGGTTCTTCTTCCACTGCTTCTTCCGCCGCTGCATCCGGCAGCGTGGCATCCTCTGCCGCAGCTAAGCTGGATAAGATCAAGGTGGCTGTGCCCAACGATACCACCAACGAGGCCCGCGCCCTGACCCTGCTGGAGAAGAACGGCTTCTTCAAGCTGAAGGCAGATGCCGGCCTGACCGCCACCAAGAATGACATCGAGGAGAACCCCCTGAACGTCACCGTGGACGAGGTGGAGGCCGCTCAGGTGCCCAACGTCCTGCAGGACGAGGACTACGCCGTCATCAACTCCAACTACGCCATCTCTGCCGGTCTGAACCCCATGACCGATGCACTGGCCATGGAGGACGGCTCTTCTGCTTACGTCAACATTCTGGTGTGCAAGGACGGCAATCAGGAGGAGCCTAAGATCAAGGCTCTGGCTGCTGCCCTGCAGAGCCAGAAGGTGAAGGACTTCATGGACGAGACCTACAAGGGCTCCGTGGTGTCCGTTGTGGAGAACCCCACCGACGGCTATGATTCCACTGTGGATTATGACGCTCTGAACGGCCAGACCGTCAGCTGTGCCGCTACTCCCGCTCCCCACTGCGAGGTGCTGGAGGTGTGTAAGGAAATCCTTGCCGCCAAGGGCATCACGCTGGATATTCAGGAGTACGACGACTATGTGATCCCCAACCAGGTCGTCGAGGACGGTCAGGTAGACACCAACTACTTCCAGCATCAGCCGTATCTGGACAACTTCAACGCCGAAAAGGGTACCCATCTGGTGACCGTTGCCGGTATTCATGTAGAGCCCATGGGCATCTACGGCGGCAAGCAGGACAGTCTGGCACCCATCGAGGGATAAGCTAAAGGAGCAATTTCTGTGATCGAACTCAAGTATCTTTCCAAGACCTTCCAGATGAAGGATGGCGCGGTGAAAGCGCTGCAGAACATCAACCTCACCATTCCCGATGGCTCCATCTACGGCATCATCGGTATGTCCGGTGCGGGCAAATCCACGCTGGTGCGTTGCATCAACCTGTTGGAACGCCCCACCGGCGGCAGTGTGGTGATCGACGGCGTGGCCATGGAGACTTTGTCTCCCGCCTCGCTGCGCAAGCGCCGTCGGGAGATCACCATGATCTTCCAGCAGTTCAATCTGCTTATGCAGCGCACCTGCCTGAAGAACGTCTGCTTCCCCATGGAGCTGGCAGGCGTAAAGAAGGCGGAGGCGGAAAAGCGCGCCATGGAACTGCTGGAGATGGTGGGTCTGCCGGATAAGGCCAACGCCTACCCGGCACAGCTGTCCGGCGGTCAGAAGCAGCGCATCGCCATTGCCCGCGCACTGGCTACTAACCCCAAGGTGCTGCTGTGCGACGAGGCTACCAGTGCGCTGGACCCCAACACCACCCACTCCATCCTGACCCTGATCAAGGATATCAACCGCAAGCTGGGCATCACTGTGGTGGTCATTACCCACCAGATGAGCGTGGTGGAGGAGATCTGCGACAGCGTGGCCATTCTGGACGGCGGTGTGGTCGTGGAACAGGGCTCGGTACAGGAAATTTTTGCTAACCCCAAAACGGCGGCTGCCAAGCGTCTGGTGGCTCCCAACGGCGGCAGCGCAGCGCGGGATCTTTCCTGCTTTGCGCCGGATGACCATGTGGTGCGCGTTACCTTTAATGGTTCCTCCACTGCAAAGCCGCTGGTGGCAAGCCTTGCCGCCGAAAAGGGCATTTTGGTGTCGGTGCTCAGTGCCGATACCCGCGATCTGAGCGGCCAGTGCTACGGCTCTATGCTGCTCAAGCTGCCCGCAGAACTTGCGGTCGCACAGCAGGCTGTGGAATATATGCGCAGCCAGTCCGGCGTAACGGTAGAGGAGGTGACCGGTATATGAATATCGCAGCTTACGGCTTTGCCATCTGGGAGACCTTTTATGTAACGGTGCTCTCCACCGCCTTTGCACTGGTGTTGGGCCTGCCGCTGGGCGTGCTGCTGGTAGCCGGTGACAAGGACGGTATTCTGCCCCTGCCCGGCTGGCTGATGCACCTGATCAACATCGTCATCAACATTCTGCGCAGCGTGCCCTTCCTCATCCTGATGATCTGTGTGTTCCCGCTTACCCGCGCCATCGTGGGCACTACGGTGGGCACCAAGGCCACCATCGTTCCGCTGGTGGTCGCCGCCTTCCCCTTTGTGGCACGTCTGGTGGAGACCAGCCTGCGGGAGCTGGATGAGGGCGTGGTGGAAGCTGCCCAGAGCATGGGCGCTACCCCGTTCCAAATCATCACCAAGGTCATGATCCCGGAGTGCCTGCCCGGGTTGATCTCCAGCATGACCACTGCGCTGACCACCATTCTGGGCTACTCCGCCATGTCCGGCGTTATCGGCGGCGGCGGTCTGGGCAAGATCGCCCTTTCCTACGGCTACTACCGCTACCAGACCAACATCATGATCGTCTGTGTGGTGCTGCTGGTGCTGATGGTGCAGGCGTTCCAGTCTGTGGGTACCCTGTGGGCCACCAAGAGCGATAAGCGCCTGCGGAAATAAGAAGCTTTGAATTTTCGATTCCCCGCCGGAGGCAGCCCCTCCTGCGGGGAATCGTCCTTCCCGACCAAAAAACCAGCAAAGGAGTATGTTGTATGAACCGTGATACCATCTGTGTGCAGGGCGGCTACACCCCCGGCAACGGCGAACCCCGTCAGATCCCCATCATCCAGTCCACCACCTTCAAGTACGCTACCAGCGAGGACATGGGCAAGCTGTTCGATCTGGAGGCAGACGGCTATTTCTATTCCCGCCTGCAGAACCCCACCTGCGACATGGTAGCCAAAAAGATCTGCGAGCTGGAAGGCGGCACCGCCGCTATGCTTACCTCCAGCGGACAGGCCGCAAACTTCTTTGCCCTGTTCAATATCTGCGAGGCAGGGGACCACATCGTAGCCTCCAGTACCATCTACGGCGGCACCTTCAACCTCATCTCGGTCACCATGGCTAAAATGGGTATCACCGCCACCTTCGTAGACCCCCTGTGCACCGAGGAGGAGCTGAATGCCGCCTTCCGGCCCAACACCAAGGTGGTGTTCGGCGAGACCATCGCAAACCCCGCCCTGACCGTGCTGGACATTGAAAAGTTTGCCAAGGCCGCCCACGCCCACGGCGTGCCGCTGATGGTGGACAACACCTTCCCCACGCCGGTCAATTGCCGCCCCTTTGAGTGGGGCGCGGACATCGTGACCCACTCCACCACCAAGTACATGGACGGCCACGGCGCAGTGCTGGGCGGTGCTATCGTGGACGGCGGCAAGTTCGACTGGATGGCGCACGCCGAGAAGTTCCCGGGTCTGTGCACCCCGGACGACAGCTACCACGGCATCACCTATGCCGAGCGCTTCGGCAAGGAGGGGGCTTTCATCACCAAGGCCACCGCGCAGCTCATGCGGGACTTCGGCTCCATGCAGTCCCCCATGAACGCCTATATGCTGAACCTTGGTCTGGAAAGCCTGCACGTTCGGATGCAGCGCCACTGCGCCAACGGTATGGCGGTGGCACAGTTCTTGGAGAACCACCCCAAGGTGGCCTATGTGAACTACTGCGGGCTGGAAAGCAGCCCCTACCACGCACTGGCGCAGAAGTACCTGCCAAACGGCAGCTGCGGCGTGGTAAGCTTTGGTCTGGCGGGTGGACGTCAGGCCGCCAGCACCTTTATGAAGGAGCTGAAGCTTGCCGCCATTGAGACCCATGTGGCGGATGCCCGCACCTGCTGCCTGAACCCCGCCTCCAGCACCCACCGTCAGATGAACGACGAGCAGCTGGCTGCCGCCGGTGTGCCCGCCGAGCTGGTGCGCATGAGCTGCGGTCTGGAATCCGCCGAGGATCTCATCGCCGATATCGCGCAGGCACTGGATAAGGTCTGATGCCTTCCCGTGAAATCAAAAATCATGATACCCCTGAAGATGGCAAAGCGAACGCGGCGCCATTTTTGAATCGTCTAGCAAAGGAGCGACTTTCCTATGCCGCTGATCATTCCCAAGACCTTACCCGCCTTTGACGCCCTGTATGAAGAAAACGTCTTTGTCATGCACCGGGAGCGGGCGCTGGCGCAGCATATCCGTCCGCTGGAAATTTTGATCCTGAACCTGATGCCCACCAAGATCGCCACCGAGACCCAGATCGCCCGGCTGCTGGCCAACACCCCGCTGCAGGTGCACATGACCCTGCTGCAAACTGCCAGCCACTCTGCCACCCATGTGTCGGCTGCCCACCTTGAGGCCTTTTACAAGACCTTTGACGAGGTAAAGAACAACCGCTACGATGGCATGATCATCACCGGCGCGCCGGTGGAGACCATGGATTTTGAGCAGGTGGACTACTGGAACGAACTGTGCGAGATCATGGACTTCAGCGAAACGAACGTCTACTCCACCCTCCATGTCTGCTGGGGCGCACAGGCAGGGTTGTACTACCATTATGGCGTGCGCAAGCAGCTGCTGCCGGAAAAGATGTTCGGCGTGTTCGAGCACCGGGTCACCCGCCCGGCAAACCCGCTTGTACGCGGCTTTGATGAGGTGTTCTACGCTCCCCACAGCCGTCATACCGGCATCTGCCGGGAGGATGTGGACAACTGCGCCGCCCTGCGCATTCTGGCCGAGAGCGACGCCGCCGGGCCCTTCCTCATGAGCACCGAGAACGGGCGGCAGATCTTTGTTACCGGCCACCCGGAGTACGATAAGTATACGCTGGATGCCGAGTATAAGCGGGACGTAGCCAAGGGTCTGCCCATCCATGTGCCCGTCAACTATTACCCGGATGACGACCCCGCAAAGCCGCCGCTGTTCCGCTGGCGCGCCCACGCCCACCTGCTGTATGAAAACTGGCTGAACTATTACGTCTACCAGAATACCCCCTACGATCTGGGAGATATCCAACGGGTAAAACACGAGAAATAAATAACAAAAAGGACTGCTGCGAAACAGCGTCAACGAAAAATATAAAAAAGCTGAGCACCTGATCTTTCACAGGTGCTCAGCTTTTTTTACCCTTTTTTGAGAAGCTGTCTTGGAGCTTTCAATATTTTGAAGGTATGCTATTCTGCGGCAGCCCTCTGCCGGATGTTTTTACCCTCTGGGGTGGCCGGTATATGTCAGCGCTACGGTGTCGGGGCCGGTGTTGGCAGAGACCACGCCGCCCAGCTCAAACACGGCCAGCGGCGGCTTGCCAAAGGCCTTGCGGCAGGCCTTTTCCAGATCAGCGGCTTGCGGGATGTTGGTGTGGCCGATCATATACTCAAAATCCTCCACATCCCCGGCGCGCTTCTGGCACAGATCCACCATGGCGGGCACGACTTTTTCATCGCCGCGTACCTTGGCCTCTACCTTGGTTTTGCCGTCGATCAGGGTAATGATGGGACGGATACCCATCAACTCACCCATGACGGCTGCTGCGGCAGAGATGCGGCCGCTCTTTTTCATCTGCCTCAGGCTGTAAGGCCCCAGCACGACCTCCATGCAGTTCATCTGCTGTTCAAATTCGTGGATGACGTGGCGGATCTCTGCGCCGTTCTGCAGTTTGCGTGCCATCTCGCACAGATACCAGCCGAACACCATAGAATAGGTGTGGGGGTCCAGCAGATGGATGTTCAGATGGTGCTCCGGGCGCTCCTCCCGCAGCATCCCCTGTGCCATCAGGGCGTTGTTGTAGGTGGAGGAGCCGGATTTGTTAATGGGCACATGGATGACATCCGTGTAGCCCTCGTCCACATACTGGCAGTATTTTTCACAGAACTGGATGGGCGTAATGGCGGCGGTAGAGGGCACACCCTTTGCCGCACGCATTTTATCGTAGAATTCGGTGTTGGTGCAGTCCACACGCTCAACATAGTCCACATCATCCAGCAGGATGTGGAAACTCATGATATCAATGCCGTATTTTTCGGCCATCTCCTGCGGGATATCGCAGGAGGAATCAGTCAGAATTGCGATCTTGCTCATAATTTCCCTCATTTCCATTCATAATCTCGTAGGTGGCCGTGGTCCAGCAGCTCCGGGAAATCCCACTGCCGCAGCACCTCGTACACGCCCACCGCCACGCTGTTGGAAAGGTTCAGACTGCGGCAGGTGTCCCGCATGGGCATCCGGATGCAGTGCTCCTGATTTTCTGCAAGCAGCGCCTCCGGCAGCCCGGCATCCTCGCGCCCGAACACCAGATAAGCCCCGTCCGGGTACTGCACATCGGTGTAGCGCTGGGGTGCCTTGGTGGTAAAGTAGTAGTAGGGGCCGTTGTTGCGGGCAAAAAAGTCCGCAAGGCCGTCGTAGTAGGTAATGTCCAGATAGTGCCAGTAGTCCAGCCCGGCGTGTTTGAGCTTTTTGTCATCAATGGCAAAGCCCATGGGGCCTACCAGATGCAGACGGCAGGCCGTGCAGGCACAGGTGCGCGCCACGTTGCCGGTGTTCTGGGGGATGCGGGGCTCTACCAGCACGATATTCAAAGTCGGCTTGTCCATCATAAAATGCCCTCCGGTTCCTCCCGCAGGGGGCACAGGCGGGGCAGCAGCGGCTCAAACCACACGCCGAAGCGGGTGTCCTGCGTGTAGGGCGTGCCCTGAATGGCCAGCGAAACAAACTCCGCAGCGTTATCGGCGGCGGCGCTCAGGGCGTTGCCCTGCAGCAGCGAGCCGATGAGCACGGCACCATACAGATCCCCCGTGCCGGGGAAGCTGCGGCTGATATGCAGCTTTTTGATGACGAAGCGGTCTGCGCCGGTACCGGCACAGCCGATGTACTTGCCCAGCGGCAATCCGGTGACCACCGCGTTGGAGGCCAGCGGCTGCAAAGCATCTGCCAGCGCCTGCGCGGCGGCATCGTCCAGCTGTTCCGTCACGGGCTGCTGCTGCAAAAGCAGCTGCGCCTCGGTGTAGTTGGGCAAAATCAGGTCTGCCGCGCGGCACAGGCTGCGGATGCGCTCGACCAGCGCCGGGGTAACGGTGGAATAGGCCTTGCCGTTATCGCCCATTACGGGGTCCACCACTTTGTAGGCGGCAGGCCACAGGGCAAAGGCTTTTTCAGCCAGCGCTACCTGTGCCTCGCCGCCCAGATAGCCGGTATAGATACAATCAAATTGCAGTCCAAGGGTCTGGTAGTGCTCCAGCGCGGCCATGCCGTAGGCGCTGCCGTCCATCCGGGCGGGGGTGCCAAGGCCGCCGGTGTGGGTGGAGAGCACCACCGTGGGCAGTGCCACCGGCTGGAAGCCCATGACCGACAGCACAGGCAGGATCACCGCAAGGCTGCACCGGCCCACGCCGGACAGATCGTGGATGCAAAGGATCTTTTTTGGTTCAACGGGTTTTTGCAAATAGGAAAACCTCCTTGCTGAAAAGCCGCGCGCAGCGGCTTATAAAAAGCATCATAGAACAGTATACCACAAATTGCTGCATAAAAAAAGCGTATACCAGATTCTTTTGCGGAAATAATAGCACTGCAAGCCCTGTCATGACAGGCTGAAAGGAGAAATTCAGGATGAAACAGCGAGAAAATTCCGCCGCAGGCATGGTGGTGGGCATAGCCGCCGGTGCAGCCCTCGGGGCTGCCGGTGCCATGATGGCTACCCAGAGCAAGCGTCAGATGCGCCGCAATGTGCGCAAGGTGATGAAGGGGGCGGAAAATGCGGTGATGCAGCTGGATAAAATGGCCGCCGACTTTGTGGAAAAGCACATCGACTGCTGAACAGCAAAAGCGCCGTCCCGGGTGGAACGGCGCTTTTGTTATCGTGCGGTTTATTTTGCCCAGATGCACATCCGGGCGGTGGTGTTGATCTCGCCCAGCAGGCTCAGATCCATCTGGATGTTGCAGGTCACGGTCAGCGACTTATTCACATCGCTGCCGGTCAGCACCGAGGCAGGCAGATTTTTGATAGTCAGGATGCCGTTGCCCTTTTCAATCTCGCCGGTCAGGGTGCCGGTGTAGGTCACATCGCCGATGGTCAGGCCGGTCAGGCAGCCGGTCACATTGAGCTTGGTCACCTGCTTGACGGGCAGCGTCAGGGTGTAGGTGCCGTTGGACTGGCGGGTAAGGATAGCCTCGCGGTCGGAATCAATGCCGGAGTTAGCCATGGATTCCTTGTCGGACTTTTCCTTCCAGAATTTGACCCCAACGGGGGTATTCGCGGCGGCAGAAGCGCCCAGTGTGAGCATACAGAACATCAGCAGCGTCAGCAGGGCAGTGCCGGTACGTTTTAAGGCAGTAGTCATGTTTTTATCCTTTCTGCCGCAATTGCGGCATGGCGAAACAGAGTATATGATGCCCCATAAAGTACTGATTTGTCAATGCTAACATAACATGACCGGACAGCCTTGTCAATGTGCCTTGGCAGTCTTTCACAAAAATGTTTCGAATCCAACACAGAATGTGGGAAGTGTGATAAAAAAGGGGCTGCTGCGCGGTGCAGCAGCCCCTGAGGGTTACGTTATAGCGGCTCAGATCTCAAAGTTGGGGTCGTCCTTCAGCATGTGGATGTTGGACATAAAGGCGCTCTGCTCGGGGTCGGTGAACGTGGCGTCCTTCACATACTTGTTCAGCACAGCAGCGGTGCGCACGGGGTCGGCAATGGTACCGGCACCGCCGATGCAGCCACCGGGGCAGCCCATGCCCTCCAGCAGGTAGCCGTTGTACTTACCGGCCTTGGCCAGCATCAGCAGCTTCTTGCAGTCGGCCAGACCCTGTGCGGAGGCAATCTTCACCTCCATGTCGGGACGCCATTCCTTGATCTTGTCGGCAACGGCCTTGGCCACGCCGCCGGACTGTGCAAAGCCGCGGCCGGCAGCGGAAGCGTAGCACAGATCCATCTCGGCGGGATCCACTTCCAGATTGTCCAGATCCAGATCCTTTGCCTCAATGATACCGGCCAGCTCCTCAAAGGTCAGCACGAAGTCCACATCGGAGCGGACGGTGCGGCGGGAGGCCTCCAGCTTCTTGGCGGCGCAGGGTCCGATGAAGCACATACGGGCCTCGGGGTCGGCCTGCTTCATCATGCGAGCGGTGAACACCATGGGGGTCATGGTCATGGAGATGTTCTTGGCAAGGCCGGGGAAGGCGGTCTTTGCCATCATGCTCCATGCCGGGCAGCAGGAGGTAGCCATAAAGTCCAGCTTCTCGGGCACTTCCTCAAGGAAGTCGTGTGCCTCGTCCACGGTGCACAGGTCGGCACCGATGGCAACCTCCACCACGTCGCAGAAGCCGATGGCCTTCAGGGCGGACTTCAGCTTGCCGGTGGAAGCCAGAGAGGGGAACTGGTTGATGAAGGCGGGAGCGACCAGCGCATAGATGCGGTCGCCGCGGTTGAAGCCCTGAATGAGCTGATAGATCTGACCCTTGTCGGCAATGGCACCGAAGGGGCAGTTTACCAGACACTGACCGCAGGACACGCACTTGCTGTAATCGATCTCGGCACGGCCCAGCTCGTCAGAGTGGATAGCGCCCATGCCGCAGGCAGCAGCGCAGGGACGCTCGGTCTTGACGATGGCGTTGTAGGGGCAGACGGTGACGCAGCGGCCGCACTTGATGCACTTATCCTGATCGATGGTGGAGCGGCCGCTCTCCCAAGTGATGGCCTTCTTGGGACACACTTCCATACAGGGGTGTGCAAGGCAGCCCTGACACAGGTCGGACACCTTGACCAGCTTTTCGGGGCAGCGGTTGCAGGCAAACTTGATCACGTTGACCAGCGGGGGATCATAGTACTTATCGGCGATGGAAGCATCCTCCAGACCGGAGACCACGCTGTTGTGCTCGTCCATGCGGCGGGTGGGCAGACCCATAGCCAGACGCACGCGCTCCTCAACGATGGCGCGCTCCAGGAAGATGTCCTTGCGCAGCTTGCCCTCCTCACCGGGGATGATGGTATAGGGGATCTTGCGCATCAGGTGGTTGGCCTGTTCGCCCTTGACGTTGGCGTAAGCCATGCGGGCGACCTCGGTAAACACCTGACGGCGGATCTGGATGACCGTAGTATTGATTCCTCTGAAACTCATTCCAATCTCTCCTTGCTCAGAAACAGCCAAAAAACGGAGCCGCCTGCCCTGTGTGCAGAGCATAAAAACGGCGCTATACGGGCGCGGATGGTACCGTGCTGGTTGCTTACAGCACGCCGGACCCGATAAATCCATCTTCATTTTAACATAAAGACGTGCGTATGAAAAGGGCAAAACACAAAATTTGTTAAAAATTTATTGTATTCATGTGGATGCACAGAATGTACAAGTAAAATGAAAAAATTTCAGCAAAGTGCTGCACGCACCCGCTCGCCGTCGTAGCGGCCAAGCTTTACCCGCACGATCTGCCCGCTCTCGCACCCGGGGGCGGAGACCACCACCGGAATGTACAGCCGGGTGTAGCCGGTAAACAGGGTGCCGGACAGGGGCGTTTCCAGCAGCACCTCGTCCTCGGTGCCCTCAAAGGCGGCCAGCGTCTCGCAGCGTACCTGCTCGGCTGCGGCGTTCATGCGGCGGCTGCGCTCCTGCTTTTCCCGCTCGTGAACCTGATCCGGAAAATCATAGGCCGGGGTGCCGCTGCGGCGGGAGTAGGGGAACACATGCACTTTAAGGAAGCCGATCTTTTTCAAAAATGCGCAGCTCTCCTCAAAGTCCTCTGCCGTCTCGCCGGGGAAGCCGCAGATGCAGTCGGTGGTAAAGCTGACCGGGCGGCTGCCGTAGGCGGCGCGGATCTGCTCCACCACCTGTGCGTACTCCTGTGCGGTGTACACCCGGCGCATCCGGCGCAGGGTGGCGGTGCAGCCGCTCTGCAAACTCAGGTGGAACTGGGGGCAAAGCTTGTCCACCGCCGCTAAGCGGGAGATGAATTCCGGGGTGAGCATATCGGGGTCAAGGCTGCCCAGACGGATGCGCTCGATGCCCGGCACCTGTGCGCATTTTTCCACCAGCTCCACAAGGTTTGTACCGGTGTCCAGCCCGTAGCTGGGCAGGGAGATGGCGCTGAGCACCACCTCGCGGTAGCCCGCAGCGGCCAGCTGGTGCAGCTCGGCCAGAATGCTCTCCTCGGCGCGGCTGCGCACCGGCCCGCGGGCGCGGGGGATGACGCAGTAAGCGCACTGCCGGTTGCAGCCGTCCTCTACCTTGATAAAGGCGCGGGTGTGGGTCTCGAACCGCTCCACCGGCAGCTCCTCGAACTGCTCGCCGCGCTGGTGCGGGGCAATGGCTACGATGCGCTCGTGGCCGTCCAGCAGCTTTTGTACGTTCTCCAAGATGGCCTTGCGGTCGCCGTTGCCGCACACAAGGTCGGCTTCCATGAACTGTGCGGCCTCCTCCGGGAAAGCCTGCGGGTAGCAGCCGGTCAGCACCGTCACCGCACCCGGATTTTCGCGCTTTTTGCGGCGCAGCCACTTGCGGCTCTTCTGGTCGCCGAAGTTGGTCACGGTACAGCTGTTCACAATGAACACATCCGCTGCTTCGCCTTCCTGCGCAATGGTAAAGCCGTTGGCGCGGAACAACTGTTCCAGCGCGCCGGTCTCGTTCAGGTTGACCTTGCAGCCCAAGGTATAAAAACAAACTCGCATGGGGAACGATCCTTTCGATAAAAACGGGGGTGTTTTGCATTTCTTCTCATTATATAACAGAAGCCCACCGGGGTGCAAGACTGTTTTTGCACGGAGACACCGGTCTTTTGCAGTGCGTCAAAACAAAAAGGGACGCGAAAAATCTCGCGTCCCAAAGCTGCAGGAAGGAATGACGAGCCGTTAGCTGTTTTTCAGGGTAACGAACAGATAATCGGTCTCCTTGCCGTCCAGTGTATCGGTCTTGCGCTCAATGAAATCGACCTCGTACATAGACAGGGGAAGCTGACGTCTCACAAAAGCGTTGATGGCGTTCTCCTGGGCGTCCGGCTTCAGGCTGGCCACGACAGAAAACTGCTTGGTGTCCAGAGCCTTCTGGATATCTTTACCGATCACGGTAGCAGAGAACCGGACGGGCAGCATGAGCTGACCGGAGCAGCCGGTGAACAGGGCGGCACCTGCAACAGCAGCAGCGGACAGACCGGCGATCTTTATAAAGTTACGGCGAGAAAGATTCATAATGAGACCCTCCTTGTGATTGCATGATTGTATGAAACTGGGCTTGCTCCCTTCTGGGAACAGTTCAATTTTACAAGTTTTGCCGTGAAAAGTCAAGGGACAGGTACCAAAGTTAACAGAAAACGAACACAATGTGAAAAATAGTACGGCAAAATTGACGAGCGGCATGCCTGAAAAGACCACTGCATACAGTAGCAGCAAGAGACTTCGCACGGGGAGGGACGGAAATGGAACGGAGAAATCTGGCGCTGCTGTGCGCGGGGGTGGTCTGCTTCTGGCTGTTTGCGCTGGCCTTTGGCACGGCACAGGGCAAGGGGCTGCGCATCCAACCGGCGGTGCAAACGCAGGCAGAACCGGCAGTGCAGACCCTGACGGTCACCCCGCCGCAGCTTACCCTGCCCTGCCGCGCGGCGATCCTCATCGACCAGACCAGCGGCGCGGTGCTTTACGAGATGAATGCAGACCAGACCATGCCCATCGCCTCCATTACCAAGGTGATGACCCTGCTGCTCACCTTTGAGGCGGTGCACGCCGGGCGGCTGACCATGGATACCGCCGTGCCGGTCAGTGAACACGCCTACCACATGGGCGGCAGCCAAATCTGGCTGGAGCCCGGGGAGCAGTTCACGCTGGACGAGATGCTCAAGGCCATCTGTGTGTCCTCTGCCAACGATGCAGCAGTGGCGGTGGCCGAGCTTGTGGGCGGCAGCGAGCCTGCCTTTGTACAGCAGATGAACGCCCGCGCCGCAGAGCTGGGCATGGAGCACACCACCTTCCGCAACGCCTGCGGGCTGGACACGGAGGGGCATCTTTCCACCGCACGGGATGTAGCCATCATGAGCCGCACCATCCTGACCACCTGCCCGGAGGTGCTGCACTATACCGGCATCTGGACGGACACCCTGCGGGGCGGGCAGACCCAGCTGGTGAACACCAATAAGCTGCTGCGGCGGTACAACGGCATTACCGGGCTCAAGACCGGCACCACCGGCGGAGCGGGGGTGTGCATTACCGCCAGCGCCACCCGGGACGGGCTGAACCTCATCGCGGTGGTGCTGGGTGCACCCTCCAGCAAAGAACGGTTCGAAGCCGCCACCACCCTGCTGGACTACGGCTTTGCGGCCTACCGCGCCGCACCGGTGTCTCTGCCGCAGGAGCGTCCGCTGCAATTAAAGGTAAAGGGCAGCACTGAGGAGACTGTTCCGCTGGATTACGCCGCGCTGCCCGCCACCGCGTTGCTGCCCGCCGAAAGCGCCGGTCAGCTGACCGTGCAGCTGGAACTGCCCGACACGCTGGAAGCCCCGGTGACCCGGGGACAGACGGTAGGCAAGGCGCAGCTGCTGTGCGGCGAAGCAGTACAGGGAGAGTACCCGGTGTGCGCCGCCGCCGATGCGCCCCGCATGGAGTTTGGCACCGCGTTGCAGCTGCTGTGGGACAGCCTGCGGGGAACAGCAGCCTGACCCTGTGCCGAAAAAGGCGCTTCAGCGCATAAAAGCGCGCTGGACGCCCGGCGGGGCTGTTGGATACCTGAACAAATCTGGATGAAGAAACAAAAAAACACTATTAAAATTGTATGAAATCTAAGGAATTTGACCTTGACTTTACCCGGAGGGAACGGTACACTTATACCAAGATATTTCCTCGCAGGGCAAAGGCCCGGCAGATCGTTTGGAGGTTTTAATAAAATGAGTGTCGCACTGAACACGAAACACCTCTCCAGCTTCATCAGCGAAGAGGAATATGCAGCTATCTACCCGCAGGTAGAAGCCGCCCACAAGCAGCTGGAAGCCAAGAACGGCCCCGGCAGCGATTTTCTGGGCTGGATGACCCTGCCCCGGGATTACGACAAGGAAGAGTTCGCCCGCATCAAGGCAGCTGCTGCCAAGATCCGCGAGGACTCCGACGTTCTGGTTGTGGCCGGTATCGGCGGCAGCTATCTGGGCGCACGCGCTGTTGTGGAGGCCGTTAAGGGTATGTACCACAACGAGCTGGAGGATGGTCTGAAGATCTACTTCTGCGGCAACAGCATCAGCCCCACCTACCTGAACAATATCATCAGTCTGTGCAAGGGCAAGCGCTTCTCCATCAACGTCATCTCCAAGTCCGGCACCACCACCGAGACCTCTCTGGCCTTCCGTGTGCTGCGCGAGCTGCTGGAAAAGGAGATGGGCGTGGAGGAAGCCAACAAGCGCATCTACGCCACTACCGACCGTGCCAAGGGCACTTTGAAGCAGCTGGCTGACGCACAGGGCTGGCCCACCTTTGTAGTTCCCGATGACGTGGGCGGCCGCTACTCCGTGCTGAGCGCCGTGGGCCTGCTGCCCATCGCCGCTGCCGGCATCGACATTGACGCTCTGATGCAGGGCGCTGCCGATGCTATGGAGCGCTTCTCCGTGCTGAGCCCCGACAACGATGCTTATAAGTACGCCGCCATCCGCAACATCCTGTACCGCAAGGGCAAGGCTGTGGAGATTTTGGAGTGCTACGAGCCGGACTTCACCCTGATGAACGAGTGGTACAAGCAGCTGTTCGGCGAGAGCGAGGGCAAGGACAACAAGGGTCTGTTCCCCGCAAGCTGCATCTTCTCCACCGACCTGCACTCCATGGGTCAGTTCATTCAGGAAGGTGCCCGTATCATGTTCGAGACCATCGTGGACGTGAAGAAGCCCGCACAGGATCTGTTCATCGACCCGCTGGAGGGCAACTTTGACGGCCTGAACTTCCTTGCAAACCAGAACATGAGCGTGGTCAACCGCAAGGCCATGGAAGGCACCATTCTGGCACACACCGACGGCGGCGTGCCCGAGGTGCTGATCGAGGTGGATGACCTGTCTGCTTATAATGTGGGCTACCTGATCTACTTCTTCTGGCGTGCCTGCGCCTGCAGCGGCTATCTGCTGAGTGTGAACCCCTTCAACCAGCCCGGTGTGGAAAGCTACAAGAAGAATATGTTTGCCCTGCTGGGCAAGCCCGGCTATGAGGGCCTGACCGCAGAGCTGGAGGCAAAGCTGAAGTAAGCTGCCGAACGTTAAAAATGATCTCCCGCCGCAAGGCGTGGAAAATACAGGAGGACTGAACTATGATTAAACTGATTGTTGGTACCAAGGGCTCCGGCAAGACCAAGGCTATGATCGACCAGATCAACGACGCGGTCAAGACCTCCAAAGGCAATGTTGTTGTTGTGGAAAAGGGCATGAAGCTCACCTACGACATCGCTCCTGCAGCACGTCTGATCGATCTGGACGAGTACAAGATCTCCGGCGGCGAAATGCTGTACGGCTTTGTGGCCGGCCTGATGGCAAGCAACTACGACATCACCGACCTGTACATTGACGGCATCCTGAAGGTGCTGGACCACGATATCAACCGTCTGGGCGTTGTGCTGGACGAGATGGCAGCCATTGCCGGCGACAGCGTGAAGGTCACCGTGACCGTCAGCGCAGACGAGGCCGCACTGCCCCACGATGTGAAGAAGTACCTGTAATTTGATAAAAGAACAGGGCTAAAGGCTTTTCCAACAGGCAGAAGACCGGAGAAAAATAAATTTTTTCGGTTTTCTGCCTGTTTTGGTGTTGACAAAGGGTTGCTTTGGCGCTATACTAACAAAGCAGCCTTTTCAGAGGTGTACTATGCAATTTGACCTGAGAAAGTTTATCACAGCCGGCGCAAGACCGTACCATGCAGAGTTTCAGTGTGATTTATCTGCGTACGATTATGCCGGTGCAAGGATCCCGCAGCCGGTTACAGCCGTCTTTGACGCGCAGACCGATGGCGACGAGGTTCAGATAACGTTGCGGGCAAAGGCATCGGTGCACGGAGAGTGCGCCCGCTGTCTGGACCCGGTCATCCGGGAAGAGACAGTCGATACGGAGTGGATCGTCAAGGAGCGGGATCTGGATGACCCGGATTTCGATCTTCCGCTGGACGAAAAAGGACATTTGGACGTGGACGAATGGCTCAATCAGGAGTTTATGTTCCAGATCCCCACGGTGCTGCTTTGCAGCCCCGACTGCGCCGGGCTTTGCCCGCAGTGCGGTAAGAAAAAGGCGGAATGCACCTGCCCACCGGCAGAGCAGACCGATGCCCCCGTAGACACTAGGCTCGCGATCCTTAAATCACTGCTGAACAGATAAACCCATCAAGGAGGTGCAAAAATATGGCAGTACCTAAGAGACATCTTTCCAAGGCCCGCCGCGACAAGCGTCGCAGCAATGTTTGGAAGCTGGAGGCCCCCGCACTGGTCAAGTGCAGCAACTGCGGCTCTCTGAAGCTCCCCCACCAGGCATGTGGCAACTGCGGTTACTACAAGGGCGAGGAAGTCATCAAGAAGGCCTAATTTGCGCGTAATTGGTGGCATAATGGTGTTATGTACAGAAGGGGAGGGCGCAAAGCCTTCCCCTTCTTGTGCTTTAAAGGAGGTGGATGCAGATGGCGATACGGATCGAGCAGGTGGATGCCGGCAGCGAGGCCGAGGCTCTTGGCCTTGCCCCCGGTGACGAGCTGCTGAGCGTGGACGACAACGAGCTGAACGACACGCTGGACTACGATTTTTATACCGACAGCAGCAGCTTCCACCTGAAAGCCCGGGTAGCGGACGGCATCCGGGAGTGGGAGGTGCAGCGGCCGCAGCGCGGCCCCTTTGGCTGCGGGTTCAAGACCTATCTGGGCGATGCAAAGCATTCCTGCTCCAACCACTGTATGTTCTGCTTCATCGACCAGCTGCCCCCGGGTATGCGCGAGAGCCTGTATTTCAAGGATGATGACGAGCGGCTGAGCTTTTTGTTCGGTAACTACATCACTATGACCAATATGCAGGATCACGAGATCGACCGCATCATCAAGATGCACATCTCGCCTATCAATATCTCGGTGCACACCACCAACCCCCAGCTGCGGGTGCGGATGCTGGCCAATAAACGCGGCGGCGAGGTGCTCAAGTACCTGCCCCGTCTGGTGGAGGGCGGCATTGCCGTCAACTGTCAGCTGGTGCTTTGCCGCGGCGTGAACGACGGCGACGAGCTGCGCCGCACCCTTGCCGACCTGCTGGAGCTGACCCCCATGGTGCAAAGCATTGCAGCCGTGCCCTGCGGCATTACGGATTACCGCAAAAATCTGTACCCGCAGGTGCCCTACGATGCAAAGACCAGCGCTGAGGTCATCGACATTATGGAAGAATTCGGTGATGAATGCAAGCGCCGCCACGGCAAGCGCATCATCTACCCCAGCGATGAATGGTACCTTAAGGCAGGCCGCCCCATCCCTGCGGCAGCGTTCTACGAGGACTACGACCAGCTGGAAAACGGCGTGGGCATGATGCGCCTGTTTGAGGAAGAATTTCTGGCGGAGCTGGACAAGCCCCACCGGATCTACGGCACCAAGGAGCTGGACGTGGTCACCGGCACCATGGCAGCGCCCCTCATCACCCGCATGATGGAGGAGCTGCACCGCCAGTACCCCATGATCACCGTGCACGTCCACACCATCCAGAACCGCTTTTTCGGCGGTAATGTTGGCGTGACCGGCCTCATCACTGCTACCGACATCATCGCCCAGTGCGCTGGCAAGCTTGCCACAAAAACGCTGGGCATCCCGGCTGTGATGCTGCGGGAGGAAAAGGACACCTTCCTTGACGATATCACGGTGGAGCAGCTGGGGCAGCGGCTGGGCGTAAAGGTGGAGGTGCTGCCCACGGCAGGCGGGGACGAAGCCCGCGCCCTGCTGCGCAGCGGCCTGCACATTGCCCGCAGAAGGAAGAGCGGCAGCTGATAACGCCATTTTTATTGTATTTTACCCCTTTTAAGAAAGGAGGAGACCCCATGAGCAAACCGATCGTAGCAGTGGTGGGCCGCCCCAACGTGGGCAAGTCCACCCTGTTCAATAAGCTGTGCGGCCAGCGCCTTGCCATTGTGGAGGATACCCCGGGCATTACCCGCGACCGCATTTTTGCCAACTGCGAGTGGAACGGCCACGAGTTTTTGCTGGTGGATACCGGCGGCATCGAGCCCAAGGCCACCGAGGGCATTCTGGCCCACATGCGCGAGCAGGCGCAGATCGCCATTGACACCGCCGACTGCATCATCATGGTCACGGACGTGCGCGACGGCCTGACCGCAGCCGATGAGGATGTGGCACACATGCTGCGCCGCAGCCATAAGCCCATCATTCTTGCCGTGAACAAGTGCGACAAGGTGGGCGAGGCTCCCATGGAGCTGTACGAGTTCTACAACCTCGGCTTTGACGAGGTGATGCCCATTTCTTCCGTGCACGGTCACGGTACAGGCGACCTGCTGGATGCCGTGTGCGCCCATCTGGACTTCAGTGAGACCGTGGTGGAGGAGGACCGCATCCCCGTTGCCATCATCGGCCGCCCTAACGTGGGCAAGTCCAGCCTGACCAACCGCATTCTGGGCGAGAACCGCATGATCGTGGCCAACGAGGCCGGCACCACCCGTGATGCCATCGACACCCCGGTGGACAACGCCTACGGCAAGTTTATCTTTACCGATACCGCCGGTCTGCGCAAGCGCAGCAACATCAGCGATGGTCTGGAGCGCTACATGGTAGTGCGTGCACTGGCCGCTGTGGAGCGCAGCCGCGTGGCGCTGATCCTTGTGGATGCCACCGTCGGCTTTACCGAGCAGGACAGCAAGGTGGCAGGCTACGCCCACGAGCAGGGCAAGGCCTGCATCATCGTGGTAAACAAGTGGGATGCCGTGGAAGGCAAGGAGACCAACACCATGGAGCTGCAGCGCCGGGGCTATGCCGAGTGCTTCAGCTTTATGGGCTATGCACCCATTATCTTCATCTCTGCCCAGACTGGCTACAACGTGAACAAACTGATGCAGCTGATCCGGGATGTGGACGCCGAGAACGGCGCCCGCGTGCCCACCGGCGTGCTGAACGAGATGCTGGCCCGTGCGACCGCCCGGATGCAGCCCCCCAGCGACAAGGGCCGCCGCCTGAAGATCTACTACCTGACGCAGGCCTCCACCCGTCCCCCCACGTTCGTGGCCTTCGTGAACGCAAAGCACCTGTTCCACTTCAGCTATCAGCGGTATCTCATCAACCAAATCCGCGAAAACTTTGGTCTGGAGCATACGCCCATCCGTCTGGTCGTGCGGGAGCGCGGCTCCGGCGAGGTGGGTGCCAAGGACGTATAACACGTCAGGGAGGCTCAGATGATGAAATCTGTTCTCATCGCTGTGGTGTCCGCTGTGCAGGCGTATCTGCTGGGCAGCATCGACACCGGTATCCTCGTCAGCAAGTTTTTGTACCACGATGACGTACGCAAGTACGGCAGCGGCGCTGCAGGCATGACCAATATGCTGCGCACCTTCGGTAAAAAGGCAGCGGCACTTACCGCTTTTGGTGATGTGCTCAAGGGCGTGCTGGCCGTGTGCATCGGCCGCTGGCTGTTCACCCAGATGCCGGAGAGCACCACGCTCTCGCCCTATCTTGCGGTGTACCTTGCCGCCATCTTTGCCATTATCGGCCATTTAAAGCCCCTGTATTTCGGCTTCAAGGGCGGCAAGGGCGTGCTGGTGGCGGGCGGCACTATTCTGGCCATCCAGCCGGTGCTGATCCCCTTTCTGGCAGTCATCTTTCTGGCCTGCCTGCTGCCCACCGGCATGGTGTCGCTGGGCAGTGTGACCATGGCAGCCCTTTACCCGGTGCTCACCATCCTGTACGGAGTGTTCCGGGGCTACTCTGCCGCCGACCTTACCGTGTGCACCATCGGCTCGGTGATCATGGCCGCAATGGTCATTTATATGCACCGCTCCAATATCCAGCGCATCCGCGAGGGCAAGGAGTACCGCTTTGGCCGTCACGGCAAAAAGTAACAGAAAATAGTAAACCACCCCGCAGCAGCCGTTCACCGGCCGCTGCGGGGTGGTTTTTGTATAGGCTTATTCCTTTGTCTCGGTCTCTTCCTCAGGCTTTGCTTCGGAATTCCGCCGACGGAACCAGTCGGCGGGGATGCCGCTCTGGGCGGGGGTAAGATCCGGCGCAGGATGACCGTCCGGCAGGTGTGCGCCAAAGGCCGGGACGAAGAAGAACTTGCGCACGATGAAGATCAGCGCAATCGCGCCCACGCTGAGCAGGTTCTCCACGGCGGAATCGTGCCCCACCACCAGATGGCGCGCAATGGCGTACAGCAGCACCTCAAGGCTGCTGCCGGGGCTGTGCTTGGCCAGCATCTTGATGAACTCGATGCCGATCACGATATCCAGACTGCGCTCCAGAAAGGTGCGGATCTCTGCCTCGTTGCCATCGAACAGCAGGCCGGGCATCCAGCGGATCAGAGGCACAACGCTGAGCAGCAGACCAATCAGCACCAGCCCGGATAACAGCACTTCCAGCAGACTGGAAGCCTGAATAATGCGGTTGCGCAGGGAGGTACGCCAGTGGCTTTCTACCGGGTGAGAGGGATGTTCCATAGTAAGACCTTCCTTTCAGCATTCTGCTGCATAAAGATCGACAAAATCCTGCCTTTATTGTAGCAGACGAGAGAAGGTCTGTCAATTTCAATCCACGATGGTGACGGTGGTCTGCGGGCCGACGGCCACATAGCCGGACTTTTTGATGCAGTCCTGCCCGGCGTCGGTGTCCAGCCAGTCGTACAGGCGACGTTCCGGACTGTCGGCGGCGGCATCCGGGTGGATGACGGCGTAAAAATCGTTGCACAGGGGGTAGCTGCCGTCGGCAAGGGTGTCGTTGCTGGGGGTCACACCGTCTACCGCCAGCAGCCGCAGCCCGGGCTTGGAGTACATCTGGTCGATGTAGTAATACACGGAGAAACCGATGGCGTTGGCGCTGTTGTTGTAATCGGCAATGCTGTCCACCAGCTCGCCCATGGCGGCGGGAGCCAGCTCAGAGGGCGGAGTCATCAACTCTCTGCCCTGAATGAGCAGCTTTTTGAACAGGGTCTGACTGCCAGAGTCCTCGCCGCGCTGGAAGGCAACGATTTCCTGATCCTTGCCGCCCACATCCTTCCAGTTGGTGATCTTTCCGGCGTAGATGTCCCGCAACTGCTGCTGGGTAAGCGCCTGCACCGGGTTGTCCTCGTTGACGATGAACACCAGCGCGTCCACCCCGATGGGCTTTTGCTCCAGCTGCACATTGGCCTCCTGCAGCTCTTCCTTTACATAGTCCGGTGCTTCGTATACCACCAGCATCCGGGTGGTGGTGTCGTACAGGCCAAAGTTCTCCCATGCGTAGGCGGTGGTGCTCACGGTGATGCTGCTGCGGGCTTCCTCCAAGTCCATGCCGGTGGTATCGGCCAGCATCTGCGCCATCAGGGGGATGCAGGCGGTGCTGCCGTCCAGCGGGGGAAACTCCGCTTCGGTCAGAAACGGCTCCGGCTGCTGCACAGCCGAGGAAGCAGCAGAGGATGCGGGCAGCTCTGCGGCAGAGGAAGCGGTGCTGCCGGAGGGCGCATCCGTGCCCTTGCAGGCGGTCAGCACCCCGGCGGCGGAGCAGGCAGCCAGCCCCAGCAGAAAGCTGCGGCGGGAAATTTTAGTGTTTTTCATAAAAAAGCCCTCCTAACTCAATAGCCGTAACTCGGTTCATCGTCCGCAGTGGCAGACGAGAAAATGCTCTGGCAGTACAGCCAGTTGCCGCTTGTATCCATCCAGCCCACATAGAAGCCCCGCTGTGCAGCAAACACATGGTCGGGCAGGGCGTTCAGGCTGTTAGAATAGTATCTGGTGCAGCTGGCAAGCCCCTGTAATACTACCTTGCCGTCTGCGTCCAGCACATCGTATACGTTGCCGTAGGCGCTGCCCACAGCGCTGCGGCTGCCGTAGAACATGGGTCTGCCGTCAGGGTCGGTGGTCAGGTAGTTGACGTAACTGTATTTGCCTTGCAGGGCGGTCAGGTCACTGACAAGCCCCTGCGGGCCGTACAGCCGGGTGGCGGTGGTCTCGTAGCGGTCGTTATCCTGCAATTTCAGCCAGACATAGCCACTGCCGCAGTTGCTCATCCGTACCCGCTGCTGGTGCTCCACCGGTTCTACGGTGGTGTCGGTCAGCAGCTTTCCGTTGTCCGTGCTGTACACCCGCAGACTGCCATCCAGCGCGTAGACGGCTACGGTGCTGTCGGTGGCGTTCACATCGTACAGCGGGGTCTTGGTGCCGGTCTCCAGATCATAGAGTTCGTAGCCGTGATCCTCGCCGCTGTGCCATGTTACCACATAGCCCGGGAAATATTGACTGGGCTGTTCGTCAAAGGCGGCGATCAATCCGCGATCCTCGGTGGTCATATCCCGCAGCTCGTACCGGCCGTCGCCGGTGGAAAAGCTGGCAAGCCCACCCGGGTAGACCTGTAAAAAGCCTGTGCACTGCTCGCCGGTCAGGACGTTGTACAAAATCCGGTCGGTGGTTTCTTCCCCGGTGGTAACATCCAGCTCCACCCAGTCACTCAGGGTATCGCTGTCGTAGAAAAGGCGGTGTGCCGAGGCGGCATCGGCGCGGTAGACAGGGGTGCCGTCCTTTTCCTGCACCACCACCCAGCTGTTCTGTTGGTAATCCGTATCCCAGTCGTAATCGTCCAGTCCTTCCGGGCGGGCGTAGCAGCTGAACACCAGCTTATCGCCGCATAGGGTGCAGCTGTATGCGCCCTCCGGCACCGGCAACGCTGCGCCGGTGGCAAGGTCGATGACCTGACAGGTGCCATAACCTGACTCTGGGACGTATCCGCCATCGATCAGGCGGTTCTCCTGCAGCACCAGCAGGCCGTTTTGCAGGGTGGCGCTCTGCTCGCCCTCAAAGGACATTACTTCGGTGCCGGTCTTGTCGTACAGGGCGGTGCGGCGTCCGCCCCGGCCGGTAGGGTCGGACCAGCTGCGCAGCCAGTAGTCTGCGGTGCCGGTGGCACTGTCCTCCACCAGCGAGACGTTCTCACTGCGGGTAGACTGGTGCAGCGGGGTGCTGCCGCACAGGATGGTGGTGCTGCTCCCGGAACGGCCGTCGCAGTACAGCACCCGCAAACGGCTATCGTTCAGCACGGCAGGGTCGTACAGGGGCTTGCCGCTGTCGTCCGTAGGTACCGAAACGGCAGAACTTGCAGCGCCCGGCACGCCGGTGGCGGGCGGCAGCAGGGCGCAGCCGCAGCCCAAGGTAAGGGCAAGGGCAGTGCAGACTGCTCCGCAGCCGATACGCAAGACAACACGCTTCATAAAAAACACTCCTTTGCAAAAACAGGGAGGAAAATTTTTCCGTTCACTCAGAATACGAAACAGCCGCATTTTTCATTGCAGAACTTGCAGAAAAATGCGGCTAAAAACGGTTACAATTACATTACAGCTGCGCCGGGGCATGGGACGCTTCTGCCTTGTCCATCTGCTCCAGCTGCCGCAGAAAGGCCAGCAAAAAGGGCAGAGAAATGAAGCAGGTGAGCGTATCCGCAATGGGCTGGCAGAGCTCCACGCCCACAAGCCCCAGCACCCGGGGAAGTACAAGAATCAACGGGATAAAGCACACGCCCTGCCGGCAGCAGGCCAGAAAGGTGGCACGCCCGGCCTTGCCCACGCTCTGGAAGGTCATGTTGGTCACCACGATCACCGGCTGCAGAAGGATGGCAAAGCACTGGTAGCGGAAGGCGGGCAGCGCCACAGCGGTGACCGCCGGGTCATCCCGGAACAGGCGGATCAGGTTTTCATCGTTCCACCAGCACACCGCGATCAGCACCACCAGCAGCGCAAAGGCGGCTTTCAGGGTAAAGACGGCGGCCTGCCGCACTCGGTGGTATTTGCGGGCGCCGTAGTTGAAGGACGCCACCGGCTGCAAGCCCTGTCCCACGCCGATGGCCACCGAGAGGATGAACATAAAAATGCGGGACACAATGCTCATGCCCGCCACGGCGGCATCGCCGTAGCTGCGGGCGGCAATGTTCAGCAGCATCCCGCCGATGCTGTTCAGCCCCTGACGGCCAAAGCTGGGCGCGCCGCCTGCAAGGATCTGCAAAAACTCACGCGGCTCCCGGGTGACGGCAGAAAGCCGGAACTGGCTGACCGTTTTGCCCTGCAGGAACATATACAGCAGAATGCCGAAGCTGATGGTCTGGCTGAGGGCGGTGGCGATACCGGCACCGGCAGTGCCCAGCCCCAGCCCGAACATGAACAGCGGGTCCAGTGCAATGTTCAGCAGTCCGCCGGTGACCAGCCCGATCATGGCAAGGTTTGCTTTGCCCTCATACCGCAGGATGTTGTTCATCACCAGACTGGAGATCATCAGCGGTGCGGCAAGCAGGATGGGCCGGGCGTAGGCGCAGGCGTGGGGCAGAATGGTTTTGGTACTGCCCAGCAGCATCATAAAGTCCGGCAGGGTGGCAAGACCGACCACCGCCAGCACTACGCCAAAGGCCAGCGCAGTAAAAAAGCTGGTGGAAGCAAAGCGGGTGGCAGCGTGGGTATCCTGACTGCCCAGGCGGCGGCTGATGATGGTGCCGGAGCCGTGCCCCAGCATAAAGCCCAGCGCCTGTATGATAGCCATCAGGCTGGAAACGACGCCCACCGCGCCGGAAGCGCTGGTGGAGATGCGCCCCACAAAAAAGGTATCCGCCAGATTGTAGATGCTGGTGATCAGCATACTCAAAATCGTGGGCGCGGCAAGGCTGAGGATCAGCCGGGGGATAGGGGTCTCGGTCATTTTGTGATACTGCACCGCAGTGCGGTCCTGCTGGGTCATGGGCAAATATCTTCCTTCAAAAACGAGAAAACCGCCCCTTTCAGAGCGGCAGATAGTCCTGATGAAAACAGTATAACGCAGTTGCGGCAAAATGTCGAGGGAATAAAAACGGCCTTTCGCCCCTGCGAAGGGGCGAAAAAGCAGGCGAAAACAGGATGGTTTCTATATAAAGTGCTAAAGAATTGTCGAATTGCTTGTGAAAAATCACGATATGTGGTATTCTTTATAAGAAGGAATTGGAAAAATCTGTGCATTTTATGATTGGGAGGGATTTGTACATGAAATCCGTAGCACAAACTGTGATCGAGGCCGACCGCTTTTATACCATTGCCGCTCACACCGGCAATGTTATTCAGGCAGTGGAGGGCAGCAAGGACGGCGGCACTGTCCGTCTGGGCAAGTATGACCACAAGCCCGAACAGGAGTGGAGCTTTGTCCGCGAGGGCGATGGTGTGTACCGCATCCGCAACCGTGCCTCCGGCAAGCTGCTGGATCTGACCATGACCGGCACTGCCAACGGCACATGGCTGCACCTGTGGGAGGACGTGGGCGGCACGTCCCAGATGTGGAAGGTGGAGCACACTCCGGAGGGCACCGTGCGTCTGCGCTCTTCTTGGGCAGGCGGCAAGTGCGTGGACACCGTGGGCATCGGTGCCGAGGTGGGCGCTGTGCTGCAAATCTGGCAGGAGGTGCCCGGCGGTGGTGACCAGCTGTGGGTCATCTCTGAGGTAAAAGACCGCGTAAAGCGTGCCGCCAAGGTTGAACAAGCAGCACCCGCTGCCGAGACGAAGGCCGCACCGGCCAAGGAAGCCGCTCCCGCCAAGAAGCCCGCAGCCCGCAAGCCCCGCACCGCCAAGAAGGTGGAGGAGAAGCCCGCTGCTCCCGCCGCAAAGGCTGCAGAGCCGGTCAAGGCAGAAAAGCCCGCTGCAAAGAAGGCTGCTAAGGCAAAGGCTGAGCCTGCTGCTCCCGCAGTAGAGGTGAAGGCAGCTCCCGCCGTGGCAACCAAGGCCGAGCCTGTTACTAAGGCTGAACCGGCTGCCAAGGCAGCGCCCGCAGCGGAAGCCAAGACTGCCCCTGCCGCCGCAAAGCCCAAGGCAAAGCGTGCACCCTGCAAAAAGACCGTAAAGAAGTAAGAAATCATAAAAAGCAAAAAATCGGACAGACCGCAGTCTGTCCGATTTTTTGCTTTTATAGAAGCTTTTTATGCAGCAGGGGAGGCAGCATCATCGCTCTGGGCAGCGGTCTGCACGAACTGCACGATGCTCTCGATGGTCTTGCGCAGCTGCACAAGGTTTTCCACGTCAGAGTCCTGCATCCGGGAGGTGGGAGCGGTTACCACGGTCTGGGAGGCAGTCACCGTGCCGGAAAGTTCTGCATGGATGTGGTGGGCGGGCACGTCCAGCAGGATGTGCACCTTGGGGGACAGGGTCTTGAGCAGACCCTGCTTTTCGATGCCCAGAATCAGCTGCGGCGCATCCTCCCCGGCGGCGAGGTTCGGCAGCTGAAGGTAGAGGTAACCCTTCTTGGCGTTGGCGGGCTGCACGGTTTTGAGCTGTTTCAAGTCCAGCTGGAAGTCGTTCACCTGCTGCAAGCCGGTGGCGGCGGGGTCTACCCCCAGCAGGGTGGCCAGCTGGTCTTGGGAGATGTAGCTGCCCAGCGACCAGCCCGGCAGCAGCAGGCTTGCCAGCGGATACTCGGCTACAACCGTGCTGCGCAGCTTGTTGTACAGCTGCCCGGCGTCGTAAAGGGTCTCTTCCTCGCTGATGTACATCCGGGTCAGAGGGGCATCGTTGACGGTGCTGGTGCCCGTTGGGTACAGCGCCAGCTGCACCGCCCGGGGGGTGTACTGACCGGTCAGACTGCCGGTGGTGCCGCCGAACTTGTCCAGCAGGGCGTAAAGGGCGGGGGGCTCGGCCTCGGTGGAGGTGATGGTGTAGTCCAGCGCAAAGCTGGCACCGCTCTGGAATGCCTTGACCCTGCGGCTGACGAAGCTGTACAGCACTGTCGCAGCCACCGCGCACACCAAAACCAGACACAGCAGAACGATCAGCGCCGCCCGCAGACCGGTGCGCTTTTTGTGGGAAGATGCCATGAGAAACCTCTCCTTCCGGTAAAACGTATTTGTTCCAGCATAACGGAACTGCACGCAAATGTCAAGCGCCGCAAACTGCGGACAAAACAAAAAACCTGAAACATTTCTGTTTCAGGTTTCTGGCGGAAAGATGGGGATTCGAACCCCAGAACGCTTTTGACACGTTACACGATTTCCAGTCGTGCGCCTTAGACCAACTCAGCCATCTTTCCACATCTTTTGTTCTGCCTTTGGGCGGGTGCCCTTGGCGCTCCACTATAATACCTGAAAGCAGGCTTTTTGTCAAGGATTTTTTTGAAAAAAATCAGACTTTTTTAAAAATGACGAAAAAACGCGAGAAAGTGTTCTGCCGCATGGATGGAAAGCACAAAAAGCCCTTGACGCACCTTTAAAATAGGTCTATATTGAGGGCAAAGAGCACTGCGGTGGGTCGTTTTGTGCCGCAGTGGCGGGAAATATAAGGAGGATGCTTTTATGACTTATCCTGAAGTGCTTGCCAATGCCCGTACCTGCATTGGTCAATACTGCAAGGCCTGCCCGGTGTGCAACGGCGTGGCCTGTAAAAACCAGATCCCCGGTCCGGGTGCCAAGGGCGTGGGCGATACCGCCATCCGCAATTATAATAAGTGGGCAGATATCCGGGTGAACATGGACACCCTGTGCCCCGGCGGTGCACCGGACACCACGCTGGAGCTGTTCGGCAAAAGCTTCCGCTATCCCTTCTTTGCGGGCCCTGTGGGTGCAGTGAACCTGCACTACTCCGATACCTACACCGATATGACCTATAACGATGTACTGGTGCGCGCCTGTGCAGAAAACGGCATTGCAGCCTTTACAGGCGACGGCACCAACCCCACCGTGATGGAGATGGCAACCCGCGCCATCAGCGCTGCGGGCGGCTGCGGCGTGCCCACCATCAAGCCGTGGAACATTGATACCATCCGGGAAAAGATGGCACAGGCCAAGGCCAGCGGCTGTTTTGCCGTAGCTATGGACGTGGATGCAGCGGGTCTGCCCTTCCTGAAGAACATGACCCCGCCCGCCGGCAGCAAGAGCGTGGAGGAACTGGCCGAGATCGTGCAGCTGGCCGAGCGTCCCTTCATCGTCAAGGGCGTGATGACCGTTAAGGGCGCACTGAAGGCAAAGCAGGCCGGTGCCGCCGCCATCGTGGTGTCCAACCACGGCGGCCGCGTGCTGGATCAGTGCCCTGCCACCGCCGAGGTGCTGCCGGAGATCGCCGCAGCCCTCAAGGGCACCGGCGTGAAGGTGCTGGTGGACGGCGGCATCCGCACCGGTGTGGATGTGTTCAAGGCACTGGCACTGGGCGCAGACGGCGTTTTGATCTGCCGCCCCTTCGTGACCGCAGTTTACGGCGGCGGCGCAGAGGGCGTGAAGTGCTACATCGATAAGCTGGCCGGGGAGCTGGCCGACACCATGCAGATGTGCGGTGCCCATACGCTGGCGGAGATCACCCCGGATATGGTGCGGGTCTGATTTTTCTGCGTAGAGAACGATTTTAATGGCCTCCGCCTTGCTCTGGCCATATTCAGCGGAAAGAATCTTATTTATAGAACAATGCCGGGCAGACTGCGGTCTGCCCGGCATTGTATTTTCACGAGAGGGGTCGAAGTGGAGAACGGCAGCTGCTGAAAATCGTCTTACTTCAAAGTTCCGTCCAGCACCTGCTGGTAATACCACGGCTTCGGGGCGTGGAAGGTCTTGCCACTGAGGAAGGCAAAGTCCGGCTGGGTGAAGCGGGGCATGGTCAGCTCCCATGCGCACAGTGCCTGATACTTCAGCTTCAGCTCCCGGTTGGCGCTGTTGTTGCCATACTTGCTGTCGCCAAGGATGGGGCAGCCGATGCTTGCCATGTGGGCGCGGATCTGGTGGGTGCGGCCGGTGATCAGCTGCACCTTCAGCAGGGCCAGACGGCCGGAGACGGCGATGGTCTCGTACCGGGTCTCCACCTCCTTGGCACCGGGCTGCTTGTCCTCCACGATCTTCACGATGCCGCGGTCAGCGTCCTTCAGCAGATAGCCGCCCAAGGTGGCGTCCGGCGGCATGGGACGGCCAAAGGTGACGCAGAGGTAGGTCTTTTGCACCTCACGGTTCTTGATGGCGGAAAGGAACAGCTCCTCGGCCTCCGGGGTCTTGGCAATGATCACAAGGCCGCTGGTGCCGGTGTCCAGCCGGTGGCACAAGGCGGGGGTGTACAGGTCGTTCTCCTTGTACTCGCCCTGCTTGTTCAGGTACAGCAGCGCACGGTTCAGCAGGGTGTCGTCCTCCGGACCGTCCACCGCAACGCCGGCAGGCTTGTTCACGATCAAAATCTGCGGGCAGTCGTACACCACCTGCGCCGGGGTGCGGGCGTTCTTCCACGCGGGGCCTTCCACCCGGCGGTCGGCGTCCAGAACGTCATCCAGAATGAACAGCTTGATCTCATCGCCCGCCATCACGCGGGTGGAAAGCGGCTGCTTTTTGCCGTTCAGCTTGATCTTGTTCTCCCGCAGCGCCTTGTTCAGGCGGCCGGGGGTCAGGGCGGGGAACTGCTGGGTCAGATAATTGTCCAGCCGGGTGGGGGCAAGACACTTTACTTTTAAAATTTTCACGGGAAATTCCTCTCTATCTTAAAATCAGTCGCAATAGAATGGGTTCTTGATTCGTTTTTATTGTAGCGGAATAAATCTGCCGCGTCAAGAAAGAAGGTATTTTTATGAACTTGAAATATAAGATTCTGGCTGTTCTGGCTGCGGGCATCGCATTGACGGCCTGCGGCAGCTCTGGAACCCCCGCCAGCACCCCCGCATCCAGTGCAGTGCCGGCCTCGTCCCATGTGGCAGAAGAAGGCGTTACAGAGCCAATCAATCTGCTGACATGGACACTGGACGATCTGGATGACCCGGATGCGGTAACGCTTATCCCGGCATCCATCGTTTCCGGCGTACAGGACGGCAAATTGACTGCAAAAGTGTTTGGCTACGACCTTTATAAAAAAGAAGATATTGAAAACCTTGCTGTTGGCGACAAGATCACCTTCCACGAAGAGGGTGCGGCATGGAATCAGGTCGTGAACAATGCGGTGACGAGCATCGAAAAAAATGACGAATACCATCTTATAAGCATCAACGGCGGCATGGAGCAGCCCGGCGGGCTGGACTTGAAGCTGGAGGATGATGACACCTACCGGACGATGACCTTTGACGATTACCCGCTCTATTACGAGATGGGAGAAAAGACGATGCCGCTGGCAGAGGATGTAGTGCTGAAGGACAGTTCTGCCGACCCGCAGGCCGAAGCCGTGGAGACTACGGGCGCGGATGCGGTGGCAGCAGCGATCAATGCAGACCCCGATAACTGGACCACCTATAATACCACGCTGGTGGTGCAGGGCGGCAAGGTGCTGGAGGTGCGCCGCATCTGGGTGCCGTAAATTTTGCTCAAAACCGTTGACAAACGTTTTGCGTATGCTATAATTTAGCTGTACGCAAAGGGGCACTTCGCCTGCCTTGCGGAATGTAAAATTATGACAGATGGCAATGATGGGGTCAGAAATGCACACACCACCGTCCAGAGAGAGCGCCCACGGCTGTAAGGTGCTCCGGTCGGGATCATTTCGCGCCACCCCGGAGCTTCCGGCGAATGCAAACCGGACGCTGCGCAGCGTTAATGCGCCGAAAGCGGCAGGGGACAAGTGATCCTTTGCAATTTGGGTGGTACCACGGAGTTTGATGCACAAGCAGCCTTCGTCCCTTTTGGGATGAGGGCTGTTTTTTGTTTTTTCTCCGTGCCGCCCCTCTGCCATAACAGCATAAAAACGGCGCACAAACGCCAAAAACGATTGAGGAGAGAAAGATCTATGCAATGGACCGGTTTGAATGAACTGCGCGAAAAGTACCTGAGCTTCTTTGAAAGCAAGGGTCATCTGCGTCTGGACAGCTTCCCCCTGGTACCCAAGAACGACCCCAGCCTGCTGCTGATCAACAGCGGCATGGCCCCCATGAAGAAGTGGTTCCTGGCACAGGAGGAGCCGCCTCGTCATCGCGTGACTACCTGCCAGAAGTGCATCCGCACCCCGGATATCGAGCGCGTGGGCATCACTGCCCGTCACGGCACCTTCTTTGAGATGCTGGGCAACTTCTCCTTCCAGGATTACTTCAAGGACGAGGTCATTCCTTGGGCTTGGGAGTTCCTGACCAGTGACGAGTGGATGGCTATTCCCAAAGATCGTCTGCACATCTCTGTGTACGAGGAGGACGACGAGGCCTACGATATCTGGACCAAGAAGGTCGGCATTGCCCCGGATCACATGGTGCGTCTGGGCAAGGAGGACAACTTCTGGGAGCACGGCTCCGGCCCGTGCGGCCCCTGCTCCGAGATCTACTATGACCGCGGCCCCGAGTACGGCTGCGGCAAGCCGACCTGCGGCGTGGGTTGCGACTGCGACCGCTATATGGAGATCTGGAACCTCGTGTTCAGCCAGTTCGACGCCGACGGCAAGGGCCACTACGAGCGTCTGGCACGCCCCAACATTGATACCGGCATGGGCTTGGAGCGTCTGGCCTGCGTAATGCAGAACGTGGGCAACTTGTTCGAGGTGGATACCGTGCAGAGCGTGCTGCACCATGTGGAGCACATTGCAGGCAAGACCTACAAGCAGGACCCCAAGACTGATATCTCCATCCGCGTCATCACCGACCATATCCGTAGCTGCACCTTTATGGTGTCTGACGGCATCCTGCCCTCCAACGAGGGCCGCGGCTATGTGCTGCGCCGTCTGCTGCGCCGTGCCGCCCGCCATGGCCGGATGCTGGGCATCGACCACCCCTTCCTCGTGGATCTGGTGGAGACCGTCATCCAGTCCAGCGAGTCCGCCTACCCCGAGCTGCGCGAGCATGATGCCTATATCAAGAAGGTCATCGGCACCGAGGAGGCAAACTTTGCCCGCACCATCGATGCCGGCATGAACATCCTGAACAACATGATCGACCGTCTGGAGAAGGCACACCAGAAGCTGCTGAGCGGCATGGACGCCTTCAAGCTGAACGATACCTTCGGCTTCCCGCTGGATCTGACCAAGGAGATCGCCGCCGAGCAGGGTCTGGAGATCGACGAGGACGGCTTCCACGCAGAGATGAAGAAGCAGAAGGAGCGCGCCCGCGCCGAGCGCCTGAAGAAGAACATCTCCGGCTGGAGCGAGGATCTGTTCGGCGCACTGGAGGCCGAGCCCACCGTCTTTACCGGTTACGACACCCTGACCGACAAGGGCACTGTTGTGGCGCTGAGCGATGAAGAGACCCTGACCGATGCCATTGCCACCGACGAGGAGGCAAAGGACGGCGTGCTGGTGGTGCTGGATAAGACCCCCTTCTACGCAGAAATGGGCGGTCAGGCTGCCGACCACGGCGTGCTGAACGGTGCCGAGTGCAGCCTGCGCGTGCTGGACGTGAAAAAGACCCCCAAGGGCTACTACGTCCACACCTGCGTGCTGGAGAGCGGTATCGTGAAGGTGGGCGATGTGCTGACCGCACAGGTGGACAAGGGCTACCGCATGGCCATTGCCCGCAACCACACCGCTACCCACCTGCTGCAGGCTGCCCTGCGTGAGGTGCTGGGCGACCATGTGCATCAGGCTGGTTCCTATCAGGATGCCTCCATCACCCACTTCGACTTCACCCACTTCAGCGCCGTGACCCCCGAGGAACTGGCACGGGTGCAGAAGATCGTTAACGATAAGATCTTTGACTCCATGAATGTCACCGTGCAGGAGATGCCGGTGGAGGAAGCCAAGAAGCTGGGCGCAATGGCTCTGTTTGGCGAAAAGTACGGCAAGGTGGTCCGCGTGGTGGATATCGAGGGCTGGTCTACCGAGTTCTGCGGCGGCACCCATGTCAAGAACACCGCCCAGATCGGCGGCTTCAAGATCGTCAGCGAGTCCTCTGTGGCTGCCGGCATCCGCCGTATCGAGGCTGTCACCGGCCGCAACCTGCTGATCCGTGCAAACCTGCAGGAGGCTATGCTGCATGATGTGGCCAACACCCTGAAGGCCAACAACGTGGCTGCTCTGCCCGCCCGTGCCGAGGCTGTGATGGCCGAGAACAAGGCCATGAGCCGCGAGCTGGAGGAGATGAAGGCTAGGATCGCCGCCTCCAAGGTGGACAGCCTGTTTGACAATGCCGAGGAAGCAGACGGCGTGAAGATCGCCTCCGCATACTTTACCGGTACTACTGGCGACACCCTGCGCGGTATGTGCGACAGCATCCGCGACAAGGCCGTGAACCCCGTGGTGGCTGTTCTGGTGGGCAAGGCTGAGGATAAGATCACCATGGCTGTTACCGTGAATAAGCTGGCACAGGAAAAGGGCCTGAAGGCCGGTGTGCTGGTCAAGGAGTTGTCTGCTATCGCAGGCGGCAAGGGCGGCGGCAAGCCGGACTTTGCAATGGCCGGTCTGAAGGACGAGACCAAGATCGACGAGGCACTGGCTTCTGTGAGCGCCATCGTCAAGAAGGCTCTGGGCTAAAAAGATCCATGTCCCCGCCCGGTGCCGGATGCGCGCCGGGTGGCGGGCTTTTGTAGAAGCAGGAAGGAGTGTTCCCCCATGGAAGATTGTCTGTTTTGCATGATCGCAGAGGGCAAGATCCCCTCTAAAAAGCTGTACGAGGATGACCAGGTAGTGGCATTCTACGACATCAACCCGCAGGCAAAGGTGCATTTCCTTGTGGTTCCCCGCAAGCACATCTCCTCTGCCGCTGCGCTGACCGAGGAGGATGGTGCTCTGCTGGGCCACATCTTCGCCGTCATCGCAAAGCTGGCCAAGGAGCAGGGACTGGAAAACGGCTACCGCATCATCTCCAACGTGGGCGAGGACGCAGGCCAGACCGTGAAGCATCTGCATTTCCATGTTCTGGGCGGCGAAAAACTGCCTGTCTGATTCCAATACGAAAGGGAGATTTTGATTATGGCTGAAACTTATACCCTGCACGTTGCAGGCCTGACCCGTGAGCTGACCATCTGCAAGGTGAACGACCACATGGACATTGCCGCATTCATCATGCTGGGTGATGCCGAGCTGACCGTGGCCGCTGCTGCGGAGCTGCTGAAAAAGTGCCCGGATTTTGATATCCTGCTCACCGCAGAGGCCAAGGGCATCCCGCTGGCACACGAGATGAGCCGTCAGAGCGGCAAGCCCTACATCTGCGCCCGCAAGGGTGTCAAGCTGTATATGCCGGACCCCGTGGTGGTGGAGGACCAGTCCATTACCACTGCCGGTAAGCAGAAGCTGGTCATCGACCGCAAGGAGCTGGAAAAGATGAACGGCAAGCGGGTGCTGGTGGTAGACGATGTCATCTCCACCGGCGGCTCTCTGAAGGCACTGGACGCGCTGGCAGAAAAGACCCAGTGCACCATCGTGGGTCAGGCCGCTGTTCTGGCCGAGGGCGACGCTTCTGAGCGCAAGGATATCATCTTCCTTGAGCCGCTGCCCCTGTTCTTCCACTAAGCCGGGATGCGCCGCCCGCTCTGCGCGTTCTGCGCCGGAATGATGGGCCTTAGTTTCCTATGGACTTTTTTGCCGCAAACGGAGCTTTTTATGCCGTTTGCGGCATTTTTTGTTGCCTTTTTGCTGCTGCTTTGCATCCCGCGCCGCAGCCGCAAGCTGGCGCTCTGTCTGCTGCTGGGCGCACTGGCGGGGCTTTGCGCGGTGCATACCACGAGCGCCCGGCTGGAGCGTGTCCGGGCAAATTACGCCGGGCGCACCGTGCTGCTGACTGCTGAGGTGGAGCGCGTGGACAGTAACTATTTTTCGGACACAGTGGACGCGACCCTGTGGGTAGAAAGCGTGAACGGCAGCCCGGCGGGCTTTCGCATAGCCTGTGCAGAGCTGCCCGCCTGCGCGGCAGGGCAGCGGGTGCAGGGCGGGTTCACGCTGTCGGCACCGGATGAAGCAGAACGGACGGCGCAGTACGCAGACGGCATCGCTTTGCAGGCAGAGCCGTTGGCAGAAAAGCCGCAGCTCACCGTACTGGGCGAAAGCGGCAGCTTCCGTGCCCGCACCCACCGCTTGCAGCAAAAACTGAGCGAGAGCCTGCGCCGTGCCATGCACCGGGACACCGGCGGCGTGCTGGCTGCTATGACGGTGGGAGACCGCAGCGGGCTTTCGGCGCAGCTGCGCAGCGCCTACCGGGGTGCGGGGCTTTCCCATGTGCTGGTGGTCAGCGGCATGCACGTTTCCATTCTGTGCGGGGATATCCTGAGCGTTTTGCTGCCCTATCGCTGGGAGCAGAGCTACCGCAGCCGCAGACGGCGCACGGTCTGGAAAAGCCTGCTGGCGCTGGTGCTGATGGGCGTGACCGGCTTTACGCCCTCGGTGCGCCGCGCCGCTGTGGCGGTGTGGGTCAGCGCCTTGGGCGTGTGGGTGTGGGGACCGCCGGACGCCCTTACCTCGCTGGCGGCGGCAGGCATCCTGATGACCGCCGCCAACAGCTATGCGGTGTGGGATATCGGCTTTGAACTCTCCTTTGCGGCAGTGGTGGGCACGGTGGCGGGCAACGCCTGCATCCGCCGGATGCGGGACGCCCACGACAGGCGCTTCTGGGTCAAAGCAGGGGAGAACCTGCAAAAGCCGGTCAGACGCCCGTGGTTCAACAGGCTGCCGGAGCGTTTGCAGGGTCTTGCAGAGAGCGCCTGTATTGCTGCCTGCGCCTCGGCGGCTACCTTCCCGGTGCTGGTGCTGCGCGGCCTGAGTGTCAGCGCATGGGCGGTGGTTTCCAGCATCGCGGTGCTGTGGATGGTGCAGCCGCTGCTTTTGCTGGGGCTGGCAGTAGCCTTTGTGGGACTAGTGCCGTGGCTGGCACCGGTGCACGGGGTGCTTTCCCGGGTGGCAGACCTGCTCACAGGGCTATTGAACGGCTGGGCGGTCTGGCTCAGCACAAAGCCCGGGGCATCCATTTACTTTGATACCGCTTACGCAGCGCTGGTCTGTCTGCTGCTGTGCGGGCTTGGGGTGCTGGCTTTCCGCTGGCGGGTGCGTCTGCGGGTGGCGCTGCCGGGCATTTTGCTGGCGGCAGCGGTGGGCATCGGGCTGGGCAACGCGCTCAGCCGGGACGTGGTGCACATCGACCTTGTGGGCAGCGCACAGGCACCTGCGGTGGTGGTTGCCCAGAACGACCGGGCAGTGGTGCTGTTCCGGGGCGGCAGCGCCGCCCAGCGTGCGGTGGAAAACCAGCTGGCACGGCGGGGCGTGCGCACCGTGGAACTGGTGGCAGACCTGCGCATGAATGCAAAAACCGCCTGCACCCTGCCCGCGCAGCAGGGCATCCGGGCAGAGCGTCTGCCGGTCAATGCCAGCCGCAAGCTGCGCTGCACCCCGGCGGCGGTGGAACTGCTGCGCACCCGGGAAGGGTGTCTTGTGCGGCTGAGTATCGGCAACCGGCAGTTTGTGACCCTGAGCGGAAAGGCAGAGCTGGCGCAGCCGCTGCAGACAGAGTGGCTGATCGCTACGCCGAAAAAACCGGAGACAGTGCAGTACCAAAAACTGCTGGCGCTGCGCAGTTACAGCTGGATGCCGCCGGAAACGCAGTACACTGCCTCCCTCAGCCTGCGCCGCACCGGCGGCGAAAGGCTAGGGTAATGCTTTGCAATCCGGGTCGAGTGTGGTACAATACAAAGAGCAATTTATAACAGGAAAGGGGCATTTGCATGGCCACGGAAGCAAAACTCCGGCAGCTGGCCGACAAGGGCTGCCCGGTCTACTATTTTTATTCCAGCGAGCGGTATCTGGTGCGGCAGGCAGTGGCGGCGGCGGTGCGGGTGCTGTCGGCAGACAGCGACGAGGACGCCACCATCCTGGACGGTGCCGCCCCGGAGCTGGAACAGCTTATCATGGCAGCGGGCACCATCTCATTTTTTGGCACTCGGCGCGTGGTGGTGCTGCCGGAAATAGACCCCGCAGCCTACGGCAGCAAGGACCTGGACGAGTTGTGCAGTACCCTTTCCAGCTTGGAAAACGCCGTGGCGGTGCTGGGCAGCGTGTTCCCACTGGAACGCGGAAAAACCAAGCTGGGCAAGCAGGCGCAAAAGCTGCAAGCCCAGTGCAAGGCCATTGGCTACACGGAAGAACTGGCAAAGCCCCGCCCCTTTGAACTGAAAAATCTGATGATGGAGCGCGCAAAGGCGCAGGGCGCGACCCTGCCGGACGGCGCAGCCACCGCATTGCTGGAGCGCTGCGGCGAAGACCCCTTTCTGCTGGAAAACGAGGTGGATAAGCTCTGTGCCCTGTCCGGCTACCAGACCGTGAGCGCCTCCATGGTGGCAGAGATGGGCACGGTGAGCCTTGAAGCGGACGTGTTCGAGATGATCCGCATGATCACCGCCAAAAACGCCACCGGAGCCTGCAAAAAGCTGCAGACCCTGCTGCGGCTGCAGCAGGAGCCCATTGCCATTACAGCGGCCATGATCGGCAGCTATGTGGACCTGTACCGAGTAAAGCTTGGGGCGGCAAAACGGAAAAATTACAGTGCAGTGCATAAGGATTTTGGCTATAAGGGCAGCGACTACCGGCTGAAGCGTTCGGCAGAAACTGCCGCCCACTACACCCTGCCCCAGCTGGAGGCCTGCTTGCAGGTGCTGCTGGAGCTGGACCAGAGCCTGAAAAGCCAGCCTGTGGCGGCGCAGACACTGCTGGAAACAGCACTGTGCCGTCTGGCGCTGGCGGGGAGCGGAAGATGATGCAAAGCAAGATGATCCATACCGACCGGGTGCTGATCGTGGAGGGCAAGTACGATGCCGTCCGTCTGGCGCACCTGACCGATGCCATGATCCTGCTGACGGATGGTTTTGGCATTTATAAAGACAAACAGCGCCAGCAGCTGTTCCGAGCGCTGGCGCAGAAAAACGGTCTGATCTTACTTACGGATTCGGACGCGGCAGGTTTCCGCATCCGCAACTACATCACCAACATGGTGGGTGCGCAGAATGTGGTGCAGGCCTATGTGCCCGCCATCCACGGCAAGGAAAAGCGCAAGGCGCAGCCCGGCAAGGAGGGCTTGCTGGGGGTAGAGGGCGTGGATGACGCCCTTGTGCGGCAGGCACTGTTGGACGCCTTGGGCGCGGAAGCCGGTGCCGCGCCGGCGCGTCCGGCGGGGCGGCAGATCACCTACACCGACCTGTACGAGTGGGGGCTTTCCGGCAAGCCCGGCAGCGCCGAGCGCAAGGTTAGACTCTTGAATGCGCTGGGGCTGCCGCCGCGCCTTTCCAAAAAGGAACTGGTAGAGGCTTTTAACCGGCTATATACTTTTGAACAACTGGACGAATTGCAGTTGAAAATTTTGCAGGAGTGAAAAACTAGCTGTGTTTGCCCCACGCCTGCCGCAGCAGTTCCAGCGCGTGGGTCTCCAGCCGGGAAACGTAGCTGCGGCTGATGCCCAGCAGCCCGGCGGTCTCCAGCTGGGTCAGAGGCGGTTGCCCGGCCAGCCCGTACCGCAGCAGTAAAATCTGCCGCTCCCGGGCGGGCAGAGTGTCCAGCAGCTGCCGCAGCCGCCGGACATCCTCCTGCCGCTCACAGCTGTCCTCCATGCAAAAGCCGTCCTGTATCACGTCTGCTAAGGTCAGCGCCGAGTCTCCGTCTGCCTCCAAGGCTTCTTGCAGAGAGACGGTCTGCCCGTTCTTGCGCTCCCGCCGGAACTGCATACGGATCTCGTTTTCAATGCAGCGGCTTGCATAAGTGGAAAACCGCGCCTTGCGTGTGGCATCAAAGGTATCTACCGCTTTCATCAGTCCGATGGTGCCGATGGAAACAAGATCCTCTTGATCACCCGGCAGGGCGTAATATTTTTTTACGATGTGCGCCACCAGCCGCAGATTGTGGCGGATCAGCTTTTCCCGGGCGGCAGCATCTCCGGTGTGCAGGGCGCTGAAAGCGGCGGCCTCTTCCCGGGCTGTGAGCGGACGCGGAAAGCAGCCGCTTTCCAGATGGAGCGCCAGAAACAGAAATTTTGTGGCGAAAAATTGCAGTAAGGTCAGCAGCACACGATATCCCTCCCGGTACATAGTTGTTAGATTGTATGAGCCGGGGCGCGGATAGTTGCCGGAGAAGCCTTTTGTGCGCAGCAGCTTTTCTGCGAGGGAAAAGCGTGGTATATTGAGGGGGATAACTCGGAATTTAGAGGTGTAAGATGGAATATAAAGAATATGGATCAAAGAATAATGATATTATAATTTTATTACACGGTGGAGGTCTTTCTTGGTGGAATTATATAGATGAAATATCCTTGCTTGAAAATGAATTTCACATAGTTATTCCTATATTAGATGGACATTCAGGAAGTGATACAAATTTTACTTCTATTGAAAGCAATGCTCTAGAAATAATAAATTTTATAAATAAAAATTATAATGGAAAAGTAAAACTAATTGGAGGGTTATCATTAGGCGGACAAATTTTATTAGAAATATTATCTAAAAATCCTGATATATGTGAATGTGCTATTATTGAAAGTGCTTTGGTAATGCCAATGGACTTTACCTATAAAATGATAGAGCCAATATTTAATTTATCATATTGTTTGATAAGTAAAAAGTGGTTTTCAAAACTACAATTTAAAAGTTTGAAACTTAAAAAAAGCTTGTTTGCTCTATATTATGAAGATACTTGTAAAATTACAAAAGATAATTTAATTGCTTTTATGAAGTCAAATTCTAATTATGAAGTAAAAAACACTTTATCGCATACTAAAGCAAAGACCCTCGTATTAGTTGGAAGTAAAGAAAGACCTATTATGAAAAAATCAGCAACTAAAATTGTTCATTTAATACCAAATAGTGAACTTGAAGTATTACAAGGATATTATCACGGAGATATTAGCATAAATCATGCAGATGATTATGTTGAAAGAGTAAAGAGGTTAGTTCGTTAAATTCCAGTTTGGAGAATTGAAAAAAACGGAATTTACCTATTAAGACATATAAACTCTTGACAGTAAAACTCCTATATAGTATTATTTAAAAAACTACTATATAGGAGCTTTTGCATGAAAACAAATGGCGGATTTCTTGTCACCAAAATAAAACAGCTTGGAGACCGGATTTTTGAGAAGATTCTCAGTGAAAAGAATATTGATGCGTTTAATGGAGCCCAGGGACGTATTCTTTATGTGCTGTGGCAGGAGGATGGTATCTCAATCAGGTCACTCTCGACTAAATGCGGATTAGCGATAACATCTCTTACTACGATGCTGGAAAGAATGGAAAATCAAGGGCTGATAAGCCGTGTTCAGTCTGAAACGGACAAAAGGAAAACACTCCTGTTTCTGACTGAGAAAGCACATGCCTTAAAGGGCGAGTACGATTCTGTATCTGATGAGATGGGCAGTATTTACTACAAAGGTTTTTCAGAGGAAGAAATTACCCGGTTTGAGGAATGCCTCGACCGCATCAGAAAGAATCTTGAGGAGTGGCAGAAGTCATGAGTATTTGTATCAAAGATCAGATTCAGAACATGAATATCGTCATTGGCTGCACAGTGGGGTGTACATATTGCTATGCCCGCAACAACGTGAAACGCTGGCATATGATTGATGACTTTGCTGACCCTGAATTCTTTCCGGGTAAGCTCAAGATGATGGAAAAGAAACGTCCGCAGAACTTTCTTCTTACCGGCATGAGCGATCTCTCCGGATGGAAGCCGGAATGGAGAGACGAGGTATTTGCAAAGATCCGTGAAAATCCACAGCATCAGTTTCTGTTTCTGACCAAGCGCCCCGATCTGCTGGATTTTGATACCGATCTGGAAAACGCATGGTTTGGCGTTACGGTGACGAGGAAAGCAGAACTGTGGCGTATCGACGCCCTTCGGAAAAACGTCAGAGCAAAACATTACCATGTTACCTTTGAGCCGTTATTCGATGATCCCGGCATAGTTGACCTTTCTGGAATCAATTGGATCGTTGTCGGCACCATGACTGGAGTTCAGAGCAGGAAGGTTCATACGGAGCCGGAATGGGCATGGTCTCTGACGGACCAGGCACATAAGCTCGGCATTCCGGTGTTTATGAAGGAAGACCTTGTCCCTATCATAGGGGATGAAAATATGATTCAGGAAATGCCGGAAGAATTTAATAAAGTGTTAGAGGTACAGAAATCATGGAAGAAGTAATAAATGGAATCCTCATTCGTGAGGTGGAAACAAAGAACATCATGACCAAGTCCAGTCTGCCGGTAGGCGGTTACTCGGTCAATCCCTATGTGGGCTGTACACATGCCTGCAAGTATTGCTATGCTTCTTTTATGAAGCGCTTTACCGGGCACAAGGAGGAATGGGGCACTTTCCTTGATGTGAAGCATTGGCCGGAAATTAAAAATCCGAAGAAATATGCCGGACAGCGGGTGGTCATCGGTTCTGTGACAGATGGCTACAATCCACAGGAGGAGCAATTCGGGAATACCAGAAAACTTCTGGAGCAGCTGATCGGCAGTGACGCAGATATTCTGATCTGCACAAAGTCGGATCTTGTGGTACGGGATATTGATCTGCTGAAGAAGCTTGGACGTGTAACCGTTTCATGGTCGATCAACACACTAGATGAAAATTTCAAGAACGATATGGACTCTGCTTCTAGCATTGAGCGCCGTATCGCTGCTATGAAGCAGGTATATGAAGCAGGTATCCGTACAGTCTGTTTCGTATCCCCGGTATTCCCCGGTATCACGGATTTTGAAGCAATCTTTGAGCGGGTAAAGGATCAGTGCGATCTGTTCTGGCTCGAAAATCTCAATCTTCGAGGCGGTTTCAAAAAGACAATTATGGATTATATCGCCGAAAAACATCCTGATCTTGTACCACTTTACGACGAGATCTATAACAAGCATAACCGCAGCTACTTTGAAGCACTTGAAGTAAAAGCTGCGGAAATGGCTAAGAAGTATGATTGTGCCTTTGTGGATAATGAAATGCCTTATGGCAGAGTCCCGCAGGGACATCCGGTGATCGTAGATTATTTCTATCATGAGGAAATCCGAGGGACAGAAAATACCGGAAAAAGAAATCGCTAACTTCCAGTTTGCCGTACTCGTTCCTGGCAGGGCCTGGGGCAGGCACGCCCCAACAAGAACACGTTTGCGCAGCAAGAGGGAGGGGCCTTGCCCCGACAAGTTCCTGCAGAGGCACCACTCGGAACGATAAACAAGCAAAGGCAGGGTATCACCATCACGGTGACACCCTGCCTTTGCTATTATAAGTTCAGCAGATTGAAAGTTATAACGGAAGCCTCCGGGCGGTTGAGGTTCTTATGAACCATCAGTCCTTCTTCTCTGCAGTGCGGGCGAAGAAGTTGGCAAGGAGGGCACCGGAAATGTTATGCCACACAGAGAACACAGCGCCGGGGATGGTTGCCAGCGGATACTGTGCAAAGTGGGCAGCGGCCAGAGAGGTGGCCAGACCGGAGTTCTGCATCCCGACCTCGATGGAAATTGCACGGCACTTGGTGGAATCCAGCTTCAGCAGCTTGCCCACGCCAAAGCCGGTGAAGTAGCCCAGCAGGTTGTGCAGGATGACCACGACCAGGATCAGCAGGCCGCTGGTCATGATCTTAGCGGAGTTTGCGGACACAACGGCGCAGATGATGAGCACGATGGCAGTGGTGGAGATCAGCGGCAGCACACGGACGGCATTCTGGGTGAACGCATGGAAGAAGTGGTTGACCACAAAGCCCAGTGCGATGGGAACCAGCACCACCTTGACGATGGACAGGAACATGTTCACGGGGTTCACCTCTACGCGCTGACCGGCATACAGCAGGGTGAGCAGCGGGGTGAGGAACGGAGCCAGCACGGTGGAAACAGCAGTCATGCCAACGGACAGTGCAACGTCGCCCTTGGACAGATAAGTCATCACGTTGGAGGAGGTGCCGCCGGGGCAGGTGCCCACAAGGATGACACCGATGGCCAGCTCAGTGGGCAGATGGAACACCTGGGTCAGCGCCCATGCAAGGAAGGGCATCAGGGTGAACTGTGCAATGCAGCCGATGATCACGTCCTTCGGGCGGCTGAACACCACCTTAAAATCCTCCGGCTTCAGGGTGAGGCCCATGCCGAACATAACGATGCCCAGCAGGGTGTTGACCCATGCGGTCTTTACCACGCTGAATGTGCCGGGGAAGAACAGGGCCAGCGCTGCCACCACAATGACGATGGCAGCCATATACTTGCCTACAAAATCGCTTACTTTTTCCAGTGTTTTCATGTTAAACTCTCCTTTTCCAGGTCCTGATTTTTGCGGATGCAAAGGCAATGAAACATCCGGAAAATGGCTTTCCCGCAAATAAAAACGCCTTTGTCCCTTACGGTTTGTAAGAGACAAAGGCGTAGATCCTCTGCGGTACCACTCTTATTGCCGGTGCAAAGCCCGGCCCCTCAGTGCGCATCCAACAATGCGCGGCCCGTGATAACGGGGGCCTGCCGTTCCCGCTTACTGGGGCGGATCCACCGCCCATTCAGCCGGAAAGCTCGGAGAGGATCTTCCCACGGACGCCCTGCACTGCCTTGCACCAAACCGGCAGCTCTCTGCAGCATTCTTTCCGGGTACTCTTTCTCGTCATAGCCGAATATTTCACTGCCCCGGAGTATACTCCCCTGCAAGGGGAAAGTCAAGTGATACGGCCCGTCGGATTTTTCATCTGGTTTGCATCCGGAGTGAAAGCATTTCAGACAAGGGCAGTGCCGGGGTCTGCGGCAGACGATGCGGAGGCAAAGCAGAACGAGCAGCCTTATCCACACAGCGAACAAGTGATATACCAGAAAGCTCGATCTTACGACCGATTTCGCAACTTTTTCTGCCAAAAAGTGGTTAAGATGCGGCAAAGATTTTTCTTTTTGTGCTTTCGATTTTCCGCGGAGCATTTTTTCATCTGTTGCTGCGTGAAGTTTATTTTTCTTGATTTTATACGATATTACGTAAAATTGTTCGTTCCCGTTTTCCGGTTCGTCTTTTCACTGCACCATCGGTTTCACCGGACATGCAAAACACGCCGCCAAATTTTGAAATTTTGGCTGTTTATTTTGAAGCCAAGAGATGGTATATAAATTTTGTCAGAACATTTTGCGGGCAGCGAACCTGCATTCATGCAGCCGTTTCAAAGCGGCGTGACAATTTTGATAGAGAGGTGATTGGTGTGTTTTGGTATCATTGTGTTATGGAACGACTTTATCATCCCGCGTGTGGTGCGTATACATCCTTTGGCATCGCCGCGTATTCTACATCTCACGGACGACACCGAAAACTGCGGTTCATCTCAGACGTTTCCGTTGACCCGGTGCGGGTCCTTCGCCTGGCCGCGCGCTGTACCGCGTGCCAGCTCGATCCGTCTCAGCTGATGGATGTGGTGGAGGATCTGCTGGCGGCATAAGGCCGCTTTTTGCGGGAGGAGTTTTTTCTGTCACAATTCTATGGTATACTGGTAGAAAAACACCGGAGGATACCACCATGGCAGAAATGAACCAGACCCAGCGGGAGGAAGAGCTGGCCCGCCGTGAGGCACTGCTTGCCCAGCGGGAAGCCCAGCTGGAAAAGGAGCAGGCAGAACTTGCCGCCGCCAAAGCCCAGAGCGCTGAGAAAAAAAAGACTCTGCTGGACAACAACGACCCGAATTTCGTCAACCCCAAGGAAAAGCTCTACGATAAATTCCCCCTCACGGTCCACCAGATGGACATCATCATTGGGGTACTGTTTGCCCTCATTCTTCTGTTTCTGGTGCTGGGCATGACGCACACCAGCTTTTTCGGGCTGTTCGGCGGCTGAACCCTGCCCGCCCCACCCGCGCAGGAACCCATAAACGCACGAAAGCCCCGGCCGGAGCCGGGGCTTTCTGTTTGCTGCAAATGCCTGTTACAGCAGGACGTATTTCAGGATGAACAGAACGGTCAGCACATACATCAGGGGGCTGATCTTCTTCTCCTTGGCCTTGCCGGTGATGACATTCAGCAGGGTCCAGGAGATGACACCGATGGCGATGCCCTCAGAGATGCTGTATGCAGTGGGCATTGCCAGGATGGTCAGGAATGCGGGGATGCCCTCAGCAGGATCGTCGAACTCGATCTTCAGGGCAGAACCCATCATGTAGAAGCCAACGATGATCAGGGCCGGAGCGGTCGCAAAGCTGGGGATGGTCAGGAACAGGGGGCTGAACACCACGGCCAGCAGGAACAGCACACCGGTGGTCATGGAGGTCAGGCCGGTGCGGCCGCCCTCGGTCACGCCGGAAGCGCTCTCGACGAAGGTGGTGGTGGTGGAGGTACCCAGCACGGCACCGGCGCAGGTGGCGATGGAGTCGGCCATCAGCGCGCCCTTGATGTTGGGCAGCTTGCCCTCCTCATCCAGCATGTCGGCCTTGGAAGCAACACCGATCAGGGTGCCCAGGGTATCAAACAGGTCAACGAAGAGGAAGGAGAACATCACGGCGAAGAAGTTCAGGATGCCCACGCCGGAGAAATCGGTCTTGAACACCTGACCAAAGGTCTTGCCCAGAGCAGAGAAATCGAAGCTGATGAAGCTGGTAGGGATGACACTGTACATGCCGGCATCGGGGTTGGGGATGTAGATGCCGGTCATCTCGCAGAGGATGCCCAGCACCCAGGTGATGAGGATGCCGTACAGGATGCCGCCCTTGACCTTCTTGACCAGCAGGATGGCGGTGATGAGCACGCCCACCAGCGTGAGGATCGCACCTACGCCGATGCTGTGGAAGGTCTCGCCCTTGAAGTGCTGATAGGTGACGAGGGTGGAATCGCTGTTCACGATCAGCTTTGCGTTCTGCAGGCCGACGAAAGCAACGAACAGGCCGATACCCACGCTGACAGCGCTCTTCAGGGTCATGGGGATGGCATTGAAGATGGCCTCACGCACATTGGTCAGGCTCAGCACAATGAAGATGATGCCCTCCACAAAAACGGCCATCAGGGCCAGCTGCCAGCTGTAACCCATGGTCAGGACGACCGTGTAGGAGAAGTAGGCGTTCAGGCCCATGCCGGGAGCCAGAGCGAACGGGTAGTTGGCCAGCAGAGCCATCAGGGCAGTGCCAACGAACGATGCCAGCGAGGTTGCGATCAGGACCGCATTGGCATCCATGCCCGAAGCGGACAGGATGCTGGGGTTGACCGCAAGGATGTAGGCCATCGTCATAAAGGTGGTGACACCCGCCATGAGTTCGGTCTTGACATCGGTGTGGTTTTCTTTCAGGTGAAAGATCTTTTCTAACATGAAAGTTCCTCCTGTGTTATGGTAAAAATAAAAATCGCCGCGTGGGAACCGGCGGAAAGAACAGCTCCCATTGTAGCAGAACTGTTTTCCCCTGTCCATGGGCGAAACACAGAAAATTCACGAAAAGTTCAAACTTTCTTGTATAGGTATGACTTATCCAAAGGCTTTTTGGCGTTTTATGGAAATTTTTCTTTCCGGTTATGGAGTTTGTGCATCTCGGAGAAAGATTTGAGTGTCATTTCATACGGCTCACTTTGTGTTCCATGAGATATTCCGCAGTCTTGTCGTCGGCATAATCAGGCTGCGCATTCAGGCGGGTAATATCCTCTTCTGTGATGTTGGCATAGAATGCACGCTCTGCCTTGAGATAGTCCTGATAATTTTCCTTCGTCAGCAGCCCTACCCCATCGTGCATCCACCGGAGCATGGCACTGTTGACCCATTCACCGTAGTGAATCGTATCCTTATAGTTGTTCAGGTCTGTGGTCAGGGCGGTATCATTGTTGAACGAATACAGATGAATGTTCGGATGCTCCAGAATCAGTTCAATGATATACTGTTCTGCTTCCAGCTGTCGGTAAAGAGTTCCTTCATTGGTGATGCTGTTCCACCACGCAATGCTGTATGGTGAGAAGAAATAGTAGAAGTCCACATCCGGGTACTGGTCGGCCAATGAAGTTACGTTCTCTGTGATCAGCTGTGTGATCGTCTGCTTTTCCTCTTCGGTCAGATGCTTTTCTTCGGCAGGAACAGTATAGACAAGACCGTTCGGTGCCACCGTGTCGATGCCAAACGTATAATACTGATTCCATCTCGCGTAATCATCGAACGAGGTGATGCCCGGGGTAAAGCCCGGTGCATCATTTTGCCTCATCATGGCATAAACACGGCCAAAGAGCACATCTTTGTTATACACATATTGGACATCATTGAACGGGTTTTCGTCATAAAGATAGGTCGGATATTTGCCCAAATCCTCCCGCATCCGGTTCGGGGAATCGAAGAAAAAGCCCATATCCAGGCAGCGGACAATGGTTTTCAGGTTCGGGTTATGCCGCAGGGCAATTTTCAGGTTGTCGTTCATCTCCTTGTAGGAACCGCCGGAATAGGAAACCTTGACAGAGTGGACATCGAAGATCTCATCAAGCTCCGAGGTCTTGAAATTTTCCGTCATAGAGGTTCCGGTGATCAGGGCATTATAATCAAAGTGCTTGCTGATACCGTCATTCTGGCTGCGCTGGTTGTTCAGCACATAGTAATAGGCGCTGGTATCTGGCTTGTGATAATGAAAATAAGGGTCGACTTTATAGACCTCATATCCGATCAGACCAAGGGCCGCTACCACAAGAACAGCCCATCCGGCCAGCCATGTTTTTGCTTTCATGCAAGATTCCCCTCTCCTCAGAAATTGAAATAAACGAATACAGATTCCGCACTCAGGCAGATAAAGCTCCAGACAAAGGCAACTGCCGCCAACAACATCGTAAAACCAGAGTTCTGCATCCGTTTCTTATAATTGTTTTCAGGAACAAGGCAGAGTAACAGGGAGCCAAAAACAAACAACAGCATCCAGAAGCCGTGTATTCCGTTGGTCAGTCTGCCGATATGGAGCACATCTGTCAGGAAGCCTGCCTCTGGCAGAACAAAACTGTTGAGCAGACCCTCACTGATCGAGGTGCTGTTAAACTGTGCAATCGTTTTGATGATCTGCTTCCACTGTCCGATGGAATCTGAGCGGAACAGCAGCCAGAGGACATTGACGCAGAAAAAGGAAACTGCCCAGCGGACAGGCTCAAAAATCTTTTCCTCCAGCTTTCCGAATATCCGGTCAAATACCATCATTAGGCCATGCAGGATGCCCCAGAGCAGGAACGTCCAGTTCGCACCATGCCATATACCGCTGATAACAAAAATGATCATGGTGTTCAGATATGTAAAGAACAGGCCTTTCCGACTGCCGCCCAGTGGAATATAGACATATTTCGTAAAGAACTTCGTCAGCGAGATATGCCAGCGCTTCCAGAAATCACGGATAGACAGCGCTTTGTAGGGCGAATCGAAGTTGATGGGGAGATTGATGTTCAACATCATGGAAACACCAACAGCCATATCACTGTAACCGCTGAAATCAAAATAGATCTCAAACGTATAAAACAGCATCACCAAAAGCCAGTCCATTGCTGTGGCCACGCCAAGGTTACTGTACCCCCATGCGACAGCTGCAGCAAAGGTGTCAGCAAGCATGACCTTTTTGAACAGGCCGAAGCTGAAAATTTTTACACCGCAGGCCAGGTTGTCCCAGTTGATCTTTTTTCGGTCAAGATCATTGAGCTGCTCCACAAAGTCCACCGGTTCCATCAGCGGGCCCATCAGCAGCTTGGGAAAATATGTGATGTAGGCCAGATAATCGATCAAGTCTGTTTTGAGCAGTTCCTTACGGTACACCGAGACAAGATATGCGATTTGTTGGAACGTGAAAAAACTGATGCCCACTGGCAGAAGCAGAGTTTTCAGGGCATGGTCTGTATGGAACAGTGCATTGTAATTGGTGATTGCAAAGTTGAGGTACTTAAAATAGAGCAGCAGCGCAGCATTGATGCAGACCGGTACTGCCAGGAAAAAAAGCCGCCAACGGAGCTTTTCGCTCTCAAGCAGTTTTGAAAAGATATAATTGACCAGCAGGCTCAGCCCAAGGGGCAGCAGTGTTCTCGGTTCAGCATACGCATAGAAAAACAGGCTGGCTCCGATAAGCACAAATTTGCTCCATACAGGATGGACACGCCCCAGCGTAAAATAGCCCAGTAGGACAAGGGGCAGAAAGCACAGGATGAACAGAAACGAATTGAACTGCATAGATTCCTCCGGATTTCAAGAAAGTGTACTTTTTTGAAATCCACGGCACAGAGGATACTTCGGTGCAAGTGCTTGCAAAATCACTCAATATATGTAGATTTTAGAGGAAACTGTGCTATAATAATCATTGTTTGTCTGAAAATAACCATTTGCGGAAAAGTACACTTTTTTAGAGAGGCTTCTCTTCCATCTGCTTTTTCACCCGATAATAAAAGCTGCTCACAGGCATACTGCACGCTTCTGCGGCTTGCTTGCCGGAAAGTTCTCCTTTTTTCCAACGTTCGACCGCCAGAAAAAACGACTTCGGCAACGGCTTTGGCGGTCTGCCCAGACGAATCCCTCTGGCTTTTGCAGCAGCAATTCCCTCAGCCTGCCGCTGACGGATATTGGAGCGCTCATTTTCTGCCACAAAGGAGAGCACCTGCAAAACGATATCACTCAGGAATGTTCCCATCAGATCTTTGCCGCGCCGGGTGTCCAGCAGCGGCATGTCCAGCACAACGATATCCACCTCCCTATCTTTGGTCAGATACCTCCACTGCGCCAGAATCTCGTCGTAATTGCGGCCCAGCCGGTCAATGCTTTTGACATAGAGCACATCGTCTTTTTTGATGCGGCGCAAAAGTGCCTGATACTGTGGACGGTCAAAATCCTTGCCGGACTGCTTATCAAGGTAAATGTTCTGCTCCGGAATTCCGAAGGCGCGCAGCGCCAGTTTCTGGCGCGCTTCATTCTGTTCCCGCGTGCTGACCCTGATATATCCATAGTCTGTATTTGCGATAAAATCGACCTCCTATTCACAAGAAAGCGCCCCCGCTCACTGCGATCTTACAGTGAACGGGGGCGCTGTGCTTTTTCATAGAAAAGAGCGGATTTTGCAAGAAAAAATCTCCGTAGGCCCGGGAGGCTTACACCTGATGCTCTGCGATCCACTGACCCATCTGCTGGGCGATGGCCTTGATCGAGCCATCCTCAAAGGGAACCTTCAGCCCGGCGGTCTGCATCAGCTCCGTGTAGCTGGCCAGACCGGCACGGCGCACCAGCTTGAGGTAGCGCTCCCAGGCATCCTTGTGGTCCTTGAGGCTCAGCAGGAAGAACTGCAGTGCTGCCATGGTGGACAGGCAGTAATCAATATAGTAGAAGGGGCACTCATAAATGTGGAGCTGACGCTGCCAGCCGGCACCGCGGCCATAGAAGGGCAGGTTGTCAAAATCGATCCAGGGGCGGTACTTGTGCTCCAGCTCCAGCCAGACGGCGTTGCGCTCGTCCGGGGTGAGGTCGGGATTCTGGTACATCCTGTGCTGGAACTCGTCCACGATGCAGCCATAGGCCAGGAAGAGGAAGCTGTCCTCTGCGTGGAGCAGGGCGTATTTCTCAGTGTCCTTGCCAAAGAGCAGATGGTGCCAGGGAGCTGTCAGGAACTCCATGGCCATAGAGTGGATCTCAGCGCTCTCCATGCCGGGGCACTCGAGGTCTGCGGGGACTTTGGGGTCACGCTCGGCCACATAGCCCTCAAAGGCGTGGCCGCACTCGTGGGTCAGCACGTCCACGTCTGCAGAGGTGTTGTTCCAGTTGGCAAAGATAAAGGGGGCCTTGTAGGTGGGCAGGCTGGTCATATAGCCGCCGGACATCTTGCCGGGGCGGCTCTCCACGTCGAACAGCTCATTGTCCTGCATGAAGTCAATGAATTCTGCGGTCTCGGGGCTCAGCTCGTGGTACATGGTGCGGGCGGCGGTCATCCTGGCATCGTAGCCGGGGATGGGAGAGGGGTTGCCGTCCTGAAACGCCACAGGCAGGTCGGAGAAGGTCAGGTGGGAGATGCCGGTGCGCTTGCAGCGCAGCTCGATCACCTTTTTCAGCTCGGGCACCACATCGCTTGCCACCTGGTCGCGGAACTTCCGGATCTCGGCAGGGCCGTAGCCGATGCGGTTCATCCGTACATAGGAAAGCTCGCTGTAATCGTGGTAGCCCAGGATCTGCGCCTGTGCGTTCAGGTTCTTGACGATCTTGGTGTACAGGCCGTCCAGCTCGTCACGGTGGGCATCGAAATACGCGGCCTCAGCCTCGTAGGCAGCACGGCGGACGGCAGGGTCCAGGTTCTCCTTATAGGGGCCCAGCTGGGGAATGGTCAGCTGCTTGCCGTCAAACTCGACCAGTGCGCCGCCGTACACCTGCTGGTACTGGCTGACAAGGGCGTTGTACTCCTTCTGCAGCTCCACGGTGCGGTCATCCATGCCCAGCACGGCGTTCTTCATACCGGCCACGCAGGTGGTGCCAAAGGCTTCGGTCAGTGCGTCTACATGGGCGTTGGCCAGAAATGCCCGGCTGATCTCCACCCGTGCGTTCTCCACGGCGGGACCGTTGGCATCAAAGAAGTCCTGCTCGGCCTTCCAATAAGCGTCACGGGTGTCGCAGGTGTAGTGGATGCTTGCCAGCTGTGCGGCGGTGCTGTAATCGGCAAAGGCGCGGCTCTGCTCGTAGTAAACATTCACCAGCTCCTCGCCGCTGGCTGCTCCGGCGGCCTTGGCGGCCAGCGCCTTGCACTGGCCCAGCAGGGCATCAATGTCCGGGCGGGTATAACTCATTTCGCTGAATTTCATGGGATCCATCCTTTCGTTTCTTCTTGTCTGAGTGCTGAACCCATATTAGCACGTTTGGGGAAAAAGGGCAATGGAAAAGAGGAACTGCCCCTGTGGAGGAAAGTGTGTCAGAATTGTAAAAGTTAAAATATTTTAGCTATTATTCTTGACTTATCCGACGATTCAGATATAATGGTCGTGTTCGCAAGGAACCTCAAACTTTTTAGATAATAAAAATACAAGTCAATCAAAGGAGAATATTACCATGACGTTTGAAGAAATGAAGAAGATCGTTGTTGACACCCTGAACTGCGAGGAGGACAAGGTGACCATGGAGGCCAGCCTGACCGAGGATCTGGAGGCCGACAGCCTGGATGCCGTGGAGCTGAACATGGCGCTGGAGGATGCCTGCGGTGTGTCCATCCCGGACGAGGAGCTGGCAAAGCTCAAGACCGTGGGTGACATCTACAACTACATCACCGCACATATCTGAGGAAACATGCGATGAATGATATCCGAGATCTGCTCCCCAACCGGATGCGGGAGCGCACTTTCCAGCTGAAGGCCAAGCGGGATGCCGGAGCTGTCTGGCACGAGCCGCAGTTTGTGGAGTGCAAGCAGTGCGGCCGCCGCGCTGCCCGCACCCTGTGGGCCAGAAGCCTGTATGTCTGCCCCAACTGCGGCTACCACATGCCCATTGGCGGGTATTACCGGCTCAGTCTGGTGCTGGATCACGGCAGCTTCCGGGAACTGGACGCTGACCTTGATCCGCAGGATGTGCTGAACTTCCCCGGATACGGGGAGAAGCTTGCCGCCGCCCAGAACAAGACAGGCCTGCACGAGGCTGCTGTCACCGCCGTCGGCCGCATTGGCGGCGTGGCCTGTGTGGCAGCTGTGCTGGACAGCCGGTTCTTTATGGGCAGCATGAGCACGGCTGTAGGCGAGAAGATCACCCGCGCCGTGGAGTACGCCACTGCCAAGCGCCTGCCTCTGGTCATCTTTTCGGCCAGCGGCGGCGCGCGGATGCAGGAGGGCATTTTCAGCCTGATGCAGATGGCCAAGACCAGCGCCGCCATCCAGCGCTTTTCGGCAAAGGGCGGGCTGTACGTCAGTGTGCTGACCCACCCCACCACCGGCGGCGTGACCGCCAGCTTTGCAAGCCTGGGCGATATCATGCTGGCCGAACCGGGGGCACTCATCGGCTTTGCCGGCCCCCGCGTCATTGAGCAGACCATCGGTGAAAAACTGCCCGCCGGGTTCCAGCGCAGCGAATTCCAGATGGAACACGGCTTTGTGGATCAGGTGGTGCCCCGCAGTCAGCTGCGGGATACGCTGATCCAGGTCCTGCAGCTTCATGCCGGAGGGAAACACGAATGATAAAAGATATTTTGGAGCAGCTGGCCCCACTGGACGCACAGATCGCCGCGCTGAAGGGCAGCGGCAGTGACATGGAGGCCATCACCGCCCATGCGTCCGAACTGGCAGAGCTGGCGGTGGAAGAGGACGAGATCCTGCGCTCCTGCGGCCCGCTGACTGCCGAGGATCGGGTCTTTCTGGCCCGTCATCCGGAGCGCCCGCACATCGACGAGACGATCTCTGCCCTGTTCACGGATTTCTTTGAGCAGCGCGGCGACCGGCAGTGCAAGGAGGACGCGGCCATTCTGGGCGGCGTGGCCCGCTTCCACGGGATGCCGGTGACGGTCATCGGCCACCGCAAGGGCTCCACGCTGGAAGAAAATCTGGCCTGCAACTTTGGGATGCCGGGGCCGGAGGGTTACCGCAAGGCTCTGCGCCTGATGAAGCAGGCTGAAAAATTCGGCCGTCCCATCATCACCTTTATCGACACGCCGGGCGCTTACCCCGGCAAGGATGCCGAGGAGCGGGGGCAGGGCGAGGCCATTGCCCGGAATCTGATGGAGATGAGCGGCCTGACGGTGCCGGTCATCGCCGTGGTCACCGGCGAGGGCTCCTCCGGCGGCGCGCTGGCACTGGGTGTGGCCAACCACATCCTCATGCTGGAAAACGCGGTCTACTCGGTGCTGAGCCCCGAGGGCTTTGCCAGCATCCTGTGGAAGGACTCCTCCCGCAGCGGCGAGGCCTGTGAGATGATGAAGCTGACGGCGCAGGATCTGTACCGCGGCGGCATCGTGGAAGAAGTGATCCCGGAGCCGGTGGGCGGTGCCCAGCGCTGCCACGCGGCCCTGTTTGAGCGCATGGATGCCGCTCTGCGCGCCCACCTGAAAGAACTGTGCCGCATGAGCGACCGGCAGCTGGCCGATCAGCGCTATAAAAAGTACCGCCAGATCGGAGAAACGAGGAACGCATGAATGGTTTACAGCTGATCGCCACCGGCGGGGCACTTCCCGGACGGACGATCACCAATGACGCGCTGAGCCGCATGGTGGATACCAGTGACGCATGGATCACCAGCCGCACCGGCATCCGCACCCGGCACTGGTGTACCGAGGATGAATCTGCCGCCACGCTGGCCATTGCGGCTGCGCGGCAGGCCCTTGACCGCAGCGGCCTTGCCCCGGCGGACATTGCCTGCTGTGTCTGCGCGACCCTTTCTGCCCCGGATGCCACCCCCAGCGTGGCCTGTCAGGTACAGGCGGCGCTGGGCCTGCCCGAAAACCGGCCCGCGCTGGACATCAACGCGGCCTGTTCCGGTTTTCTCTATGGCATGGCTGTGGCGCGGGGGATGCTGACGACTCTGGGCGGGCAGTATGCCCTTGTCATCGGGTGCGAAGCGCTTTCCCGCCTGATGGACCCCACCGACCGCTCCACCTGCGTGCTGTTCGGCGACGGGGCCGGAGCCGCTATTTTCCGGCTGGCAGATACCCCCTTTGCGTTGACGCTGGGGGCACGCGGCAGCGATGTCCTCCATGCGGGCGGGCCGAGCCGGGAAGGCTCTGCCCCCATCACCATGGACGGCAAGGCAGTGTTCCGCTTTGCGGTGGATGCCCTGCCCAAGTGCCTGCACACGGTGCTGGACGAGACCCGGCTGACCCTCGAGGATCTGTCGTGGGTGGTCTGCCATCAGGCCAACAGCCGCATCATCGACCACTGCATCAAGGCCCTGCAGGCTGACCCGGCAAAATTTTATAAGAACATGGATCGCCACGGCAACACCAGCGCCGCCAGCATTCCGGTCGCCCTCAACGAGCTGGCCGAGAGCGGGCAGCTGACCCCGGGCAGACCGCTGGCCTGCATCGGCTTTGGCGGCGGCCTGACCTGGGGCGGCGCGATCCTGCAATACAAAGAGTGAAAATCATGTTCGGCAAACGGGCTCGCCCTCTCAGTCACCTTCGGTGACAGCTCCCCCAAAGTGGGAGCCTTTGGCAAAACCGAAAAGTTTACCGTACTGCCAAGGGCTCTCCCCTTGGGAGAGCTGTCGAGCAGAGCGAGACTGAGAGGGCGAGGACGCTTACCAATAGGATAAAACTATGAAACTTTTAAATGAAATTTTAGGCACAAAATACCCCATCATCCAGGGTGGCATGGCGAACATCGCCACCGGTGATTTTGCCGCAGCCTGCTCCAATGCAGGTGCACTGGGCATCATCGGCGCGGGCGGCATGAATGCCGACACCCTGCGCGAAAATATCCGCCGGTGCAAACAGCTCACAGACAAGCCCTTTGGCGTGAACATTATGCTGATGCACCCGCAGGCAGACGAGTTTGCCCAGATCGTTGTGGAAGAAGGCGTGCAGGTGGTCACCACCGGCGCAGGCAACCCGGGCAAATATGTTCCCATGTGGAAAGCGGCGGGCATCAAGGTGATCCCCGTGGTGGCTGCCGCTGTGCTGGCAAAGCATCTGGAGAAGCTGGGCATCGATGCCGTGATCGCCGAAGGGACCGAGAGCGGCGGCCATGTGGGTGAGATGGCCACCATGGCGCTGGTGCCGCAGGTGGTGGACGCTGTGGATCTGCCCGTCATTGCGGCGGGCGGTATTGCCGATGGCCGTCAGCTGGCAGCAGCCCTGGCGCTGGGTGCCTGCGGCGTGCAGGTGGGCACCTGCCTGCTGGTGAGCCAGGAGTGCCCCATCCACGAAAACTACAAGGCTGCCCTGCTCAATGCCAAGGACAGCGATACCATCGTGACCGGACGCATCGGCGGTTCCCCGGTCCGGGTGCTGAAAAACCGAATGAGCCGTGAATATGTCCGGCAGGAAAAGGCCGGTGCCGATAAGATGGAGCTGGAAAAGTATACCCTGGGCAGTCTGCGCCGGGCCGTGTTTGAAGGCGACACCTCCACCGGCAGTCTGATGGCCGGTCAGGTGGCCGGAATGCTCCACGAGGTGCGCCCTGTGGCGGACATTCTGGATGACCTGTGGAACGGCGGGAGGCAGCGTATCCACGCGCTGAGCGAGGAATGCTGACGCTCGGAAAGAAAACCCTGTCTGTGCCCATCCTGCAGGGCGGCATGGGCGTGGGCGTTTCTCTGGGCGGGCTGGCCGGTGCCGTGGCGGCCTGCGGCGGCATGGGGTGCATCTCCACCGCCGATGCAGGCTACCGGGAGCCGGACTTTGCCCGTGACCCGGCCAGCGCCAACCACCGCGCCCTGACCGCTGAGATCCGGAAGGCGAAGCAGATCGCAAACGGTGCCGGTATGGTGGCCATCAATGCAATGGTGGCCACGCAGGACTATGCCGCCGCCATCCGCACCGCGGTGGAAGCGGGCGTGGACGCTGTGGTGTCCGGCGCGGGTCTGCCGCTGGAGCTGCCTGGCCTTGTGAACACGATGGAGGTCGCCATCGCGCCCATCGTTTCCAGCGGGCGGGCGGCAAAGCTCATCCTGCGCCGCTGGGCCAAGGAGTTCGGCCGCACCGCCGATTTTGTGGTCATTGAGGGCTGCAAGGCAGGCGGTCATCTCGGCTTTGCGGAGCAGGACCTGTTCTCCGGAACCTGTCAGACACTGGATGAGATCCTGCCGGAGGTGCTGGCCGAGGTAAAGCCCTATGAGGCGCAGTTCGGCCACAGCATCCCCGTGTTTGTGGCGGGCGGCGTGTACACCGGGGCCGATCTGGCTCACTTTACCAGACTGGGTGCCGCAGGCGTTCAGCTTGCCACCCGCTTTATCACCACCTACGAGTGCGATGCATCCCAGGGGTACAAGGACGTTCTGCTGAACGCCGGTTCTGAGGATGTGCGCATCATCCACAGCCCGGTCGGAATGCCGGGCCGGGCGCTGAACACGCCGCTGGTACAGGCTATGGCGGAGGGCAGACGCTTCCCGCCCCGGCACTGTGCCCGCTGCCTGAAGAGCTGCGACCCTGCCAAGGTGCCCTACTGCATCACCCATGCACTGATCGAAGCGGTCAAGGGCAACCTGGAGGAAGGACTTTTCTTCTGCGGGGCCAATGTGGGCAGGCTGGACCGGATGTACACTGTCCGTGAGCTGATGGATGAACTTGTGACCGAATGGAGGCAAAACCGATGAAGCTTGCCGTTTTGTATGCCGGTCAGGGTGCTCAGCACCCCGGCATGGGCAAAGAATTTTACGAAGCATCTTCCGCTTTCCGCGCCGCGTTCGACGCTGCAGACCTTCCGTTTGATCTGCACCGCGTCTGCTTCGACGACCCGGACGGCGTTCTGAATCAGACCGAATACACCCAGCCCTGCATGGTAGCCTTTGCCTGCGGCGTATCCGCCGTTCTGGCCGAGCAGGGGGTCAAGCCCGCTTATGTGGCCGGTCTCTCTCTGGGCGAATATTCCGCGCTGGAAGCCGCCGGTGTATTCACCGCCAAGCAGGCCATTGAGCTGGCCGCCTACCGCGGCAAAGCCATGGCCGACGCGGCCAGCGGCATCGACTGCGGCATGACCGCAGTGCTGAACCTCGACCGGGTTCCCCTTGCAGAATGCTGTGAGCAGGCATCCGCGCTGGGCTGTGTGCAGATCTGTAACTACAATTGCCCGGGCCAGCTGGTCATTGGCGGCGAAAAGGCCGCAGTGGACAAGGCTGCAGAGCTTGCAAAGCAGGCCGGTGCCCGCCGGTGCATCCCGCTCAAGGTGAGCGGACCGTTCCACACCCGTCTGATGGCTCCCGCCGGGGATACCCTGGCAAAGCGCTTTGCCGCCGAACCCTTTGGCGAAATGAGCGTTCCGGTGCTGTTCAACTGCCTGGGCCGTGAAAAAGCCGAGAGCGACAGCATCCCGGCCCTGCTGGTCCGGCAGGTGCAGAGCAGTGTCTACATGGAGGACACCCTGCACCGTCTGGGTGAGCTGGGTGTGGATCACATTCTGGAGGTCGGCCCCGGCAATGCGCTCTCCGGCTTTGTGAAAAAGACTCTGCCCGGTGTGACTTGTGTGTCGGTGGAGACCCCGGCGCAGCTGGACACCGTTCTGAACGCATGGAAGGAAGAACAATGAACGAAGAAACCATCATCCGTACCGCCGTTGTGACCGGCGGAAGCCGGGGAATCGGCCGGGCCGTGTGCGTACAGCTTGCCCGGCAGGGCTGCCATGTGGTGGTCAACTACTGCCACGGCGAAGCAGCCGCCGCCGAGACCGTGTCTCTCTGCAGGGCCGAAGGCGCGCAGGCTGTGGCCGTGCAGGCCGATGTTTCCACCGCCGAGGGCTGCAAAAAGCTCTTTGAGGAGGCGGTGAACGCCTTTGGCCGGGTGGATATCCTTGTGAACAATGCAGGCATCACCCGGGACAACCTGATCCTGCGCATGTCCGAAGCAGACTTTGATGCTGTGCTGGACGCAAACCTCAAGGGTGCGTTCCTCTGCTGCAAGGAAGCGGCCCGCCGGATGGTGCGCCAGCGCTGGGGCCGGATCGTCAATCTGAGCAGTGTCGTTGCCCTGCGGGGCAATGCAGGCCAGACGAATTACGCTGCCAGCAAGGCCGGGCTCATCGGCCTGACCAAAAGCCTGGCCCGGGAGCTGGCCAGCCGCAATGTGACAGTAAACGCTGTTGCGCCCGGCTTTATTGAAACTGATATGACCGCCGCCCTGCCGGAGGCTGTCCGCACCGAAATGGCAAAGGACATCCCGGCAGGCCGCGCAGGCCAGCCGGAGGACGTGGCAAACGCGGTGGCGTTTTTTGCCGCAGAACAAAGCAGCTATCTCACCGGGCAGGTGCTCTGTGTGGACGGCGGCATGGCAATGTAAAAGGAGAAATTCTCTATGGAAAAACGCAGAGTCGTGATCACCGGTCTGGGCACCGTGAACCCGCTGGGCAACACTGCTGCCGACAGCTGGGCTGCCGCAAAGGCAGGCCGGTGCGGCATTGGTCCCATCACCCAGTTTGACACCACCGATTTCAAGTGCAAGCTGGCCGGTGAAGTGAAAAACTTTGACCCCGAGACCGTTGTGGACAAAAAGGAAGCCCGCAAGATGGCCCGCTTCACCCTGCTGGCACTGGCTGCTGCAGCCGAGGCCATTGCCGACAGCGGCCTGAACACGGAAGCAGAGGCCAAAAACATCGGTGTGGTCCTTTCCAGCGGCATTGGCGGCCTGCCCACCATCGAGGAGCAGCACACCCGCGGGGAAGAAAAAGGCATGGAGAAGGTCAGCCCCTACTTTGTGCCTATGTCCATTGCCAACATGGCGGCGGCACAGGTAGCCATCCGCTTTGGCCTGAAGGGCATGTGCACCTGCCCGGTCACGGCCTGCGCCGGCGGCACCAATGCTGTGGGCGATGCCTTCCACCGCATCCGGGACGGTTACGAGACTGCCATGGTCTGCGGCGGTGCCGAAAGCTGCATCAGCCCGCTGGGCATCGGCGGTTTTACCAGCATGAAGGCGCTTTCCACCGCCACCGACCCGGATGCCGCCAGCCTGCCCTTTGATGCCCGCCGCGGCGGCTTCGTGATGGGCGAGGGCAGCGGTGTGCTGGTTCTGGAAGAGCTGGAGCACGCCCGGGCACGCGGTGCGCATATCTACGCCGAGGTGGTGGGCTATGGTGCCAACTGCGATGCCTACCACTTTACCGCACCGGCTCCCGGCGGCACAGGTGCCATCGACTGCATGAAGCTGACACTGGCCGATGCCGGCATTGCCCCGGAGCAGGTGGATCACATCAACGCCCACGGCACCGGCACCCACATGAATGATGCCTGCGAGACGGCTGCCATCCATGCCGTGTTCGGCGAGCACGCAAAGCAGCTGACCGTGGTCAGCACCAAGAGCATGACCGGCCACCTGCTGGGTGGTGCGGGCGGCATCGAGGCCGTGTTCACGGCACTGGCCCTGCGAGACCAGTTTGCCCCGCCCACTATCCACTACGAGCAGCCTGACCCGGAATGCGATCTGGACTATGTGCCCAATGCAGGCCGTGCACAGGCCATGACCTACGCACTGAGCAACAGTTTGGGCTTTGGCGGGCACAACGCCTGCATCGCCCTGCGCAGATGGGAGGGCTGAGCCATGGCAGAACCGCGCACCGTGCGGGAGAACGCAAACGCTCTGAACAGTGAGCAGATCGCAGCCCTTCTGCCCCACCGCTATCCCTTTGCCCTCGTGGACCGTATCCTGGACTACGAGCCGGGTCAGTGGGCCATTGGCCGCAAGTGCGTATCCCGCAATGAAGAATTCTTCTGCGGTCACTTCCCGGGCCAGCCGGTCATGCCGGGGGTGCTGATCCTGGAAGCACTGGCCCAGACCGGAGCCGTGGCGGCGCTGAGCGTTCCCGAAAACAAAGGCAAACTGGCCCTCTTCGGCGGCATCAAAAATGCCCGCTTCCGCAAACAGGTCACCCCCGGAGATGTTCTCACGCTCCATTGTGAGCTGGTGGAACAGCGCGGCCCTGTGGGCATCGGAAAAGCGTCTGCTTATGTGGATGGCAAGTGCGCCGCCACAGCGGAGTTGACCTTTGTGCTGACCGAAGCAAATACAGAGGCTTAAGGCGCTTTGTGCGCAGCAATCGCCCCCAGAATATCCTTGTAACACAAAAGGCAGGATACCATCGCCATGATGATATCCTGCCTTTGTTCGTTCCTGTTTACCGTTCTGCATACTCTCGGCATAGAGAACATCTTGTGAAACAAAAAAGTACCCGAACCCTTTTTCGTAAAGAATCGGGTTCGGGTACGAACTGTATGGTGGAGAATTAGGGACTCGAACCCCAGACCCCCTGCGTGTGATGCAGGTGCTCTAACCAGCTGAGCTAATCCTCCGAATCGGAACAAGAGAATTATACCACAACCGAAGTGGATTGGCAAGCCCTAATTTTGATTTTTTCGCAATTTTTTCCCACTGCGAGGCAGTTGCTCTTTTGCGCAAAATAGTGTATACTGAAATTGCGCATTCCAGCGCAAAAAGAGAGGTTTTTTCAATGCTGACACTTCGTGGGATCATTACCATTCTGGTGCTGGCAGGGCTGTTTGCCCTGGCAGTGGTCTGGATCTCCAAGCAGGGCGGCTGGAAAGGCGAAGGCTGCGGCGGCAACTGCGCCTCCTGCCACCAGCACTGCGATACTCCGGAAAAGAAAACGCACTGACTGCAATGCCCCCGGATGGCTGTCCGGGGGCATTTTGCGTCACAGGGCACCGTAGCGGGCGGCAAAAACGGCTACGGTGCTCAGCAGATCGAGCTGGGCTTTCTGGTAGGTGGTGCGTCCGATGCAGAGCCGCTCCAGCACATCCTCCTCCTTGCGGCGCTCCAGGTAGCGCAGCTGGAGCAGGCCTGCACGGATGGGGTCGGCGGTGCGGTAATACTCCTGCGTCTGCTGGATGGCCCGGGTCCAGCCCCAGTTGGCCGGGCTGCGGGCCCACTGGCGGGTACCGTAGTTCTGCAGGGCCTCCCGGGTCTTTCTGCGCTGTTCAGCGGTCATCACGCCGCCCCCTTTCTTTGGCACATCCGGGTGCCCGGGCCAAAGAAGCAGGCATCCCGCTGTTCCATGGTCAGCCCCAGCATGGCAGAAAGACGGTCGGCCTCGCTGACCTTGAAATCGCTCTCGTCATTCAGCTTCTGGTGCAAAGCGCTGCTGCTGATGCCCAGCACCCGTGCCACATGGCCCAGTTTCAGGCCCTGGCTTTCAATGTAGGCGCGGATCTGTGTGGTATTTGTCATCAAAGGTTCTCCTTTCATCTGGATCTCCGCGTGTCGTTTCACAATCTTTGGTTGTATTATAGTTCGATATTGATTTTTTGTCAACTATTTTACCAAAATCGCGCGAAAATCGTTGATTTTTAAGAACTTTTCTGATATACTCACGGCAGAACATTCTTTTTCAGGAAAAGCGAGGTCTCTGCCATGTCAGAACTTTCCCGCCGTATCTTACAGCGTCGGCTCGAGCTGGGGCTCTCTCAGGAAGAGCTTGCCCAGCGGATGGGCTATCGCTCCAAATCCTCCATCACCAAGCTGGAAAAAGGGGTCAACGACATCCCGCAGTCCAAGGTGGAGGAGTTTGCCGCTGCATTGGAGACCACCCCCGCATGGCTGATGGGGCTGGAAAACACTGCGTTTGTCCCGCCGGGGTTTGAGCCCCTGCCCGAAATGGTGCGGGTACCGCTGGTGGGCAGCATCGCCTGCGGCACCCCCATCACCGCCGAACAGAACATCGAATGCTACATCGGCGTTCCTGCCGCATGGCACGCCGACTTTGCCCTGACCTGCCACGGCAGCAGCATGGCCCCCACCATCTGCGATGGCGACATCGTCTGCATCCGCTGCCAGCCCGAGGTGGAGCAGGGCGAGATCGCCGCCGTGCGGATCGGCGACGAGGCCACCTTAAAGCATTTTCACCGGCAGGGCGACACCGTTATGCTTCTGGCCGACAACGCCGCCGTCTGCCCGCCCATGATCTATGCCGGGCCGCAGTTGAACGAGATCCAGATCGAGGGCAGAGCCGTGGGCTTCTGCAGAGGTTTATAATATGAGCAACGAAACCATGACCCTGAAGGTCATCGCACACATCCACACCGCCTTCCCCACCAAGTTCGGCATCCCCCGACAGAGCGGGCTGGTGGACGGCCTGCGGGGCGAGATCATCTTCACCCCGGAATACCGCAACGCCGATGCCCTGCGCGGGCTGGAGGATTTCAGCCACATCTGGCTGGTGTGGCAGTTCTCCGGCGCGGTGCGGGAGAGCTGGTCTCCCACCGTCCGGCCCCCGCGCCTGGGCGGCAACACCCGGATGGGTGTGTTTGCCACCCGCTCCCCCTTCCGGCCCAACCCGCTGGGCCTTTCCAGCGTCAGGCTGGAGGCCATCGAGCACCGCCCCGAGGTGGGCCCGGTGCTCATCGTGCGGGGCGCAGACCTGATGGACGGCACTCCCATCTACGACATCAAGCCCTACATCCCCTACGCCGACTGTCACCCGGACGCGGCGGCAGGCTTCACGGCCCAGACCCAGACGCACAAGCTGCAGGTCGAATGCCCGCCGGAGCTGTGGGAGACCGTGCCCGCCGCCGAGCGGGATGGCCTGCAGGGCGTGCTGGAAAACGACCCCCGCCCCTCCTACCAGCACGACCCGGAGCGGGTATACGGAATGGAATTTTCGGGATTGGAAGTCCATTTTGTCGTAGATGGTGCTGTTTTGACCGTGACCGGCATCACCCGCCGCTGAGAGGTGCTGCCGTGGAACTGCGTACCATCAACACCTTTTTGCATATTGCGGAGCTGCACAGCTTTTCCCGCGCGGCACGGGAGCTGGGGTATTCCCAGTCGGCGGTCTCCGCGCAGGTGGCCCAGCTGGAAGCCGAATTGGAAACGCCGCTCTTCGACCGGGTGGGCAAAACGGTCCGCCTGACCGATGCCGGGCAGACCTTTCTGACCTATGCCCGCTCCCTGCTGGCCACAGCCGAGCAGGCCAAAGCGGCCCTGCAGCCTGCCCGGCAGGTCAGCGGCACTCTGCGGGTGGCACTGGCAGATTCGGTCTGCAGCACCTTTCTGCCCGACCTGCTGCAGCGGTATCACGCCCTCTGCCCGCAGGTGGAGCTGGTGCTCCGCACCGCCACCGACGATGAGATGCTCCAGATGCTGGGCTCCAATCAGATCGACCTGGCATACACGCTGGACAAGCCGCTTCTGCAGCCCAGCTTTGTGCTGGCTGTGGATGAGCCGGAGCCAATCTGCGTGGTGGCCCCCGCCGGGCACCCATTGGCCGGGCAGGCGGAAGTCACGCTTCAGGAACTGGCCGGGCAGGAATTCCTGCTGACCGAGCGGGGCATGAGCTACCGCGATGCCCTCGACCAGTGCATGGCGGCGCAGGGGCTGGCCATCAAGCCCTTCCTCGAGCTGGGCAGCGCTTCCCTGCTCTGCCAGATGGTCGAGCACGGCATGGGGCTTTCCTTCCTGCCTGAGTACATCGTGCAGAATGCCCTTGCCGCCGGAACGCTGGCTCGCCTGAATGTCCCCGCCTGCCGCGTGGAGATGCGGCGGCAGCTGTTCTACCACAAGGATAAATGGCTCACCCCCCAGATGAAAGCGTTCATCGCGCTGGTGCAGAGATAAAGAAAAACAAGCCTTTCCGTTGGTGTCACACTGTGAGGTGCACCACACGGAAAGGCTTGTTTTTTTTTTTTTACTTTATTTTTTCAACAGGTCGGAAAGGCACTGCACCGTCCGGCCATGGTAGCCGGTGACGGTCTCGGCGTGGAGCAGGCTGCTCAGGACGCTTTCCTCCACACACTCGGCCACCGCCCGGAACAGCGGGTTGATGGCATCATCGTGGAGCATCTCCATGGGCAGGAGAGCTTTGTCCGAGTAATGCGGCATCCGGTTGGCCGTGGTAAAGGCCAGAACGATCTCACCCGAACCGTTGCCGCAGGCACTGCCGGTGCGGGAAAGCCCCACCAGCGCCCGGTGGCAGAGCCGCCGCAGCTGGCGCTCACTCAGGGGGATATCTGTTGCCAGCACCGTGATGATGGAGCCCTTGTCCTCATGGGGCGGGATGCGGGCTTCCAACAGCTCGTGGATGGGTGTGCCCGCCACGATGAGGTCATCGAAGGTGGCGTGATTGGAGAGCACCAGTGCCCCGATGGTGTAGGACTTACCGTCCAGCTCCACCAGCCGGGAGGCAGAACCGATGCCGCCTTTCAGCCCGTGGCAGCGCATTCCGCGTCCGGCACCCACTGCACCCTCGGCGAAATCAGCTTTACAGTCTGCCAGAGCGGCAGCCACATGTGCCTCGGTGACATGCAGGCCCCGGATATCGTTCAGGCCGCTGTCGTTGCACTCGCAGACGACCGGGTTCACACTGCCGGTGGTCTCGCAGATATCGGGGTTGCGCTCCAGCATATATTTGACCAGCGCCGTCTCCACAGTGCCCACACTCAGGGTGTTGGTAAACAGGATGGGGGTCTCCAACGTGCCCAGCTCATCGATTTGGACAAGGCCGGTGGTCTTGCCGAAGCCGTTGATGACATGGCAGGCCGCCAGCACCTTATCATGGAACACATCCCCGGGGTGGGGCAGCAGCGCGGTCACACCGGTCTGGATGTCGCCATCCGCCAGTGTGCAATGGCCCACCGTCACGCCCGGCACATCACTGATCTTATTGCGCTCCCCGTGGGGCAGATGCCCCACCCGGAAGCCCCATTCATTCTTATCGATTCCCATAAATACCTCTCCGTCCTTGCTTTCCAATACCGCCCCTCCTGATCCGAAAGGCAGAAAAACAGTCGTGCGTAAACCTGGCTTCCCCATGGGGGAGCTGCCGCAGGCGGTTGAGAGGGGTCACCCCTCAGAGTGCTTCACGCGCTGCATCTCTCCCAGATCATAGGGGGTGTTCTGGTAGACGTAGTAGTTCAGCCAGTTTTCATACAGCAGATGGGCGTGCGCGCGCCAGCGGAAGAGCGGCGGCTGGCTGGGGTCATCGTTGGGGTAGTAGTTTTTGGGCACTGCAATGGGCAGGCCCTTGGCCACATCCCGCTTGTACTCCGCATCCAGCGTATATTTGTCGTACTCCGGATGGCCGATGACAAAGATCTGACGACCGTTCTCGGTGCTCATCAGGAAAGGCCCTGCCTCATCGCTCTCGGCAAGGATGCGCAGCGCACTGCACTGGTCGATATCCTCCCGGCTCATGGCGGTGTGGCGGCTGTGGGGGGCATAGAACACCTCATCAAAGCCGCGCACCAGCGGGTTGGAGGGCCGGATGACCCGGTGCTCGAACACGCCGAACATCTTGGCAGGCAGCAGCTCCTTGCGGATGCCGTAGTGGTAGTACAGGCCCGCCTGCGCACCCCAGCAGACATGCAGGGTGGAATAGACGTTCGTCTCGCTGAAATCCATAATCTCGCACAGCTCCGGCCAGTAATCCACCTGCTCAAAGTCCATGGTCTCCACTGGAGCGCCGGTGATGATCATGCCGTCGTAGCGGTTATGCTTCACCTCGTCGAAGGTCTTATAAAAGGCCTCCAGATGGGCCGCGGAGACGTGCGTTGCCTCATGGCTCATCGTCTGCAGCAGGGTCATGTGCACCTGCAGCGGCGTGTTGGCCAGCAGCCGGGCGATCTGGGTCTCGGTGGCGATCTTGGTGGGCATCAGGTTCAGGATCAGGATCTCCAGCGGGCGGATATGCTGGGACGCTGCCCGCTCCCGGTGCATGACAAAGACGTTTTCCTCGTACAGGGCATCGTAGGCGGGGAGCGTTTTCGGGATGATGAGGGGCATAGATGGTTACTCCTTTGGTGCGGATATTGATAGCGGCCTCGCCCTCTCCGTCACGGCTTACGCCGTGCCACCTCCCCCAAAGTGGGAGGCCTTGGCAAAACCACAAAGTTTATTTTTCGCCAGAGGCTCCCCCTTTGGGGGAGCTGCTGAACGAAGTGAAGCTGAGAGGGCGAGCCCGTTTGCCTTTTAAATCTTATCCAAAGCCTGTGCGATATCTGCGATCAGATCCTCGGCGCTTTCCAGACCGCAGCTCATGCGCACCAGCTCTGCGGGCACACCGGCGGCTTTCAGCTGCTCATCGTTCATCTGGCGGTGGGTGCTGGAAGCCGGGTTCAGGCAGCAGGTGCGGGCATCGGCCACATGGGTCTCAATGGCGGCCAGCTTGAGCTCTTTCATAAAGGTGCTGGCAGCTTCGCGGCCGCCGGCCAGACCAAAGCTGACCACGCCGCAGCTGCCATTGGGCAGATACTTTTCAGCCAGTGCGTGGTAGGGGCTGGACTCCAAGCCGCAGTAATTCACATAGGCCACCTTGGGATGGCTTTCGAGGAACTTTGCCACGGCCATGCCGTTGGCGCAGTGGCGCTGCATCCGGACATGCAGGCTTTCCAGGCCGAGGTTCAGCATATAGGCATTCATCGGGGACTGCATGGAGCCGAAGTCCCGCATCAGCTGAGCCGTTGCCTTGGTGATAAAGGCACCCTCTTTGCCGAAGCGCTCGGCGTAAGTGATGCCGTGGTAGCTGTCGTCCGGGGTGCACAGGCCGGGGAACTTCTCGGCGTGGGCCATCCAGTCGAACTTACCGCCGTCCACGATGGCACCGCCCAGCACTGCGCCGTGGCCGTCCATGTACTTGGTGGTGGAGTGGGTCACGATATCCGCGCCCCACTCAAAGGGGCGGCAGTTGACCGGCGTGGGGAAGGTGTTGTCCACGATCAGCGGCACGCCGTGGGCGTGAGCAGCCTTGGCAAACTTCTCGATATCCAGCACGGTCAGGGCGGGGTTGGCAATGGTCTCGCCGAACACCACCTTGGTGTTGGGCCGGAAGGCAGCGTTCAGCTCCTCCTCGGTGCACAGCGGGTCCACAAAGGTGGCCTCAATGCCCATCTTCTTCATGGTGACAGAGATGAGGTTGAAGGTGCCGCCGTAGATGGTGCTGGATGCCACGATATGGTCACCGGCCTCGCAGAGGTTGAACAGGGCAAAGAAGTTGGCTGCCTGACCGCTGGAGGTCAGCATGGCGGCGGTGCCGCCCTCCAGCTCGCAGATCTTCTTGGCCACAAGGTCACAGGTGGGGTTCTGCAGGCGGGAGTAGAAGTAGCCGTCGGCTTCCAGGTCGAACAGCTTGCCCATATCCTCGCTGGTGGCATATTTGAAGGTGGTGGACTGGATGATGGGGATCTGGCGGGGCTCGCCATTGCCGGGCGTATAACCGCCCTGCACACAGATGGTATCACGGTTCATTGCAACATACTCCTTTACTGGGTTTGTCCGAATAGTACAATTCCCCGCAGGAGCACATACCTCCGGCGGGGAATTGAAACGTTGAATTTTACTTCCCGTCCGGGGCGAAATGAGGAGAGAACTCCTTCCGTCAAAGCCTTTCGGCTTTGCCACCTCCCTCAAAGAGGGAGGCTTTAAGGCTCCCTCTCCGAGGGAGCTGGCGCACGAAGTGCGACTGAAGGAGTTACTTTCTCAGCCGCTTATCGCTTCTGGTGGCCCAGAAGGTGCCAACGGTCTGGAAGATCTGCACCAGCAGCACCAGCAGGATGACACAGACGATCATAATGTTGGTCTGGTAGCGGTAGTAGCCGTAGGAAAGGGCGATCTTGCCCAGGCCGCCGCCGCCGATGACACCGGACATGGCCGAGTAGCCCAGAATGGTGGTCAAAGCTGTGGTCATGCTGGAGATCAGGCCGGGCAGGCACTCGGGGATCATTACCTTGGTGATGATCTGGAAGGGGGTCGCACCCATGCTCTGGGCAGCTTCCACCACACCCTCATCCAGCTCACGCAGGCTGGTCTCCACCAGACGCGCCACAAACGGGAAGGCCGCAACCACCAGCGGAACGATGGTGGCCTTGGTGCCTACGGTGGTGCCCACGATGATACGGGTCAGCGGAAAAACGCAGATCATCAAGATCAGGAAAGGCACACTGCGCAGGATGTTGATGATGATATTCAGCAGGTGCATCAGCCAGCCGGGCAGGGGCAGAATGCCGTCCTTATCACCGGCCACCAGCAGCACGCCCAGCGGCAGGCCGATGACCAGAGAGAACGCGGTGGAGAGCACCGTCACATAGAAGGTCTCCCAGATGGCAAAGCCATAATCTGCAATGGTCATTCTCCGGTCACCTCCTCCACCGTAATGCCAGGCTGTGCCCGCATGTAGGCAGCAGCCTGTTTTGCTTCGTCCAGGTCAGCGGGCAGCTTGAGCAGCATGGAGCCGTAGCACTGGCCGCTCAGGTCGCGGGTATCGGCACTGAGCACCGACACCAGAATGCCCTTTTCGGCAGCAAGACTTGCCACCAGCGGTTTTGCGGCGGAAGAACCGTTGAAGGTCACACGCACCACATGATCGTCCGGCGCAAAGCTGGACAGGTCGCGGGCGGCGCTGCCGCCGTTGGGAGCCACCAGACGCTTTGCCGCGGCGGTCTTGGGGTTGGCGAAGATCTCCTTCACCTCGCCCTGTTCCACCACAACGCCGCCGTCCAGAATGGCAACGTGATCGCAGATCTCCTCCACAACGCTCATCTGATGGGTGATGACCACCACCGTGATGCCCAGCTTCCGGTTGATGTCCTTGATCAGGGTCAGGATGGAGTGGGTGGTGTTGGGGTCCAGCGCGCTGGTGGCCTCATCGCAGAGCAGGACCTTGGGGTCAGTTGCCAGTGCGCGGGCAATGGCAATGCGCTGCTTCTGACCGCCGGAGAGCTGGGCCGGGTAGGCGTTGGCCTTATCGGGCAGGCCCACCATTTCCAGCAGTTCCTTGGCGCGCTTTTCGGCTTCCTCTTTCTTCACACCTGCCAGCTCCATGGGGAAGCAGATGTTCTTCAGGCAGCTGCGCTGCATCAGCAGGTTGAACTGCTGGAAGATCATCGTGATCTCCCGGCGGCGCTGGCGCAGCTGGGCAGGCGTGAGCTTTTCCATCTCCACGCCGTCAATGACCACGCTGCCCTCGGTGGGGCGCTCCAGCAGGTTGATGCAGCGCACCAGCGTGGATTTGCCCGCGCCGGACATGCCGATGATGCCGTAAATCGAACCATCCGGGATGGTCAGGCTGATGTCCTTCAGCGCATTCACTGCGCCGTCCTTCATCTGGAAGGTCTTGGAAAGGTGTTTGATCTCGATCACAGAAATTGCTCCTTGCTGTTGAATAAACTCCTTCAGTCAAATCCTTACGGATTTGCCAGCTCCCTCATGGAGGGAGCCTGAAACAGAACGGTCAAGCAAAGGCCCCCTCCCCGAGGGGGCTGTCACCGCAAGGTGACTGGGGGAGTTCGCTTAACCCTCGATCGGGCTCAGGTCACTCTGCTTGCCGCCGTAGATGCCCATGGGCTCAACGTGGATACCGGCAACGGAGACCAGGTGGGTGCCCTTCTCCTCATTGAAGTTGTCCAGGTAGGGCTGATGCTGGAAGTAGTTGGTGTCGCACTGGCCATCCTCAACGATGGTGTTGGGGATCACGTAGTCATCGTACTCCTGGATGTCCAGAGTAATGCCCTTGTCGGCCAGGATCTGCTTGCAGACCTCCAGGATCTCGCAGTGGGGAGCGGGGGTGGCAGCGCAGCTGACGGTCTCGCCGTTCAGTGCGTCATAATCGATGGAAGGATCATAGCCGTCGGTGGGGTCCTCCACAACGGAGACCACAGCGCCGCCGTAGCTCTCGGTCATAAAGTCCTTGACCTGCTGGCTCTGCAGGGCAGCGACCAGAGCCTTGATCTTGGGCTCCTCCTCATTGCCTTTCTTGCAGACCAGAACGTTGACGTAGGCAGAGGTGCCATCCTCCATGGCCAGAGCGTCGGTCATGGGGTCCAGACCGGCGGAGATGGCGTAGTTGGAGTTGATGACAGCGTAGTCCTCATCCTGCAGGACGTTGGGGACCTGAGCAGCCTCGACCTCATCGACGGTGACGTTCAGGGGGTTCTCCTCGATGTCATTCTTGGTGGCGGTCAGGCCGGCGTCAGCCTTCAGCTTGAAGAAGCCGTTCTTCTCCAGCAGGGTCAGAGCGCGGGCCTCGTTGGTGGTGTCGTTGGGAACAGCGACCTTGATCTTGTCCAGCTTGGCAGCGGTGGAGGCAGCCTCAGAGGATGCAGCGCCGGAAGCGGCGGAGCTTGCGGTGGAGGAAGAGCCGCCGCAGGCGGTCAGGGCAGCGGCAGCAGCGGCCACGCCGGAAACTTTCAGAAAATTACGACGAGTGATCTTAGACATTTTGTTTTCCCTCTCTACTTTTACAAAAATGTTTTTGTGCGGTGCGGCACAATCCGCACCCTTTGCACCGGAAGCAAAATAAAAAACGCTTCCGTCCTCAGCGGGCATACACCCACAAGGACGAAAGCGTAAAACTTCCGTGGTACCACCTTGGTTTACTGTCCCCTCACAGAGACAGCCTCACTGCTGCGGCGTTTTGCAACGCGACAACCGGACGCTGTAACGGGCGCTCCCGTCGCAGGCTTAGCACTCTTGCACTTCGCCCCCGCGGCTCCGAGACCATTTTCAGTTCCCTGTTTCCTGCCCTTTTCCACCGCCCGGGCTCTCTGGAAGGATCAATGCGAAAACCTACTCTTCTCTTCACAGCCATTTTTGTGATATTGCATACATAATACCCCACTCTTCCGGGTTTGTCAACCCTTTCAACGAAGTTTTTCAGTAGGGAATTGCCTGCTTACTGCTGGCCGGCATCCTGCTCCGTGCTGTACAGCACCATCAGGTGGTTGGCACTGGCTTCCAGCTGGGATTTTGCCTGGCGGAGGTTCGCTTCCTCGGTCTCGTTCATCTTTTCGGGCTTATCCTTGCGCAGGCAGCGGCGCAGGCTGGCAAGGTCGTTTCTGACTCGGTTCTTCTCGTCCTTGTCCAGCTCCTTTTTGCACTTGGAGAGGGCCTCATCCACCTTGTAAGCCAGCATCTCGGCCTGATTGTGGAGTTCCAGCCGCTCCCTGCGGCGGGTATCCTCCTCCTCGTAGGCGGCGGCATCGGCCATGGCGCGCTGGATCTCGTTCTCAGAAAGATTGGTGCTGCCGGTGATGGTGATGTTCTGCTCCCGGCCGGTGCCCAGATCCTTTGCGGACACCTTGACCACGCCGTTCACATCAATGTCAAAGGTGACCTCGATCTGGGGCTTGGAGGAGAAGCCGGAGCGGATACCGGTGAGCTTGAATTTGCCCAGGCTCTTGTTGTCGCGGGCAAAGTGGCGCTCCCCCTGCAGCACGTTGATCTCCACGCTGGTCTGCATGGGGCGGGCCGTGGTAAAGATCTGGCTCTTGCGGGTGGGAATCATACTGTTGCGGGTGATGAGGGGGGTGGCCACGCCGCCCAGCGTCTCAATGGACAGCGTCAGCGGGGTGACATCCATCAGCACAAGGCCCTGCGCGGCTGCACCGGTGGCACCGGCCAGCTTTCCGCCGCCCTGCAGCAGACCGCCCTGCACGGCGGCACCCATGGCCACGCATTCATCGGGATTCAGGGTGTGGCTGGGCTCACAGCCCAGCAGCTCCCGGACCTGCCGCTCCACAGCGGGCATCCGGGTGCTGCCGCCCACCAGCAGGACTTTGCCCAGCTGGCTGGCGGAAAGCCCGGCATCCCGCAGGGCGTTCTGCACCGGCTGAACGGTGCGGGCCAGCAGGTCACCGGTCATCATCTCAAACTGGGGGCGGCCCAGGCTCAGATCCAGATGGTGAGGGCCATCCTTGCCCACCGCGATAAACGGCAGGTTCAGCTGGGCGGAAAGCGCGCTGGAAAGCTCCTTCTTGGCCTTTTCCGCTTCCTCCTTCAGACGGCCCATGGCGGCGGGGTCCTTGGTCAGATCGATGCGGTCAGATCTGCGGAACTCCGCCACAGCCCACTCAACGATGCGTTCGTCAAAGTCATCGCCGCCCAGATGGGTGTCGCCGCCGGTAGCCAGCACCGTAAAGGTGCCATCCTCGATCTCGATGATCGAAACATCAAAGGTGCCGCCGCCCAGATCATAGACCAGGATCTTCTGGGGAGCTTCGTTGTCCAGGCCGTAGGCCACTGCGGCGGCGGTGGGCTCGTTGATGATGCGCAGAACATTCAGGCCCGCAATGCGGCCCGCATCCTGAGTGGCCTTGCGCTGGCTGTCGTCAAAATAGGCAGGCACCGTGATGACGGCCTCGGTCACCGGTTCGCCCAGGTAGCTCTCGGCATCGCGGCGGATCTTGGTCAGGATCATGGCGCTGATCTCCTGCGGGGTCAGGTCTCTGCCATCGATATGCACCCGGTGATCAGAACCCATGTACCGCTTGATGCTGGACACCGTGCGGCCGGAGTTTGTGGCGATCTGGCGCTTTGCCGCGCCGCCCACCAGACGCTCGCCATCCTTGGTAAAGGCCACCACGCTGGGGGTGGTGCGCTCGCCTTCGGCGTTGGTGATGACCACAGGCTTGCCGCCCTCCACCACCGCCACGCAGGAGTTGGTGGTGCCAAGGTCGATTCCGATCACTTTGCTCATAGTGCTTGTCCTCTTTTCTTCGGCGCAGAATATTTCCTTGAATATCTTACCGGTTTCCTATGACGATTTCTTAGAACAAATGTAAAGAAACTGTGTTTCAGGCGTTTTTATCGTCGGCCAGCAGCTGATCGGTCAGCAGTTCAGCCTCCCGCAGCCAGTCGGCAGCATCCGTTTCGCCCTCAGCCTGCAGGATCCGAAAGCCCTGCACGGCTTCGGCCACCTGCAGCAGCGCCTTTTTGCGGGAGAGGTACTGGGTCTCGTACTGGGCAAGACGCAGGCAGACCTGCGGGGTGTAGGCGATGTCCGGCACCTCCCGGGCAGCGCTCTGGGCGCGGCGGTAGTATTGCAGGGTCTCAGCCATCTCCCCGCCCGATGCGGCACAGTCATCCCCCAGGGCGATCATGGCCTGCACCTCCCCGGCCTGTGCGGCCTTTTTCCACATCCGCCGGGCCTGGGTCTTATTCTTCCGAGTACCCCGGCCATAATACAGGCAGTCCCCCAGGGCAGAAAGCGCCTCGGCGCTGCCCGCCTCGGCGGCGGCAGTGTAGCGTGCCGCCGCCTCCGGCCAATCCCCGGCCCGGGCGGCGGCGTGCCCGGCCTCCAGCTCCTGAGCGCCGGGGTTGTCGCTCCCCCGCTCCGATCTCAGCAGCCCGCTGAGCAGGGAGACATCCAGCGTGGCAGAGCTTGTCCACGGGTCCAGCACCACACCATCGATGCCGTCCGTTTCCAGCGCATACTCCATGGCGCTGCGCAGGCTGCGCTCCACCATGGGGCGGGTTGCGCTGGCCTTTTCCGCCTCGGCGTTCTTTACCGAGGTGAACAGCGGCAGATAGTGCCGCTCTTTCCGGGCGTGGAGCAGCCAGGGCGGCAGGCCCTCGGCCCGCTCCTCCGGGATGGGCAGATGCGCCCAGGGGGCGGCCCCGCTCTGGGGGTCCACCGCCGCATCCAGCGGCACCAGTACCTTGGTCTGCAATTCCAGCGCATAGTTCAGGGCGTTCATCAGGCTCCAAAAATGTTCCTCGTTCTGCTCCCGGTACAGCCGCGCCACGGCCTCCTCCACAAACGGGCAGCCTGTGCCCACCGGCCCGTACTGCGGCGCAGTCCGCTTTTTTCCGCTGCCCACCGGCCGGAAGCGCCGACCGCCCATATTGTATGCCATTTATCTCACCCTTCTTTTTCATCAATAGGATAAGTATAGCAGGAATCCGCAAATTTCACAATATTTTCCCGCAGGCAGCCGAACGCAGAAACAGCAGGCGGCTGCACATGGCCGTCTGCTGTTCGGTTCACTCTTCTGCCGGTTTCTCCGCATCGTCCAGATAGTCCTCGATGCTGCCGATGCTGTACCGGTTCTCGTTGGCTTCCACGCTCCGTGCACTGGCATCATAGCAGGCTTCCAGAATGGGCATCACCGGCTGCTGGCCCTCCGGGTCGGTCAGATGTCCGATGGCCCGGGCCTCATAGTAGTTGTCGATGATCTGGTTCACGATCCGTTTGCGGTCACGGAGCGGAGTCTGCAGGTTGGCCAGCTGCTCCTGCCGGATGCCGCAGCTGTTGCTGCCGTGGTCACCGAACAGGATGTAATACTCCTGCTCGATCTCCAGCGGTGCAGCCTGATGCCGGTAATAATCCGCCAGTACCCGCCGCTTTTTCTCCGTGCTGAAGCCCTTGATATCCTCCATGCCGCGCGGAAAGAGTTCCGGATGCCGGATCCACATTTCATAGGGCCCCACCGGCAGGTGCAGAGTATCGAATACATCCAGATAATCCTCCAGCGCAATGCGGATCTCGCCCCGCTCCCATTTCTGAATGGTGCGCTTGTCCCGCCCCAGCATATCCGCAAGCTCCTGCTGGGATCTGCCCGCCACGTTCCGGGCAAAGGCAATGGCTTCCCCGATTCGGTTCCGGTAGTTGGTCATATTCTTTCCCTCCTGACACACACTTGTACACCAGGCATTCCAACGTCTGGCGACATAAAATACTTTCCTCTGATAAAAGGATAATGGTTTGTCCCGCCTTCTGTCAAGAGTTGCAAATTCAATCACTTCACGTCAAATTTTTGTCAAATGTGTCATTCAAGCCGGACAGCCGCCTTTTTTGCAGAGATTTTGCCACTCCGTGGGGCATCCGCCCCCTGTCTTAAACAACGTTCGGGCCATTTTGTCCTTTTTCACCTGCCGGAGGCAGCCGGATGTGTCAGGTACATCACAACATGCAACGCAAAATATTTTTTGAAAAAAATTCCTCTTCGGCAAGTTTTTCCCAGCGCATCCGTTTCCATACACGCAAAAACCGCCCATAGCCGTCAAAAACAGCCATGGGCGGGTGCTTTTTCTTTATGCCAGTTTGTTCAGCCGTACGGCAACGTAGGGGTCAGGGAGCTTGAGCTCGTCAGCAAGGTCGGCTTCAGATTCGTACTTCTCCGCCGCCATGCCCACCACAACGCTGCACACGTCAAAGCGTCCGGCGGGCGAAAGGGCCGTGACCTTGGCTTCTCCATCGGCAATGGCGGTCACCACGCCATCCGCATCCACGGTAACGACACCCGGGTTGCTGCTGACCCATGTAATGGGCACGCTGCCGCCGCCCTCCACCGCAACGGTGGCCGTCAGACGTTCCTGGGTGCCCACGGTGCGGAGCAGCAGGTCACTCTTGTTCAAGGTCACCTTGCCGATATCCGAAGTCACCGTGACGCTGCATCGCAAAGCCTGGCCGTTGGAGACCATTGCCGTGATGGTGGTGGTGCCCGCCGCCTGAGCCGTGACAAGGCCCTTGTCGCTGACTGTGGCAACCTCAGGGTTGCTGCTCATCCACTGGTAGACATAGAGGAAGGAGTGGTCGCTGTTGGTCAGCTGGAGCTGGTGGGTGGGGTGCAGGTCATTGTACTGCAGCACAAGACTCAGGCTGGTGGTATCCAGCGTGGGCTTTTTTCTGGCTGCTTCCTCATTTTTGCGGGTCACGGTCACCTTGCAGGCGGCACGTTCGCCGTGGTCGGAGATGGCGGTGATGATGGCAGTGCCTGCATTGCGGCCCGTCACCTTGCCGTCGCCATCCACCGTGGCAACATTGGAGTTGCTGCTCATCCAGACGATGAAGTAATAATCGCTCTGTCCGCTGGTGTACAGGTAGCCCTTGGGGCGGGGGTCATCATCGGTGATCTCCAGTTCCATCTCGGTCAGCTCCAGTTCCAGCTTGGAGCCGATTCCGGTCAGGCCTGTCAGCACACCGGGCGCGGCCTGCGCGGGCAAAGGGGCAGCCAGCAGGGCCCCGCTCAGAGCCAGCAGGGCCAGAAGCCGCCCCGCGGTTTGGAATTTCCATTTCATTGGGTCGAACTTCCCTCCTTGTTTCATCCCATGGGATCAAAGGAATGCCGCACACATGGAAAAATTTCGCGTCCATGATTTTTCTCACTACTGATTCATTTTACACGTCCGGCCAATGTGGGTCAAGTTTTTCGCCCAAAGTGCTGTGCTTTCGCACCCGATTTCGTGGACTATACCAGTTTTTCCGGAAAATTTTGTGCAAAAAGAACGCCGCAGTCCCGGCGTGGGAGCTGCGGCGTTCCGGACAGGATCAATAATTGTGCTTTTTCAGCTCAAAGTAGCTCTGGGGATGTGCGCAGACCGGGCACTTCAGGGGAGCCGACTTGCCGATATAGGTGTAGCCGCAGTTCCGGCACTGCCAGACCTGCTGCTCTTCCCGGGCAAAAACCTTGTTGTTCTTCAGATTCTCGGCCAGCTCACGGTAGCGCTCCTCGTGCTCTTTCTCGATCTGCGCCACCATGGTGAACAGGGCAGCCAGCTGGGTAAAGCCCTCTTCCTTGGCCTCTGCGGCCATCCGGGGGTACATCTCGGTCCACTCGTCGTGCTCGCCGCCGGCTGCCATTTCCAGGCAGGTCATGGTATCGGGGATGGAGCCGCCGTTCAGGGCCTTGAACCACATCTTGGCGTGCTCCTTCTCGTTGGCAGCCGTCTCCTCAAAGATCGCTGCCAGCTGCTCATAGCCCTCCTTCTTGGCCACGCTGGCGAAGAAGGTATACTTGTTGCGGGCCTGGCTCTCGCCTGCAAAGGCTTCCCACAGGTTTTTCTCGGTCTTGGTACCCTTGAGTTCCATATTCATGCTCTCCTTTTGTTTGTGCGGTGTATCATTTCGCCGCCGGTGACCGCCGGGGCGTTCCTTCTGCACTGATTATACCAGAGTTCCGAATTGAAATCAAGAATAATTCCTATTTATTTTAAGAACATTTCTCAGTTATGCTGTTTCAGGGCGCAGACTGCAATGCTCAAAGCGCTCCATGCCGCCTGATACATCAGGACAGCGGCCACCGACAGGGTGCCGATGCTGCCCGCGTAGGTCAGCAGAACACCGATGACCACCGAGAACCAGACCGAGACCATCTGCACCGTGGTGGCGCTCGTCTCGGCGTTCTGGGCCTTTTCCGCCGCGCGCAGGCCGCCGATCAGGCTGGCAAAGCCCTTATCATGCAGCATACAGCAGCGGGCGGTCTCGTCCGGCTGGGCAGGGGTCAGCGCGCTGCACTGCTCCTGATCCAGCAGAGTGATCATCCCCTCGGGCAGATGGTAAGCCTCGGTGATGTGGCGGGCCGTCAGGCTGGGGTCCTCACAGGTGACCAGCAGGCGGATGTTCTCCCGCTGCAGCACCTCCAGCCCGCGGGCAGCGTTGCGGCCGCCCACATAGTGGAGCACGAACATGGCGTGCAGGCTGCCGGAAACAGCCAGATACAGGATCTGCAGCGCGCCGTTTTGGGAGTGCTCATCCTCGTACTCCTGCTCAGGCAGGGGCACGCCCTCCCGCTCCATGTACAGCCGGTTGCCGATGAGCACCCGGTTGTTATCGCACCAGGCGGCAAAGCCAAGGCCGTGGTGGACCTCCATATCCTTCACAGGGTACAGGATCTCGGTGCGGTCCTCGATGATCTGGCGGAACAGGCCCCGCAGGGTCTCGCAGCTGTGGTTGAGGATACTGGCTGCATAGAGGATGGCACGGTCGATGCGGCCGCCCTTGAAGATGCGGATATCCTCCAGATTCACGCTGTCGGCGGTAAAGAGCTCGTCGGCATCCACCTGCACGGTGTCCACACCGCCCAGCTCCTCAATGGCAGCCCAGCCGGGCACCACGGCACCGGCGGCGGCAGCGGTCTTTTGCAGGCGCAGAGACGCGATGCCTGCAACCAGGGTGGAGGACAGCGGTGCACCCATGCAGAGCATGGAGGTCAGGGCTGCGGCCATGCCGTTGGGCCCGCCGCCAAACAGCAGGAACACCAGCCCGCTGAGCACGGCAGCACCCAGCAGGATCAGGGCTGTCTTGCGGGCGCGGCGCTCACTGGCACGCTCCCCGAAGCTCTGCTCCACCAGTGCCTCGTCCCACTGGACAGGGCGGCTGAGCAGCACCCAGGGGTCTTTCTGATCCAGGCTCCGGGCCAGCACCCGGATCAGGTCCTTATCCCGGACACGGAACGCGCCCTGCAGCCCCTCAGGGGATCGGGCGGCAAGGTCGTAGCCGTTTCTGACGGCAGTCAGCAGGACACGGCTGCCCAGCAGGGCCAGGAACAGGCCCAGTGCGGCCACGCCGGAAAGCAGCGTCCAGCTGGAATTCTGATAGCTCTGGGCATTGAGCAGGGCGACCGCAGCCTGCACCAGCGCACCGCAGGCAGCCAGCGCCGGCATGGTGTCTGCACTGGGGCGGCCCTTGAGGCCCTGCAGGCCATCCCGCAGGACAGGCCAGCCCACAGCCAGCGCACCGGCCAGAAAGAGCAGGTTGGCGGCATAGAACGCCGCCGGGGCGATCACGGGGTCAAGGGAGGCCACAGGGGCCAGCAGCCCCTCGGCAACAAGGCCAAAGTGGAGCAGCACCACGGCTAGGATGCCCTCCAGCACACACCGCAGCGTCAGCTCCGCGCCCATCCGGCGGAGCTTCTCCCCCACCTGCTCGGGCGTTTCCGGCTCGGCTTCCTCTTCAGGCTTCTCCGCAGCCTCCGGCGCGGCAGGAGCCGCTTCCTCAGCAGGCTGGGCCGGGGTCTCCTCTGCCGGGGCGGCAGGCCGGGCGGGTGCTTCGTCCTCTTCCAGCCCCATCAGCGGCAGGCTCATGCTGTCGTCCTTGCTGGGGGCCTCGGTGCGGGTAGGGGCCTGCGGCTCGTTCTCGTCCGCGCCCTTGCCAAAGAACTGGAAAGCCGTTTCCGGTTCCGGCTCAACCTCTGGCGCGGCTTCCGGGGCAGACTTCGCCTGCTTTACCGACTGATCCTCGGCAAACACCATGGGGATGGCCGGGCCCTCAGGCGCTGCGGGAGCTTCCGGCTCCACGGCCAGCACCTCTTCGGGGGCATCCTGCACCTCCTCCACCGGGGCGGGCTTGGGGGTGCCATAGAGCATGGCCTTGAGTTCGGCCATCTCTGCATCCTCCTGCTGCTCCTGCGGGGTCAGGGGTTCCCGGCGGCGGGGCGGCTCCGGCTTTTTCTCGGGCTGGGGTGCGGGCCGGGGTTCCGGCTTCGGCGCTGCGGGGGCTTCCGGCGCGGTGGGCAGAGCCACAGGCTCTGCTTCCTCCAGCTCTCCGGGCTCCAATGCCAGCTCCAGGCCGGCCTCGGCTTCTTCCTCATGGCCCAGCACGATCTCACCCGTGGGCGGCAGCTCATTCTGCACGGCCGGGGCGGCGGCTGGCTCCTCTTTGTCCTTTTCGCGGTGAAAGAGCTTGCCCAGCAGGCTGCCGGTGCTCTCCTTTTCCTCATCGCGGCGCTTCATCTCTTCGGGCACCTGTGCCACGCTGGTGCTGAAAAACGTGCGGAACTTCTCGTTCTGCGCATCGATCTCTTCCTGTGTCAGCTCTTTGCGCTTATCATCCTTTGGCATCCTAGTCCCTCCCTGTTCTGGTCACGGCGGTCTGGCCGCTGTTTCTTACTCTGCGGCGCGCTGGCTCTGGATCTCGTACAGGATGATGCCAGCCGCCACCGAGACATTGAAGCTGTCCACACCGGTGCCCTGAGCGGCCATATCCAGCCGCACCACACCATCGCAGAGCTTTTTCACCAGCTGGGATACACCACTGCCCTCGCTGCCCAGCACCAGTGCGATGGGGCCGGTCAGGTTGTTCTTGCGCAGGGGCACACCGTCCATATCGGCACAGTAGACGAACACTCCCTGATCCTTCAGGCGGCGGATGGTCTCGCCGATGTTGGCCACGCGGGCCACAGGCAGGCGCTCGGCCGCACCGGCGCTGGACTTGATAACGGTGGGGGTCACGGACGCGCCGCCCCGCTTGGGGATGACGATGCCGTGGGCTCCGCACAGCAGAGCAGAGCGCATCACTGCGCCCAGATTGTGGGGATCCTCGATGCCGTCACTCAGCACCAGGAAGGGAGGCTCACCCTTCTCTCTGGCAACGTTCAGCAGGTCCTCCACGGTCACATATTCGATCTCGCTGGCAAAGGCTGCCACACCCTGATGGCTCTCGGTGCCGGTCATCAGGCGCAGCTTGTTGGGATGCACCCGCTTGACCGTGGCCCCGGCCTCCTTGGCCATGGCGGTATAGTAAGCTGCCACAGCGGGGGCCATGCCCTCCGCGATCAGCACGGTATCCACGCCGGAACCGCTCTTGAGCAGCTCGGTCACGGGGTTTTTGCCGTAGACCAGGCTCTCATTCTTGGGCTGCTCCTCCGTGCTGCGGCGGGGGCGGCGCGGCATTTTCTGTTCGTCCATTGATGTGTTCTCCTTCCATTCTATGGCAAGGCGGGCCGTTTGAGCCGCGCCATGGTTTCGTTCTGTTTCAGTTTTACTATATTTTGACACTGATACATTCTAAAGTATAGCATACCCCGGCATTCTTCGCAATGTTTGCCGAAGGCAAAAGTTTTCCACATTCAGCAGGCTATACAATCGGTAATTCGGCTCAAATTTTTCCACATGTTGAAAACCCGGTGGAAAATGTTCAAAAATCAAGTTTGTACGCCCACTTTCCAGGTGGAATTCCACAGTTTCCACCGAGTTTTCAACCTCCCGGGTTCGACATGCAAACTTCCCGCCGTACTTTTTGTAAAATTCAAGTCGGAATTATGACAATTTTTTGAAGGGAGATCCAGTGGTTTTTGCCAGAATCTCCAACATCAAAATGCCCAATGTGAATTTGTGTTGAAAACGCCGCGGGAACCGCCTTGATTTTATCCTGTAATTGGGGTATACTACCCTTAGGTTCGTTAAAGGATGCGCAATCTTGTATCCAAAACGGCTTTTTCACCCCAAAATGATTTTGCGGAGGTAATGAATAATGTTGGTAAATGCAACCGAAATGCTGATCAAGGCACGCGATGGCCACTATGGTGTGCCCCAGTTCAACATCAACAATCTGGAGTGGACCAAGGCAGTCCTGACCGCCTGCGAGGAAATGAAGAGCCCCGTTATCCTGGGTGTCTCTGAGGGCGCAGGCAAATACATGACCGGCTTCAAGACCGTTGCCGCCATGGTCAGCTCCATGGTGGAGACCATGGGCATCACCGTTCCCGTTGCCCTGCACCTGGATCACGGCACCTACGAGGGCTGCAAGGCCTGCGTTGAGGCCGGCTTCTCCTCCATCATGTTCGACGGCAGCCACTACTCCATCGAGGAGAACGTGGAAAAGACCAAGGAGCTGGTCGCTCTGGCACACTCCAAGGGCCTGAGCATCGAGGCCGAGGTCGGCTCCATCGGCGGCGTTGAGGACGGCGTTGTGGGCGCTGGCGAGATCGCAGACCCCGCTGAGTGCGCAAAGATCACCGATCTGGGCATCGACTTCCTGGCTGCCGGCATCGGCAACATCCACGGCGTTTACCCCGCCAACTGGAAGGGCCTGGACTTTGAGGCACTGGACCGCATCCACAAGGCTACCAACAACATTCCTCTGGTCCTGCACGGCGGCACCGGCATCCCCGACGAGATGATCCAGAAGGCCATCAGCCTGGGTGTTTCCAAGATCAACATCAACACCGAGTGCCAGCTGGTCTTTGCTGAGGCCACCCGCAAGTACATCGAGGCTGGCAAGGATCAGCAGGGCAAGGGCTTCGACCCCCGCAAGCTGCTGGCTCCCGGCGCTCAGGCCATCATCGACAAGTGCAAGGAAAAGATCGAGCTGTTCGGCTGCGCAGGCAAGGCCTGAGCAGAAGCGCATCTCCTGAGCACATTCCCGCCCCATAAATGATACTGCCCCGCTGTTCTGTGCATCACAAAACAGCGGGGCATTTTTTTGTAAGCCAGTCCGCAAAAAGGGGGCTGCTGCACCGGTTTTTCCCGTGTGCCGCAGCCCCTCTTCTTTACTGGTTCAATTTTGCAAACGCTTCCCGCACATCGCCGGAGAAGTAGAGCGTGCCCAGTGCGCACACGGGGCCGGTGCCACCAAGGGCGACCGCCCGGGCCACACCGGCTTCAATGGTGGAAGCAGGCTCAGCCCTGCCGCCCCGGGCGCGGATCTGTTCAGCCAGCGTCTCGGCGGGCATGGCGCGGGGGGTATGGGCCGCCACGGTGACGAACTGCCCGGCCAGCGGCAGGAGCAGTGCCAGCATCTCGTCCACATCCTTGTCCGCCATGATGCTGAGCAGGAACACGAACTTCTGCCCCGGAAAGCGGTCCCGCAGGCTCTGCACAGTGGCCCGCATTCCGTGAGCGTTGTGGCTGCCATCCAGCAAAAAGGCGGGCGAATGCCGCAGCAGCTCGAACCGGCCCGGCCAGCGCACCTGTTCCAGACCGGCACGAATGGCACTGTCCGGGATGTTCCAGCCCCGGCTGCGCAGCACCCGCAGGGCCGTAATGGCCGTGGCGGCGTTCCGGGGCTGATAGCTGCCGATCAGGGGCAGGCGGATGCCATTCAGGCCGTCAAAATCAAAGGTGACAGCATCCAGATCCCCGTCCTCGATGGTCAGCCTGCTGAGATCCACCACGGTCAGCGGTGCGTGCCGCTCTGCCGCCGTACGGGCGATGACGGCATCGGTCTCGGGCACACCGCCATAGCTCACCACCGGACTGCCCGGCTTGATGATGCCCGCCTTTGCCGATGCGATATCGGCCAGGGTGGGGCCCAGCTCCTTTACATGATCCATGCCCAGCGCCGTGATGACCGCGCACTCCGGCGGGTCGATGACGTTGGTGGAATCCAGCGTGCCGCCCAGGCCCACCTCCAGCACCACGATGTCGCATTTCGTCTCAGCGAACCAGAGCATTCCCAACGCCGTGATGATCTCGAACTCGGTGGGGATATCGGTCATGGCATCGGCAGCGGGCTTCACACGCTCCACCAGCCGCACCAGCGCCTCGTCCGGGATCTGTTGGCCGTTTACCTGAATGCGCTCGTTGAACCGGTTGATAAAGGGCGAGGTATACAGGCCCACCCGGTAACCCGCCGCCTGCAGGCAGGAGGCCAGCATGGCCGCCGTGCTGCCCTTGCCGTTGGTGCCCGCCACATGGATGAATCTCAGCTGCTTGTGCGGGTTCCCCAGTGCGGCCAGCAGGGTCCGGGTGCGGGTCAGGCCCGGCTTGTGCCCCGCCCACTGGACGGCGTGGATATAGTTCAGTGCTTCCTCGTAGTTCATTGTGCAATGCCTCGGATCGTTTTATTCTCCAGCAGCAGGCGCACCAGCACGGTGTTCACCGCCGCCAGGACCAGCGCGTTGGGAATGCGGGTCACCAGCACGCTCCACGGATAGTTATAGAAGAGGTGGAGTGCCAGCGAGTTGATGACAATGGAGCCCACCGCATGGCCGGCAAACACGCTGATCTGGGTGCGCAGGCCCAGCCGCAGGTTGGGCAGAGCGCGCCAGAGAAGGCCCGCCGTCAGGCCGATGGAGCCTGCCCCCAGCGTGATTAGCGGATTGATGGCGTAGCCGGAAAGGGTGCCGCCGATCATATCGGCCACTGCACCCACGGCAAAGCCCTCCACCGGCCCGAACAGCACAGCGGCCAGCAGGGTGGGCAGGCTGCCCAGGTTGAACCGGACAAAGCCGGTGGAAATGCTCAGCACCCGGGCAAACACGATGCTCATGGCAGTGAGCAGGGCCAGCATGGTGAGCTTGCGGACGGAATTTCTGGAATGGTTCATATCAATTGTCCTCCCCTGTTTCGGGAACCGCGGGGCGGGCAATGCAAAACGCCCTCCCCTGTGACAAACCGCACAAAGGAGGGCGTGATTCAACGGTTCACATCCAGACGAGGCCGCAGACGGCCCCGTCTGCACCCAAGTCCATGCAGCAGCGGGATGCAGGCCATGCACCGCGGGTCTTACCTTCGTCCGCAGCACAACTCCCCGTTGATGCGGCACTTAACGCGCATGGCCTTACTCTGTTGATGGTCTTATTATATGCCTTTTTCCGGCCCATTGCAACCACAACTCCCATCATCTTTCCCAATTCGCGGGGCAGATTTTTGGCGGGGTGCACAATTCCGGCCTACACAAAAAGCCCTTCCGGTGCGTCTCGATCCCATCATCGTTCCTGCCCGCGGGCCCTTCCACTCCGTCAGGATTTGTCCCGGATCGGTTGCATCCGATGGGCAAATCGTGTATACTGTAACCCGATTTTTATTTGCGGAGGGAGGGGTGCACATGTCTGTTTTGTGTCTGGGCGAGGTCTGGCTGGAGCTGAACGCCGCCATGGCTCCGGAGCTGACGGAGACGTTCCGGGCGCAGACCGGCGGCTGGGGTGCGAACTTCTGCCGCCAGTACGCCGCATTGGGCGGGCAGGCGGCTCTGCTGGCCCAGCTGGGAGCCGACCCCTTTGGCCGCAGGTTGGCGGCCCGGCTTGCCCGGGATGGTGTGGATTGCTCCCTGCTCTGCTTCACGGATGCCTTCCCCACGCCGGTGGTGTTCACCGGAGCAGACACCGCTCTGCCCTACCGTGCCCACACCGCCGGGCTGGCCCTTGGGCCGGAGCAGCTGGAGGCCGCCCCGTTCCGGGGAGCCTCTGCCTTCTGCTTTTCCTCCGCCGGGCTGGTGGACAGCCCCCTGCGGCTGGCCCACCTCAAGGCCCTTGCCGCCGCCCGGGATGCCGGGGCGTTCTGCTGCTATCTTCCCCGGCTGGCGCAGGCCGCCCCCTACTGGCCGCAGCAGGAGGCCCTGTGCCAGACCGCCCTGCAGTTTCTTGACCGGGCAGACGTTCTCTTTTTAGAGGAGAGCGACCTGCTCCTCCTCTTCGGCTCCCGGGAGCTGCGCACAGCCCTGTTTGCCCTGTTCACCGGCCATGTGCAGCTGATCTTTTTCTACAAAAAGGACAGGATTCTCGCCTTTACACGCAGTGTTATGGCTTCTGCCGCAAAAAAAGACCAGAGCCCCGCTCTGGTCTTGTATCGGATGGAGAAAATGATGCTCCCTGTCTCCTGTCTGCCCAGATTAAAGGAATCTGAGCTGAACGCGCTGATCGGATAGCCCCCTGCCGCTGAGATGGCGGCGGGAACCAAACAAAAACAGCCAGCGCCGTGGAAAGGAGGAGAAAGCGGCGCTGGCTGTGTATGAGAACTCCCAAACATTTGCGGCTGTCAGGAGATGGTTGGTAGTCTGTCCGCCGCCTTGGCTATTGCCTCGCATCAGCAGGGGACAGTGTTTTTTAAAGGGGCCGCGCCGCCCGGTTTCTGCCGGAGATGCGCGGTTTTCATTGCCTGCATGGCATCTTGGGAGGATGTTTTTCTGTTCCTCCCTGACTGCACCCTTATTGTACAGGATAAAAATGGAGTTTCTTTGTGAGGAATTTGAACAAATTGAAAATAAACGGAGCCGCTGCACATCATTTTGTACAGCGGCTCCGTTTTTTACGATTTTTCTTTAATTTTCGGCCAGATTACCGGTGTAGAGCTGGTAATACTTGCCCTTCTTGGCGATCAGCTCGTCGTGGCTGCCGCGCTCGATGATGCGGCCCTGCTCCAGAACCACGATGCAGTCTGCATTGCGGACGGTAGACAGACGGTGGGCAATGACAAAGCTGGTGCGGCCATACATCAGGCCGTCCATGCCCCGCTGGACCAGCGCCTCAGTGCGGGTATCAATGGAGGAGGTCGCCTCGTCCAGGATCAGCACCGGGGGATCGGCAACCGCGGCGCGGGCAATGGCCAGCAGCTGGCGCTGCCCCTGCGACAGGTTTGCGCCGTCGTTGGTCAGCATGGTGTTGTAGCCATCGGGCAGACGCTTGACAAAGCCATCGGCATTGGCCAGCTTTGCGGCGGCAATGCACTCCTCATCGGTGGCATCCAGGCGGCCATAGCGGATGTTCTCCATGACCGTGCCGGTGAACAGGTGGGTATCCTGCAGAACGATGCCCAGAGAGCGGCGCAGGTCGTCCTTTTTGATCTTGCGGATGTTGATGCCATCATACCGGATCTTGCCGTCTGCGATATCGTAGAAGCGGTTGATCAAGTTGGTGATGGTCGTTTTGCCGGCACCGGTGGAGCCGACAAAGGCGATCTTCTGGCCCGGGCGGCCATAGAGGTTGATCCCGTGCAGAACAGTCTTTTCAGGCACATAGCCAAAATCGACATCGGTAAAGGTGATGTCACCCGCCAGCTTGTGGTAGGTGGTGGTGCCGTCGTGGTGGGGATGCTTCCAGGCCCAGATGCCGGTGCGCTCGGTGGTCTCCACCAGCTCGTCATCCTTGCCATACTTGACGTTGACCAGGGTGACATAGCCTTCGTCGGTCTCGCTGGTCTCGTCCATCATCTTGAAGATACGCTCTGCACCGGCCAGTGCCATGATCACGCTGTTGGCCTGCATGGACACCTGGCTGATGGGCATATTGAAGCTCTTGTTCAGGCTCAGGAAGGCCATCACGGTGCCCAGGGTCATGCCGCCGACATTGCCAACGGCCATGGCCGCGCCTGCCAGAGCACAGACCGCGTAGCTGATGTTGCCCAGCTGTGCGGTAACGGGCATGATGATGTTGGCGTAGCTGTTGGCCTGCTTGGCGCTTTCCTTCAGCTTATCGTTCAGCTGCCGGAAGCCGTCCAGAGCCTTCTGCTCGTGGGTGAACACCTTGACGACCTTCTGGCCCTCCATCATCTCTTCGATATAGCCGTTCACCTTGCCCAGATCCTTCTGCTGGGCCACAAAGTACTTGCCGCTCATGGCAGTGATCTTCTTGGAGCAGAACAGCATCAGGGCCACCATCAGCATGGTGACAACGGTGAGCTGCCAGCTCATCAGGCCCATGCTGGTGAACACGGACACGATGGTGATGGCGCTGGACACCAGCTGAGGAATGCTCTGGCTGATCATCTGGCGCAGGGTGTCCACATCGTTGGTGTACACCGACATGATATCGCCGTGGGGGTGGGAGTCAAAATACCGGATGGGCAGGCTTTCCATGTGGGTGAAAAGCTGGACGCGCAGGTTGCGCAGGGTGCCCTGGGTCACGTTGACCATGATACGGGCGTTGAGCCATGCGGCCAGCACGCCGATGGCGTAGATGCAGCCGATGCGCACCAGTGCGCCTGTCAGCGGGCCGAAGTCCGGCGTGGCCTGCTTGGTCATGGGGACGATGTAATCATCGATCAGGGTCTTGAGGAAGAGGCTTGCCTGCACGTTTGCCAGCGCGCTGACGATGATGCAGACCAGCACAAGGATGCAGTGGGGCAGATAGTGCTTGAACACCTCATCCATGATCCGCTTGAGCAGCTTGCCCGGGTTCTCGACCTTCGGCTTGGGGCCGCCCATCCCACGGGGGCCGGGGCCCTTCACTTCTTTCACCTGTGCCATTACTGCTCACCTCCCTGCTTGTCAAAATCGCCGCCGCCCTGGGTCTGGCTGTTGTAAACTTCCTGATAGATCTTGTTTGTCTTGAGCAGCTCCTCGTGGGTGCCCAGGCCGTTGATCTGGCCGTTGTCCAGCACCAGGATGCGGTCTGCATCCTGCACGGAGGAGATGCGCTGTGCAATGATGATCTTGGTGGTACCGGGGATCTCCTCCCGGAAGGCCTTGCGGATCTTGGCATCGGTGGCGGTATCCACGGCGCTGGTGCTGTCGTCCAGGATCAGCACCTTGGGCTTGCGCAGCAGCGCGCGGGCAATGGTCAGGCGCTGCTTCTGGCCGCCGGACACGTTGGAGCCGCCCTGCTCGATCCAGGTATTGTACTTATCAGGGAAGCGCTCGATGAACTCATCGGCGCAGGCCAGCTTGGCCACCCGGATGCACTCTTCCTCGCTGGCGTTCTCATCGCCCCAGCGCAGGTTGTCGAGGATGGTGCCGCTGAACAGAACGTTCTTCTGCAGCACCATGGAGACCTCCCGGCGGAGGACATCCAGGCTGTAATCCTTAACGTCCACGCCGCCCACCTTGACAGAGCCGGTCTCGGCATCATACAGGCGGGGGATCAGCTGCACCAGGCTGGATTTTGCACTGCCGGTGCCGCCGATGATGCCCAGCGTCTCGCCGGGGCGGATGGTAAAGGTGACATCGTTCAGGACAGGCTGGCCGGAGCCGTGCTTATACTTAAAGGTAACGTGGTCAAACTCAATGCTGCCGTCTGCCACCTGCTGCACCGGTGCCTTGGGGGCGGGCAGGTCGGTGGTCTCGTCCAGCACTTCCACGATACGGCGGGCAGAAGCGGCGGACATGGCGATCATCACAAAGGCCATGCTCAGCATCATCAGGGCCATCAGGATGTTCATAATGTACCCGAACAGGGCGTTCAGCTGGCCGGTGGTGATCGCACCGTTCAGGACGTAATGTGCGCCGAACCAGCTCAGGGCGATGTTGCAGCCGTACACAGAGACCAGCATGGCGGGATTGTTGAAGCTCAGGCGGCTCTCGGCGTGGACGAACTGCTTGTACAGGCTCTCGCAGGCCTTGGTGTACTTCTCGTTCTCAAAGTGCTCCCGGACAAAGCTCTTGACCACGCGGATGGCCGAGACATTCTCCTGCACGGAGGCGTTCAGGTTATCGTAGTTCTTGAACACCTTATCAAAGATGCCGAAGGTGGGAACCATAATGCCTGCCAGCACTGCCACCAGGAACACGATCGCCACCAGGAACACCATGGTCAGCGAGCGGCTGACCATGGAGGCCATGATGAGCGCGAAAACCAGATGGACGGGAGCACGCACGCACATGCGCTCGATCATCTGGAACGCGTTCTGCAGGTTGGTCACGTCGGTGGTCATGCGGGTGACCAAACCGGCCGTGGAATACTTGTCGATGTTGGAGAACGAGAAATGCTGGATATTCTCATACATCGCATCGCGCAGGTTGCCCGCAAAGCCGGTGGATGCCGTGGCGGCAAACCTGCCGGCCAGCACGCCCAGCAGCAGGGCAATGGCCGCCACCAGGAAGGTGAGCAGGCCGTACTTGATAACGGCGTTCATATCGCCCTTTTCAATGCCCTGGTCAATGATAAAGGCCATGATGGTGGGCAGCAGCACATCCATGATGGCTTCCAGAGCAGATAGGATCGGTGTCAGGATCGCGGCGCGCTTGTACTCGCCCAGATGTGACACAAGTTTTTTGATCATCTGTTGTAATCCTCCTGAAGTTTATTTGCAGGGGTCATTCCAGCCCCTTGCGCAGCTTGTTCAACAACCGCAGAAGCTCTGCGTTTTCCTCTTCCGTCAGCAATCCGGCCACAAACTCATCGGTCTGGTGCAGGGAGAGTATCGTCTTTTCATGGACGCGGCCCCCCTCTTCCGTCAGGATCAGCCGTTTGAGCCGGGCATCCTGCGGCACGCTCTGGCGCTCGATGTAGCCCTTGCGCTCCATCAGCTGCAGGATGTTCGTCACGGTCGAGCGTGTGATGGAGAACTCCCGCTCGATATCGCGCTGGTATACGGCCTCATTTTTGTGCCAGTAGAGGTAGCTCATGATCCAGTCGTGCATGGGGGTCACGTTGTCCACGTTGTTCTCCCGGTGGAACTGGTTGATCTTGCGGAAGATCAGGTTGTTCACCCGGCGCACCTGTGCCGGGATGACCTGCGGCGGCTCCCATGGGGGGTTGCAGCAGGGTTGCTTGGTGCTTTCATCGTGCATAATGGTTTCCCTTTTGAATTGTTTGTAACAGGATTGTTTTCTTTAGAACTGTTTGATGCCGTACAATATCATAACGCACGATTCGATCATTGTCAATAGGAGACGCAAAATAAAATACAGAAGCGCTCCACCGAACGAACGGCAGGGCGCTTCCACTGGGCGCTGATTTTGCTTTTGCTGGCTCAACAGCCCTTGCTTTCTGGCCAGAATATGCTTTAATAAAAGCAACTATGGGCGCTGCGCCCCCGAATACTGCAAGGAGAATCCTATGGAACAACGGAATACCCGCCTGCGGAACGCGGGCTTCGTTACCTTCTTTTTCAGCGGCATCTGCACCATTTCCAGCGGTGTGGTGGTCAGCCTGCTGCAGGAGGAATACGGCTTTGCCTACGGCATGACCGGCACCCTGCTCAGCCTGCTGAGCATCGGCAACCTGCTGGCGGGCCTGCTGGCCGGTGCGCTGGTGGGAAAAATGGGCATGAAGCCCAGCGTCCTGCTTCTGACCATCGGCTATGCGGTGGGCTACGGCCTGATGGGCCTGACCGGCCTGCCCATTCTGCTGGCGCTGGCCTTCTTCATTGTGGGCATTGCCAAGGGCAGTGTCCTGAACACCTGCACCATTCTTGTCAGCGGCAACTCTGCAGACCGCACCCGGGGCATGAACACCATGCACGCCTGCTACGCCTGCGGTGCCCTGCTCTGCCCCTTTCTGATCTCTGCCGCTGCCAGGGTCAGCACCACGCTGGCCGTGCTGGCACTGGCGGCGCTGGGTCTGGTGCTCTGGCTGGTATACCTGTTCACCCCCATGGCAGGCCGCGCCAAGGCCAAAGAAGCTGTCACCGATTGGAGCTTTTTGCGCTCCTCCCGCTTCTGGCTGCTCACCGGCCTGCTGTTCTGCCAGAACGCCGCCGAGCAGAGCGTTGTGGGCTGGATGGTCACCTACTTCAAGGACAGCGGCATCATTGCAGGCACGCTGGCGGCCTATACCGTCACCGTGATGTGGGGTGCCACCCTGATCGGCCGCCTGCTCATCGCCTTTGTGTTCCCACTCAAACAGCCCCGCAAGGCCATGGTGTTTATGGCGGTTTTCTGCACTGCCTTCTACTTTGCCATGATGCAGACCCACAGCCAGCTGCCTGCCATCCTGCTGCTGTTCGCCTTTGCCTTCTCCATGGCCGGTATGAACCCCACCGCCGTGGCCAGCGCCGGTAAAATGACCACCGTGACCAGCATGGGCATCATGCTGCCGGTGGCATCCAGCGGCGCGATCCTGATGCCCTGGGTCATCGGCAAGGTAGCTGAGAGCGCCGGTCTTGCTGTTGGTATGGCAACCAACATCGTGCCCTGCGTGGGGCTGATCGTCTTTGCAATTCTGGTGTCCAGAATGCGTGAGGAGTAAATCTCACCGTCATTGCTTTGCAATGCCGCCGCTCCTGGCAGAAGAGGCAGGCAGCAGGCGACTGAGCGGTTCATCCCCTCGCCTTTGCGCTGAACTCACACCCACAGTAATCCTGACGGTAAAGCCCGTACTCCTCCGAGAGCTGGAGAGAGCGCAGGTAGCCGTTCTGCTTTTTGAAATCCGAGGGCAGGTGCCTGATGCCGAATTCGGCTTCAAGCTCCTGCCCGATTTGATTGATGCGGGCAGCATCTTTGTGGGGGCTGATGGAGAGCGTGGTGGTGAACCAATCAAAGCCGTGCTCCTTTGCGTACTGTGCCGCCCGGCGCATCCGCAAACGGTAGCAGACGGTGCACCGCCCGCCCCGCTCCGGCTCGTTTTCCAGCCCCTGCACAGCCGTGTAGAACTCCTGCGGGTCGTAGCGGTCCTCAATGACCGTGACCCCCAGCGGGTGCGCCTGCGCCACAAACTTTTTCAGCTCCTCGCCCCGGCGGTAGTATTCTTCGGCAGGCCAGGTGTTGGGGTTATAGTAAAGCACCGTGATCTCAAAATACCGGCACAGCTTTTCCAGCACGGCGCTGGAACAGGGCCCGCAGCAGGCGTGGAGCAGCAGCTTTGGCCGCTGCGGCCCCAGCGTTTTCAACACTTCGTCCATCTGCTGTGCAAAATTCAACTGTTTTGACATCGGTTTCATCCTTTGTTATACTTGCTTTGATTCAAATAGCTCCCTCCTGCTGCCTCGCCAAAAGAGCCGCAGCTGCCGGAAGGGGCATCCCGGTCATATTATATCACATTTTATCTAATAGGAGAACTGCGATGACAAACGAGAAGATTGCCCGTATCAACGAGCTGGCAAAAAAGAGCAAGACCAGCGGCCTGACCGATGCCGAAAAGGCAGAGCAGCAGGCCCTGCGGCAGGAGTATGTTGCGGACGTAAAGGCCAGCCTGCGCGCCCAGCTGAACAACACCTCGATCAAAGAGCCGGATGGCACTGTGCACAAGCTGAGGAAGAAGAACTAAAGCAGCATCACGAAGAGGAGCGCCTGGCGGATCATTGAGAGAAAAGTGTTTCTTCCCTCTTTTTTTGTTCCGCGTTTCGTGCTATACTATAATTGTATTGTTGCGGACATTTCCGCGGGCGGTACAGATTCCCAAGGTGGCGTATCCCGGGCAAGGTGCACGGAAAAGGCTGTCTTTTGAAAAAAGGATAAAGAGGTCATTTATTATGCTTACTGCAATTACGGGTATCAACTGGGGCGATGAGGGCAAGGGCCGCATGGTCGATCTGATCAGCCAGGAGTATGACATCGTTGCACGGTATCAGGGCGGCAACAACGCAGGCCACACCGTGAAGAACGAGCGCGGCAAGTTCGTGCTGAACCTGCTGCCTTCCGGCATCCTGCGCCCCAACGTTGTCTGCGTGATGGGCAACGGTATGGTCATCGACCCGCACCATCTGGACGGCGAGATCAACAAGCTGCGGGAGCAGGGCATTTCCATCACCCCCGATAACCTGAAGATCTCCGACCGGGCCACCATCACCATGCCCTACCATGTCGATCAGGACGGCCTGGAAGAGGCCCGCCTGGCCAAGACCGGCGCACAGTTCGGCTCCACCAAGCGCGGCATCGCCTACACTTACGGTGACAAGTACATGAAGAAGACCCTGCGCATGGGCGACCTGCTCCACCTGGACGACAGCGTGAAGAAGCGCCTGGTGACCATGGTGGATTCCAAGAACCTGGTGATGGAGGGCAGCTACCACTCCGCCCCCATCAGCGTGGACGAGATGTGGGCATGGCTGGAGAAGTATGCCGCCATCTTCAAGGATTACATCTGCGACGTGGGCCAGTATCTGGCTGACGCCGATGCCGCCGGCAAGAAGGTGCTGTTCGAGGCCCAGCTGGGCGCTCTGCGCGACATCGACTTCGGCATCTACCCCTACACCACCTCCTCCAACGTCATCGGCGCTTACGCCCCCATCGGCGCAGGCATCCCGGGCCACAAGCTGACCAACAGCATCGGCGTGATGAAGGCTTACTCCTCCTGCGTGGGCGACGGCCCCTTTGTCACTGAGCTGGCCATGACCGAGGAAGAGAAGCACGCCCTGCGTGAGGCTGGCCACGAGTACGGTGCAGCCACCGGCCGTCCCCGCCGCGTTGGCCCCATCGACCTGGTGGCAAGTCACTACGGCGTGTTCTGCCAGGGCTGCGATGAGGTTGCCTTGACCCTGCTGGACGTGCTGGACTACATGGAGAAGATCCCCATGGTCACCGGCTACAAGCTGACCGACGGCACCATCACCAAGCGCTTCCCCATGGGCATGGCTCTGGACACCGCACAGCCCGTGGTGGAGTATCTGCCCGGCTGGCACTGCGATATCACTGCTGCCCGCAAGTGGGAGGATCTGCCCCAGGAAGCCCGCGATTACGTTGAGTATCTGGAAAAGGCTATTGGCTGCAAGATCACCTACATCTCCGTGGGTGCCGAGCGTGAGGCCTACATCCATCACAACGTCTGATCCGCGCCACAGAACCCGCCGCATTGAAAAGGAAGCGTGACTATGTTTGATATCATCACGGACAGCGCCTGTGACCTGACCCCTGAGACGGCCGCAACACTGAATATTGAGATCATCCCCTTCTATGTCTCGCTGGACGGTGAGCACTACCGCAAGGAAGGCAAGGAGATCGCCGTGCGCGATTTCTACCAGTTCATGGTAGATAACCCCGCGGCCTACCCCAAGACCAGCCTGCCTTCTCTGGAGGATTTTGAGACCGTCTTCCGGGCCCATGCCGAGGCGGGCCGCCCGGTGCTCTGCATCTGCTTTACCAGCAAGATGAGCGGCTGCGTGGGCAGTGCCCGCAACGCCCGGGAGCTGGTGCTGGAGGATTTCCCCGATGCTAAGATCGAGGTCATTGACAGCACCGCCGCCACCGTGACCGAATCCATCGTGGTGGAAAACGCGGTGGCCATGCGGGATGCAGGCTGTACGCTGGACGAAGCCGTGACCTGGCTGGAAGCGGAGAAGATCACCAACCAGATCTTCTTCACGGTGGGTAATCTGGACTACCTCATCAAGGGCGGGCGCATCGGCAAAGTCACAGGCCGTGCTGCCAATATTCTGGGCATCAAGCCCATGATCCTGTTCAAGGAGGGTGAGATCTTCTCCGCTGGTGTGGCCCGCGGCCGCCAGAAGAGCTTTGAGAAGGCCCTCGACCTGCTGATGACCTATCTGGCCGAACACAACGGCACACCCGATGACTACTGCATCACGGTGGGCTACGGCTACGATGCCGACGAGGGCAAGCGGCTCTGGATGCAGACCCGCGCCGCCCTGCGCGCCAAGTACCCCACCTGCGAGTGCAATGTGGTCCTGCTGCAGATTGGCTGCACCATCGCCGTGCACACCGGCCCCTATGCGTTGGGCATGGGCGTGATGCGGCGGTGGAAAAAACAGTAACTCCCTCAGTCGCCTCCGGCGACAGCTCCCTCTAGGAGGGAGCCTTACGGCAGCGAAAAGCCTCTCTCTGAGAGGGAGGTGGCATTGCGTCAGCAATGACGGAGGGAGTTCCCACATAGTAAAAAAGAAGCCCCGACGAATGTCGGGGCTTCTTTTTGTTTTTCAGCCTTGATTTTTACGATGCACGATCACAGAAGACGGTGACACGGGTCTTGCCGCCGTAGGTGCAGGTGTACAGCACCAGGGCGTAGCCGCTGTGTTCCACTTCCTCCACACTGTGGGGGTCAAGCACTTCGACCTTGTTCACGACGTACTCATTCACGATGCCGTCCATATCGGTGAAGGTGACGTTGTCCCCCGCTGTGAGGGAGGTCAGCTTGCCGAAATGGCTCTCGTAGTTGTGCGCCGCAATGACCAGATCATCGGTGCGGGAAGAGCCGAACTGGCGGCAGGGAGCGATCTTCAGGCGGGGGTAGCTCCACTCGCTCATCACCGGCAGGTCAATGCCGATGGCGGGAATGGAGATCTCACCCACATATTCGTTGCCGTCGATCTCCACCACCGGGAGCTCGGGGTCCAGGGGGCCGCTCTCTGCCTCCGGTTCCGGGGTCTCCACCTTCTGCTGAACTACCTTCTGCTGAAGGTCGGCCACCACGGTCTGAGCCTCGGCACCGGCGTGGGCATCCTCGCAGCGGTTGTAGGCGTACAGGCCGCCAGCCGCCAGCAGGAGCACCACACCCAGCACGATGCAGACGAGCCCGGGGGATACTTTACGCATTCTTTTCACGTTAGCCTATCTTTTTTTCCGTGATGATTTTTCCGCACAGTGGAGCCCTCCCTGCATCATAGTATTTTTGGCAAAACCGGAGGAAAAGATATTCAACTTTTGTCGTTTTTCTTTCCCTTGGCAGGTTATTTTTACCAGACAAACCCATTATCGTAATTATAGCATGTATATCCAGTATTTTCAATAGTGAAATTTTATTTTTCCTTCCCCTTTTCAGACAAAATATTCTGCGATATACAGCACGTTATGAACCGCCGTAATATATTGCGGGGAGTAGAGCAGTCTGACTTATCCGCACGCACGCCGCATTGATATCTCACGCAGTTTTGTGTTGTATCTTCGCAGTTTCACTCTCTATAATACATGAAACGCAGATTCCTTTCACTTTTTTTCGGGATTTTTTGAAAAAAGTTTTCGGAGCCCTCTCAGTCAAAGCCTGACGGCTTTGCCAGCTCTCCCAAAGGGAGAGCCAATTGCGGCTCGACTTTCAGCGGCATTTACCGCCCAAAAGCCTGCCCAAAGCTCCCATTTCCCTTGCAGATGCGTTGGCTCCCCCCTCGGGGGAGCTGTCGAGCGAATGCGAGACTGAGAGGGCGTGCCCCCGCCCCACCAAAAAGCGCCCCCATCACTCAAAGGAGCAATGGGGGCGCTTTGTCCTATTACAATGGGTTCCGCTTACTCAGCCTTGGGGGCTTCGGGAGCCTTTGCTTCCTCAGCCTTTGCGGCGGGCTCTGCCTGAGCGGCAGGAGCGGCAGCGGGCTTCGGAGCCTGCTTCACCACGGGCTTGGGGGGATTCGGATCGTCCTTCAGCGGGAAGAGGATGATGTGCTTGGGGCACTTCTGGGCGCACATGCCGCAGCCCTTGCACTTGTCGTAGTCCACACGGGCCACACCGTCCACAACGTGGATGGCATCGAACTTACAGGTGCGCTCGCACATGCCGCAGGCAATGCAGGAGGTGGTGCACAGCTTGTTTGCCACAGCACCCTTATCCTGATTGGAGCACATGACCACGGGCTTGCGGGGGCCGCCTGCGTCGATCATAATGACGTGCTTGGGGCAGATGTTGGCGCAGGCACCACAGCCGGTGCACTTGTCCTTGTCCACCTTGGCCACACCGTCCACAATGTGGATGGCATCGAACTTACACACCTTGGTGCAGTCGCCCAGGCCGATGCAGGCAAAGGTACAGGTCTTGGGGCCGCCGTACAGGGTGGCAGCAGCGGCGCAGGTCTGGATGCCCTTGTACTCGTAGCTGGGCTTGCAGTGCTCGGAGTTGCCCTGGCACTGGACCACAGCCTTCTTCTCCACAGCGCTTGCCTCACCGCCCATGATCTTGGCAATGGCGGCAGCAGCCTTGGGGCCGCCGGGTGCGCACTTGTCGCAGGGAACGCCGTCCATAACAACGGCCTTTGCGTAGTCGGCACAGCCGGCGTAGCCGCAGCCGCCGCAGTTTGCACCGGCCAGGCAGGCAGAAACTTCTTCAATACGGGGGTCTTCCTCAACCGCCATGAACTTTGCGGCCAGCACCAGAACAACGGCACCGATCGCGCCCACGATGGTACAGAGGATCACAGCAGATACAATATTCATAATCCTGTTCCTCCCTTACAGCGTCACGTTGAACAGGTTTTCGACGAGGCCGCCGAAGCCCATAAAGGACAGGCTGGTGATGGCTGCTGCGATCAGGGTGATGGGCAGGCCCTTGAAGGGTGCCGGGGGATCGCAGGCTTCCACACGCTTGCGCACGCCGCTGAACATGACCATGGCCAGCATAAAGCCGACACCTGCACCCACGGCACAGACCAGAGCCTCAATGTAGGCAGCGGCAAAGCCAAGGGTAGCAACGTCTGCGCCGTAGTCGTCCACAACCAGAATGGTCACGGCCAGCACGCAGCAGTTGGTGGTGATCAGGGGCAGGTAAACGCCCAGAGAATTGTACAGTGCAACAACATACTTCTTCAGGAAGATCTCGATGAACTGCACCAGCACTGCAATGACCAGGATGAACACGATGGTCTGCAGGTAGCCCAGGTCAGCGGGGTTCAGAACGAAGATCTGGATGGGGAAGGTGACAGCCGTTGCCACCAGCATAACAAAGATAACAGCGCCGGACATACCAATGGAGGAATCCAGCTTCTTGGAAACGCCCAGGAACGGGCAGATACCGTAGAACTTCACCAGCACATAGTTGTTCACCAGGATCATGCTGAAGAAGATCGCAGCAAGTTTGACTAACATCTTATTCTGCCTCCTTCTTCAGGTTGTCGAGGTCGCAGCAGCTCTTGCGCTCGATGCGGGCATCCAGCTTGCCTTCCAGCCAGACACAGCCGGCCATCAGCACGCCGTAGCAGAAGAATGCGCCGGGAGCCTGGGTCATAATGTTCATCTTGGCCATGCTCTCGGGCAGGACCTGGAAGCCCAGCCAGGTGCCGCTGCCCAGGATCTCACGGATGGAGGCCATCAGCACCACGGTGAGGGTGTAGCCGATGCCCATGCCGATGCCGTCCAGTGCGGAATCCACCACATTGTTCTTGCAGGCAAACATCTCGGCACGGCCCAGAATGATGCAGTTGACAACGATCAGGGGCAGGAACACGCCCAGTGCGGTGTACAGGCTGTCCATGTAGGCGTGCATCACCATCTGAACGATGGTCACGAAGCCTGCAATGATGACGATGTAGCAGGGCAGATGGACTTTAGCGGGGATCACGTTGCGCAGCAGCGAGATCAGGATGTTGGAGCACACCAGCACGAAGGTGAAGGCTGCGCCCATGCCCAGCGCGCTGGAAACTGCCGTGGTAACAGCCAGGCAGGAGCAGGTGCCCAGAACCAGACGCAGAACGGGGTTTTCTTTGATGATGCCGTTGGTAAGGATGCTTACCTTGGACTTGTTTTCGCTTGCCATTTCTTACCAACCTCCTTTATGCCAACTCGTTGTAGCAGTTGATGCAATCGTTGATGGCGGCAAACAGAGCCTTAGAGGAAATGGTTGCGCCGCTGTATGCGTCGTAGCCCTGGCCCAGGGTGATGTTCTGGGTGCCATCCATGCCATCGAACTGAGCAAGGAAGCTGTCGGTGGCAACGTTGCTGCCGATGCCCTTGGTCTGGGTAGAAGCGTCCACCCAGATGCCGGTGACAGTGCCGTTGGTGTCGAAGCCGATGATGACGGACAGGATGCCGCCGTCAAAGCCCTTTTCCTCAGCCTTGATGGCCAGGGAGCCGTCGGTGGCCTTTACAGCACCGGTGATGTTCTCGGTGGTGTAGTCGGTCACTTCGTCCAGATCGGAGGCGCTGGAAACGGTGGGCATCACATCCACATAGGCAGCCAGCGTTGCGGCCTTCTGGTTTTCCTCAATGATGGGAGCCGTAAAGGAGTTGACCATGGCCAGCAGCAGGCTGACGATCAGTGCGATCACGCTCAGCACAACAACAGGCTTTACACTGGTCTCCCAGGAAGAATTCTTATTCATTTGCCAGCACCCTCCTTTGCTTTCTTTGCAGGCTTAACATAGCCGTAAGGAGTCTGACGGGTCCAATCGTTGATAAAGGGGACCCACAGGTTCATAAACAGCAGCGCGAAGGAAACGCCCTCGGCGTAGCTGCCCCACTGACGGATGGCGAAGGTGACGATGCCCAGGCACAGGCCGTAGATCAGCTTGCCCTTCAGGGTAAAGGGGCTGGTGACATAGTCCGTTGCCATGAACACAGCACCGAACATCAGGCCGCCGGACAGGATGCCGACCAGTGCGCCGTGCAGGCTGCCGGTGGAGATCAGGTAGAAGATAAACATGCTGCCGATGTAAGAAGCGGGGATGGCGATGCTGATGGTCTTGGTGGCCACCAGATAAATCAGGCCCAGCAGGATGGCCAGAGCGCAGGTCTCGCCCAGAACACCGCCGTGCACACCCATGAACAGATCCAGCAGGCTCAGCTTGCTGGTGTCAGCCACAGCCAGCGGGGTAGCGCTGGACAGCTGGTCAACCGCTGCATCGGGGAACACCCAATTGTTCATGGAACCGGCAAAGCTGATGAACAGCACGATACGGCCCACCAGTGCAGGGTTTGCAAAGTTCATGCCAATGCCGCCGAACAGCTGCTTGACCACGATGATGGCAACCAGGTCGCCGATGATGAGCTGGCCGATGGGCATGCCCACGGGCACGTTCATGGCCAGAATGATGCCGGTGACCACAGCGGACAGGTCGCTGATGGGGTTTGCCTTCTTCAGCAGCTTGCAGTACAGCCACTCAAAGGCCACACATGCCACAACGGACACTGCGGTGACCAGCAGGGCACGCGCACCAAAGATGATTGCAGAGGCCACCACACAGGGGCACAGGGCAACGATCACGTTGGCCATCAGGCTCTGGGTCGTTTCCTCACTGCGCAGGTGCGGGGAGGCCGAAACAATAAGCTTCGTATCCATTACTTATTGCCTCCTTTTTTGATTTCACCAAGGTAGAACGCCTTTGCCAGGCCCATCATCTGGGTGCAGGGGCGCTTTGCCGGGCAGACAAAGGTGCAGGAGCCGCAGTTGAAGCAGTAATCAACGTGCAGCTTACCCAGCTCCTGAACGTCGCGGGCTGCATAAGCCTGGTTGACCTCCACGGGCTCCAGACCCATGGGGCAGTACTCCACGCAGCGGCCGCAGCGGATGCAGGGGTTGACCTGCGGGGGCTCTGCAGCAGCGGCGCTGAGCATGATCAGGCCGGAGGTGGTCTTGGTGGTGGGGTAGCTCAGGTTCTCCACAGCGGGGCCCATCATGGCACCGCCGGCAACCACCTTGCCCAGCTCCACGCCGCCCTTGAGGCCGGCAGCGTTCAGAACATCCTCGTAGGCAGTGCCCACGGGAACGATCAGGTTCTGGGGCTTTGCACAGGCATCGCCGTCCACGGTAATGGTGCGCTCGACCACCGGCATACCGGTAGCCAGGTACTTGCCCAGGGTAGAAACAGAGGTCACGTTCATCACGATGGCACCTGCATCTGCGGGCAGACCGCCGTGCGGCACCTCGCGGCCCAGGCACTTCTCGATCAGGATCAGCTCTGCGCCGGTGCCGTAAACACTGGGCAGTGCCTTGACCTCGATGGCGGGCTTGTCTTTGGTCTTCTGGTTCAACAGCTCGATGCACTCGGGCTTGTTGTTCTCAATGCCGATGATGCACTTCGGGATGCCGGTGTACTTCAGCACGGCCTCGATGCCGCGGACGATATCATCGCTGCAGTTCAGCATCTCCTGCGTATCGCTGGTCAGCCAGACTTCACACTCGGAAGCGTTGATGAGCAGGGTGTCCACGGTCTGCTTGGGCTGCAGCTTGACATCGGTCGGGAAGCCTGCGCCGCCCAGACCCACCAGGCCGCACTCACGCACGGCTGCCAGGAAGCTGGCCTTGTCGGTGACCTCGGGTGCCTTCACGGCAGGGTCCACGGTCTGCTTGCCATCGGTCTTGATGACAACAGAGTCGCACATCCGGCCATTGGAGAGACGGAAGGGTTCCACAGCGGCCACGGTACCAGAAACACTGGAGTGGATATTTGCAGAGACAAAACCGCCTGCCTCGCCGATCTTGGTGCCAACAAACACTTCGTCGCCCTTTTTGACCAGGGCTTTCGCCGGAGCGCCGATGTGCTGGCTCATCAGGATGCGTACCTGCGCGGGCAGAGGCATCGGAACTGGTTTGCTTGCAGCGGTTGCCTTGTCATGCGGCGTATGCGCGCCAAGCGCCGCACGTTTCAGCTTGTTCAACATGGAATAAATCCCCCATTCTGCTTGAATTGCCACCCCTGCCCTCATGCGGGCGCACTGCGGCAGGGACAGCAGCTGCTTAACACAGTTATTGTATCATTTTACAGCCGGAAGTTCAACGACAACAGCACCAAAATGATGCAATTTCCTCATTTTTCTTTGCCATTTTTAACGATTAGTCGCATCTAACTAATTGTTTTTTTATTAACAACCACCAACTTCACGCAACTTTACTGCCGTTTGCCTTTCTGCGGGGATTATGGTATACTGTTGCTAATGACCCTGCGGAACGTCCCCTGCTCCGCATGTGAACGACCGGGCCATGCCCGCCAAGGAGGATCGGATACCATGAAAGTTCTCAAAGCTCTGCTTGCCATCTTCACGTTCTTAGCCGCCGCACTCACCTGCACGCTTCTCTTTGTGCAGGACAGAAACGCCCCCCACTATATCAAGATCTACGAGAACGAGCAGTAAGCAGTTTCTCTGACAAACAAGATCCCCCGGAAAGCGGCCCGCGCCGCCCTCCGGGGGATCTTTATGCTTTATGTTTTCTTTACTCTGTATCGGGGAACGCTCAGTTCACGTCGAACAGGCAGACCGCCTGATAGACAGTGCCGTTAGAAGTGGGAACGTATGCAACGCCGATCTTTTCAGCCAGATTGAATGCGCTCTCGTCCTTGAACAGAGAATCATACTTAAAGCTTGTCTTGGAAGCAGGGTTATGATCACTCGTACCAGGGCGATAATCGCTTGTCATGCCAACCACGATCTTCACACTGCCCAGTTCAGCAGTGATCTTACGGTAATTTTCCCAGTAGGTCGTGTTATTGATCTTGTTATTGGTATACTCCAGCCAGTTCTCCAGCAGAGCCTTGGTCACTGCGCTGTACTTTGCGCTGTACTCAACCTGGCCCAGACCCTTATTGGCAGCCATGTTATTCACGGTCATCACCACTTCGGGAGTACCGTCCTCCGGCATTATGCTATCCGGATCAGCGGTCTCTCCGCAGGCGGTCAGCATTGCCAGTGCCAGAACACCGGCCAGAACAAGTGCCAGAACTTTTTTGAAACGTTTCATTGCAATGCCTCCTTGATGTTATTTAATCGTTATCTTCACACCCGAGCAGAAATCTTATGTAGGCAAAGGTGCGCTCCTGCCCCAGATCCCGGACCATCAGCAGCAGCTTTTCCAGCAGTGCTCTTGTTTCGGGATGGAGCAGATAGTGATCCTTGCTCTTTTCATAATACTGCCACGGGGATGCGTCGGTGTACTTGTCGCCCAGATAGATCTGGCTGGCCGCCACGCGGTCGCAGACCATCTCGCAGACATAGCGCAGGGGCATTTTCATGCCGCCCAGGCCGGATTTGTTGGTGGAGTAGTCGATCCAGTATTCCAGATGGTGCTTGTTGCGGCCCTTATGGTGGAGCCATGCCGAGGAATAGCCCCGGGCGGCGCGCTCTGCCTCGTTGGGGCTGTGGTCGCCCTGATAGTAGATGCAGCCCGGGATGAACTCGGCGGGGCTGTACTTGCTCAGGTCATGGGTCAGGCCCTGCTGATAAAGGCCGCATTCAAAGCAATACTTCATCACCAGCAGTTTATGCCGGGTGATGGTCTCAAAGTGTCCCTTGATGTTCATTGGAGGGTACCTCCCCGGAATCTTACCGTTACCCTGCCCTCTTTCAACCTGCGCAGATCGTCGCTCTCCGAAAAATCCTCCCGGTCACGGGTCAGGTTGGGGTTGTAGTAGGGGTCATCCAGAATGTTTTCCTTGCCGTGGATGGTGTAGAGCCGCTGCTGTTCCGCCGCAAAGCGGGCCGCCTTGACGGGGTCTTTCTCATCCCCGCCCCGGCTCTTGCTCTCATAGTGGATGAGCTCGGCGTAGGGGGTCCAGGCAATGCGATAGCCCGCATCCCGCACCCGCAGGCAGAAGTCCACATCGTTGAAGGCCACGGCGAACTGCTCGTCCAGCCCGTGCATCTCGTCATAGACGGCGGTCTTTACCAGCAAACAGGCACCGGTCACACCGGAGAAGTCCTGCACGGTAGAGGTGCGGAACAGATAGCCGCTGCCGCCCTTCTTTTTATACTTGTGGCTGTGGCCCGCGTAGCCGCCCAGACCGGTCACGATCCCTGCGTGCTGGATGGTCTCATCCGGGTACCAGAGCATGGCACCGCAGATCGCCGCACCGCCGGGGTGGGCGCACTGCCGGAGCAGCTCCGTGAGCCAGTCGCCGTTTACCACTTCCACATCGTTGTTGAGCAGCAGCAGGTAGTCGCCCTCTGCCGCTTTCCGGCCAAAGTTGTTGATGGCCGAGAAGTTGAAGCCCTTGCCCGGGTAGGTGACCACCTTCAGGCCGTCGTACCGCTGCCGGGCCTTCTCGTAATAGGCAAAGGTGGCCGAGTCTGTGGAGTTGTTCTCAATGACGATGACCTCGAACCGGTTCCAGGTGGTCTTTTTCCAGATGCTCTGCAGGCACTTTTCCAGATCCTCGGTGTGATCCTTGTTGGGGATGAGGATGCTCACCTTCGGCTCCCCCACAATGTCCCACCTGACCCGATAGGTGCTGGGGTACAGGCCATCCTCTATGGTGCCGGTACGGCCGGTGCGCTCCAGATGGTCGGCCAGCGCCTTCTTTGCCGCTTTGGCAACGTAGGGCTTGGCATCGGTGCCGCCGGAGGTCGAGCCTTCGTGCACCCGCCAGTAGTAGAGCACCTGCGGCACATGGGCCGCGCCGCCCACCTGCTCAATGAGCCGGAGGAAAAGGTCGTGGTCCTGACTGCCATCACATTCGGGGCGTTCCCCGCCCACCTGCTCGAACAGCTCCCGCCGGAACACGGCCAGATGGCAGATGTAGTTGCAGCAGAGCAGGTAATCCGGGGCGTAATCGGGCTTGAAGTGGGCCACCAGCGGCTTTTCGATCTTTTTGGTGAAGAGGGCCTCGTCGCTGTACAGGAAGCCGTCCGGCTCCCCTGCCTCACGCAGCTGCCGGATCGCCTGACCCATGGTGTACATGGCGTGGGGCGCAAGGATGTCATCGTGGTCGGCCAGCGCCAGATATTCCCCCGATGCCAGTTCAGCGGCGGCGTTGGTGTTGGCCGCAATGCCCTTGTTTTCGATCTTTTTGTATACGATGTGTTGATATTTTGCCTGATATTCCCTTACGATATCCCCCACACTGCTGTGAGCGGCATCGGAGGCATCCGCCAGGCAGAGCTCACCGTTGGGGGCGGTCTGGTTCACGAAGGAATCCAGAAACTGCCGCAGAAACACCTCAGGAGTATTATACAACGGTGTCAACACGGAAATCGTCGAAAGTTGGCAGTTTTCAAAATTTTTTCCTGCCATTTCGGCTCTCTGGGCTTCCAGCACCTTTTTTGCGGGCAGGTAGCGGGCCTTTTTGCCAAAGCACCGCCGCCTGACAAAGCCTGCGCCCCGGGCCAGCATGGTGCCCAGCCCCTCGTCCTTTGTCAGCCGGACCGCATAGCCTGCCAGCTCTCTGGCACGTTTCAATCGCACATTCATGGCTCAGGCCTCGCCGCGCTGGGTGGCCTTGTAGGCCGCGCAGACTGTCTCGGTATCGCCATTCATTTTCAGATGGCCGTGGCTCAGCCATGCCACCTTGCTGCACATCCGCTCGATCTGCTCGATGGAGTGGGACACCAGAATGACGGTGGTGCCGCCTGCCATCAGCTCCTTCATCCGCTTTTCGCATTTCTGCTGGAACAGGAAGTCGCCCACCGAGAGCACCTCATCCGCGATCAGGATATCGGGCTTGGTGATGGTGGCAATGGCAAAGCCGATGCGGGCCACCATGCCGGAGGAGTAGTTTTTCAGCGGCACATCGAGGAAGTTCTGCAGCTCGCTGAACTCCACGATCTCGTCGAACTTCTCGTCCAGATACTTGGGCGAGAACCCCAGCACCGTGCCGTTGAGGTAGATGTTCTCCCGGGCGGTCAGGTCCATATCAAAGCCCGCACCCAGCTCGATGAGCGGGGCGATGGTGCCGTTGACGGTGACCTTGCCCCTGGTGGGCTTGTACACGCCCGCAATGGTCTTGAGCAGGGTGGATTTGCCCGAGCCGTTCAGGCCCACCAGACCGTAAAAATCGCCGGGCATGATGTCCAGGCTCACGTCCTTCAGGGCGTAAAACTCATCGTACTGCAGGCGGCCCTGCACCATGGCCAGCAGATATTCCTTCAGGCTCTCGTGCTTTTCGGTGGAGAGGTTGAAGCACATGGACACGTTGTCCACTTTGATGATCGGTTTCATTCTTCTCCCCTCCTTAAATATGCAGCACAAAACGATCCTGCGTTTTGCGGAACATGTGCACGCCCACCCACATGGAGACCACTGCGCAGATGCCGCAGACCGCAAACATGTTGAGGTCCAGCGGGATGCCCCACATCAGGGTGCGGCGGAAGCCGGTGATATACCAGTACATGGGGTTCAGCTTGATGATCTGCTGCATGTTGAACCCGCCGATGGAAAAGGTCATCTGGGTGGGGTCATAGAAGATGGCGGAGAAGTAGAGCAGCGCCGTGATGAACACGCTCCAGATGTGCATGATGTCCCGGAAGAACACCGTTGCCGCCGCCAGGAACAGGCCCACCCCCAGGCTGAAGAAGAAGAGGGTGATGAGCGGGTAGAGCGCTTCCAGAAGGGTCAGGTGGAAGGGCGCACCGGTAAAGATCATCACCAGCAGCAGGGCCACAAAGCTGAACACGCAGTTCACCATGGCAAAGCAGCACTTTTCCAGCGGGAAGATATACTTGGGGATATACACCTTTTTCAGCAGGGGGGCGGCGCTGAGCACGCTGCTCATGCTGGAGGAGGTGGCCTCGTTGAAGAAGTTAAAGAGCAGCTGACCGCACATCAGGAACACCGGGAAATTATCGATGCCGCTGCCCCGCATATCCATCAGGCTGCTGAACACGGCCCAGTAGACCAGGCACATCAGCAGGGGGTTCAGCACGCTCCACAGCACGCCCAGCACGCTGCGGCGGTATTTCAGCTTGAAATCACGGCTGACCAGATTCCACAGCAGATAACGGTAGCGCCAGAAGCCGTTGAACATTCCTTTCAGTTTCGCCACGGGCTATCACCACTTTTCAAAGAATTCAAACTTCTGGGCTGCAAAGGGCTCATGCAGCTTGTCCTTTGCGCTGGTCTTGTGCTCACAGCCGCAGTCGGGCCACTGCACGTTCACGGTGGGGTCATCGTAGGGGATGCCGCCCTCGCTGGTGGGGTCATAGACATCGGTGCACTTGTAGCAGAACTCGGCCACATCGCTCAGCACCAGGAAGCCGTGGGCAAAGCCCTCGGGGATATAGAACATCTTCTTGTTCTCCTCACTCAGGGTCACGCCCACCCACTTGCCAAAGGTGGCGCTGTGGGGGCGGCAGTCCACGGCAACATCATAGACCTCGCCCTTGGTCACACGCACCAGCTTGCCCTGGGTGTGATTCTTCTGGAAATGCAGGCCGCGCAGCACGCCGCGGGTGGAGCGGCTCTGGTTGTCCTGCACGAACTCCTTGTCGATGCCGGCAGCAGCAAACTGATCCTTCTGGTAGGTCTCCATAAAATAACCGCGGTCATCACCGAACACCTGCGGCTCAATGACCACAACACCAGGGATCTCGGTCTCAGTAAACGTAAACTTGCCCATATTTCTTTTTCCTCTCTGTTTTCTTTCAGAAAATTTTGTCTGTTTGTAGTATATGGAAAAGTCCTTGCGGGCTTTTGCGCGATTTTCAGACGGCTCGTTGCCTGTCAAGCCCACCCTCTCCGTCAGCGCTGCGCGCTGCCACCTCTCCCAAAGGGAGAGGCAACGCATCTCCTGGATCCAGCTGCTGCTGACCATGAGCTGCTATCGGCTCTCCCTTCGGGAGAGCTGGCGCAAAGCGCCTGAGAGGGCGAGGCCGTCAATGTCTCGCCTTCCGTTTCCTGCGGAGCTTCGCCCTCAGCCGCACCACGCCGAACGCCGCAAGGGCGGCCAGCACGGTGGCACCGACCGAGATGGCCAGCAGGCCGCCTGCGATCCTCTTCGGCCCCACATCCCGGGAGGCGGGCAGGGTGGCGTTGGCGCTCTTGGCCAGCAGCTCCTCCAGCCCGGTCACAGCGGCAGGCACCCGGACGCTGGCCGTTTCCTGCACGTCCCGCCCATGAATGGTATACACCGCATACACCGCCGGGTCAACCCCCAAGAGGTATCGTTCGGGCAGTTCCAGCGTGACCGACACATCCGCAGCGGTCAGGCCGTCGGCCAGCAGCAGCTTCACACCGGGGTCAGAAACCGTCACCGTGCCCAGCGTGCTGCCGCCGCCCGCCACTTCCAACTCCCCGGTCACGCCCTGGGCGGGGATCTCGGTGTAGCCGGTGCAGCGGGCAAAGGCATCGTCCAGCAGGGTGCGGACATCGTTGTATTTGTCGGTCTTGATCTGGCTCTGCATGGTCACGCAGATCAGCCGCACACCGTTCTGCTCCGCCAGGCAGACATAGCTGTACCGGGCAATGTTGGTGTAGCCGATCTTGGAACCCAGGATGGCCGGGATATAGTACCGGCTGGAGCTCACCCGCATTTTATCCTGCTGGTGGAAGTACCGGGTCACGGGCTGGATATTGGTCGGGCCCATGGTGTACATCTCGTTCCGGGTAAACAGGGTCTCGAACCCGGACTGGGTCAACGCCCAGCGCAGGATCTGCGCCATGTCATAGCAGCTGGTGTAGTGGTCCTCATCGCTGATGCCGTGGGGGTTGGCAAAGTGGGTGTGTTCCAGCCCCAGCTCCTTTGCCTGCGCGTTCATGGCGGCCACACCGCCCTCAATGGAGCCGCCGCCGAAGTATTCGGCCAGCAGGTTGGCCCCATCGTTGGCGCTGGCCATCATGGTGGCATACAGGGCATCGGTCAGGGGCACTTCCTCCCCTTCCTGCAGGGCGATGTGGCTGGAATCGGTGCCCGCCAGCGAGTAGACATCCTCGTGGCTGACCGTCAGCTTGACATTGTCCCACTTGCCCTGGGCCTTTTCACAGGCAAGGCCCAGCGTCATCACCTTGGTGATGGATGCCGGGTGCAGTTCCTCGTTCATGTTCTGCTGGGCCAGCACCAGACCGGTGTCGGCATCGATGATGCAGTACGCTTCCGTAGCCGTCAGTGCAGGCCCGGCAGCTGCCGCGCCCGGCGCAAACGCCGCCAGTGCGGTCAAAAGCACCGCACACAGCATGGCGATGTGTTTTTTCATTCCAGTTCCTCTATCTCAAGATATTATGATATAGTATACCACATTTTTATCCCTCTGAAAAGAGAAACCCTCAGTTCCACTCCCGGAGCACCGGCTGCAGCTGCTGTCCGCGCAAGGCCGCCTCCAATGCAGCGGGCAGCAGGGTGAGATCCGCCTTCAGGCTCTGGGGTTTCTGCGCTGCATCGTCCTGTCCGTAGGGCACAAAATAATAGTGCTTGCGCTGCATCAGCCGGGCGATGTTCTCCCCGGAAGCCCCCAGCCCATCGTTGGTGGAGACAGCCAGCAGCACCGGGCACCCGACCCGCAGCAGGCTTTTTGCCGCCAGCGTGACCGGCGTGTCGGAAAGGCCCGCCGCCAGCCGGGCCAGTGTGGTACCGGTGCAGGGGGCCACCACCAGTGCCCGGGCCAGCTGCCGCGGCCCCAGCGGCTCCACATCCTGCAGGGTATCCAGCACCCTGTGGCCGGTCAGGGTCTCCAGCCGATCCTTCCACTCATCCGCCCGGCCAAAGCGGGTGTTCAGGCCGGAGGCCGCATAGCTCATCACCGGCAGCAGTTCCCAGCCCTGCCGCACCAGCTGTTCGGCCTGAGCTACCGCCGCGCCCAGCGTGCAGAAGCTCCCGCAGACCGCAAACGCCACTGTCCCGCGCAATTGCCTTTTCATGGTGTTTCCTCCCTTTCCACCAGGATCTCACAGACCGTCCGGGCCAGAGCCTCGCCCGCCGTTTCCGGTGCGCAGGCCGCAGGCAGGCTCAGGGCATGGATGGCCCGGTGCCCCAGCCGCCGGGCTGCGGCAAAGTCAGTGCCGCCCGGCTTCGATGCCAGATCCACGATCAGGCTCCCGGGCCGCAGGGCTGCCAGCACGGCTTCCGTCAGAACCGGGGCCGGGATGGTGTTCACCACCGTGTCAAAGGCCGGAGCAGTCTGTTCCAGCCGGGCCAGATCCACCGCCCGCAGGCTGAAACTCTCCGCCAGTGCCCGCTGGGCCGGCCGCCGCGCGGCCACCGTCACCTCTGCGCCCAGTGCCGCCAGCCGCACCCCAAGCGCCTGCCCCACCGGCCCAAAACCGGCCAGCAGGATGGCGCTGTTCCAGAGCGTCCGCGTCCGCTCCGCCATCAGGATGCCGATGCAGCCCTCTGCTGTCGGGATGGCGTTGCAGAGGATCAGCTCCTCCCGGGCAAAGTAGTCCACCAGCTCCACGCCCGCCTCCGCCGCGATCTGCCTTGCCTGCGCCGAGAGCTTTCCGCCCAGCGCCAGCGCCCCCGGTTTTGCGGCTCGCAGCAGCTCCGCCAGCGGGGTGCGGCTCTCGTCCAGCGGCAGCGGCAGTAAGATGTAATCGGCCAGCGCGGTCTGCTCCGGCCCGCCCACCGCAAACCCGGCACGGGCCAGCGCCCGGCCTGCCGCCGCCAGCCGCGCGTCCGTTCCGATCACCGCAAATCGTCTTTGTCCGTCCATTCCCGGCCCCTCCTCCCCATGGTCTGCGTCATCCTATGCCCATGGAGCGCCGGGTGTGAAAAAGCCGCCGCTCTCCGTCAGGAAAGCAGCGGCGATCTGTTTTTTATGATATCGGCTTTTCGGTCAGAGCGGCGGCAGAGATCGCCTCCGGCTCCTCCATGTTTCGCGTCCGCTCCACGGCCTCACGCATCCGCGGCAGCTGGACGGCTTCATCAAAATCCGCATATTCCTTTGCGTAGGCAGGCACCATCTCCAACCGGTATTCTGCACTTGCAACGCTCCATTCCCGGATAGAAAAGTGCTCCGGCGGGAAATTCAGCCAGTTTCCACTCTCTCCAAACTGCGAGACCGCGTCCACCTGAATGCGGAACAGATTCTTTGCATAGTAAGCGGTCCTTGCGATATTTTTCCGGTAGAGCTTCTGCAGATCCTTTTCCCGGCTCGTCGCCTTGCAATACGTCACAAATCGGGTGTCTGCCATTCGCTCTCTGGCTTCCAGCAGGCTCAGGATCGCGCCCTTCTCATCTACCAGATACCCGTTGGTCGTCGGGTCCAGCATACACCACTTTTCCTGCGGCCGGTCGTAGATCTCCGTGACAACGTGACAATCAAAATCGAAGGGAGAATAGGGCAGGAAGCGCACACGCCGTGCGTAGATTCCCAGTGCCAGGCAGACCTCCTCCAGAATTTTGGCCTTATTCAGGCAGTTGATGCCCTGTTCCGGTTTATCCAGACTGTAATCCAAAAGCGCCAGGGCGTTGCAGTCCACATGGCCGTCGTACCACGGGCTGTGCGTCAGCTTAGGCGAGAGGTATTTCAGCACCCGAATTGCCCGCTGCAGATCCGTGCCTTTTCCTGCAATTTTCTCAAAGGGATACTTTTTCAGGAGGTCGGCATACTCCGGGCAGTCCATGCGATATTCCACCGCCGTGCTCTTTCCCGGTTGAAAGCTCCGATTGTTCCGCAGGATTCCACGGTAAACATTGTAAAGGACTTCTGTCTCTTCAAAATTCATTGTTCTTTTCCCCTCTCCTTTTTTGAATAGACGAACGAATGGCCGTAAGTGTTCATTTTCCCCTCTATTTTCAGACCCTATCGTTTTTTATGATACCACGGTTTTTCTGCTCCTGCAATGCAAACCGCCCGGCCATGCGGGCGTTCCCACACAGCCGGGCGGCTTCCTTTATATCATTCAGTTCTGTTCAGGGCCGCTTATACTTCAGCGGTGTCTGCACCTGAGCACGGATCTTGAGCAGGTAGGTCCGGGTCTGCTCGGTGCCCCGCAGGATGGCCTCCACCTGTTCCCGCTGCTCCGGGGTCAGGGCCTCGTCCTCGGCCAGCAGGTCGGCGTTGCCCTCAATGACGGCCAGCGGCGTTTTGAGCTCATGGGAAAGCTGGATGATCTGCTCCCGCTGCTGCTGCTCCATTTTCCATTGGGCCTGCAGGCTGGCCGTCAGCTCCTGCCCCATGGTCTGCAGGGCAGCCAGTGTCTCGGCGTATTCCCGCACCTGCGCCCCGGAAAAATCGATCTCTTCCACGCCCTTTTTCTCAGCCACCTGCCGGGAGACCTCGGTCAGGCGGGCCGTCTCCCGGGCCAGAAACTTTCTGGAGCGGTGGGTGCTCCACACCACCGCTCCCACCAGCAGCAGAATGCCCAGAATGCAGTGCACCGTCTGCACATCTGGCAGCTTTCCCCGCAGCGCAGGGGCGGCGTAGGACACGGCATAGTCAAATTGCAGCAGGCAGACCGTTCCGTCCTGCAATTTTGACGTCATATAATACTGTGTGTATCCAAAATGCCAGCGGGTTTTCCCCTGCCGGTTCTCCATTGCCCGCTGCAAGTGCCCGGCATCCATGTTGGTGGCCAGCACCTCGCTGCTGTCCGGCGCGGCAAACAGGGCGTAACGGCACAAGGAGTCCAGCTGGGTCTCATCAAAGGTGGCGGCAGTCATGCCCGGCAAAACGTCCTGTGCAGCCTTCTGGCAGGCCTGCGCGGCCTGATTGGCCGGGAGCGCCAGCCCGCTGTTGATGACGCACATCAGCGCCGCAAACCACAACAGCAGCGCCAGCACACAGCAAAAGACGGTCTGCACCAGATATCGCAGCAGTACGCCCCGCAGGGAAATCAGCCCTCGTTTTTCCATTGATATCCCACTCCCCAGATGGTTTTCAGCAGTGTTTCCGGCTCTGCTACCCCCGCCGCCCGGAGCTTGGCCCGGATGTTCTTGATGTGCTGTGTCACGGCGGTGTCGTCCGCAGTGCCGTCAATACCAAAAACCGCTTCGTAAATTTGCTCCTTGGTAAAGGTCTGCCCGGCGTGGAGCGCCAGATGCTCGCAGATGGCATACTCGGAGCGGGTCAGCGGCAGAGGAGTTTCTCCCACCGCTGCCTCCCGCGCGGACAGGTCAAAACTGACCCCGCCGCGCACCAACCGATGCACCGGGGTGCGGTTCTGCCGCCGCAGATGCGCCGCCACCCGGGCGCGCAGCTCTGCCACCCGGAAGGGCTTGGACAAAAAGTCATCTGCCCCAATGCCCAGCCCCTCCAGAACAGACGCTTCGTCTGTCCGGGCCGTCAGAAACAGAATGGGGGCATCGGTCAGGCCCCGGATGCGGCGGCAGACAGCAAAGCCGTCCTCTCCGGGCATCATCACATCCAGCAGGATGCAGTCCGCCCAACGGCAGAGTTGTTCGGTGAGCTCTGCGCCGGAGAGTCGTGTTTCCACCCGGTGGCCGTCCCGTTCCAGCGCCGTCTGCACCACCTGGCACAGGTCCCGGTTGTCATCCACCATCAGAACATTTGCCACAAGATCACCTCAAAACGTTATAAAGCAGGCAGGACGCACCATACAGCAGATACACATGGGCCGGGTAGAACCAGTAGAACAGCTGTTTATGCCCGCTGCCGCGCTGACCGTTGTACAGCAGCATCAGCAGGGCCGCAAACACGCCGAACCACTCATAATAGGTGGTGAACATCTGGGTCCACACAAAACCCTCCTGCCGGCAAGCCATCCCGAAGGTCAGCACAAAATCACACAGGAAGATCACCAGTGCCCATACCGTCAGCTGCACTTTGCGCCGTCCACGCAATGCATACAGCAGCGCACCGCCCAGCAAAAAGCTCCAGCCGCCGTCCGTGATGCTGGTCCACAGGGGCAGCGGGCTGGTGATGACAAAGGCCACCACCGTGGAAGCCCACGGCATCTGCTGGATCTGGGGGAAAGCGCTCAGGAACGCCACCATCACAAACGGCCAGCCAGCTACCGCCGCGATGGCCGCCACGCCCCTGACCCATTTCTTTTCCCGGAGCCAGTCGATGCCCTGCCAGACGATGCACAGCAGCATCAGATCCTGAAAAATCGCGTTCAGCGGGTAGAAGCCATCCCCGCGCCGGAAGGCTTTGGCGTAGATCATAAAAAATTCCAGCGCCGCCATGGCCGTTCCGATACCCCAGATGCGGATAAAATACCGCCTGCGGTCATGGGTGTGGGCAAAGCCCTCCACCGTGCAGAACAAAAACAGCGGTGCACTGAGCCGCCCCAGCATATTGAACACCGTTGGGATGCAGCCGGTGAATTCAAAGAAATAATGAATGTGATCCAGCACCATCAACGCCAGTGCAATGGTCTTGAGCTGGGTACCGTCCAGCCCGTTTTTCAATTTTGTCAACATACAAATTCCCCTTTCGATGATGCTATCATTGTAACAGGGAAATCTGTAGGAATTCTGAGGGAGAACTTATTTTTCCAGAGAATAGCGCACCAGATCCGTGAGGCCGCGCTCTGCATGGCGCATGGCCTTGTGTTCGATGCCCTCATAGGTGAAGCCCAGCTTTTTCAGCAGCTCCCCGGAGATGGTGTTATAGGCATAATGCCCACCCGTGAAAAGCACCGTATCCGTTTTCTCGAAGAACGCCTGAATCACAGCCGCCAGCGCTTCCCGGGCATAGCCCTGCCGCCGGACATCCGGGGCCATCTCAATGCCCAGCTCCCAGCCGGGCACGGCACGCTCGGCATCCATCAGCGAGATCACGCCGATCACACGTCCATCTGCCTTGCGGACAACGCTGTAACGGGTCTGTCCCGCAAATTTCTGCATCAGACGGTCATATTCCTCATCCATTGCATCAAAGGCATGATAACCGCCGCAATCCAGCGTGGTCTGCTCATCCGAGAAAATCGCAAATACGTCCTGCGCGTCCTCCACCCGGAACTGCCGCAGCTGCAGACGCTCTGTCTCGATTTCAAATACTTCCATTTGCACCTCGTTATTTTCAGGTTTTATCGTACTTTTTAATGATACCACTGTTTTCCAACCCATGCAACGTAAAAAGCCCGGCCATGCGGGCACTCCCACACAGCCGGGCGATTCAATTTTATTTTGCGGAACACTTTTCGGCATCGATGGCCAGCACGAACATCAGCACATGGAGCGCGTCTGCCGGGTCAACGATATCCAGCACATAGGTGTCCGTCCATTGCAGCAGCTCCTTAGAAACCGTTGCGACTGTCTCTCCCACCGGCTTTGTAATGGTGTAATCCCACCCAGGGAAATCTCCCTCCACATGCCAGCCGTTGAAATCGATGTTGTACTTGGGCTTGAACCAGCCCAGTTCCTTTTCGAGGCAGCCGATATAGTTTTCCCCTTCATAGAGTTCAAACTTGGGCAGCCAGGTCAGCACCTCCTGCTTGACAGTACCAAGCTCGTTCTCTTCCGTGTCGAAGATTTTCAGGCAGTGCCCCCACGAGAGCTGCCCTTTTACCACATAGACCGTGTTCTCGTTTTCATCATAGATATCGTAGCTGTCGAACCACGAAAACATCCGTTGTTTGAATAAAAGCTTCATCCTGCCCCTCCTCTTTTTGCGATTTCACCGCAGACGGAATCCCTGCTTATCCCATATACGATTCAGGGACGGGTTTTAAGGCAGAAGCTGCAAATTTTTTTCAAACAACAAACCCCCAAGGAATTTCTTCCTCAGGGGTTTCATTTAAGTCGGCGACTACCTATTTTCACGCGCCGTTTCCAGCGAACTATCTTGGGCACGA
>OOAI01000004.1_pt1 | contig 196569 bp, 168 predicted proteins | sample 1671191 | NCBI WGS metagenome assembly OOAI01 (sample SAMN06348131, study PRJEB24527) | human gut metagenome | biome: human gut; feature: ankylosing spondylitis patient; material: feces | host: Homo sapiens | place: China | collected 2015-10 | reverse complement strand
ACGGCAATCTGTCCGCCGAGTGGGCAGAAAAGGGCTACGAGCTGCCCAAGTTCGATGTTGAGGCTGTCAAGGCCAAGACCCACGCAGAGCCCACCTGGGTGCACTTCGGTGCAGGCAATATTTTCCGTGCCTTCCCCGCTGCCATCCTGAACGAGGCCCTGAACAGCGGCAAGTATGACCGCGGTGTCATCGTTGCTGAGAGCTTTGACTACGAGATCATCGACAAGGCTTACCAGCCCTACGACAACTTGAGCCTGCTGGTCTGCCTGAAGTCCACCGGCGACATCGAGAAGAAGGTCATTGCTTCCGTGACTGAGAGCCTGAAGGCTGATTACTCCTTCGGCGAGGATTGGGCACGTCTGGTGGAGATCTTCCAGAACCCCAGCCTGCAGATGATCTCCTTCACCATCACCGAGAAGGGCTACGGCGTTGCTCCTGCTGACCTGGAGCGCGGCCTGACCCCCGTTCTGGCCATGGGCAAGGTCACCGCTCTGCTGTATGAGCGCTTCAAGGCCGGCAAGCTGCCCCTGACCGTTCAGAGCATGGATAACTGCTCTCACAACGGCGACAAGGTCAAGAGCGCTGTCCACGCCTATGCTTCCAAGTGGGTCGAGCAGGGTCTGGTTCCCGCTGAGTTCCTGGCATACGTTCAGGACGAGACCAAGATCACCTTCCCCTGGAGCATGATCGATAAGATCACTCCCCGTCCCGACGCAAAGGTCCAGGAGATGCTGGCCAAGGACGGCTTTGAGGATAACTACACCATCGTGACCGAGAAGCACACCTTTACTGCTCCCTTTGTCAACGCAGAGGAGACCCAGTACCTGTGCATCGAGGATCACTACACCAACGGCCGTCCTCCGCTGGAGCTGGGCGGTGTGCTGTACTGCGACCGCGAGACCGTTGACAAGATCGAGAAGATGAAGGTGTGCACCTGCCTGAACCCCCTGCACACCGCAATGTCCATCTACGGCTGCATGCTGGGTTACACCCTCATCTCTGCCGAGATGGCCGACGAGGATCTGCGTTCCTTCATCCAGAAGATCGGTTATATCGAGGCAATGCCCGTGGTCGTTGATCCCGGTGTCCTGAACCCCTATGAGTTCATTGGTGCTGTCATCAACCGCCGCCTGCCCAACCCCTTCATGCCCGATGCTCCCCAGCGTATCGCTACCGATACCTCTCAGAAGCTGGCCATCCGCTTCGGCGAGACCATCAAGGCATATCAGGCACGCGGTCTGGACAAGTCCAACCTGGTGCTGATCCCCCTGGTGCTGGCAGGTTATGCCCGCTACCTGAAGGGCATTGATGACAACGGCAAGGCCTTTGAGATCTCTCCCGATCCGATGCTGGCTGAGCTGCAGGCCATCGTGGCTCCTCTGGAAGTCAAGGAAGGCGAGCAGGACTTCAGCTGCCTGAAGAACCTGTACAGCCGTGCCGATGTGTTCGGTGTTGACCTGTACGAGGTCGGCCTGGGTGAGCAGATCGAGGGCATGGTCAAGGAGCTGTACGCTGGCAACGGCGCAGTCCGCAAGACCCTGCACAAGTATGTTGTCGCCCGCTGAGCGCTGACACGATCCTGAATTAAGCTATCTTCGTTCCCGCGCTGCGTTTTGCTTTGCCGCAGTGCGGGATTTTTTTGTTTTCCGGCATGGCTCTTTACATTTGGAGAGCGATTTGCAATAATAGAAAAAAAGCGCAGGAGGGTCTGTACATGAAAGTAATGGTTTTTGATGTGGGCGGCACCGAGATCAAGTATTCCGTGATGGATGAGCAGCTGAACCGGACCGATACGGGCAGCACGCCTACCCCGGCGGATTCGCAGGAACACTTCCTGAACACCCTGCGGGAGATCTACCTGCCCCACAAGGACGAGGTGGACGGCATTGCCCTGAGCCTGCCCGGCTTCATTGATGCCGAACAGGGCGTGGTCAAGGGCGGCGGGGCACTCTCGCTGGCCTACAATGTGGGCACGCCTGTCGGCCCCCGGCTGGCCGAGGCCTGCGGCTGCCGTGTCTGGATCGAGAATGACGGCAAAGCGGCCGCCATTGCAGAGCTGGAGCGGGGTGTACTGAAGGGCTGCAGGAACGCAGCAGTGTTCATCATCGGCACCGGTGTGGGCGGCGGCCTGATCATTGATGGGAAGCTGGTGCGCGGCCGGGACTGCACGGCAGGCGAGTACAGCTTTATGAACACCAACGCCGATGCCTGGAGCGACCCCGCAAAGAGCGTTGCCTGCCAGTGCAGTACCAGCGGCCTGTTGAGCAGCTACCGCGCCCGCAAGGGCCTGCCCGCCGATGCACCCATGGATGGACGCATCTTCTTTGAGGCGGTCCACGCCGGGGAGACCGAGGCCAACGAGGCTTTGCGCAGCTTCTGCCGGGCCGTTGCCGTGCAGATCTACAACCTGAACGTCCTGCTGGATCTGGAAAAGGTGGCCATCGGCGGCGGCATCAGCAAGCAGCCCATCCTTGTGGAGACCCTGAACGAGGTCTATGAGGAGTACATCCTGCGGGGCCATCCCTTCGGGGCGGCGGCACATACCCTGCCCCGCCCGGAGATCGTGCCCTGCCGGTTCCTGAGCGAGGCCAACCAGATCGGTGCCTTTGCAAGCTACCAGAAGGCGTTTTTGGAAAAGTAACGATCAAACAACGGCACAGCGCTGGTGCATCATCGTAACTGCGCTGTGCCTTGATTTTTTGGCGCACCCATGATATGATAGACCCTGCGCGCAGAGCGCGCGGAAAACAAACGAAGGAGTTCTTTTTCTATGAAAACCATGCATAAATTTCTGGCCGTTGTGATCAGTGCCGCTCTGGCTGCCGGGCTGCTGGCAGGCTGCGGTGCTGCTTCCAGCACGGCTTCCAGTGCCGCCTCTTCTGAGGCTGTGTCCTCTGTGGCAGCTTCCAGTGAAGCCGCTTCCTCTGAGGCCGCTTCCGGGCAGGCCGAGGATGCCAAGGTCAAGGCAGAATTTACCGTGACCGGTGCGGATGGCGAGAGCCAGACCTTTACGCTGGAAGTGACCGATGGCGAGAAGCTGAGTGATGCTCTGGTGGAAGCCGGTCTCATCAGCGAAGAGGAGGCTGCTGCAGGCTTTGTGACCACCGTCAACGGCGAGACTGCCGACTGGGATAAGGATCAGGCATGGTGGTGCCTGACCGATGCCACCGGCGAGATGACCACCGTGGGCGTGGCAGACATTGCGCTGCACGATGGCGACAGCTATGCCTTTGTCTACACGAAGTAAGGAGCCTGTGCACATCCGGGTGCTGCGGCTGGTGCTCAGCGGCCTGATGGGTGCGCTGCTGGTGGTGAGCAAGCAGGCCATGAGCGGCCTGCCCAACATTGAACCGGTGACGCTGCTTGTCATCCTGTTTGCACTGGAGCTGCCCCGGGAAACGCCGGGGGCTGTTACGGTGTTCATCCTGCTGCAGGGCGTGCTGTACGGCTTTGGGCTGTGGTGGGCCATGTACCTGTATGTCTGGTATCTGCTGGCCCTGCTGGCATGGCTGCTGCGCCGGATGGACAATGCCCTTGGCTGGGCGGTGTTCAGCGGCATCTACGGCCTGTGCTTCGGCGGCCTGTGTGCGGCGGTGTATCTGGTAGCAAAAACACCGGCCTTTGCCCTGAGCTGGTGGCTCAGCGGCCTTTCCTACGATGCCTTGCACGGCATGGGAAATTTTGTCATTATGCTGCTGCTCTACCGCCCCCTGCGCAGGGCGCTGCAGACAGCCAAACGGCAGCTGAGAGTGAATTGAAAAGGAAGGCATCCTCACCCTCTCCGTCATTGCTTGCGCAATGCCACCTCTCCCGAAGGGAGAGGCAAGACATCACAGAGGACAGATGCTGCAATATCTGGGATTGCCCTTGGCTCCCCCTTTGGGGGAGCTGGCGAGCGTCAGCGAGACTGAGAGAGTGAGCCATCAAAACAGAAAGAGGGCCGCTGCACGGAGCAATGTGCAGCGGCCCTCTTTTGCGGAAACAGGAAAGAAAGCAATATGCAGCTGCGGAGATCAGCGCTTTACGTTGAAGGCGGCCATGCCGGGGTAAACGGCGCTTGCACCCAGATCTTCTTCAATGCGGAGCAGCTGGTTGTACTTGGCAACGCGCTCGGTGCGGCTGGGGGCACCGGTCTTGATCTGGCAGGTGTTCAGGGCAACGGCCAGATCAGCAATGGTGGTGTCCTCGGTCTCGCCGGAGCGGTGAGAGCTGATGGCGGTGTAGCCGGCCTTGTGGGCCATCTTGATGGCCTCCAGCGTCTCGGAAACAGAACCGATCTGGTTCAGCTTGATCAGGATGGCGTTGCCTGCACCCAGCTGGATGCCCTTGGCCAGACGCTCGGTATTGGTAACGAACAGGTCGTCGCCCACCAGCTGGACCTTGCCGCCCAGTTCCCGGGTCATCTCCTGCCAGCCTTCCCAGTCCTCTTCATCCAAGCCATCTTCAATGGAGATGATGGGATACTTCTCCACCAGGCTCTTCCAGTGTGCGATCAGCTCGCTGGAAGTGTACTCGGTGCCGGCCTTGGGCAGCTTGTAAAAGCCCTTGCCCTTGGGGCTCTTCCACTCGGAGGAAGCGGCATCCATGGCCAGCATGAAGTCCCTGCCGGGCTGATAACCGGCCTTTTCGATGGCAGCCAGAATGGTCTCGATGGTCTCCTCGTCGCTGGACAGGTTGGGGGCAAAGCCGCCCTCGTCGCCCACGGAGGTGGCCAGGCCTCTGGACTTCAGGATGGAAGCCAGAGCGTGGAACACCTCGGCGCACCAGCGCAGGGCCTCCTTGAAGCTGGGCGCACCCACGGGCATGATCATAAACTCCTGCGTGTCCACGGTGTTGGTAGCGTGTGCGCCGCCGTTCAGGATGTTCATCATGGGCACGGGCAGGCGGTTGCCGTTTACGCCGCCCAGAAAGCGGTACAGGGGCATTTCCAGAGAAGCGGCGGCAGCGCGACAGGCGGCAATGGAAACCGCCAGAATGGCGTTTGCGCCCAGATTGGATTTGTCCTGGGTGCCGTCGGCCCGGAGCATGGCGGCATCTATGGCGTAGATGTCGGAGGCATCCATGCCCACCACCGCGTCGGCGATGACGGTGTTGATGTTCTCCACAGCCTTGGTCACGCCTTTGCCCAGATAGCGGCCCTTGTCGCCGTCGCGCAGCTCCAGAGCCTCGAACTCGCCGGTGGAAGCGCCGGAGGGGGCACAGCCGCGGGCAACCGTGCCGTCGGCCAGAGTGATCTCGGCCTCAACGGTGGGATTTCCGCGGGAGTCCAGGATCTCGCGGCCGATCACAGATTCAATTTCCAGATAGTTCATCACAGTAACCTCCCGATCTTCGATGAGATATTATATAGATAGTCAAAACTAACTAACTGCCTTTATCCTACCACGTCCCGCACCCATGCGCAAGAGGGTCTGCGGATGTTTGCTGCTGTAAACATTGATAGGATGCCCGCCGGGGCGGGTGCGTATCCGGCAGAAAGCGGGAAAAGGATGGGGGAGTGTGTGGATTTGTGGGTTTACATTCCGAAGAGGGGACGGTAAAATGATAGATGGACAAGAGAGAACCAAAGATTGAGGAGGATTTTTTTACATGAACAAAGACCTGACCGTTGGCTCCCCGTCCAAGGTGCTGTGGCAGTTCTGCCTGCCCATGTTCGGCAGCATCCTGTTCCAGCAGCTCTACAACATTGCCGACAGCCTTGTGGCGGGCAAGCTGATCGGTGAAAACGCCCTGGCCGCTGTGGGCAACAGCTACGAGATCACTCTGATCTTTCTGGCGTTCTCATTCGGCTGCAACATCGGCGGCTCTGTCATCGTTTCCCGGTACTTCGGCGCAAAAGACTACAACACCATGAAAACCGCTGTCACCACGGCGCTCATTGGTACGGTGGTGCTCTGCGGTGCCCTGATGGCGGTGGGCCTGCTGGGCTGCCGGAGCCTGCTGGTGCTCATCCGCACCCCGGCGGAGCTGATGGCCGACTCGGCAGAGTATCTGGACATCTACACCCTGGGCCTGCCCTTCCTGTTCCTTTACAATGTGGCAACGGGCATTTTTACGGCACTGGGCGACAGCCGCACCCCGTTCCTGTTTCTGGCGGGCTCCTCTACCGCAAACATCGCGGTGGACGTGTTGTTTGTGGCTGCCTTTGATATGGGGGTTGCCGGTGTGGCCTGGGCGACTTTTCTGTGCCAGGGCGTGAGCTGCGTGCTCTCCCTGTGGGTGGTGGCCCGGCGGGTGCGTGCTGTCCCGAGTGAGGGGGAGCGGGTCTGGTTCTCCTGGAAGATGCTGGGCCAGATCGCAGTGGTGGCCATCCCCAGCATTTTGCAGCAGAGCTTTGTCTCGGTGGGCAATATCATCATCCAGAGCGTGGTCAACTCCTTCGGTGCCAGCGTGATCGCGGGCTTTGCCGCGGCCACCAAAATGAACAATGTGCTCATCTCCTCCCTGACCACGCTGGGCAGCGGCATTTCCAACTACGCCTCCCAGAATCTGGGCGCAGGGAAGAACGAGCGCGTCAGGGCGGGCTTCGGGGCCGGTGTCAAGCTGCTGGGCAGCATCTGTCTCTGCTTCACGGCCCTGTACCTGCTGGCAGGCCGCCAGCTGCTCATGCTCTTTATGAACAGCCCCACGGGCGAGGCCATCAACACCGGCCTGACCTTCCTGCAGACGATCGCACCCTTCTACCTGCTGCTGGCCTTCAAGCTGACCTCGGACGGCCTGATGCGCGGCTGCGGCATGATGGGCCGCTTTATGGCAACCACCCTTTCCGACCTGTTCCTGCGCGTGGTGCTGGCCATCCTGTTTTCCAGTTGGCTGGGCGTGAACGGCATCTGGCTGTCCTGGCCTGTGGGCTGGTTTGTGGGCACCGTGCTCTCCATGGTGTTTTATCGTACCTCTATTCACCGGCAGGCAGAAGAAAAAACGACGCTGTAACCTTTTTGACATGCGTGAAAGCTCTTCATGTCACGATGAAACAAAGTGAACAAAATGAAAAAATAACCAAAAATGACACGGTTTTTTTGGTGACTTTCACATAAAATGCCGGAAAATGCCCGGAAAAGTATGGACGGTTTGTGAATTGCACAACCCGCCCGGCGAGACTATAATGAATACACGCACAAAGCAGGGCCGCTTTGAAGGAAGCGCCCTGCTTTGTGCATCTATCACACGAAAAACTTCCAACAGGAGGATATTGTATTATGAAAAAGATGATCTCTCGCCGCAACTTTCTGACCGCTGCCGGTGTCGTGGCTGCTGCCGGTGTCCTGACCGCCTGCGGCGGCTCCTCCTCCAGCACTGCCGCTTCTTCCACTGCCGCATCCGCTGCTTCCGGTGACACCATTAAGATCGGTGTGATGGGCCCCCTGACCGGCAACGTTTCCGTTTACGGCCAGGCCGTTGTCAACGGCGCTGCCCTGTACCTGAAGCAGGTCAACGCCGACGGCGGCATCAATGGCAAGCAGATCGAGATCCTGACCGAGGATGAGCAGGGCGATGCTACGCAGGCTGTCAACTGCTTCACCAAGATGGTGGACGAGGGCATCACCGCTCTGGTGGGCGATGTTACCACCACCCCCACTCTGGCAGTTGCTGCCGAGAGCGCAGATTACAACATGCCCATGGTCACTGCTTCCGCTACCGCTGAGGCCGTTACTTACGATGCCGAGACCGACACCGTGAACGAGAATGTCTTCCGTGCCACCTTCACCGACCCGTTCCAGGGCATCAAGATGGCCGATTATGCTTACCAGAAGCTGGGCTACACCAAGGCAGCTGTCATCTTCAAAAAGGGCGCTGACTACAACGAGGGTCTGGCTGAGAACTTCGTCAACGAGTTTGAGAGCCTGGGCGGCACCATCGTCGATCAGGAGAGCTACTCCGATGGCGACGTGGACTTCAAGACCCAGCTGACCAGCATCATGGGCAAGGGCCCCGAGACTGTGTTCTGCCCCAACTACTACGAGGAAGTGGGCCAGATCCTGTCTCAGGCTGAGAGCGTCGGCCTGAATGTTCCCTTCCTGGGCGGTGACGGCTGGGATGGCCTGGAGGGCTATGCCACTGCCGATCAGCTGAAGGACAGCTACTTCTGCGCAAACTACGCAAAGGGCTCCAGCCCCGAGTTTGAGGAGGCCTACAAGGCAGAGTACGGCGAGGATTACCCCAACGGCTTTGCTCCTCTGGGCTACGATGCCGCCAAGACCGTGGTTTACGGCGTGCAGGCTGCTGAGGATGCCGGCCTGGAGGCCGGTACCGATGAGTACAAGCAGGCTGTCAATGATGCCATTGCCTCCGGCACCATCGAGGGCATCACCGGCACCTTTACCTTTGATGAGCACCACGATCCCGTCAAGAAGACTGCGATCCTGACCTATGTGGACGGCAAGCCCGAACTGAAGGAAATGTTCTGATCCCGCTTCTGCGCCGCGCACCGGTGTGCGGCCTGAATGCCGGAACCAGAGAATGATGTACCCTTGCGGAGGCCGCCGGAACAGGTTGTCTCCGCTTTTTTGGTAGAAAGAAAGGAAGTGTCCATCCAATGACAGTGTTCTTTAGTCAGCTGATCAACGGCCTGTCCCTTGGCAGCATCTATGCACTGATCGCACTGGGTTACAGCATGGTGTACGGCATCATCCTGCTGCTGAACTTTGCCCACGGCGATGTCATCATGGTGGGTGCATACATGTCCTGGTTCGTTATGAACCAGCTGGGCCTTGGCCCGGTGACGGCCGTGTGCGCCACCATTATTACCTGCACCCTGCTGGGTGTGGTGATCGAAAAGGTCGCCTACACCCCGCTGCGCAACGCGCCCCGCATCTCCCTGCTGATCACAGCCATTGGTGTCTCTTTCTTCCTGGAGTACACCGCTGAGCTGGTGATGGGTTCCGGCGCAAAGGTCATCCCTTCCTACTACGGCAACAAGACCTTTATGATCGGCAGTGTGCCCCTGGGCCTGACCTCCGTGATCACACTGGTGGTCACCGTGCTGTCCATGCTGGTGCTGACCTTTCTGGTGCAGAAGACCAAGCTGGGCAAGGCCATGCGCGCTGTCTCTGAGGATATGGACGCTGCCCGTCTGATGGGCATCAATGTCAACAGCACCATCTCCTTTACCTTTGCAGTGGGCTCCGCTCTGGCCGGTATCGGCTCGGTGCTGTACTGCTGCTCCTACCCGCAGGCTACCCCCACCATGGGCTCCATGCTGGGCCTGAAAGCCTTTGTTGCCGCCGTTCTGGGCGGCATCGGCTCCATCCCGGGCGCAATGATCGGCGGCATTGCCATCGGCCTGTGCGAGTGCTTCGTCTCCGCCATCGGCCTTTCCGCCTGGAAGGATGCCGTCACGTTTGCCATCCTGATCATCGTGCTGCTGTTCAAGCCCACCGGCTTCCTCGGCCGCAAGGTGCAGGAAAAGGTGTAAGGAGGGCAGGAAGATGAATAAGAACCGTAAAACGATCAAAATGCCCGTGCGCTACCTGATGAACGCGGTGCTGGTGGCGCTGCTGTTCGTGGCGCTTTCCTACCTGACCCGGAATATCCTGTCCACCTACCAGAACAAGGTGCTGATGACGGTGGGCATCAATATCATCCTGGCGGTCTCCCTGAACGTTGCCACCGGCTATCTGGGGCAGCTGCCGCTGGGTCATGCCGGTTTCATGGCTGTGGGTGCCTACACCTGCGCCCTGTTCACCAAGTTCTGCCCGCTGCCGGACGGTGTCTCCTTTGCCATCGGTCTGGTGCTGGCCTGCATCGTGGCCGGTCTGTTCGGTGTGCTCATCGGCATCCCGGCCCTGCGTCTGACCGGCGACTATCTGGCCATCCTGACGCTGGGCTTTGGTGAGATCATCCGCATCACCCTGAACAATATCGACGATGTGCTGGGCTTCAAGCTGTTCTATGGCTCCAAGGGCCTGAAGAACATCCCCAAGTACTCCAACTTCACCAACGTGTTCCTCTGCGTGGTCATCACCTGCTTTTTGATCCACGCCATGATGAAGAGCCGCCACGGCCGTGCCGTGCTGGCCATCCGCGACAATGAGATCGCCGCCGAGAGCTGCGGCATCCAGACCACCTACTACAAGGTCATGGCCTTTGCCTTCTCCGCTGCCTTTGCGGGTCTGGCAGGCGGCCTGTATGCCTGCTACATCGGCGTGCTGAACCCCTCCACCTTCGGCTTTATGAAGTCCATCGAGATCCTGGTCATGGTGGTTCTGGGCGGCATGGGCTCCATGCTGGGCTCCATCCTCTCCGCAACGGTCCTGACCATTCTGCCTGAGGCGACCCGCAGCTTCGACAGCTACCGCATGGTCATCTACTCGCTGGTGCTGATCCTGATGATGATCTTCCGCCCGGGCGGACTGCTGGGCAGCTACGATTTCTCCATGAGCCGCCTTGTGGAGCGTGTCCTGTTTGGCAAGAAAAAGAAGGAGGGTGCAGACCATGAGTGAGTTCCAGACCAGACTGAACAGTGTCCCCTCCGGCGGCTTCCTGACGGACCGCGATAAGGACAAAAAGCCCATTCTGGATGTCCGTGAGCTGGGCATCGATTTTGGCGGCCTGACCGCTGTGGATGGCTTCAACCTGATGATCGGCCGCAACGAGATCACCGGCCTGATCGGTCCCAACGGTGCCGGTAAGACCACGGTGTTCAACCTGCTGACCAATGTTTACCAGCCTACCCGCGGCTCCATCCTGATCGATGAAATGCCCACGGCGGGCAAAAAGACCTATCAGGTCAACCGGATGGGCGTGGCCCGCACCTTCCAGAACATCCGTCTGTTCAAGGAGATGAGCGTCATCGACAACATCAAGGTCGGCCTGCATGAGTCCATGAAGTACGACCTTGCCTCGTCGCTGATCCGCCTGCCCAACTACTGGAAAGAGGAAAAGCACTGCACCGAGCGTGCTTTTGAGCTGCTGGACATCTTCCACATGGCAGATATGGCCTATACGCAGGCCGGCAGCCTGCCCTATGGCGCACAGCGCCGTTTGGAGATTATGCGTGCGCTGGCCACCAGCCCGAAGCTTTTGCTGCTGGATGAGCCTGCCGCGGGTATGAACCCCTCGGAGACCGCTGAGCTGACCGAGACCATCCGCCGCATCCGCGATGAGTTCAACATTGCCGTGCTGCTGATCGAGCATGACATGAGCCTGGTCATGGGCATCTGCGAGGGCATCGCGGTGCTGAACTTTGGCCGCATCATCGCCAAGGGCACCCCGGATGAGATCCGCAACAATCCCCAGGTCATCGAAGCCTACCTGGGCAAGAAGGAGGGCTGAACCGATGGCAGAAACGATGCTGAAAGTTGATAACATCAACGTTTATTACGGCAACATCCACGCTGTCAAGGATGTTTCGTTTGAGGTGAACGAGGGCGAGATCGTGACCCTGATCGGTGCCAACGGTGCCGGTAAGTCCACCACCCTGAAAACCATCTCTGGCCTGCTCCACCCCAAAACGGGCGATATCCTGTACAAGGGCAAGAGCATCAAGGGCGTGCGCGCCCATAAGATCGTGGAGGCCGGTCTGGCACAGGTGCCGGAGGGCCGCCATGTGTTCCTGCACATGACTGTGGAGGAAAACCTGGATATGGGGGCCTACACCCAGCCCGCTTCCACCATTGCGGCCAACAAGGAGAAGGTGTTCACCCTCTTCCCCCGCCTGAAGGAGCGCCGCAGGCAGCTGGCGGGCACCATGTCCGGCGGCGAGCAGCAGATGCTGGCTATGGGCCGTGCCCTGATGAGCAACGCCTCCATGCTGATGCTGGATGAGCCCTCCATGGGTCTTTCCCCGCTGCTGGTGCAGGAGATCTTTGATATCATCCGCGATATCCACAAGGCAGGCATGACCATCCTGCTGGTGGAGCAGAACGCACAGATGGCCCTTTCCGTAGCCGACCGCGCCTATGTCCTTGAGACAGGCCACGTGGTCATGGATGGCACCGGTGCAGAGCTGCTGACCAATGAGCGCGTCCGCAGCGCTTATCTGGGCGGCTGAGACTGCAGCTGGATAGAACGCAAAACAATACGCCCGCCGGGCGGTACGAGAAGTACCGCACCCGGCGGGCGTTGTTCTGTCTGTAAGGGAATTATTCCGGCGCTTTCATGCTTTCCACCATGCTGATCTGGCGGACATGGCGGCGCATGAGCAGGCAGACGGCAAAGTTGAAGAGCATGGTGAGCGCCACGCTGAACACAAAGCTGCGGGGGGCAATGGAACGGATGAACATCATCTGGTCCATTTCCACAGTGCGGATGATGAACTGGTGCAGGGGAATGCCCACCACCAGACCCACCAGGGAGCCGATGAGAGAGAGCAGGTCGATCTCCCGGAAGATGTAGCGGTAGACCTCCTTGTCATAGAAGCCCAGCACCTTGATGGTGGCAAGCTCCTTTTTGCGCTCGCCCAGGTTGACGCTGATGAGGTTGTAGAGCACCACGGCGGCCAATGCGGCAGCGCAGACGATGACCAGCATGACCACATAGTTCAGGCAGCCAATCAGGCCATCGAACATCTGGGTGGTGTCCTCGATGAAGGAGACGGAGCTGACATAGTTGCAGGCCAGAATGGCGGAGGAGAGGGAGGCGCGGGCTGTATCGGTGGGGCCGTCGGTCTGACCGTAAACGGCGTTCCAGGCGGGCAGAGCACCGCCGTTCAGCGTTTTGAGCTGCGCCTGCGAGAGGTACAGCCGGGTAAAGACATAGTTTTCGGTGATGCCGGTCAGGGTCAGGGACCTGCGCCCGCCGTCGGTGGTCTCCACCTCAAAGCTGTCGCCCACGGAAAGCCCCAGCTTTTCGGCAGTCTTTTCGGTCAGAATGACGCTGGAATCGTCAAAGGCAATGGCCTTGTGGCCCTGCCGGGTGCGGAAGGTGAAGTATTCGGTCATCTGGCTTTCGTCTGCGGCGGCAACCAGGCTGACGGTCTCTTTTTCACCCTCGGCGTTGTAAAGGGTGACGCTCTTGGTGTAATAGCGGCCCCAGCTGGTAATCCCGCTGCTGGAATCCAGCAGGTCGGCCAGACCGTTCTCCATGGTCAGCGCCTTTTCGTCGCTCAGGGAGATGGTCAGGTCGGCGTGGATCAGTTCGGTGGTCTGCTTGGTCAGCATGGGCAGCAGGGAATCCTGGATGCCGAAGCCGATGAGGAGCAGAGCTGTGCAGCCCGCCACGCCCAGAACGGTCATAAAGAAGCGCTTTTTATAGCGGAACAGGTTGCGGGCGGTGGTTTTCTGGGAGAAGCTCATCCGCTTCCACAGCGGGGTGAGATATTCAAGGAGGATGCGCTTGCCCGCTACAGGCGCACGGGGCAGCAGCAGGGCGGCGGATTTTTCCTTGAGGCTGGCGCGGCAGGCCTGCAGGGTGGCAAGGCCGATGACCGCCGCGCTGAGGGCCATGCTGCCCAATGCCAGGCCCGGGTAGAAGTGCAGCGTAAAGGTGGGGATGGAGAACATCATGGTGCGGTAGGCGTACCAGAAGATGGTGGGGAACACCACAAAGCCCACGGCAATGCCCACGATGCTGCCCAGAACGCTGGCGGCAATGCCGTACAGTAAGTACTTGCCTGCGATACTGACGTTGGAGTATCCCAGCGCCTTGAGGGTGCCCATCTGCAGGCGGTTCTCGTCCACCATGCGGGTCATGGTGGTGGAAGCCACCAGCGCCGCCACCAGAAAGAAGAACACCGGGAACACCCGGGCAATGGCAGCCATCCGGTCCGCGTACTGTTCCAGTGTGACAAGGCTCAGGGTGCTGCCGCGGTCCAGCACATACCACTCGCCGTTCTGGATGTCCGCAATCTTCTCTTCCGCATCGTTGATCTGCTGCTGGCCTTCGGCGAGCTTCTGCTCCGCATCGGCCTTCTGGGTCTCGTACTCGGTGCGGGAAGCGTCCAGCTGCTCCTGCCCGGACCGGTACTGTGCCCAGCCCTCGTCCAGCTGGGCGCGGGCGGCCTCAAACTGGGTGTAGGCTGTGGCAGTACCGGTGCTCAGCTGGAGCTGGCCCTGCAGCAGCTGTACCTTCATTTTGCGCAGGGCGGCTTTGGCTTCGGTGACAAGGTCCGTGTTGGAGAGGTTGGGCGAGGAGATGAGCCTTTTGGCGTACATCTGCTGCTTGCCGGCATCCAGCTGGGCCTGATAACCGTCCAGCTGGCCCTTGATGTTATCGTAGGCGGCCTGTGCCTTGGCAAGCGCGTCCCGCAGCTCGGTGTATTCCTCGTCCTCGGGTTCAGCCTCGTCCAGCGCCTTTTGGGCATTGTTCAGGGCGGTTTCGGCATAGCCCAGCAGGGGGTCAGCCACCTGTTTCAGGTTGACCAGCAGCTGGATCTGCTGAAGCTGATCCTCAAATTCCAATACCTGCTCTTCGCTGCTCACCAGCGTGGCGGCACCGCTCTGCATGGTATCGGGCAGGGCGGCCTTCTGGGCGGCAAGCTCGGCTTCGCCTGCGTCCAGCTGTGCCTTGGCGGCATCCAGCTCCCGCTGCGCGTCGGTCAGCTTCTGCTCGGCTTGTGCAAACTGGCGTTCGGCCTCTGCCTTCTGCTCACTGTAAGTCTGCCTGGCATCGTCCAGCTGGGTGGTGGCATCCTCGATAAGCTGGGCCCGGCGGGCCACACAGTGCTCCTTGCTGATGGCATCCAGCCGGTCAGCCACAGTATCCACAGCGGTCTGGTATTCATCGCTGTAATTGTCATACTGTGCGGCATCTGCTACCTTGAGATAACAGACGGTATAATAATCTGCGGTCAATTCACCGTCCTGCACGAACACAAGAGCATCCAGGATGCCGTCACCGACGGTGCTGGTCTCTTGATTGGCAGAAAAATATTGAGGGTCCTGCACCTGGCCCACCACGGTATATTCGGTGCGGCGGATGTTTTCGGTGTCCTCGGGCAGGGTGACCACGGTGCCCAGCGGGATGGGGTCCGCGTGGCCCAGCACCTGTACCACACACTCGTTGGCGGTTTCGGGCATCCGACCCTCCAGCAGGGTCAGGTGGTTCATATTGGCCTCGGTATCCGCAGCCGGGTCGGCGGGAAGCTGCTGCACCCGCAGCACGGCTCCGTCGGTAGAGCTTGACCAGCGGCCCTCGGCGTCCAGATACTTCACGGGCATCACGGCGCTTACGCCCTCCGTGGCGGCAATGGCGGAGAGATCCGATTCCGAAAGGCCCAGCGTGGAGAGCACCCGCAGGTCGAACACATTTTGCTGGACATAGTACTTCTGCCCGGCGGTGCGCATACTGGGGGCAAAGCTGACCAGACCTGTCAGCATCATCACGCCCAGCGCCACGATGCCGAACAGGGAAAGGAACCGGTTCAGGTTGCTCCGGAAGTCACGCCGGATATTTTTACGATAGCTTTTCTGCATAGCGGTCACCACTCGATCTGTTCCACCGGCACCGGGTGTTCGTTGACCTTGTTGGACAGGATCTGTCCGCTCTTGACCTGGATGATCCGGTCCGCCATGGCCGTCAGGGCCGTGTTGTGGGTAATGACGATGACGGTGCGCCCTGTTTCGCGGCAGGTGCGCTGGAGCAGGGCCAGCACCTGCTTGCCGGTCTTGTAGTCCAGCGCACCGGTGGGCTCATCGCAGAGCAGGAGCTTGGGGTTCTTGGCCAGCGCCCGGGCAATGGAAACGCGCTGCTGCTCGCCGCCCGAAAGCTGGGCAGGGAAGTTGTTGAGCCGCTCGCCCAGACCCACACTTTCCAGCGTGGCGGCGGGGTCCAGCGGATCACGGCAGATCTCGCTGGCCAGCTCCACATTTTCCAGTGCAGTCAGATTCTGCACCAGATTGTAGAACTGGAACACGAAGCCAACATCATACCGGCGGTAGGTGGTGAGCTCTTTTTCGGAAAAATGGCTCACATCCTGCCCATCCAGCCAGACATGGCCTTCGTCGCAGGTGTCCATGCCGCCCAGAATGTTCAGCAGGGTGGTCTTGCCTGCACCCGAGGGACCCACAATGATGCAAAACTCGCCCTTGTCTACATAAAAATTCAGGTGATCGGCCGCCGCAATGCGGACACTGCCGGTCTGATAATATTTGGAAACATCCTCAAACTGCACAAAATGTTCCATATACTGCTCCTTGCCTTGAAAAATTATTGTTCCATCCTAACTATAACATATTTTGCAGCAGGTTTGCAGGGGCAGAGCGCTGGAATTTGCAAAAAGTTAACAGGTCGTATCAAGGATAAAGTCAACGGTCTGCTCGATCTGGAATTTTGCGAAATACCCCTCTTCCAGCGGGATCCACCGGGCGGTGAAGCCGGAATAGCGTTCTCCCTCCCGCGCCAGCAGACGGCGGGCCTGCTCTTCCTTGGAGCAGGTGACGAAAACCTTCAGATCATAACAGTCCGCAAGGGTGGGGTGGCAGCTGTAACTGCCCTCCACGATGACCAGAGGCTGGGGCGCAAAGCATTGTTCCGGCAGGTAGGCACCCGCCCGGCAGGAGTAGGCACGGTAGGGGATTGCCTGCCCGGCCCGGGCGGGGGTGAGCACCTGGGCACGCAGACGCTCCAAGTCCATGTTGGCGCAGGGGATCTGCTCCCAGTTTGCCACACGGCTGGCTGGAGGAAGATAAAAGTCATCGGTATGCACCGTGATGCTCTGGGGAAACTGCCGGGCCAGCTGTGCCGCCAGCGTGGTTTTGCCGCTGCCGCACCGGCCGTCCAGCGCCACCAGCACCGGGTGATCGGGATGGGCAGAGAGCAAAGTGGAGAGCTTTTCCACGAGAGGGGAAAGGGTGGTTGAAAGCATAGGGAACACATCCTTGACAAATCGTTAAAAATTGACTATACTACAAATAGAAAAGGCGCTGATCCACATCGGTCAGCTTTCCTTCCCGAGAATCAAAAAAGATTGACTGTCAGGTTTGGTACGCTGAGGCAGTCAATCTTTTTTGCTATCATCGTTTTTCTTCTGCGAAAACTTATCCATGACCTCAAGAGTCAGGCGGACCACATCCACAATCAGGCTCAGCAAGCCAAGCATGAAAGTGAGCAGTGCCAGAGTTTCCAACAGCGTCATTCGACATCCCTCCCTTCGCCATCAGGCTCCGGGAAGTTTCCTTCAAAAAAGTTCCGTCCCCGGTATCCTGCTTTATTCCATGTAGGAAGAATCAGCGATACGGGATTGGAAAGCATGACCACCAATGATGCAGACAGCACCTTGCTGCCATTTCTGGCAACGGATACAGTATAACAGAAGATTCGACAGCTTGCAATGAAAAATGCTATAACTGCTTTTTGAATGTCAGACTTTTGTATTCGGTCTGAGAGCCGCTTCGGCGGAAGGTTCCATTTTCAGTGGGCGTGAAACCTAGTGCACACATCACGCCGCAGGAACCGGCATTTTCGGCGGCAACATCGGCCAGAACGGTTTTTATACCGTTCTGTGCACCGAACTGCACCAGAGCGTTTACCATTTCTTTGGCATAACCCTTGTGCCAGCAGGTAGGGTGGATGCAGTAACCGATATCCCAGCAGCTGCCGCCATCCTTGACCACAGCACAGCAGGTACCAATGGGCTGGTGGGTGACTTTGTCCTCTGCAATGACATAATAGCAGTCGGTGCTGTCGCTCAGGCTGCGGAGCAATTCCATATATTCGTTCAGGTCATCGATATCGTCCAGCACCGGGTCGGACAAATATTTTCCGGTGATGGGGTCACCCCAGATGCAGAGTGCAAACCCGGCATCCCGAGCTTCCTGCGGGCGCAGGCGAAGCCGGGTGGTTTCAAAAGGTGTGAAAGTCATAGAAAACTTGTCAAAACCCCTTGACACCACCCCAGAGCTGTGGTAAGATAATGCCACGTTAGAAACAACTAACCACAAAGCGGTCAGCAGACAAATGGTCTGTGCCGCATTCTTTTAGAGTTTGAGGTTAGAAATATCTAACTGCTGCACCTGCATAGAATGCGGTGCAGCGGGGAACGCTGTTCCTCAAATGGATAAAAGCGGAGGGAAAGCAGCCATGGAGCGTAATTTTGAGACCGTGATGATCGAACAGTGCGCGCCGGTGCTGGCAGGGTTGAAGCCAGCCGGGTTGTTCCGCTATGAGACCCGGGACTGTGCCGACTTGGCTGCCCGGGTGCGCCGCTGGAATGACCAGCTGGGGGAGAAGGGACTGAAGGTCCGGGTCATCAAGGGCTGTGCTCAAACCCACCGGTATCTCATTTATGTTTACCGCGAGAGCCGCCTGCGTCAGGTGCTGGCCGATGAGGCGGTGCGGGAGTTCCTGCAACGCGAGGGCTATGCCCTGCCGGAAGATGCTTCCGATTGTGACGGTATGCTGCGGCAGCTGTCCCGGCGGCTGTGCTGCGAAGCCGATTTTCCCCATGAAATCGGCGTGTTTCTTGGCTATCCGCTCACCGATGTGGTGGGCTTTATCGAAAATCAGGGCCGCAACTTCACCTGCTGCGGCTGCTGGAAGGCTTACGGCGACCCCGATGCCGCCGCACGTCATTTTGCCCAGTTGAACAAGTGCACCAGAGTGTATCTGCGCCTGTTCCATGAGGGTACCCCCATTTTCCGCCTTGCTGTGGCGGCTTGACAAGTCATTCTCTACCAATACTCTCTTTTTATCCTGGCACCCACCGGAACAAACCACGCTCCGGCGGGAAGAAATCCTCCTTTTGACACGCGGCCGTCCGCTGCAGCCTTGACCGCTGCACCGGGCGGCTGTGTCATTTCATGGATAGAAAAAATGACGGTAAAATGTAAACAACGGCTAACTTTTTCTCAGGAATTTGAGTTAGTTGTTGTTGATTGTGATAAAAAAACTGGGATATTTGGGCAGAAAAACTGTTTGTTCATATAAACTAACTTTCAATGATGAAAAAACTGTTGACAACAAAGGTTAGTAAGTGTAAACTATCTATGCTGATAGTTCCGACTGACTAACCCCTCCGGTGCATCAGCAGCCCACAAACAGTATGAAAAAGGGAGTGGAATGTTATGATGCCTCTGACAATGGCGAAGGCGGGCGAGACCGTCACCATCAAGAAGATCACCGGCAAAGATGAAGTCCGCCTGCATCTGGCAGAGCTTGGTTTTGTGGTGGACAGCGAAGTGACCGTGGTCAACGAGATCGCAGGCAACCTGATCGTACAGGTCAAGGAAAGCCGCCTGGCACTCGACAGGACGATGGCAAATCGCATTATGATCGGCTGAACAGCGCAGCACGCTGTTTGGGACCTGCTCCGACACTGGAATGGTCTCTGAATAAAGACAAGTAGAGGAGGAAATTTGCATGAAAACTCTGAAGGACGTGAAGGTCGGCGAGACCTGCACCGTGGCACGCCTGCATGGCGAAGGCCCGGTCAAGCGCCGCATCATGGACATGGGCATCACCAAGGGTGTTGAGATCTATGTCCGTAAGGTGGCACCTCTGGGCGACCCCATGGAGCTGACCGTGCGCAACTACGAACTGAGTGTGCGCAAGGCCGACGCTGAAATGATCGAAGTGGTTTGATTCCAAAGAGAGGAAAGGACACGCAATGAGTATTAAAATTGCACTGGCCGGTAACCCGAACTGCGGCAAGACTACCCTGTTCAATAACCTGACCGGCTCCAACCAGTACGTTGGCAACTGGCCCGGCGTTACCGTGGAAAAGAAGGAAGGCAAGCTGAAGGGCGATAAGGATGTCATCATCCAGGACCTGCCCGGTATCTACTCCCTGTCTCCCTACACGCTGGAGGAGGTCGTCTCCCGTACTTACCTGGTCAAGGAGAAGCCCGATGCCATCCTGAACATCATCGATGGCACCAACATTGAGCGCAACCTCTACCTGACCACTCAGCTGATCGAGCTGGGCATCCCCGTTGTTATGGCGGTCAACATGATCGATCTGGTCCGCAAGAACGGCGATAAGATCGACCTGAAGAAGCTGAGCAATGAGCTGGGCTGCCAGGCAGTTGAGATCAGCGCACTGAAGGGCGAGGGCACCGAGGCTGCTGCCAAGGCTGCGGTTGCCGCTGCCCAGAAGCAGAAGGCCGGTGAGCTGCCCCACGTCTTTACCGGAAGTGTGGAGCATGCCATTGCACACATCGAGGAGTCCATCCAGGGCAAGGTCGATGGCCGCTTCCTGCGCTGGTATGCGGTCAAGCTGTTCGAGCGGGATGAGAAGGTCATGGAAGAGCTGAAGCTCGACAAGGCTCTGGCTGACCACATTGATGAGCACATCAAAGACTGCGAGAAGGAGATGGACGATGATGCGGAGAGCATCATCACCAACCAGCGCTACTCCTATATCAACGGTGTCGTTGACAAGGCGGTCAAAAAGAAGGCCCGTGTGGAGCACCTGACCGTTTCCGATAAGATCGACCAGATCGTGACCAACCGTGTGCTGGCTCTGCCCATCTTCGCGCTGGTCATGTACCTGATGTACTCCCTGTCCATGGGCACCTCCATTGCAGACGGCGGCTGGGCTATTGGTACCTTTGCCACCGACTGGACCAACGATGTGCTGTTCGGCGAGATCGTGCCGGGCGCTCTGGGCGGCTTCCTGGAGAGCATCGGTGTGGCAGGCTGGCTGTACGGCCTGATCATGGACGGCATCGTGGCCGGTGTGGGCGCAGTCCTGGGCTTCGTTCCCCAGATGCTGGTTCTGTTCTTCCTGCTGTCCATCCTGGAGGATGTGGGCTATATGTCCCGTGTCGCCTTCATCATGGACCGTATCTTCCGCCGTTTCGGCCTGTCTGGCAAGAGCTTCATCCCCGTGCTGGTCGGTACCGGCTGCGGCGTGCCCGGTGTTATGGCTTCCCGTACCATCGAGAACGAGCGTGACCGCCGTATGACCATTATGACCACCTGCTTCATCCCCTGCGGCGCTAAGATGCCCATCATCGGCCTGATCGCAGGTGCAATGTTCGGTGGTTCCTCTGTGGTGGCTGTTTCCGCTTACTTCATCGGCATGGCTGCCATCATTTGCTCCGGTGTTATTCTGAAGAAGACCAAGCTCTTCGCTGGCGACCCCGCACCCTTCGTTATGGAGCTGCCCGCTTACCATGTGCCTGCATGGGGCAACGTTTTCCGTGCCACCTGGGAGCGCGGCTGGTCCTTCATCAAGCGCGCCGGTTCCGTCATTCTGGCAGCTACCGTTGTGCTGTGGTTCCTGCAGGGCTTCGGTTTCGAGAATGGTGCCTTCGGCATGGTCGAGGATCAGGACAACTCCGTCCTGGCCGCTATCGCTACCAAGATCGCCTGGATCTTCGCTCCTCTGGGCTTTGGCAACTGGCGTGCAACCGTTGCTTCCGTCTCTGGTCTGATCGCAAAGGAGAACGTGGTTGGCACCTTCGGTGTTCTGTATCACTTCGGCGGCGAGCTGTCTGAGAACGGTGATGAGATCTGGGCAGCAGTTGCGCAGGATTACACCGCTCTGTCCGCTTACGCCTTTATGATCTTCAACCTGCTGTGCGCTCCCTGCTTCGCTGCTATGGGCGCGATCAAGCGTGAGATGAACAACGGCAAGTGGACTGCCATCGCCATCGGTTATATGTGCGCTCTGGCTTACTGCGCAGCTCTGGTCGTGTACCAGATCGGTGGTCTGATCACCGGTGAGGTTGGCTTCAACTTCTTCACGATCGTGGCAATCGTGATTTTTGCCGCATTCCTGTACCTGATGTTCCGCCCCAATAAGTATGTTGGCGACAACGAGGTCAAGATCGACGTTTCCAAGATCAAGTAAAATCATCTGTCCAGTTTGAAAGGGTGTGTTCTGTATGATGGAATTCCTGGCCACGAACTTTAATCTGCCTACCATCATTGTAGGTGCTATCGTGTTTGGCGGTGTGGGCTGGGCCACATGGCACTCCCACAAGCATGGCGGCTGTGGGGGCTGCGGCGAAGGCGGCTGCAATGGCAATTGCGGCGGCTGCAGCGGCTGCCACTGATCAGTAAAAACCGCTGGGCGCGGGTCGAACATCCAATCGGCCCGCGCCCTTTTTTAGAATGAAAAAAGTTAGCTTTGGATAACACTGGAAGCAGCTTACATTATTATAGAAGAGAGTGATACTATGGAACTGACAGCAGCCCATCTGCGGTATCTCCTGGCCATCTATGAGGTCTCCCAGACGCATCTGGATATCTGCTCCCGCAGCATTGCCGAAAAGCTGAACGTGACCAAGCCCAGTGTGGTGCGCATTATGAACCTGCTGATGGATCGGGGAATGATCGTGAAGGAACACTATGGCAAAATCTATCTGACCGACCGGGGCATCTTTGTGGCAAAGGCAGTCAGGGCTCAACTGGAAACGGTGCTGACGCATTTTCCGCCTGTGCGCATCGACATGACCGAGGAGGAACGCTATAATGCCGCTTTGGCCCTGACTTCGGCCCTGCCCGAACGGGCTTTTACCGGCGAATATGACCGCCTGTTCGGCCCGGATGAATCTGAAAAGGAGAACGCTTCGTGATCAACAAGAAACTGCTTTCCTTCGATCGGAAGGCCCTGCGCTATGTGGGGCTGAACGTGCTGTTCCAGTGGCTGGGGATGCTGTGCAATGTGGTGCTGGTGATAACGGTATCCCGCCTCATCGGCAGCGTGTTTGCAGGCACCCTGACCGGCAATGCCCTCTGGCAGGGAATGCTGCTCTGCCTGCTGACTGTGCCGGTGCGCTATGGCCTTACCCTCTGCGCCTCCGATATGAGCGACCGGGCTTCCAAAGATGTCAAGCGCACCCTGCGCAGCAGTATCTATGCAAAGCTCACCCGGCTGGGGGCCGGTTACAGCGAGACGGTGGCCACCAGTGAAGCCGTGATGCTGGCCAGCGAGGGTGTAGAGCAGATCGACACCTACTTTGCAAAGTATCTGCCTCAGCTGTTTTACAGCCTGCTGGCCCCGGTGACCCTGTTTGTGCTGCTGGTGGGCGTGCACGCGCGCTCGGCCATCCTCCTGCTGTGCTGTGTGCCGCTCATCCCCCTGTCCATTGTGGCGGTGCAGAAGTTTGCAAAGAAGCTGCTGGCGAACTACTGGGGCGAGTACACCACCTTGGGCGACAGCTTTCTGGAGAATATCCAGGGACTGACCACCCTGAAGATCTATCAGGCGGACGGCTGGAAGCACGAGGAGATGAATGCCCAGGCCGAGCGGTTCCGCAAGATCACGATGAAGGTGCTGACCATGCAGCTGAACAGCGTGACCCTGATGGACCTGATGGCCTACGGCGGTGCCGGTCTGGGCATCATCAGCGCGGCATCGGCCTTTGCCAAAGGCCAGCTCAGCCTGACCAGCGCCCTGACCATCCTCCTGTTGGCGGCGGATTTCTTCCTGCCCCTGCGCCTGCTGGGCAGCTACTTCCACATTGCCATGAATGGCGCGGCTTCGGCTGAGAAGATCTTCAGGCTGCTCTCTGCCCAGGAGCCTGAAGATGGCGAAAAGACTGCCGACCCGGCCGACAGCACCCTTGCGCTGGAGCATGTCACTTTTGGTTACGAGAGGGAGCGCACCATTCTGCACGATGTGTCCCTGACCATCCCGCAGGGCAGCTTTGTCTCACTGGTGGGAGAATCCGGCTGCGGCAAGAGCACCATAGCGGCCATTCTGTCCGGTGCCCGCACCGCGACGGAGGGAGAGGTTACGCTGGGCGGCATCCCGGTCAGCGAATGGAAGCAGGCCGACCGTCTGCGCCTGCTGACACTGGTGCCCCACAATGCGGCCATCTTCAAGGGCACGGTGGAAGCAAACCTCCGGATGGCCCGGCCCGATGCAGCCGAAGCCGAGCTCTGGGCGGCGTTGGAGCAGGTGAACCTTGCCGAGTTCTGCCGCAGCCAGAGCGGCCTTGCAACGGCGCTCCACGAGGGCGGCTCCAACCTGTCCGGCGGGCAGCGCCAGCGCCTTGCCATGGCCCGTGCCCTGCTGCATGATTCACCCATCTATGTGTTTGACGAGGCGACCTCCAATGTGGATGCCGAGAGCGAGAACGATATAATGAAAGCCATCCACAGCCTGGCGGGAAAGAAAACAGTGATCCTGATCTCCCACCGTCTGGCCAATGTGGTGGACAGCGACTGCATCTATGTGCTGGAGGCAGGCCGCATCGCCGAGCAGGGAACGCACAACGACCTGCTGGCGGCACAGGGGGTGTACAGCCGCCTGTACAACGCCCAGAAACAGCTGGAAGACCTTGGGGAGGTGAGCGCATGAACAACACAAAACACCGCAGTCCGTTTGCCATTGCCGCACGGCTGATCGTGCTGGTCCGGCCCATGCTGCCCATCATGCTGGCAGCCATTGTCATGGGTGTCATCGGCCACTTCTGCGCCACCTTTATCACGATCTTCGGCGGCTTTGCCCTGCTCACGGCGGCAGGCCTGCCCAGCCCGCTGGCGGGTGTGAACACAGCCTTTGTCTGTATCCTTGTCTTTGCCCTGCTGCGCGGCGTGCTGCGCTACGCAGAGCAGGCCTCCAACCACTATATCGCCTTCAAGCTGCTGGCTCTCATCCGGGATAAGGTGTTCGGCGCACTTCGCCGCCTGACCCCTGCCAAGCTGGAGGGCCGTGACCGGGGTGACCTGATCTCCCTGATCACCGCCGACATCGAGCAGCTGGAGGTGTTCTATGCCCACACCATTTCGCCGGTCTGCATCGCGATCCTCTGTGTGACCGGCATGACCTGCTTTACGGCCAGTTATCATATTCTGCCCGCACTGGTGCTGCTGGCAGGCTATCTGCTGGTGGGCATTGCTCTGCCGGTGTGGTCTGCCAGACGGGGCGACAAAGCCGCCCGCGAGTACCGGCAGGCCCTGGCCGACACCAACAGCTATCTGCTGGAAAGCCTGCGCGGTCTGCGGGATATCCTGCAGTACCAGAACACCGCCGCGCGCGCCGAGGGCATCACGGCCCACAGCGAGACGCTGGGGGAGAAGCAGAAGGCCATGAAGTACCGCGAGGGCGTGACCGTGGGTGCCGCCAACACCCTCATCGTGCTGACGGCGCTGGCTGTGCTGGGGGTGAGCATCCGGCTGTATCAGAATGGCCAGCTGGGCGCGGAGGGGGTGCTGGTCTGCACCCTGTCGGCCCTGAGCTCCTTTGGCCCGGTGGTGGCGCTGGCCAACCTCGGTGCCAGCCTGACCCAGGTGTTCGCCAGTGCCGACCGTGTCCTTGACCTGCTGGATGAGGAGCCTGTGACCGCCGATGTGACCAACGGCGTGGACACCGCCTTTACCGGTGCACAGGCTGAGCATGTCAGCTTTGCCTACGCCAGGGAAGAGGTGCTCCACGACCTGAGCCTGACTATCCCGGAAAAGAAGATCGTGGGCATCACGGGCCGCTCCGGCAGCGGCAAATCCACCTTCCTGCGGCTGCTCATGCGCTTCTGGGATGTGAGCAGCGGCACCATCCGGTTTGGTGAACGGGATATCCGCGCCGTGAACACTGCCGCCCTGCGCGCCCAGGAAAGTCTTGTGACCCAGGAAACGGAGCTGTTTGACGATACCATAGAAAACAACATCCGGATCGCCCGTCGCGATGCCACCCGTGCCGAGGTGGAGGCTGCCTGCAGAAAGGCCGCGCTGGATGGCTTTATCAACAGCCTGCCCAAGGGATATGATACCCCTGTGGGCGAGCTGGGCGGTGCCCTCTCCGGCGGTGAGCGCCAGCGCATCGGTGTGGCCCGTGCCTTCCTGCACGATGCACCTTTCCTCCTGCTGGACGAGCCTACCTCCAATCTGGACAGCCTGAACGAAGGGATCATCCTCAAGGCCGTGCGGGATGAGTGCAGGGAAAAGACTGTCCTGCTGGTCTCCCATCGCAGATCCACCATGGCTGTGGCCGACCTGAGCTTCTCGGTAGAGAGCGGACGGCTGAGCTGAGAAAAACGGATATCATGCAAAAAAGACGCGCTCTGTGATGAGCGCGTCTTTTTTGTGTGCAGGGAGAAATTTACTGCTTGCGTGCAAACACGATGCCGATGGTACCGGGGCCGGAATAGCCGCCGATGGTGGTGCCGATGTCGGTCTCGTAGACATTCTCAAAATTACCGTACTGCCGCAGTCCGGCCTTGATGGCCTCCATGCAGCCGGGCTTTGCCTGGGTGGAAGAGATGAACACCATGCTGCGGTCGATGTCCTCCCGGTTCGCCAGCTGGTCGGTGATGTACTTGCCCACGCAGATGGGCAGGCTGCCCCGGTACTTCCGCACGACTTTCAGTTCACCATCGATGACGGCCAGGCTGGGCTTGATGCCCAGAATGTTGGCTCCGAAGGCCAGCACGCCGGAGCAGCGGCCGCTTTTGGCCATGTAGTCCAGCTGGTTGAGCACAAAGCTCAACTCGACCCGCTTGGCAAGGCTCTGTAAGCGCATGGAAATGTTCTTGGGCGGCAGGCCGTCAGCGGCCCACTTGGCTGCCTGCAGGACGAGATAGCCCTGCCCAGTGCAGATATTCTCGCTGTCCACAACATAGACGTTGCCGAACTCCTGTGCCGCCAGCCGGGCGTTCTGGAAGCAGGAGGAGAATTTGGAGCCGACATTGATGTGGATGACGGCATCGTAGTCTCTGGCAAAGGGGGCGAGGAAGTCGGTGTACTCCACCAGATTGGGGGCGGCGGATTTGGGCATTTTGCCGCCGTTCTGGGCATGAGCGAATACATCGGCGGGGTGGATGGTAACGCCGTCCAGATAGCTTTCCTCCCCCATGAGGATGTGCATGGGGATCAGGCTGATGTTCCACTGCCGGAGCAGCGCTTCGGACAGATCGCAGGTGCTGTCCGCAGTGATCTTGATGTTCAAAATGAGATTCCTCTTTTCCAGCCGCGCATCCGGCGGCAGCGTGATAGTTCAAAATTCGCAACTATCATACCACAAATACTTCAAAATTGTTAGCTATCAAGCCGATAAAAAATGTAAATCTTTTATGAAGTGTGCAAAAGGGGCGAAAATCCATGGGCTATCTGTACAGTTGTCACAAAAATGTGCCGGAGTTTCTGGTTCTTTCCGAAAATTCGCTCGGAACTGTTTATTTTGTCGGCCAAAAATTATATAATAAGTAGTACCCAAGAATTAAGATGGATTCGGTCTGCCTTGCGGCCGTTTGTTTATTGGAGGTTTGCCTGCTTATGTTCGTTACTGATTATACCATGCATCTGCTGGATAATGTAAAAAAGATCCACTTCATCGGCTGCGGCGGCAGCGGTATGTATCCGCTGATCCAGATCCTCTCTGCCAAGGGATATGATATCTCCGGCAGCGATGTGCTGGACGGCAGCATCATCCGCTCGGAGCGGGAGATGGGCGTGAAGGTCAGCCTGGGTCATGCTGCGGACAACGTGATCGGCGTTGACCTGGTGGTCTACTCTGCCGCCATTGCCAAGGACAACGTGGAGCTGAACGCTGCCGCTTCCTATGGCATCCCCACTGTGGAGCGCAGCGTTCTGCTGGGCTATGTGAGCCGCCTGTACAAGGACAGCATCTGCGTTTCCGGCACCCACGGCAAGACCACCACGACTTCCATGATCACCACCGCGCTGGAGCTGGCAGGCCGTGATCCCTCTGCAGTCATCGGCGGCAAGCTGCCCCTCATCGGCGGCTACGGCAAGGCCGGCAAGGGCGATGATATCGTCATCGAGGCCTGCGAGTTCTCCGAGACCTTCCTCAAGCTGACCCCCTATATGTCCGTGGTGCTGAACATCGATAACGACCATCTGGACTATTACGGCAGCATGGGCGAGCTGAAGTTTGCCTTCAAGCGCTTTGCCCTGATGACCAAGTTTATGATCTTTGCCAATGCGGACGACAAGAACACCATGGATGTCATGTACACCCTGGACCGCCGCGTGCGCACCTTTGCCATTGACAATGCGGCCGATTATCGTGCTGTCAACGTGCAGGAGTACAAGCCCGGCTTCTTTGAATTTGATCTGAAGGAGTGGGATACCAATGAGCTGGGCCACATCCGTCTGGCAGTGCCGGGCCGCCACAACATTTACAATGCACTGGCCATGTGTGCTGTCTGCCGCTCTGTGGGCCTGACCGTGGAGGAGTGCGCCAACGCTGCCCTGAACTTCAAGGGGGCAGGCCGCCGTTTTGAGGTCTACGGCGAGTGCAACGGCGCGGTGGTCGTGGACGACTACGCCCACCATCCCACCGAGATCCGCGCGACCCTGAACACCGCCAAGGAGCTGGGCTACAATCGTGTCATCGCAGTCCATCAGCCGTTTACATACAGCCGGACCAAGATGCTGTTCAACGACTTTGTGGATGTGTTCAAGATCCCTGATATCACGGTGATCACCCCCATCATGGGCAGCCGCGAGCCCAACGACCCCACCATTACCAGCGCAAAGCTGGCGGCGCAGATCCCCAACTCTGTGCTGGTGGACAGCCTGGAGGCTGCCGCTGACTGGGTCAAGCAGAACGCCCGGGAGGGCGATCTGGTCATCACTCTGGGCTGCGGCGATATCTATAAGGCCAGCAAGATGATGGTGAAAAAAGACTAATCGTTTGGAATAGCTGAAAGCCGCCGGGTGTTTCACAGACCGAACTGGTCTGCAATACCACCCTGCAAAAATGCCCTGCCGGGAGACCGGCGGGGCATTTTTGCGCTATGGGATGGGCGTGATGAAAAATATCTCAAAAATTTTACACAAATCAGACCCGGAAGGGTGGCGGCGGGGGTGGGATTCTGCTATACTGATTCTGGTACGAAAAGGAGGAGAGAGGATATGCCATCTACTTATGCACACCGCCGCTTTGGTGCGGATGTTCTGGTGCAGCTGCCCAGGGAGCTGCGGGAAAAGATCACCCCGTACCGGCCGCTGTATGATATGGGCCTGCACGGGCCTGACCTGATGTTCTACTACCGGGCATTGCAGTCCAACCCCGTGAACCGGCTGGGCAACGCCATGCATGAGCAGCCGGGCCGGGTGTTCTTTACCCGGGCCCGGGGCGTGGTGAACACGGCCCGCAACAAGAATGCTGCGTTGGCCTATGCGCTGGGGTTCGTCTGCCACTTTGCACTGGACAGCACCTGCCACCCCTATGTGGAGCGCTACACCCGGGAAAGCGGTGTGAGCCACTGCGAGATCGAGACGGAGTTTGACAACCAGCTGATGCGGGAGGACGGGCTTGACCCGATGCATTTTTTCACGGCGGGGCATATCCGCCCCAACCGGGAGTTTGCAAAGATCATTGCGCCGTTCTACGAGAATGTCACGGCAGATGAGACCTACGGAGCCATGCGGGGCATGGTGCGGGTGCACCATCTGCTGCAGGCTACCAGCCCGGTCAAGCGCTGGGTGGTGTTGACGGCCCTGAAAGCGGCAGGTACCTATGATGTCATGCACGGGCTGGTGGCGAACCTCCAGCCCAATCCCCGGTGCGAGGCCAGCGACAAAGAGCTGGAAGCGCTGTATCAGCAGGCTCTCCCGCTGGCAGTGCGGCTCATCACGGAATATGTGGAAGGGCTCTCCAACGGCGCACCGCTGGACAAGGCCTATGACCACACCTTCGGAGAATTTTGAGAGGAATGCAAATGAACGAAGCAAAGCAAAAATTTCGCCTGACCAGCCTGGAACGGGCGTGGATCTTATACGATGTGGGCAACTCGGCGTTTGTGCTGCTGGTGGCAACGCTGATCCCCATCTTCTTCAACGCACTGGCTGAGGGGGGCGGCCTGAGCTCGGTGGAGTATCTGGCCTACTGGGGCTATGCAGCCTCGGCGGTCACAGTCATCACGGCGGTGCTCAGCCCGATCCTTGGCACACTGGCCGATACCCGCAACTTCAAAAAGCCCATCTTCACCTTCTGCGTGGCAGTGGGCGTGATCGGCTGCTGCGCCATGGGGATGGCAAGCACCTGGCTGCCGTTCCTGCTCATCTTCATCTTTGCCAAGGTGGGCTTTTCGGGCAGTCTGGTGTTCTATGACTCCATGCTCAGCGATGTGACTGTGCCGGACCGGATGGATGAGGTTTCCTCCAAAGGCTATGCCTGGGGTTACATTGGCAGCTGTGTGCCCTTTGTGGTCTGTCTGGCGCTGGTGCTGGGGGCTGGGAGCATCGGCATCTCCCAGATGACAGCGCTGAACCTTGCTCTCTTTATCACCGCCGTCTGGTGGCTGGTGACCACCCTGCCCCTGCTGCGCCAGTATAAACAGGTGCACTTTGTGGAGGTGCAGGAACATGCCATCCGGCAGAGCTTTGCACGCATCGGCCACACCCTCCGCCACCTGAAAGAGGACAGGCAGGTATTCTGGTTCCTGCTGGCCTTTTTCTGCTACATCGATGGTGTGTACACCATCATCGATATGGCCACGGCCTACGGCACGGCCCTGGGGCTGGACACCACCGGCCTGCTGCTGGCGCTGCTGGTCACCCAGATCGTGGCCTTCCCCTCGGCACTGGTGTTCGGGCGGCTGAGCGGGCAATACCCCTCGGGCACCCTCATCCCGGTCTGCATCGCGGCCTACGCGGGTATTGCGCTGTTTGCCTTTTTCCTGAAGCACCAGTGGCAGTTCTGGGTGCTGGCCGTTGTGGTGGGCATGTTCCAGGGCGGCATCCAGGCGCTGAGCCGGAGCCATTTTGCCAAGATCATCCCGCCGGAAAAATCGGGCGAGTACTTCGGTCTGTTCGATATCTGCGGCAAGGGCGCATCCTTTCTGGGCACCATGATCGTCAGTGTGGGCAGCCAGCTGACCGGCAGCGCCAATGTGGGCGTGGGCAGCCTGATCGTGCTGTTCATTGTGGGATTCGTGCTGTTCCGGGTGTCGGATCGGAAGTAAAAATAACCCTCTCAGTCAAAGCCTTCGGCTTTGCCAGCTCCCCCGAAGGGGGAGCCTATTGTGGGCCTTGGATAAAGGCAGCATAGCCTCTCCCTTTGGGAGAGGTGGCATTGCGCAGCAATGACGGAGAGGGCTTTTTTGTTCGTTGCGTCTTACCGGAAGGCGTGGTACAATAGGGCCAAACACTTTGAAAAAATATGACCCAAAGGAGAAACAACATGAACTATCCCGGTTATACGCTGGTGCGCCGCGAGGACTGCCCGGAGCAGCACGGTGTGCTGACGGTCCTGAACCATGATGTGAGCGGGGCCGCTGTCCTGCTGGTGGAGAACGAGGACACCAACAAGGCGTTCGGCATCGGCTTCGGCACCTTCCCCTCCGACGACACCGGTGTGTTCCACATTCTGGAGCACTCGGTGCTGGCGGGCAGCGAGAAGTACCCTGTGACCTCGCCTTTTTTGCAGCTGCTCAAGAGCAGCATGGCTTCCTTCCTGAACGCCATGACCTTCCCGGACAAGACGGTGTATCCCTTTGCCACTCCCAACGAGACCGACTTCAGGAACCTGATGGACGTGTACCTGAACGCCGTGTTCTGCCCGCTGGCCATGGTGGACAAGGCCGTGTTCGAGCAGGAGGGCTGGCACCGGGACGCGGACGGCACGGTGAGCGGTGTGGTCTACAATGAGATGCAGGGCGCGCTGGCCTCTCCGGACGCGCAGCTGCAGAACGCGCTGGAACGGGCCATGTTCCCGGATACGGCCTACGGCTTTGTGTCCGGCGGCGACCCGGCCTCCATCCCGGCCCTGACCTATGAAAAATACCAGCGGGTGTACCGCCGCCATTACAGTGCCGACAACTGCTGCATCACCCTGTACGGCAAGATGGATATGGCCGAGAAGCTGGCGTTTCTGGATGAGCACTATCTGAGCAGGATGCCCAAGGGCACCAGCCGCCCCCGGCTGACGGTGCAGGACCAGCAGAACGGTGTGCGTGTGTGCATCCCGTACTACACCGAAAACCCCGAGCCGGATCAGGTGCAGTGTGCGCTGGCCTGGTACACCGGCGCATTTGCTGACCGGGAGCGCCAGCTGGGCGTGGAGATCCTGCTGGATGCCCTGCTGGGCACCAACCAGTCCCCGCTGAAGGCAGCTCTGCTGGAGCAGAAGCTGGGCGCGGATATTGACATTGGCTTTGACGACAGCACCCTGCAGCCCACGCTGGAGCTGGTGCTGCGGGGGGCCACCGCAGAGACTGCCCCCAAATTTGCAGCTGGCGTGAAACAGGCTGTGACCGACCTGCTGGCAGGGGGCATCCCCGAGGAGCTGCTGCTGGCCAGCCTGAACGCCATGGAGTTTGCCTCCCTGGAGCGCCCGGGCAGTCTGCCCGACGGTGTGCTGGATGCCATCTATGCCGCCACCGGCTGGCTCCACACCGGCGACCCGGCTCTGCTGCTCCACACCGACAAGCTGTTTGCTTCCCTGCGGGAGAAGCTCTCCACCGGCTGGTTCAACGACCTGCTGAAAGATCTGCTGCTGGCCGAGCCGGTGCAGGTGATCCAGACCCCGGCCCTGCCCAGGAAGGACGAAGAGGATGCTGCCCCTGCCCGCAACGACGGCAAGCTGGTGCTGGACCATCCGCTGACCGTGGCCGACCTGGGCGACGGTGACAGGAGCGCTGCCGGTACGGTGGAACCGCTGGCCGGTGCGGAGCTGCTGCACCACCCCTCCAAGGGCAGCCTGTATCTGAATTTCTACTACGACCTGGGCGAGTGCACCCCGGAAGAGGTGCAGTATCTTGACCTGCTGACCGATATTCTGGACGAGCTGGATACCCCGGAGCACACTGCCCGGGAGCTGCAGACCCAGCGCGCCACCTGGCTGGGCAACAGTATGGCCTGCATCAGCTTCTGGACCGGGCGGCAGGAGGGCAGCCCCTGCCACGCAAAGCTCACCTGGAACATGAGCCTGTTGGAGCGGAATCTGGACAAGGCCATTGCGCTGGGCAGTGAGTACCTCTACAAGACCTGCCTGACCGGCCCCAAGGCCGAGGAAGCCTTTGCCCGGGTGCTGAGCCAGCAGAAGCTGAGCATGGAACAGCAGTTCATCCAGCAGGGCAACCAGTACGCTGCCGTGCGTGCCGCCGCCCACTACTCAGTGGAGTATGCCCTGAGCGAGCGGTGCAGCGGCGTGACCGGATACCACTTCCTGTGCGGCCTGCTGGAACAGGCCGACTGGGCCGCCATGGGCAAAAAGCTGGAGGCGGTGCGGGAAAAGGTGCTGAACCATGCAGCCCTGACCGTCAGCCTGCATGGCAGCGAGGAAGCGCTGGAAAAGCTGCGTGCCCTGCTGCCCGGCAGTGCCTTTGCTGCCCAGGGCCGCACCGCTGCCAAGCCCTACACGGAGGTGCTGACTGCCCCCGTGAACGAGGCCTTTATCATTGACGGCGGCGTGAACTATGATATCCTGACCTGGCCCATGGAGCGGCAGGCCGACCGCCGGGTGCTGGCCCGCATTATGAGCTACGAATACCTGTGGCACAACATCCGTGAGGTGGGCGGCGCTTACGGCACCGGAATGCTGACCCGTGCCCAGACCGAGGGACTGTACACCTACCGTGACCCCCACCTGACCGAGAGCTACGAGACCTTTGCCAAGGCCCCCGGGGTGCTGGCAGGCCGGGAGTACACCGAAAAAGACCTGACCGAGTTCATCGTGGGTGCGGTGTCCGAGATGGATTCGCCCAAAAAGCCCAACGCTGAGGCCAAGGAGCTGGACCGCCGGTACTTCTGCGGCATCACCGATGCCATGCTGGCCGCGGACCGCAAGGCCATGTGCAGCGTGACAGCTGAAACGATCCGGGCACAGGCTGCAGATCTTGCAGACCGGATGGCAAACGCCACCCGTGTAACCTTTGGCAGCAAGGACGCTGTGGAAGCAGGCAAGCAGCTGTTTGACCGCATCGAGACCCTGTAAGCAGAACTGAAACTGAATCTGTAACGAAAGCAGGCACTCTGCCTTTGCCCCGGACGGGGCGGGCGGAGTGCCTGCTTTTTTGCGCAAAAGGCGCTTCACGCACCTGATGTGCCTGTGCATGGAAAATCCGGGAGAAAAACGGAGATTTCTGCACGGTGCGATACAGCGATGAAAAACAAGAGTTTAATTTATACAAATAGGATTTTATAACACTAAAAGTACAAAACGGCCCTGCAAAAGTGCGCGCTGTTGCAGGGGACGAAAAGCTGGTATCCTTGTGCCAAGCCAAACAGAAAGGATGTGAGAACACAGGATGGCGCAAGCAAAACAGCCGGGCAGGGACAAGAGCCTTGCCAGCCTGCACAAGGCCACCGACACCCTGAGCACCATGCTGGCGCAGGAGGTCAAGGAGCTGAATGCCCGGCAGAAGGCCCAGCGTGCCGATGGCTCCGACCCCGCCCTGATGAAGGGGCTCAAGGAGGCCACGGCGGTGCTGAAGGATCTGGCCGCGGTGGCCAAGACCCTGAACGATCAGGGTGCGGATGCCGAGGCCCGGGCGTGCGGCGTGGTGCTTCTGCCAGCCGTGGAGGACGTATGAATGCAGAGATCGTATGGCGGCCCCAGCCCCGGCAGGCGGAGTTCATGCGCCGCCCGGAACCGGAAGCCCTGTACGGGGGCGCGGCAGGCGGCGGCAAGAGTGACGCGCTGGTGATCGAGGCCCTGCGGCAGGTGCACATCCCCCACTATCGGGGGCTCATCCTGCGCAAGACCTACCCCCAGCTCAGTGATCTGGTGGACAAGAGCATGGCCTACTACAAGCGGGCTTTTCCTACGGCGCAGTACAACGCCACCAGCCATGTGTGGGTGTTCCCCAGCGGGGCAAAGATCTACTTTGGTTCCATGCAGTACACCAAGGACCGCACAAATTATCAGGGCAAGGCCTTCGACTTCATCGGGTTCGATGAGCTGACCCATTTCGAGTGGGAAGAGTACAGCTATATGATGAGCCGCAACCGCCCTACCGGCCCGGGCACCCGGGTCTACCTGCGGGCCACCACCAATCCCGGCGGTGTGGGGCACGGCTGGGTGAAAGCCCGGTTCATCACGCCTGCCCCGCCCGGCACCCCCATTGTGGAACAGTTCCCGGTGCGGATGCCGGACGGAACCGAGAAGGTGCTGGAGCGGGCAAGGGTGTTTATCCCGTCCAGTGTGTTCGACAACCCCGCCCTGCTGGAAAATGACCCGGACTACCTTGCCAGTCTGGCAAGCCTGCCCGAAGCGGAAAAGCAGGCCCTGCTCTATGGCAGCTGGGACAGCTTTTCGGGGCAGGTGTTCACCGAGTGGCGGAACGACCCGGGGCATTATCAGGACCAGCGCTGGACCCATGTCATTGCGCCCTTTGCCATCCCCAGACACTGGAAGATCTACCGGGGGTACGATTTCGGTTTCTCGAAGCCGTTCTCGGTGGGATGGTACGCGGCGGATGAAGAGGGCAGGCTTTACCGCATCAAGGAGCTGTACGGCTGCACGGGCCGACCCAACGAGGGCCTGCGCATCGACCCGGTGGAACAGGCAAGGCGGATCCGTGAGGCAGAGCAGAACGACCCGATGCTCAAGGGCCGCACCATTCTGGGGGTGGCTGACCCCGCTATCTTTGATGAGAGCCGGGGCGAGAGCATTGCCGCCATGATGGAGCGGGGCCCCCATTTTCTCCACTGGGTCCCCGGTGACCACACCCGGCTGGCGGGGAAGATGCAGTTCCACTACCGGCTGGCGTTCGATGGGGAGGGGCGGCCCATGTTTCAGGTGTTCAGCACCTGCAGGCACTTTATCCGCACCCTCCCGAACCTGGTCTATGACGAGAGCAATGTGGAGGACATCGACACCCGGCAGGAGGACCATATCTATGACGAGTGCCGCTATGTGCTGATGGAAAATCCCATCTCCCCGCCCCGGCAGACCGTGCAGCCTCCGGTGGGGGATGACCCGCTGGAGCTGCACCGGAGGGCGAGATTTTACAGGGTATAGGCGGCTCACCCTCTCCGTCAGCGCTGGCGCGCTGCCACCTCTCCCGAAGGGCGAGGCCTTGGCAGTTATTGCAAAGTTTGCAGTTTCGTCAGAAGCTCCCACTTTGGGAGCAACGACGACGACCGCCGCCAGCGGCGGATTGAGGGAGGAGTTGTTGGGGCAGCGGCCAGCAAGGATGCGAACAGAGTGAAGCAGACGCTGGGAGCCGCAACCCGGCTGTGGGCGAGCGGAGCGAGACTGAGAGGGTGAGGAAGCTAACAAGAAAGGAGTAAGCAATGATCGATGAAAAGCCCCCCATCGGGGTAGAAGAAGTGGCCGAAGCCACTGCCATTTTACAGAAATACAAGGCCGGAAAAGCCGCGCTGGACAAGCGCATTGTGGACAACGAGCTGTGGTTCCGGATGGGACACTGGAAGAACTACCAGAACCCCATGATGGAGGGCAAGCCCCAGCCTGCCAGTGGGTGGCTGTTCAACAGCATTGCCAACAAGCACGCCGATGCCATGGACAATTACCCGGCCCCCAACGTTCTGCCCCGGGCGGCAGACGATGCGCAGACCGCACAGGTGCTTTCCAGCATCCTGCCGGTGGTGCTGGAGCAGGCAGACTATGAACAGGTGTACAGCGACACCTGGTGGCGCAAGCTCAAGCAGGGCACCGGGGTCAAGGGCGTGTTCTGGGACCCGGAGGCCCGGGGCGGCGTGGGAGAGATTGCCATCCGGCCCATGAACCTGCTCATGCTCTACTGGGAGCCGGGCGTGGCGGATATCCAGGCCTCGCCCCACTTTTTCTCCCTGAGCATGGAGAACACAAAACAGCTGGAAAGCCGCTGGCCCCAGCTGAAGGGCCACAGCGCCAGTGTGCTGGATGTACCCCGGTTTCTCCACGACGGCGGGCTGGATACCACCGAAAAAAGCGTGGTGGTGGACTGGTACTACAAAAAGCCGGACGAGGCCGGACACACCCTGCTCCACTACTGCAAGTTCTGCAACGGTGTGGTGCTCTACGCCAGCGAGAACGACCCGGCCCTTGCCGGGCGGGGCTTCTACGACCACGGAAAATATCCCTTCGTGTTCGACCCGCTGTTTATGGAAGAGGACAGCCCGGCAGGCTTTGGCTATATCGATGTGATGAAGGAATGCCAGACCGCCATCGACAGGATGAACCATGCCATGGATGAAAATGTCCTGCTGGCATCCAAGCAGCGGTATGTGCTCAGCGACACGGCGGGCGTGAACGAGGAGGAACTGGCGGATCTCAGCCGGGACATCGTCCATGTGGCCGGGCGGCTGGGAGACGAGAGTTTCCGCCCGTTGCAGACCGCCGGTTTGCAGGGAAACAGCCTGAGCTACCGCAACAGCCGCATTGAGGAGCTGAAGGAGATCAGCGGAAACCGGGATATGACCCAGGGCGGCACCGCAGGCGGCGTGACGGCGGCAAGTGCCATTGCGGCCCTGCAGGAGGCGGGCAGCAAGCTCTCCCGCGATATGCTCAAAAGTGCCTACCGGGCCTTTGCAAGGGAGTGCTACCTCATCATTGACCTGATGCGGCAGTTTTACGATGAGGAGCGGGTGTTCCGCGTCATCGGGCCTGCCGGAGGCAGGGAGTTCGTGCCCTTTTCCGGGGCAGCGCTGCGTGCCCGCCCCATGGGGCTGATGGGCGGCGTGGAGCTGGGAAGCCGGGAACCGGTGTTCGATATCGTGGTGAGCGCCGAGAAGAAATCCACCTTCAGCCGCCTTTCCCAGAATGAGACGGCGAAGGAGTGCTACCAGCTGGGTTTCTTTGCACCCCAGAATGCCGACGCGGCCCTGGCGGCACTGGAGATGATGGACTTTGAGGGCATCGAAAAAGTGCGCCAGAGGGTGCGGCAGAATGGCACGCTGGCACAGAAGCTGACGGCGGCCCAGATGCAGATCGCGCGGTTCAACGAGAAATTGAGCGGCGCGGAGGAAAATCTGAGCACAAGAGCATTGGCGAAGAACCTCTCCGGCGCTTTGCGCCAGCTCTCCTAACGGGAGAGCCAGGTTCACGCTGCTGCTGGCTTGCCTCCCCTATGAGGGGAGGTGGCACCGCAGGTGACGGAGAGGTTTTACATGAGAAGGAGGCAGAAATGATCAAGGTGAATTATACGGAATTGGACGGCCCTTACGGCCCGGCCATGCGTCTGGAGGCAGCGGGCCATGCAGGCTATGCCCCGGCAGGGCAGGATATCGTGTGTGCCGGTGTCAGCACCCTGATGCAGGCACTGGTCAGCCTGCTGGCGGGTGAGGAAAACGCCCGCAGCGATGCTTTTGACGAGCCCGATGGCCCCCGCCTGACGGTGACTGCCGCCCGGCCCTGTACCGCATGGGTCGAGGGGGCCTTTGAGCTGGCCAAGGCGGGCTTTGCCCTGCTGGCCGAGCGCTACCCGGACAATGTACGCTTTGCCGACCGGAGTGCCCGGGGCAAGCAGGAGATGATGGACCTGCAGCTGTTTGCTGACGGCGGCGAAGCGGCTGCCCCTGCCCTGAGCGCGGCCCAGGAGCAGCAGGCTGTGGCATCGGGTACCCTGAAGCCCGGTGAGAAAGCGGACGCAAAGCAGGAGACGACCGCCCCGGAGGGGGAGAAGGAGGTGAAAGAGACCGAACCGGTCAAGGCGGAAGAAGGGCAGGAACAGGAACCGCCCCGCCCTGCGCTGCCAAAACGTTTCCCGGGAAGCCAGGCTGTGGATGCTCTGCACCGGCGCTGGGCTGCGGAGGAGGCCATGATGCGCCGGGCAGTGCCGGAGTTTTCCCTGCAAAAGGAGCTGGCAGACCCCGAGATGCGCCGTCTGATGCAGCTGCCCGGGATGCGGATGCTGGATGCCTACCGGCTGGCCCACTACGGGGATGCCATGCGCCAGACTGCCCGCACCGTGGAGCAGGGCGTGGTGGAGCGCATCCGCCAGCGCGGGGCGCGCCCTGCTGAAAACGGCACCCACCCCGGCAGCGCCGCCGTGACCGGTGCGGATGTGAACCGGATGACCCGCAGCCAGCGGGAAGCGCTGGAACGTCAGGCGCTCCATGGTGCAAAGATCAGTTTTTGAGGGAAAACCCTCTCACCGCTTCGGTCTGGCTTTGCCAGCGCCTTGCGGAGCTCCCCCGAAGGGGGAGCTTGAAATCAATGAAAGAAAGGATAATGACTATGAACAACTTCAACATTCAGCTGTTTGCCGAAACTCCCCTGAACTCCACCACCACCATGACCCCGGAGATGAAGACCTTCTACGAGAAGCGCCTCATCGACCAGGCAGAGCCCCGGCTGGTGCATGACCAGTTTGCGGATTACTATCCTGTGCCCCAGAACGGCGGCAAGACCATCGAGTTTCGCAAGTACGACAGCCTGCCCAAGGCTTCCACTCCGCTGACCGAGGGCGTGACCCCGGACGGTCAGGCCCTGAACGTGACCACCATTACCAGCGACCTGCACCAGTATGGCGGCTGGACCCCGCTGACTGACGTGCTGCAGATGACCGCCATTGACAACAACGTGGTGCAGGCCACCCGTGTGCTGGCAAGCCAGGCGGGCCGCACCATGGACAGCATCACCCGTGATGTGCTGGCGGGCGGCACCAATGTGCTGTATGCCCCCAAGCAGAATGCAGACGGCACCGAAACGGAGGTGAAGAGCCGCAAGGAGCTGGACAAGACCTGCACCCTGACCCCGAAGCTGTTCTTCCGGGCGGCGGCGCAGCTGGGTGCCATGAATGCGGACCCCATCGGCGACAGCTACATTGCCATCATCCACCCCTATGCCGCCTATGACCTGAAGACCTGCAAGGAGTTCGTTGAGGCGCACAAGTATGCCGACCCTGAGACCATGTACCGCGGCGAGATCGGCAAGCTGGGCAATATCCGCTTTGTGGAGACCAGTGAGGCCAAGATCTGGAAGGACACCACCTGCCCCAGTGGTCTGGCCGTGTTCGGCACGCTGGTGCTGGGTGCCCATGCCTACGGTGTGACCGAGCTGGAGGGCGGCGGCCTGGAACACATCGTCAAGCAGCTGGGCTATGGCGACGACCCGCTGAACCAGCGCGCTTCCGTGGGCTGGAAGGGGATGCGCGCCGCCGAGCGTCTGGTGGAGCAGTACATGGTGCGCATTGAGAGCGTATCCAGTTATTCGGAGAATGCGAGTGCCAACTGAACCTCTCAGGCGCTTCGCGCCAGCTCCCCTGGTAGGGGAGCCCTTGGCAAACCGGGCAAGCCCTGCTGGATGAACGAAACCAGGCGAGGCGTAAAAGGCAGTGCCCCTGCGACAGAGGGCAGAAAGGATGAAAAATGGACAAGAAAAACGTAAGGATCCGGCTGTTCAAGGACAACAGCCGGTACAAAGGCGACCTGTTTGTGAGTGTGAACGGCGTGAGCTATAAGATCCGCCGGGGCGTGGAGGTGGAAGTGCCGCCCGAGGTGGCAGAGGTGCTGGAACACAGTCAGGTGCAGGATGAGCGCACCGCCGCCCGCATTGCCGCCGCCGAGAGGATCGAGGGGTGAGCGCATGACAGTGGGAGAGGCTCTGGAACGGGCCGAGGAACTGCGGCCGGGCTGCAAGGTGGACAGCCGCACCCGGCAGCGCTGGCTCTGTGAGGAGGACGGGATGCTGCGGGCCCTGCTGTTCTCCGGCTGCGGGCTGCGGGCCGGAGTGGGGGCGGACCTTGCCTGGCCTGCGGAGGGCGGGCTGGACGATGCCGTAGAGCTGCTGGTGCCCGTGCCTTTTGATGCGCTCTACCCGCATTACCTCTGCGCAAAGCTGGATGCTGCCCTGGGCGAGACGGAACGTTACGCCGGGGAGCAGGCCCGGTATAACAGCATTCTGGCCGAGCTGAGCGCCTGGCTGCGGCGGCGGGCAAAGCCGAAGCGCGGTGCGCAGTGGCGGTGGTGAGAGGGAGGAAAGTGGATGTTTCTGACAGATCGGACCGGTGTGAAGAACACCCGAAATCTGCTGCGGGCCTTTGGCGGCCTGAACGAGACCTACGGCTGCACCGAGGCTGAGTACAGCGGGGGAATGAATTTTTCGGCCCGGGATTTCCCGGCCCTGAGCACCCGGCTGCCCCGCCGCAGGCTGCAGGAGCTGGCCGGGCTGAACGGGATGTATCACCTGAACGGTCTGCTGACCGTCTGCGGGCAGGACCTGGTTTATACCCCGGACGAGGCCCCGGCCCAGCCTGTCACCGTGAAAAATGCCGTGGCAGACAGCCGCAAGACGATGGTGGGCATCGGAACAAAGATCCTGATCTTCCCGGACAAGGTGGCGTTCGATACGGCCGACGGCAGCGTGGCCCCGCTGGGCGCTGTCTGGGAGGCGGGAAGCCTGAGCGTGAGCTTTGCACCCTGTGATGCTTCGGGGAATACCTACGAAGTGAAGGACAAGGGCACGAAGGAGCCGGAACACCCGCAGGACGGCCAGCTGTTTCTGAAGCTGAACGAGCCGGACAAGCCCTATTCCGCGGAGAATACGCTGGAGGTATACAGCGAGGCTTCGGGCAACTGGACGGTGATCCCGCTGGACTACTGCCTTGTGACCGCTGAGGGCATCGGGGCGGAGTTCCGGGTGTGGGATACCGTGACCCTGACCGGTACGGGGGCTGAACAGGCAGGCCAGTGGGCCGGACTGGACGGCGACCGCATCGTGTACGGTGTGACCGAGACCACCCTGCGCCTGCGGGCTGACCCGGGCGGCGAATACTTTTACGGCAGGCTTGTCCACAATGGCAGCAGTGTTGTCTGGGTGAGTATGGACGGCACACAGCGGGAAGAGCATTTCCCGGCGGAGGGCGTGAAGGTGGAGCGCCGGGTGCCCGACCTTGAGTACCTGACCGAGTGCGACAACCGGGTATGGGGCTGTTCCAGCAGCGAGAATGTCATCTACGCCTGCAAGCTGGGCGACCCCACCAACTGGTTCTCCTACCGGGGCATCGCGGCAGACAGCTATGCCGTGACCGTGGGCAGCGACGGCCCCTTTACCGGTGCGGCCACCTGCATGGGCTATGCGCTGTTCTTCAAGGAAAACACCCTGCACAAGCTCTACGGCTCCAAGCCCTCGGATTTCCAGCTCAGCTCCCTGCGCTGCCGGGGCGTGGCCAGAAACGCGGCCCGCAGTCTCTGCGTGCTGAACGAGACGCTGTACTATCTTTCCTCCGACGGCGTGATGGCGTGGGACGGCAGCATCCCGGCCAAGGTGTCGGCGGCGCTGGATGCCGGGCGGCTTGCCAATGTGAAGCAGGCTGTGGGCGGCGCGCTGGATGGCCGGTATTATCTGCATGTCAGCCGGGAAAACGAGGTGCGTCTGCTGGTCTATGATACCGAGCGGGGCCTCTGGCACGAGGAGGATGTTTGTTCCTTTGAGATGGCCAGCACCGGCGGGCAGCTCTATCTCTGGGATGGCCGGGCGCTCTGGGCCGCTGATCCCAGCCGGGAAACGTCAGGGCAGAGAAACGAGGAAACGGAACAGGGCGTGGAGTTTGCCCTGACCACCGGAGATCTGGGGCTGGACAGCCCCGAGGAGCGGTACCTCTCCCGGCTGACGCTGCGGCTGGATGCCGCCTGCAGGAGCCAGGTGACTGTGGAAGTGAGCTATGACGGCGGCCCCTGGGAGAACGCCGCTGCCCTGACAGTGGAGGGCCCGCGCCGCAACTGTGATCTGCACCTTGTGCCCCGGCGGTGCGCCTCGCTCCGGCTGCGGCTGTGGGGCTATGGGCAGATCACCCTGCGGAGCCTGGCCAAGACCTTCAGCGGGGCAAAGGGAAACTGGATGGAACTGGAGGGATGAACCATGGCAAGCATTGCGGGCCTGGGCAAGATCGGCCTGCCCAGGCTGAGTGAGAATATGGACCCGGAGGATGCCCGGGCCCTGCGGAATTATCTGTACCAGATGCAGGAGCAGCTGCAGTATGTGCTCTGCAATCTGGACACCGAGAATTTCTCGGAGGAGCTGCGGGGCAGGCTTTCCGGCAGTTTGGGAAAGGAGGAGACATGAGCGAGAAAAAGAAGCAGGAGTACACCACAGGCGGGCTGAAAAACCGGCAGGATGTGGAACACGCACTGGCTTCGGCGGAGTACCGGCCCTCGCAGGAGGTGACGGACGCGGCCAGCGACCTGAAGCAGTGGCAGGCCAACCGCCCCGGCGATTACGAGAGCGCCTATCAGGGCCGCATTGACGGCCTGATGGAGGATCTGCTGGACCGGAAGGAATTCAGTTACAGCTATGGTGCCGACCCGCTGTACCGTCAGTACGCCCAGCTGTACACCCAGAATGCCCAGAACGCCAGTGCCGACGCGGCGGCGCAGGCCGCTGCCCTGACCGGCGGCTATGGTTCCAGCTACGCGGCCAGTGCGGCCCGGCAGGCATACCAGCAGCAGATCGGTGCACTGAGCGAGGCCATCCCCACGCTGTACCGGCTGGCGCTGGATACCTACCAGAGCGGCGGCGATGCCTTGGTGGAGCAGATCGACCAGCTGAACGGGCAGGAGCAGAATGCCCAGCAGAAGTATGAGCGGGAGCTGGCGGATTACTACACCCAGCTGGAACAAAAGGGCAATGCCTACAACACGGCTTACACCCAGGATTACGGGCGCTATCAGGATTATCTGGGCCAGTTGGACAGCCTGTATGGTTACTACGCGGCACAGGAACAGCAGGAGGCGGCCCGCCGCCAGCAGGGATTCAACAATGTGATGACCGTGCTGGGCCTTCTGGGCGATGCGGCCCAGCTGGCCATCACCGGCACCACGGGTCTGGGCAGCATGGCAGGCAGCCTGCTGAACACCGGGTACAACATCTATGCAGGCAACCGCGCCTATGAAGCCGAACGGGCCGACACGGCGTGGAAGCAGAAAATGCAGGAGCAGCTGCGGCAGGATGAGCTGGCACAGCAGCAGTACAAAAACGAGCAGGCGCAGCAGGAATATCAGGACAAACTCCGCCAGCAGCAGGTCAGCAATGCCCTTGCGGCAGAGCGGCTGAATCTGAGCAAGAGCCAGTGGGCAGCCAAGCAGGAAAAGGCCAGCCGGACTGCCGAAAAAGCCAGCGCCGATGCAGCGGCGAAGCGCGGCAGCCTGACGGGGGACACCGGCCTGAAGGTGGGCAAAAGCGGCGTTTCCAGCGGCGGCACCGTGCCGTACAGCGCGGCGAGGATGCGCAGTCAGGGCCGCAGTGATACGGCCATCCGCACCCAGCTGCTCAAGGAGGGATACTCCAGCAGTGAGGTCAGGAAGATCATGCGGCAGCTGAACAGCTGAAAAAAGGGGAGGGCAACCGTGAAGGTGCTCTCCCCTTTGTGCTATGCCCGGACATCCCGTTTTTTCAGCAGGAGCCATGCCAGAAGGAACATCGTCCCCAGCCAGAAGATGCAGCTGAAGGCAAACAGCCCGTAGCTGCCAGCCAGTGCATCCGCACTTTTGTTGGAGTTCATACCCAGCTGCATCAGGGAATAGGGCCACAGGATTCCAAAGCCTTTGGAGCTGATAAAGATGCCGGTAATACCGCCCAGCAGCCCCAGAAAAATGGGCACGGCAAAGCTGCGGATGACCATGGCCAGCACCAGCTGTGCGGCAATGACAGCCAGCGCACCCAGCAGTCCCCGCAGTAAAAACAGAGGTAAGGTGACCGGCGGCAGCCCGGGCAGATGGGCAAATACCTTGCCGCAGAACACGAACAGCGCAAACACAAAGCCGTGGGTCAGCAGCGCCAGCTTTGTCACCACCGCAAACTTTGCGGCAAACAGGTCCAGCGGCGGCACGGGGCTTGCCATGATCAGGTTCCAGTTGTGCCCCAGATGCTCCAGCCGCCACAGGTAGGCAGCATAGGTGGCGACCATGGCAGGGAAGAAGAACATGGAATAAAACAGGGTGTGCTGGGTCCACAGGCTATACCAGCCGTCGGTGAGGATCTCAAGATTTTGCAGGTAATTGAAAGTGCCGTAGGTGGCGGAAAGAATGGGCAGCACAAAGAACATTGCCCAGATGGGGGATGCGTGGAGTTTGCGGTTCTCCGCAAGAATACAGCGTTTCAGCATGGTTTTATACCTCCTCGTCCTGTACCTTGCGCCACGCAAGGGCAAACAGCACTGCGCCCAGCACAAGGGTAAAGGCCAGCAGCCCCCAGTTGAAGGGGCGGATGCCGTAGGTGACGATGTGGGTGGCCTTGTCCCAGTTCGCCACTTCGTAGGCGCTCAGCGGGATGTAATACCCAAAGGGCACAAAATAACTGACAAGCGGCGGCATAAAAGCAGAGAACAGCCCCACCAGTGCCCCTACAATGCCCACGCAGAGCGCCGGCAGAGGATTGCCTACCCACAACATCAGCAGAAATTCGCCAAAGAAGAGCATTGCGTCCACAGCCAGCGTGCAGACGAACAGATAGCATAGCTGCCCGGTGGGAAAGGCTTCGGTATAACCATGGACACGCCCCAGCACCGGAACACAGGCCAGCTCCAGCACCGTGACCAGAAGAACTTCCAGCACCCCAAAGACCGCTTTGCCTGCAAACAGGCTGCGGCGGCTCTGCAGGGTGTAGAGGAGCTTGGCGGTGTTGCCTTTGATCTCCATATCCCACAGCCGGGAGGCCAGCACTGCCATCATCACCGGCATCAGAATGGCTTCAATGACGGGCAGGCTGTAAAGCAGGGCGCTGTAACCGTTGGCAAGCTCCTCCGGGTCTGCCGGGGCAAGGCCGCCCACCCACAGCACGACAATGCCGGGGATGAGCAGGCAGAGAGCAAGGTCGTGCCGACGGTGGGCTTTTTGCAGTTCTGCACGGAAAGCTGCCATCTTACGCCACCTCCCCGCTGGTCTGGGTCAGGCTGAGGAAAATGTCCTCAAGGCTCTTTGTCTGTGCCGTCAGACCCACCACACCCACGCCGCTTTCGGCAAGGGTACAGACCAGTGCCGCCAGCGCTTCGTCCGGCAGCGGGGGCAGCTGCAGGGTGTCCGGCTGGTCTGCCGGTGCAGCGGCTTTTACCCCCTGCTGCTGCAGGACGGCTGCGGCTTTGGGTGCATCCAGCACCCGCAGCAGAATGCCGCCCCGGCTGTGCTTTTGCAGCTGCTGCAAGGAGCCCTCGAACAGCAGTTTGCCGTGGTTCAGGATGCCCACCTGATCTACCATCTGCTCGATCTCGCCCAGCAGGTGGCTGGAGATCAGCACGGTGGCTCCGGTGGTCTGGGGCATGGAAGCAATCAGACTGCGCATTTCCTGAATGCCTGCCGGGTCCAGACCGTTGGTGGGCTCGTCTAAAATCAACAGTTTGGGGCTGCCCAGCAGCGCCATGGCAATGCCCAGCCGCTGCTTCATGCCAAGGGAATACTGACCCACCTTCCGGTCAGCGTCTTTGGTCAGGTGCACGATTTCCAGCACCCGGGGGATGTCCTTCCGGTCCACGTCTTTCAAGTCAGCCACGATGGAAAGGTTTTCCCGGGCAGTCAGGTGCAGGTAACCGGAGGGGGATTCGATCAGACTGCCGGTCTGCCGCAGCAGGGCAATGCGGTTTGCTTCGTTCAGGGTGTGCCCCAGCAGTTCCACACTGCCGCCGGTGGGGTGTACAAGCCCCAGCAGCATCTTCATGGTGGTGGATTTGCCCGCACCGTTGGGGCCTAAAAAGCCGTAAACACAGCCCTCCGGGACAGTCAGGTTCAAATGATCCACCACCGGACGGCCATGGTAGCTTTTGCAAAGGGCATGGGTCTCAATCACAGGTTTCATAAATGGTCTCCTTTCGCATTCATGGATTTCGGAACGATGCCAGAATACACCCGCTGCCTTAAACTGACCGGAAGGCCAGCTTAAATTCCCCTTAAATTTGCAGGCGTTTTCCGCTGCGGCGCAAAAAGTGTGGTATAGTAAAGGCGGGAAAGGAGAACTGCCCTTATGGATACCATTTATGATGCAAAGCTCCTGCTTGTGGACGACAACGCCGAACTGCTGGCACTGCTGTGTGAGCAGCTGCGGGGCGCAGGATATGGCCATATCAGAACCGCCCAAAGCTGCGCCGCTGCCCGCGCCTGTTTTGCGGCAGAGCAGCCGGAGCTGATGATCCTGGATATCAACCTGCCGGATGGGGACGGCTTTTCGCTGTTCCGGGCGCTGCGGGCAAAAGCGGACGTTCCGGCGCTATTTCTCTCTGCACGGGATGCGGATGCCGACCGTCTGTTTGGGCTGGGTCTTGGCGCAGACGACTACCTGACCAAGCCCTTTCTGATGCAGGAACTGCTGCTGCGAGTGCAGCATATTTTGCAGCGGGCGTACCGGGCAGAGCTGTCCCGTACAAAACCGGCACCTTTGCAGCTGGGGGAGCGGTGCGTAGACCTGAATGATGCCATTGTTACCCTGCCGGAGGGCAAAACACTGGCGCTGACTGCTACCGAGCTGGCGCTGCTGCGGAAATTGGCAGAGAACCGGGGACACATCGTTACCTACGATGCCCTTTGTGCGGCGGTCTGGGGCGCAGATTACTATGGCTACGAGAACAGTCTGGGTGTACATATCCGGCATCTGCGGGAGAAGCTGGAAGCCGAACCCGGTGCGCCGCAGTTTCTGCGGACGGTGCGGGGCATTGGCTATAAGCTGACAAAGGGGGAAGAAGCATGAAAACCTTTGTGCGCCTGATCCGGCGGTATGTGCTGGCGGCGGTGGGCATTGTTCTGCTGCTGCTGTTTTCCGGTGTTGCAGTGCTGGGCTGGCTGGGCTGGCAGGAAAGCTGCCGCTTGCCGCAGCGGGAGTATTCCTCCAGCGAGATCGCGGATTCCATGGTGGAGACCGCCGAAGGGCTTGCCTTTGGGGCGGAACGCACCCCGCAGGAGTGGATGAACGGCTACGAGTGGGCGATGGTGCTGGACGATGTGGGAAACATCTGCTGGAACTACGGCCTGCCGCAGGAGCTGGACCATGCCTACACTCCCGGCGATATCGCCAAATTTTCCCGCTGGTATCTGGCGGATTACCCGGTGTTCTGCTGGACAGAACCCTACGGGCTGTTTGTCATCGGGCTGCCAAAGGGGAGCCTGTGGAAGTACAGCATTTACAGCTCACCGGACTTTGCCCTGAGCATGGTGCGGGTGCTCCCGGCAGCAGCGCTGGGAATGCTGCTGCTGGGTCTGGTTCTCTGCTTCTGGCTGAGTTGGAGGGGGGCAAAGCGGCTGGAGACCGTGGCAAACGGTCTGGATGCGCTGGCGCAGGGGCAGACCGTCCAGCTGCCTACCGACGGTTTTGCCGGGGAACTGGCAGAAAAGCTGAACCAGACCGGGGCGCAGCTGCAAGCCAAAAATGAGATGCTTTCCCGGCGGGACAACGCCCGCACCCAGTGGATCGCAGGGGTCAGCCATGACGTGCGCACCCCGCTGGCGCTGATCTTAGGCTGGGCGGAGCAGTTGGAACAGGACGCACTTTTGCCGGACAGCTCCCGGCAGAAAGCGGCCGACATCTGCACCCAGTGCGAAAAGCTGCGCACCCTCATTGATGACCTGAACCTGACCAGTAAGCTGGAATACGGTGCCCAACCCCTGCGCCGGAAAGACCTCCGGGCAGGGCCGCTGTTCCGGCAGCTGGTGGCGCAGTTCTGCGAAAGCCCGCTGGCAGAGCGCTGCGGGATCACGCTGGAACAGGAAGAACCAGCAGAGCAGACAGTGCTTTCGGTGGATGAGGCGCTGCTGGCACGGCTGCTGGAAAACCTGATGAACAACAGCGTCCGGCATAACCCAAAGCCGGTGAACATTACCGTGCACACCCGGCAGGCAGGGGAGCGCTTCTGCCTGACCGTGGCAGATGACGGCATCGGCTATCCGGCTGCCGTTCTGGCGGCGCTGAACGCTGCGGAGCCTGCCGAAAACGCACCCCATATCCTTGGCTTATATGTAGTGCAGCAGATCGCCGCCGCCCATGGCGGCAGGGCAGTGTTCGGGCAGAACAGCCCCTGCGGGGCAAAAACAACGGTCTGGCTGCCGCTGGGCTGAAAATTGATCGGAATCCTTGCTTTTCCCGGCCGGATTTCTTATACTTTGAACAAAGAAGTCTTTTTTGGTGCAAAACACAGGAGGAATCATGGCTGAAATTTCAAGTCTGCTGACATTGCAGGGCCAGCTTGCGCTGCTGACCCTCATTGGCTTTTTTCTGGCCCGCAAGGGCATCATCAACGCGCAGGGACGCAAGTGCCTGACCGACCTGCTCATCAATGTCATCCTGCCCGCGAACATCATCCAGTCGTTTCTGGTGGAGTTCAGCTGGGATGTGCTGAAGAGCAGTGCGTCGATCCTTGTGATCTCGCTGGCGCTGCAGATCGGCTGTGTGGTGCTGTGTGCTCTGGGCTACAACTGGCTGCCCTTTGCAAGGCGGAGCGTTTACCAGTATGGCACGGTCTGCTCCAACGGTGCGTTTCTGGGCAGCGCACTGGTGGACGGCATCTGGGGCAGCAGCGGCCTGCTGCTCAGCTCCATCTACCTCATCCCCCAGCGTGTGGCAATGTGGTCGGTGGGCGTGAGCTACTTTCTGCAGGACGAAAAGCCCGCTTCCAAAGAGGAGATGCGGGCAGACCGCAGGGCCGTGCTGCGGAAAACATTTACCCACCCCTGCATCCTGGCGGTCGTGGTGGGCATGGTGCTGATGGCCTCTCAGCTGCCCCTGCCCGGCTTTTTGGGCCGCACCGTCAAGAGCCTGAGCAATTGCAACATGGGTGTTTCCATGATCCTGATCGGTGCCATCATCGGCAGCAGCCGGATGGGCAGACTCTGGGATAAGGACTGCTTCCTCTACTGCCTCATCCGGCTGGGGCTCATCCCGGCGGCGGTGCTGCTGGGATGCAGGCTCTGCGGCGCGGACAGCCTTGTGACCGGTGTTTCCGTGGTATTGGCCGCCATGCCCATGGGCGGCGTGACCGCCGTTCTGGCGGAAAAGTACGGCGGGGATTCCGCCTTTGCCAGCAAGTGCGTGGCGGTCTCCACGGTGCTCTCCCTCATCACCACACCGCTGTGGTGCATGGTCGTGTAAGGGTGGGACCGACCGCTGCGCCCGCGGCAAAATGTGAAAAACACCTTGTCAATGGCAATCATGGCCGAAGAATCACGGTTCTTTTTGTCCAATCGGCGAATAGCCTTTGCCGCCGGATGGTGATACAATAGGCAAGGTGTTGCGCGGCGGTGCCGTGAAATGCCATAACATGACAAAAACAAGGAGAGCGCGTGGAAAATGGAACCATTTTATCTGATGCCCGGGCAGGAACGCTGTGAACAGTTTAAGGATGCGAACGGTGTGCCCAAAGTCCGCTACTCCTATTGTTCGCTGAACGGGGCGCTGTTCCGCTGTGTGAGCCGCAGCGTGGAAGAAGCCGAGCGCCTGTGCGAGGACTGGCTGGTGGGTCAGGACCGCTGCTACATCAACTGAAAAATGCACCCTCTGCTCCTTTGCGGAATAAGCTGTAAGAGAATCAGCTTATCGGCAAAGGAGTTTTTTTATATGATGAATGGCATCCTGCGTATCCAGACCTATCGGCCCCGGCAGTCGGCTCCGGTGGAGGGAGTGACTGTTCTGATCACCGGCAGCGGCTTCACGGCTCACCGCATCACCGATGCCGAGGGCAATGCCGAGGATGTGGCCATCTGTGCCCCGGCCTGCGCCCTCTCGCTGGACGAGAACAACACCACGACCCTGCCCTATGCCGTGTGCAGCCTGACGGCCAGAAAGCCGGGCTACCGCACCGTCCGCATCCAGGGCATCCAGATCTTTGCCGGGCAGGTCACGCTGGCCCGGCCTGAGATGATCCCGGACACCGAGGAGGGAAAAGACATTGCCAACCCGCCTGTGATCATCCCCACCCACGCTCTGTTTGCGGGGAACGGCGGCAGCGGCCCGTCCCCCACCGATCCATGCACCGGCAGCCGGGTGCTGGACCGTGTCATCGTGCCAAAAAATATTACGGTCCATCTGGGCAGGCCCGCCGCCTCGGCCCGGAACGTGACGGTGTCCTTCCGGGATTATATCGCCAATGTGGCTTCCAGCGAGGTCTACCCCACTTGGCCCATTGAAGCGTTGAAAGCGAACATCCACTGCCAGATCTCGCTGGCGCTCAACCGTATTTACACCGAGTGGTATCCCAGCAAGGGCTACACCTTCAATATCACCAACTCCACCAGCTACGATCAGTATTATGTCCATGGCCGCACCGTGTTCGATGTGATGGTAAAGCTGACGGATGATATCTTCAACACCTACATCCGCAAGACCGGCACCGTGAATCCCTACTACTCCGAATACTGTGACGGAAAGTCCGTCACCTGTCCGGGGCTCAAGCAGTGGGGCACGGTCACGCTGGCAAATCAGGGCCGCAATGCCCTGAGCATCCTCAAATACTACTACGGCAGCGATATCGAGATCGTCCGCACCAGCAACATCCAGTCCATCCCAAGAAGCTATCCGGGGTCTCCCCTCCGGCAGGGAGACCGGGGCACGGCGGTGTTCACCCTGCAGCGGCAGCTGAATCGCATCACTAAGGATTACCCCTTCCTTGGCCTGCTGACCGTGGACGGAGTTTTTGGCAGCAGGATGACAGAGACCGTGAAGAGATTCCAGAAGCAGTTCAACCTGACCGCTGATGGCGTGGTGGGGCGGCAGACCTGGTATAAGATCAGCTATATCTATGTTTCGGTGAAAGACCTTGCAGAGCTGACCAGCGAGGGAGAAACAGCCGCCGGAACCCTCTCGGACGGCACCTGGGGTGGCACTGTCCTGCGCGTCGGCTCTTCCGGCAGCGCTGTGGAGCAGCTGCAGTTCTGGTTGAACACTCTGGCCCAGTACGAGAGCAGCATCCCCTCCGTGACAGTGGATGGCGTGTATGGCAGCGGCACCGCCGGTGCGGTTCGGGCCTTCCAGCGAAGATACGGCCTGTCTGTGGACGGCGTGGTGGGCCGCGCCACCTGGACAGAACTCTACGATCAGTTCCGCAGTATCCAGTCCGACAACGGCAGGCCCAACGCCTACCCGGGCACAGCCCTGCGGCAGGGCAGCAGCGGGCAGAACGTCCGGCTGGTGCAGTTCTGGCTCAAGATCGCCCGCACGGTGTATCCCAGCCTGAACACCCTGACCGTAGATGGGAAATTCGGCGTAGGCACGGCAGCGGCAGTGCGGAGATTCCAGAGCTACTTCGGCCTGACCAGTGACGGCGTGGTGGGCCGCACGACCTGGAACAAGCTGTATGAGGTCTACAACGATATCGCCAACCGGCTGCTCACAGCCAGCCTGCGCCCCGGCGAGTATCCGGGCATTCTGCGCCGGGGCAGCACCGGAACGGCAGTGCGGGAGCTGCAGTTCTACCTCTACCTGATGAGCGCCTACGAGAGCAGCATCCCCGCTGTTTCCATCGACGGCAGCTTCGGTGCGGCGACCGAGAACGCCGTGCGGGCCTACCAGCGCTTTGCGAAGCTGACGGTGGACGGTGTAGTAGGGCGCACGACCTGGAATTCTCTCTACGGCAAAGCAAGCATCCTGCGGGTGTCCGGCCCGGTGGTCACGCTGAAGCGCCTGCCTTACCCGGGCACACCGCTGGCAGTGGGGGCCACGGGGGACGCGGTGCTCTACTACAACCTCCTTTTGCAGCGCATTGCCTACTATTTCGACAGCGTGGAAAGCCCGCCCCTGTCTGACCGGTATACCGACGAGACGGCGGCCTCTACCCGCAGTGCGCAGGCCCTGCTGGATCTGCCTGAGACCGGAGTCGCGGATGCAGAGACCTGGACGGCGGTGGAGGCCCTGAGCCTGCAGCTGGCCGCCGTTTCCCCCAACCCTGACCGGGATGCCGGGCAGGCCGATGCTTACCCGGGCCGTGCCATGAAGGAGGGGAGCGTTGGCCCGGATGTGGGGCAGATCGAACAGTGGCTCAATGGACGCTATATGCGGATCTGCGGCGAGGACTATGTGACCGAGAACTTCCGCTTCGGCCCGAAGGAAACAGAAGGTGTCCGGGCAGCACAGGAGCGGGCGGACCTGCTGGTAACAGGCACGGTGAACGAGGAGACCTGGGCTGCGCTCCGTGCCCAGAGCTGCGAATGCGAGGAGGGATGACGGATGGCACGGCTGCTGATCTACGATGCCTATGAGAACAAGGTGTACACCTACAACAGCCTGAACGAAAACGACCCGATGCCTTACAGCACCGAGCGCACCCTGACACTGCGGGAGTTCCGGGGAAAATCGGGGAGCCCGGTGCTCTGGACGACCATCGCCGCCATGGAGGCATGGAACCTGACCCGCCGCAAGTACGGCAAGGGCATCCCGGTGGGGTATGCCTTCCGGCGCATCTGGGAAGGCGGCCACGGCACCCGCAGCCAGCATTACGCCGGCGTGGCCTTTGATGTGGGCCAGAGCCTGACCCAGAGCCGGCGCACGGCCATCTATAAGGCCGCCCGGTCCACCGGAGCATGGGGCTATGTGGAGCCCCTGAGCCAGACCCCCACCTGGGTGCACTTTGACCGCCGCTACGGTACCCCGGCCTGCAGCGGCACCACAGCGGGCTACCCCACCCTGCGGCGTGGGAGCCGGGGCTGCTATGTGATGATCCTGCAGGACGCGCTTTCCACACTGGGGTACCAGACCGGCAGCCGCATCGACGGCCTGTTCGGCACCCGCACCGAGGAAGCCCTGAGAGGCTACCAGCGCCGCACCAGCCTGACGGTGGACGGCGTGTGCGGCTGCAACAGCTGGAAAAAGATCACGACAGCAGTGCTCGGCATCGGCAGAACAAAAACGACGATCGACTAAAAACAACCCTCTCAGTCAAAGCCGTCAGGCATTGACTGAGAGGGTTGTTTCTTGTTATCTTCTATGGATCTTTCGGTTCGGTCTGCGCCCGTTCCACAGGTTGATGAACACCCACAGGCCGTAGACCGCCAGAGTGAGCAGGGAGAGGACGATGACCACCTTGAGATACAGGCTGTGGAAGAAGGCCTGTACCTTGGAGACCGTGAAAAGCAATGCGTTCTGGTGGACATCCTGCCCGGCAATGAGGTTCACCACGCCGATGGTCTCGCCTGCCAGCTTGAGCTCCACAGTGCCCACCACGTCGCCCTGCTGGATGGGGGCCGTGGCGTAATCGGGCAGGTGGAAATATTTCTGCGTCACCGAGCCATCCCCCGTGGAAGGCAGCAGGGTCATCATGCTGTCGGCGGGGTAGAGCTGCAGGGTGTCGGTATCGGAGGAGTATTTAACCGGGATCTCCGCCAGCGCCTGGTCGGTGTCCAGCGCGGCCTGGATGGAAAAGCTCTCGAACACCCAGTCGATGAGCTTGGTGGTCTCGTACAGCGCCGGGCGGCGGTTGGAATAGCCGTAATCATCGCAGGTGTCGGGGCTTTGCATGATGCAGAAGATGTAGGTGGCCCCGTCCTTGTTGGCCCACGAGACATAGCTCTGATCGCCGCTGTCGTTCTTGTAGGCCATCACGTCGCACATGCCGCCCTGCATGGCGCTGCGGTAGAACCTGCCGCCGCTGGTCTTGTTCAGGGCCACGTTCTGGCTCAGCAGCACAAAGCTCTTGGCGTGCTTTTCCTTGGCCGGCATCGTGAAGGTGGGGGCGGCGGAGATCTCCTTGAAGGCATCAAAGCTCATCAGGTAGCGCAGGATCAGGTACATGTCCACGGCGGTGGTGGTGTTGCCGCTGTCCAGTCCGCAGGCATCTGTCCAGGTGCTGTTGGTGGTACCAATGCGCTGGGAGAGGGTGTTCATCTGGCTCACCCAGCCCGCCAGGTCGCCGCCCGAGAGCTCGTAGGCCAGACCCATGGCGGCCTCATTGGCGTTGCGCGTCACCATGGCGTAAAGGGCTTCCCGGTAGGTAAAGGTCTCGCCCGAGCGCATGTCGGCGTTGTCGGTGTTGTGGACATAGTCCGAGATGGCAAAGGGCATCGTGAACGTGCTGTCCAGCTGGTCGGCATAGTTGGTCAGCACCAGCGCAATGGTCATATATTTCGTCAGGCCCCCGGCAGACACCTGCTTCTCGCTGTCTTTTTCATAGACGATGATGTTGGTGTCGGTGTTCACGATATAGGCGCTCTGGGCCTTGACATCGTAGACCGTGCTGGGGTCGAACATGGCTCCGGCCGTCACGGCAAGGCAGCTGAACAGGACGGCAAGGGATAAAAGCAGTGCAAAAATACGTTTCATGTGGACAATTCCTTCAAAAAGCGATAATATATAAAATACGGGCGCTGCGCCCGGAAATGACAAAGAATGGCGAACAAAGATTCGCTCCTTTAATAATAACAGGTTTGCCGCGCAGAGACAAGGGTTTTGCCACGGTTTCACAAAGCGGCAGGAGGGGACTATGGTATATCTGACAGGCGACACCCACGGCGAGCTTGACCGCTTCAAGCACGGCAGGCTCCGCTGGCTGGGCAAACGGGACATTGTGGTGGTGCTGGGCGATTTCGGCTTTGTGTGGGATGGCAGCAAGGAGGAACAGAAAAAGCTCGACTGGCTGCGCAAGCGTCCCTACACCCTGCTTTTCCTTGATGGTGCCCACGAGAATTACGACCTGCTGGCCCAGTACCCCGTCGAGGAGCGGTTTGGCGGCAGGGTCCAGACTTTGGGCGGCAATGTGTACCATGTCTGCCGTGGCAGCGTGCTGGAGCTGGAGGGAAAGAAATATCTCTGTTTCGGCGGCACTGAGAGCCCCGACAAGGAAGAGCGGGAGGCCGGGTACAACTGGTGGCCGCAGGAGATGCCCAGCGATGAGGAATACGCCGCCTGTGAGACCAATCTCGAAGCAAACGGCTGGCAGGTAGATTATGTGCTGACCCACGATGCCCCAAGCAGATTCCTTGATTTTACTTCCCTCGCTGTGGGCGAATCCAACCGCCTGCACCTGTTTCTTGATAAGGTCCTGCTGAAGCTGACCTACGAAAAGTGGTTCTTTGGCTGCTACCACAAGGATGTGGCCCTTTCCACCAAGAGCCGGTGCGTCTTTTGTGATGTCATCCCCATGGGCGAGCGCCACGCGAAGCGGTAAAAAGAAAAGGTGCCCATGACTTTCAGGCCGGTGGTGTACATCATAAAAAGACGAAGAAGATCGTGAACACTCTATTGGGTTCACCAATAAACAGCAGGAAGCCCCCTTGACAGTGTAATCGTCAGGGGGCTTTCTGCCTGCCAGGGGTTAGTTCTTGAGTGTCTGCGCCTTGCGCCAGATCTGGATCACTTCCCAGTAACTTACAGAAGCATCTGCAGTTTTATTGGAAGGAAGCAGCTGGTTCTCAGAAGCCCAGGTGAGAGCCTTCTGTGCGTCAGTGGCATCCGTGTCCAATGCAGCAGCGGGAACAGGCTTGCCGGCATCATCCCACACCAGTTCGGCAAGTTCGGTGGCATTGGCGGGGATCGCTGCGTCATCGGGGAGAATACGCTTCAGATAAAGCTCCGTACCGATTCGGCAGCCCTGCCATGTCAATACGGCGGCAGCACCAATGACCATAACGGTGCCCAGAATGCCAGAACCACCATCTTCGATGGAAGCATCTTTTGTCATGGCTTCAATCGTTACACCCTTTTCACCTGCGGGCATTTGAAAGCGCAATGGATTTTGTTTGACATCGGTCGAATCGTCCAAACCGCTGACCAACCATTGATCGAACGCAATGGCATCGCTCTGGCTGATGTAGGTGACAGTTACACTGGCGTTTTCAGGCACCTTTGCAACCAGTTCACCAATCTCGTTTCTCTCAGCATGAATCTCTTCGCCATCATGCTCAATAAAAACGTCAGCATTCTTAATGGTCAGGGGATAAAGCGGAACAATGGGAGCAGCTTTTTGGCGAATTTCAAACGTGCCTCCGTCCACGATGGCAGAGATCAGATTGGGACTATTGGAATGGATCTTTACCTTTACGGTATACCTGCCTGCTTTTGTGGGAGTGATGACTTCTTCTCCCATATCGTTGAGATAGACAATCTCAAGTTTGATCTCGTCAGATTGTAAAAGAGCATTCAGCCTGCTGTCCGCCCGGACAGTCACTGTGGCCGTATGATCCTTGCCTTCCTCTTCCACAGCATCCGCTGGCAGGGTGACAGCGAGTTCGCTCTGGAAAGTATCATTGGTGATGGTAACGGGGTGGATCGTGATCTTTTCCGGAATGTCGATTCGGACGGTATCACCCTGAATGATTCGCAGGGTGTATGTTCCGACATCTTTTGGAAGCTCATTGAATTCTTCTTCGTTTGAGGTGCCTGCGTTCCTGACATATCTTACAATGTAATCTGTGATGCGTGTATCCTTGGGCTCGATCCTGATATCGATATTGTCCCCATAGGAATAGTCCGCTAGACCGCTGATGGTGAAATCACCGGTGTCATAATTTGTGTGTTCGACAGTGGTCAGAGTTACGGCTGTATCATCCTGACCTGCAACAAAAGTATAGGTGGTATTGTCTGCACTCACAGTGCCGCTGCCCCCTGCCCAGGTATAACGATCTCTGTATTGAGGATCGCTGACGGTCAATTCTACAGTTTTACCGATCGTGACAATGAATTTGCCATCGTTGATGGGAACGCTGCTGCCATCAACTTTGGCGGTAACGGTACGGATGGCGCTGGTTACCGTAACATCAATAGAACCAGGTGCTACAGGGACATTTTGTAGGCCAGAATTCGTGGAAATAGCGTTCCATTGAGAACGAGAGCCTGAATACTCTATGTTATTCAATGCTGTGCAATTGGAAAATGCATCCTCGGAAATTTTTGTTACACTGCTGGGAATTGCGATCCGTTTGAGCCGCGCGCAGCCAGCAAAAGCATCATCGAGGATCTGTGTGATACCCTCCGGGATATCGATGCTCTTTAAACTGATACAACCTGCAAAAACTGATTCCGGAAGTTCTGTGATCCTGCATGAGAGTTCAATGTCTTGCAGAGCGGAACAATTCATAAAGGCACCCGTTCCAATAGAAATCACAGAGTCTGGCATCTTCACAGAGGTCAGATACAAACAACAATCAAAAGCATGAGTTCCAATTCTTGCCACAGCATTGGGTGTTTTGAAGGCAAGATCTTCCCTTCGAGAAGGATAACGAACTAAGGTGTAATCACCATTTGCTGATTTTTCGTACAACACATTGTCTATTGCCGGATAGCTTTCGCTGTCTGATGTGATCGTTGAGAGAGCGAAACATTCGGAAAATGCATCGGTTCCGATCTGTGCCACATTGGCAGGAATATGAATTTGAGTCAATGCAGTTCCGGTAAAAGCCCGCTCTTCAATGGCAGTTACGCTGTCTGGAAGAGTAACGGTGTGCAAGCTGTAACAATAACTGAACATGCCGTCCGCAACGGATGTTACACCCTCTGGAATGGTGACAGTATCTAATTCTTCGCAATGATGAAAAGCCTCAGAGCCGATCTCTGTTACAGAATCAAGAATGGAAATATCTGTTAATTCGCTGCAAAACATAAAGGCCTGGCGGCCGATCTTTTTCACGCAGGATGGTTTATTGTTCTGGATAGTAACGCTTTTCAGTGAGGTGCAATTATAAAAAGCATTGCTGTCAATTTCTGTTACAGTGTCGGGAATCTGGACACTTGTCAGGAAGTACTTGTAATTGCAGAATACCCGGTCTCCGATTTTTGATACAGGATATGTTTGAGTACCTTGTGTTACCTGAGCAGGGATCGTGATCCTACGTTCATTGCCCGTATACTTTGTTATTGTTGCAGTATTGTCAGCATTGAGGATAAACTGATAAGAACCATCTGTATATGCCATAGGGGAATCGCTTGCAAAAACAGTGACAGTGCCCACAGGGAAAAAGGTCAGCAGCATACTGAATGTCAGAAATAAGCTGAGTAGACGCTCTTTCATAAGAAAATCCTCCTTTGCATTTCGTAAAAGACTTGTCCGATGTGCGTCATAATGCGAATGAATATGACGCTTTACGCAAAATATTTTACAGTAGATGAAAATATAAAGTCAATATAATGGGACATGCTTTGTGAGAGAACACAAAAACTGAGAATTTTTTTATACGGAAGATACAAAAAGAACCGAGTCCTGTGATATATATGGGCTTTTGCGCACTTCCCAATCAGGGATTCACGGGCATTGGGGGAGTGATTGGTACGTACAGAGCTTTCCTGGAGCCTGTTGCAGCAGGTTCATTGAAGGCTCAGCATACAATAAAAAAATGAGATAGGCACCCCCTTTCGGGGAAGTCTATCTCATCTTTTCATTGGCACTGTTTTGCAACAGCCCCTTCTCATTATCTTTTACATCTTCTCAGGGACATTGATCTTGAACATAGTCAGCACATTGAAGATAACGTTCTTCACACCGATGCACAGGGCCAGGCGGGCCTGCTGCACGGCGGGATCTGCACCCTGGATGCGGCAGTTGCCGTAGAAGCGGTGGAAGGCGCTTGCCAGATCAATGACAAAGCGGTTGATGCGGCTGGGGTCGTACTTCTCGGCAGCCATAACGATCTCCTGCGGGAAGGCGGCCAGCATCCGGATCAGGTCCATTTCGCTGGGGTCGGTCAGCAGGGTGGCATCCACCTGCTCGGCACCGGCAAAGGCCACGCCCTCGCTCTCCATCTTCTTGAGGATGGAGCAGATGCGGGCGTGTGCGTACTGGACATAGTACACGGGGTTGTCGTTGTCGGTCTTGACGGCCTGATCCAGGTCAAAGTCGATGCCGCTGCCTGCGTCGTGCATGTTGAACAGGAAGCGTGCGCTGTCGATGGGCACTTCCTCCAGCAGGTCGGTCAGGGTGATGGCGTTGCCGGTGCGCTTGGACATCCGGACAGGCTGACCGTCACGCATCAGGTTGACCATCTGCATCAGTACAACATCCAGATCGTTGCCGTTCAGGCCGATGGCATCCATGGCACCCTTCATGCGGGCAACGTGGCCGTGGTGGTCGGCACCCCAGACATCAATGGCCTTGGCAAAGCCGCGGGTGGCCAGCTTGTTGTAGTGGTAGGCAATGTCGGCGGCAAAGTAGGTGGGGATGCCGTTTGCACGGACGAGGACTTCGTCCTTGGCTTCCTCCTCGGTGCCATCCTCGGTCTTTTTCTTGTTCACGGTGCCGTACTTGGCAGCATACTGGGCGCTGCGGTACATGATGGCACCGTCCTCGGCCTTGTAGCAGGCACCCAGCTCCAGCAGCTTGTTCACAACATCCAGGACAGCGCCGGATTCGTGCAGGGTGCTCTCGTGGAACCAGACATCGTAATCGATGCGGTACTTGCCCAGGTCGCGCTTGAGGGCCGCAATGTTCTTGGGCAGGGCGTAATCCACCAGAGCGTTCTTCAGGGTCTCAAAGGCTTCGCTGGCAAAGAGGGCCTCTTCGTCCAGCCCAGAGCAGGCTGCAACGTACTTGTCGCCGTTGATCTCGGCAAACTCACCGGCCAGCACCTTGATGTCGCCGCCCTGATAGCACTCAGCAGGCAGGGGATAGGCTTCCTCGCCGCAGAACTGCTGCAGGTAGCGGACGGCCAGGCTCTTGCCGAACTTCTGGATCTGGTTGCCTGCATCGTTGATGTAGAACTCACGGGTCACATCATAGCCGGACCAGTCCAGCACAGCGGCCAGGCAGTCGCCCAGAGCGCCGCCGCGGGCGTTGCCCATGTGCATGGGGCCGGTGGGGTTGGCAGAAACGAACTCCACATTGTACTTGGCACCCTTGCCGTGGTCGGTGCGGCCGTACTCCTTGTTGGAGCAGGCACCCAGCACTACGCTGGCCCAGAAGGAGGGGGCGAGGAACAGGTTGATGAAGCCGGGGCCGGCTACTTCCACCTTGGCAAACACGCTGTGCTCGATGGAAGGCAGATGGGCCAGAAGGGCATCGGCAATCATCTTGGGGGCCTTGCGCCAGGTGCGGGCACCGGCCATGGCCAGATTGGAAGCGATGTCACCGTTCTTGGTGTCGGCAGGGATCTCCACGATAAAAGCGGGCAGCTCGGCCTCGGGCAGAGTGCCGTCGGCCATGGCGGCCTTGGCAGCCTCAGTCAGCAGAGCGCGGGCCTCAGCCAGTGCCGCTGCCCGGGGGTTGTAGTTCTGATAGGTCTTTTCAAAGTCTGTCATAATTTTTATCCTTTCACGGGCTCACCCTCTCAGGCCGCTTCGCGTCCAGCTCTCCCAAAGGGCGAGCTTTTGACAAAACCACAAACTCTATAATTTCTGTCAAGACCTCCCACTTTGGGGGAGGTGGCATCGCGCAAGCGATGACGGAGAGGGTGAGGATGTTCAGTTGATGTGCTCGACCTGGATCTCAAGCGTTGTCCGATTGATGAGCGCTGTGGGGTCATCGGCATCCAGCAGATAGCTGAACTTTGCCGTGCCGCCCGCAGGCTCTGAGAGGTCGCACGCGATGCCGTCGCCGGTCACGCCCAGCGTAATGGGGCCGACCTCGGTCTCGTAGTAGCAGATGTTCCGGTAATCCCGCTGGATGACCAGCTGGGTGTTGACCTTGCCAAAGCGGAGCAGGGCCACCCGGCTGCCGTCCTCGGCGATCTTGATGGTGGTGGTGCAGCCCGCAAAGCCGATGGTCTCCGTCTCCTTATAGCTAATATAATAGGAACCGGCTTTTTTCAGGAAGCTGCCATAGGTCATCAGTTCGATCTTGTCTGTCTCCTCGGCGGGGAGGGGCTCCGTGTGCTCGAACTGCTCCGAGACGCTCCGGATCAGGATGCGGTAATCTTCGTTGTGTGCAGTGCTCACAGTTTTGTGTTCCTTCACTTTAATATTTGTCAATGGCGATCTGCTCCACCTCGCCGCCTTTGTACTCGCCCAGGAACAGGTCGGCTGTCTGCACGAACCCGTCCGGCGCGTCACTGACATAGAAATGGGCCTGCCCGGCGGGGTGGTCGGCCTTGAGCCCCCGCTCGCTCAGGATGCGCTCCAGATGGTGGGCGGCAGTCTTGGCCGGGTCCACCAGCACCACGTTCCGGCCCATGAACTCACCGATCATGCTTTTGATCAGGGGGTAGTGGGTGCAGCCCAGGATCAGGGTGTCCACCCCTGCATCCCGGATCTCCGTCAGGTACTGGGCAATGACCAGCTTGGTGATCTCCTGCTTGTCCGGGGCGCTGTGATCCACATAGCCCGCTTCCACCAGCGGCACAAAGAGCGGGCAGGGACGGGCGGTGATCTCCACACCGGGTACCAGCTGACGCAGCAGCTTTTCGTAGCTGCGGGAGCGGATGGTGGCCGCAGTGCCGATGACACCGATGCGCCGGTTCCGGGTGGAAAAGGCAGCCTCCCGGGCGGCGGCATCCACCACGCCCAGATAGGGCACCGGGAGCTTTTCGGCCTCAGCGGCGGGGTAGGTGCTGGACACCGTGCCGCAGGCCGCCATGATGCACTTGACATCCTTGGAGAGCAGGAAAGCGATGTCCTGCCGGGCGTATTGCAGGATGGTCTCCGGGCTGCGGCTGCCGTAGGGCACCCGGCCGGTGTCGCCAAAGTAGACGATGTTCTCGTGGGGCAGCCGCCTGCGCAGCTCACGCACACCGGTCAGGCCGCCCAGGCCGCTGTCAAATACGCCGATGGGGCGGTTATCCATGCTGCTTTTCCGTCCTTTCCAGCGCAAGTGCGATCAGGTGATCGATCAGGGCGGGCACGGGAGTGCCCTCGTGCTCCATGAGCTTGGGGTACATGCTGATGGGGGTGAAGCCGGGGAAGGTATTGATCTCGTTGATCATCACCCGGTTGGTACCGTGCTCCACAAAGAAGTCGCAGCGGGCCAGACCCTCGCAGTTCAGGGCGGTGTAAGCCATGGCGGCGTAGGTCTTGACCTCGTCCAGCTTTTCTTCGCTGAGTCTGGCCGGGATGACCACCTGGCTTACGCCGTTCTTGTACTTGTCGTCATAGGTATAGAACTCGGCACCGGCCAGGATCTCACCCGGGCGGGTGGCCACGGCAGGGTCAGAGCCGATGACGGCACATTCGACCTCGTGGCCGTCCACAAAGGCCTCGAACACCACCTTGTGGTCGTTTTCAAGGGCCAGTGCAATGGCCTGCTTGAGCTCATCCCGGTCGTGGGCCTTGGTGATGCCCACGCTGGAACCGGCGTTGGCAGGCTTGACGAAGATGGGCCAGCCCAGCTTGGCAATGGCACCGTCACACACGCCGTCCAGGTCACTCTCGATCTCCCAGCGGCAGGCGCTCAGCCACTTGGTGTGGGGGATACCGGCTGCATCGAACAGAGCGTTGGCCACGGCCTTGTCCATGCAGACAGCGCTTGCCAGCACGCCGCAGCCCACATAGGGGATGCCGGCCAGCTCCAGCAGGCCCTGCACGGTGCCGTCCTCGCCCCACAGGCCGTGGAGCGCGGGGATGACCACATCCACATGCAGCTTTTCCACCTGACCGGACGGGGTGAACAGGATCATGCCGTGGTCGGCGCGGTCGGGGCTGATGACGCAGGGCATGTTGCCGGGCAGCTCTTCCCAGCTGCCGTCGGCCATCTGGGCGCTGGTGGCCTCGGTGCACAGCCAGCGGCCCTCCCGGGTGATGCCCACGGTCAGCACCTCGTAGCGGGCGCGGTCCAGGTTGTCCACAAAGGTACCGGCGGACACGCGGCTGACCTCGTGCTCGCTGGACATGCCGCCAAACAGCACGACAACACAGAGTTTATCTTCAGATTGCATCATGATCTCTCCTGATTTTATGGCCGGAAGGGGCGCTTTGCCCGGGGCCGGATTTTCTATAAGCAGTTATAGACACTTTATTATACTATATCTATGCGGCGGATTCAAGGCGTAGGCCAAAACAGGCAGAAGAGAAAAAATTCAAAAAAGTCTCAAAAAACGCAAAAAATCCGCTTGACGGATGGCAAAACGCGTGATACAATGATATCACCTCTTTTGCGGGGTTATTAAGTGCGCCCTGTTTTTAGGGCGTGCACCGCAAGCCGAGGGAGGTTCAAAACAACCGTTATAATGGAGGTGTCAACAAATGACCGTTAAAATCACTCTGGCCTGCACCGAGTGCAAGCAGCGCAACTACAACACCACGAAGAACAAGAAGAACAACCCCGATCGTCTTGAGATGAAGAAGTACTGCCGTTTCTGCAAGAAGCACACGGTTCACCGCGAGACGAAGTAAGAAAGGCGGACGCATCATGGCAGACAAAACCGAGAAAAAGCCGGGCTTTGTAGCCAGAATGAAGGGCTTTGGCGCAAACATCGCCAAGTTCTTCCGCGACACGAAGAGCGAACTGAAGAAGGTCGTGTGGCCGTCTAAGGCGGACGTTAAGACCAACACCATCGTCGTGCTCGTGACCGTGGCGATCGCAGCCGTTGTGATGATCGCGCTGGATGCCATTTTCGGCGGCATCCTGGGCCTGATCATCGGCGCATGATTCATCTTGAAACGGAGGCTTAACCAAAATGGAAGAACAGACCAATGAGGCCCTTTGGTATGTAGTCCACACCTATTCCGGTTACGAGAACAAGGTTGCAAATGACTTACAGACCATGGTGGAAAACCGCCATCTGCAGGACCTGATCTGTGACATCAAGGTTCCTACCGAGATGGTGCCTGAGATCAAGGACGGCAAGGAGCGTATGGTGGAGCACAAGCTGTTCCCCGGCTACGTTCTGGTCAAGATGGTCATGAACGACGATACCTGGTATGTGGTGCGCAACACGCGCGGCTGCACCGGTTTCGTCGGTCCCGCATCCAAGCCCGTTCCCCTCTCTGCTGAGGAAGTGGAGAAGATGGGCGTTGAAAAGGCGGCTCCGCTGACCGTCGATTTCAATGTCGGCGATACCGTGCAGATCACCGCCGGCCCGCTGGAAGGCTTTATGGGCCTTGTGGAGGGCATTGATACCGAGAGCTTCAAAGTCAAGCTCAAGGTCAACATGTTTGGCCGCGAGACACCCGCAGAAGTGGATATCGCGCAGGTCGAGCTGCCGTAACCAACCGGCATCCGTTTACCAAGGTAAGACCGCAGTGCGGTTCTTATAGAGCGTGTGCATCGTGTGCGCGCTCGTGGGAGGCGTGGGGAGACCACGCCGCAACTCACCACAGATTTTTGGAGGTGCATTTACTATGGCACAGAAAGTTACTGGCTACATTAAGCTGCAGATCGAGGCCGGCAAGGCGACTCCGGCTCCCCCTGTTGGCCCTGCTCTGGGTCAGAAGGGCGTCAACATCATGGCCTTCACCAAGGAGTTCAACGAGCGTACCAAGAACCAGATGGGTTATGTTATCCCCGTCGTCATCACCGTTTACGCTGACCGCTCCTTCAGCTTCATTACCAAGACTCCTCCGGCTGCCGTTCTGATCAAGAAGGCTGCTGGCATCAACACCGCTTCCGGCAAGCCCAACAAGGAAAAGGTTGCTACTCTGACCGCCGCTCAGGTGGAAGAGATCGCCAAGACCAAGATGCCCGACCTGAACGCCGCTTCTCTGGAAGCTGCATGCAGCATGGTCCGTGGCACCTGCCGCTCCATGGGCGTTACCGTCGAGGGCTGAGACACAAACAGTGGGAGGGCATAACACTGCCCGCATGACCACATAGGAGGATATACAATGAAACATGGCAAGCACTATGTCGATGCTGCTAAGCAGGTCGATTTTTCTAAGCTGTATGATATGAACGAGGCTCTGGAGCTGGCTTGCAAGACCGCTTCTGCCAAGTTCGACGAGACCGTTGAGTTGCACGTCCGCCTGGGCGTTGACGGCCGCCACGCTGACCAGCAGGTCCGCGGCGCTGTTGTTCTGCCCAACGGCACCGGCAAGACTGTCCGCGTCTGCGCCATTGCTAAGGGCGCTGCTGCCGCTGCTGCTGAGGCAGCCGGCGCTGACATCGTGGGTGATGACGAGCTGATCGCACGCATCGCCGGCGGTTTCATGGACTTCGACGTTGTTGTCACCACCCCCGACATGATGGGCCGCGTTGGCCGTCTTGGTAAGGTTCTGGGCCCCCGCGGCCTGATGCCCAACCCCAAGGCCGGTACCGTTGCTCCCGACCTGGGCAAGGCTGTTACCGAGGCTAAGGCTGGTAAGATCGAGTACCGTCTGGACAAGCAGAACATCATCCACGTTCCCGTGGGCAAGGCATCCTTTGGCGCTGAGAAGCTGTACACCAACCTGGATACCGTGATGAGCGCTATTGCAAAGGCAAAGCCCGCTGCTGCAAAGGGTACCTACTTCAAGAGCGCTACCATCGCCACCACCATGGGCCCTGGCATCCGTCTGAACACCCTGAAGTACGGTGTCTAATCTGAATTTTTGATATTTTTCTGCTGCCTGTTTGCGGGTGGCAGAAAAATTTTGTCGGAAAATTCAAAAAAGCGCTTGACAACACCGCGCGTTTGCGGTAAAATAATGATGCTGTTTTTGAGACAGCAGGTGCTGGAGTCCAGCGTAAGGTGCAAACCGCCTGCCGAGAAACGCGCGTAAAGTTGTTTTATGCCTCTTTCTCGACACAGTGCGGGAAAGAGGCTTTTTTCGTTGCTCCAGCTTTCGATACAAGTTTTTGAAATGAGGTGAAACCGAATGCCCAGTGCAAAGATTCTTTCTGAAAAGCAGGCTTATGTCGCTGATCTGAAGGCAAAGTTTGAGAGTGCGGTTTCCGGCTGCGTCGTCGCTTACGGCGGCATTAACGTCGAGAACGACACCAAGCTCCGTAAGGAGCTGCGTGAGGCAGGCGTTGATTACATGGTCGTGAAGAACACCATGCTGCGTCTGGCTGTCAAGGGTACCTCCCTGGAGGGCCTGGCTGAGCAGTTCAAGGGCGATACCGCTATCGCTTTTGCTCACGAAGAGGACCCCATGTCCGCTGCCCGCATCCTGTGCAAGTACCAGGATGGCGATAAGTCCAAGAAGTTCGTCGTGAAGGCTGGCTTCATGGAAGGCAAGGTCATGGACGCTGCCGAGACCAACGCCATCGCAAAGCTGCCCAACCGCGAAGGCATGCTGTCCATGTTTGCAGGCGCCCTCACCAGCACTCTGTCTGGTCTGGCCGTTGCAATGCAGGCTTATGCCGACAAGCAGGAGGAGCCCGCTGCCTAATGGCTGCGTGACCGCCGCTTAACAAAAAACTGAAACAAACTAAAACCATTGATATTGGAGGGTTATTACCATGGCTTCTGAGAAGATTACTGCCATCATCGAGTCCGTCAAGGGCCTGACCGTTCTGGAGCTGAAAGAGCTGATCGACGCTTACTGCGAGGAGTTCGGCGTTTCTGCTGTTGCTGCTGCTGCTCCCGCTGCTGCTGGCGCTGCTGCTGCCGCTGAGGAAGAGAAGACCGAGTTCGACGTTATCCTGGCTGAGGCTGGCGCTACCAAGATGCAGGTCATCAAGCTGGTCAAGGAGATCACCGGTCTGGGCCTGAAGGAAGCAAAGGCTATCGTTGACGGCGCTCCCAAGGCTGTCAAGGAGAAGGCTTCCAAGGCTGAGGCTGAGGACATCAAGAAGAAGCTGGAAGAGGCTGGCGCTAAGGTCGAGATTAAGTAATTTGATCCCTTCTGAACGTTCTTTCTTGAATTCTTATTCTTGAAACAAAAGGCACTCTCGCTGAAAGGCGAGGGTGCCTTTTTGGTTGTGCGCCCGCAGCAGGGCAAAAAGCTCCCGGAGCGGTGCGGCATTCAGTGCCACTGCTCCGGGAGCTTTGGTTTTGCTTCGTTTATTCGTAGTCGATGGGCAGGGTGGGCAGACCGTTCAGATCAAGGCCTGCCGTGTGGCCCGCCATGTACTGGTAGTAGCCCTGCGCCGCGATCATTGCGCCGTTGTCGCCGCAGAATTTCAGCTCAGGCAGATAGACCTTGGCCCCCAACTTCTGGGCACCATCGTTCACCAGCTGACGCAGGCGGCCATTGGCGGCCACACCGCCCGCCAGACAGACCTGCTTGGCCCCGGTGTCGGCAGCAGCCAGCAGCAGCTTTTCGGCCAGAATACCCGCAATGCGCTCCTGAAAGCTTGCCGCCAGATCAGGCACGTTGATCTCCTCGTTCTTCATCTGGGCCTTGTTTACCTCGTTCAGCACGGCGGTTTTCAGGCCGGAGAAGCTGACGTTGTACTTGCCGTCCACATGGGGCACCGGCAGGCGGTAGGCCTTGGGGTCGCCTGTTTTGGCGGCATTTGCCACGCTGGGGCCGCCGGGATAGGGCAGACCCAGGGTGCGGGCAACCTTGTCAAAGGCTTCGCCGGCGGCATCGTCCACGGTGTGGCCCAGAATGTGGTAGTGGGTGTAGTCCTGCACCTCCACGATATGGCTGTGGCCGCCGGATGCCACCAGACAGAGGAAGGGCGGCTTGAGCTCCGGATGGGTCAGGTAGAGGGCCGCAATGTGGCCCCGCAGGTGATGCACCGGAACCAGCGGCTTGTTGGCAGAATAGGCCAGCCCCTTGGCAAAGTTCACACCCACCAGCACTGCGCCGATCAGGCCCGGCGCAAAGGTGACAGCCACCGCGTCCACATCGTCCATGGTCTTGCCTGCGTCCAGCAGAGCCTTTTTGACCGTGGCGCTGATGAACTCGCAGTGGCGGCGGCTGGCGATCTCAGGGACCACGCCGCCATAAAGAGCCTGCTCCTTGACGCTGGTGGAGATGACGTTGCTCAGCAGGCGGCGGCCATCCTCCACAAGGGATGCGGCGGTCTCGTCGCAGGTGGATTCGATTCCTAAAACGATCATAGTTCAGTGGGCCTCCAGCCAGTTTTTGCCAGTATGCACATCGGTGCTCAGGGGCACCGCGTAGTGCACGCAGCCCTCCATTTCCTCCCGCAGGATCTGCGCGGCCTTTTCGGCCTCCGCCTCCGGGGCTTCCACGATCAGTTCATCGTGGACCGTCAGGATCAGGCGGCTTTCCATCTTTTCGTCCCGCAGCCGCCGCCAGACACGCACCATGGCCAGCTTGATGACATCAGCAGCCGTGCCCTGAATGGGGGTGTTGCGGGCCATCCGCTCGCCGCTGGCCCGGATGTTGTGGTTGTTGCTGTTCAGCTCCGGCAGGGCGCGGCGGCGGCCGAACAGGGTGGAAACGTAGCCGCACTGGCGGGCATCCGCAATGGTCTTTTCCATATAACCGTCGATATTGGGGAAGGTGGCCAGATAGGTCTGCAGGAAGGCCTCTGCCTCCTTGACGCTCACGCCGATGTCCTTGGAAAGGCTGTAAGCGCCCTTGCCGTACATGATGCCAAAGTTGATGGCCTTGGCGCTGGAGCGCAGGCGGGGCGTGACATCCTCAGGCCGGATATTGTAGATCTTGGCTGCGGTGCTGCGGTGGATGTCGGCACCGGAGAGGAAAGCCTCCTGCATGTGTGTGTCGCCGGTGACATGGGCCAGGATGCGCAGTTCGATCTGGCTGTAATCGGCATCCACCAGTACGTAGCCGGGCTTTGCCACAAAGTAGGCGCGGAGCTTGCTGCCCATCTCGGTGCGGATGGGGATGTTCTGCAGGTTGGGATTGTCAGAGGAGAGCCGCCCGGTACGGGCCTCGGTCTGGTTGAAGCGGGTGTGGATGCGGCCATCCTCGCCGATGACCTTGAGCAGACCCTCCACATAGGTGGAGTTCAGCTTCTGGCAGGCACGGTATTGGAGAATGTCCTCCACCAGCGGGATGTCCCGCAGCTTTTCCAGTGTCTCGGCATCGGTGGACCAGCCGTTCTTCGTCTTTTTGCCGTGGGGCAGGCCCATGGTATCAAAGAGCAGGGTGCCCAGCTGTTTGGGGCTGTTGGGGTTGAAATCGGAAGTGCCCGCCTCCATCTCGATGCGGGTCAGCACCTGGTCCAGCTCCTGCCGCAGCTGCACGCCGAAGGCTTCGATGCCCTCACGGTCTACAAGGATGCCGGTGCGGGTCATATCGGCCAGCACCTGTGCCAGCGGGAATTCAATGTTGTTGTAGAGCTCGTCCTCGCCGTTTTCGGTGATCTCCGCCTTCATTTTGGCGAACAGGTCTGCCAGGAAACCGGCATCGGGGTATTCCTCACAGGAGAACGCTGATCTTGCATGGTAGCTGGTGGCAAGGGTGGTGAGCAGATAGTGGGAAGCGGAAGCGTCCAGCAGGTAGGCGGCCAGCTTGCCGTCCCAGACGATGCTGCTGCCCCAGCTGCCTGCGGCCATGGCTCTGGCGTAGAGGGGGGCAGAATCAAACACGTCCAGCGTCACCTTGGGGTCGTCCAGCAGGGAGACCAGCTCCTCCTCGGAGAGGGGATACACGGTGGTGTCCTGCACGGCGTACCAGGCCTCCGGCTGCACGACCGCGCTCTTTTTGCCCAGAACAGCAGGGCGTGCGGCCACCAGATAGTGGCCGGAAGGCTCTGCGGGCAGGGACGCAATGGCTGCGTCCACCTCCGGCAGGGTATCGGGGTCCTGTTCCGGAACGATGCCGTCCAGCCCGAACCGGGTGATGAGGGTCTGGATCTCCAGCTCCTGCATCAGACGAACAGCGGCGGGCTTGTTGCCCTCGGTCACCTTGTAGGCCCCTTTCGCTGTGTCGATGGGGGCATCGGTGCGGATGGTGCCCAGCGTGTGGCTGAGGTAGGCATCCTCCCGGCAGGTCAGCAGATTTTCCCGCTGCCGGGGCTTGATGATCGGGCTGTCCAGATGGTCGTACACGCTGTCCAGGGTGCCGAAGTTCTTGACCAGGGTCATGGCGGTCTTTTCGCCGATGCCCTTCACGCCCGGAATGTTGTCGGAGGTGTCGCCCATCAGGCTCTTCACCTCGATGAGCTGCTTGGGTTCGATGCCGTACTTTTCGTGGATGGCATCCAGATCCATGGTCTCTGTTTTGCTGCGGCCCATAGCGCTGGTGGCCAGCAGTACGGTGGTGGTTTCGCTCACCAGCTGCAGGCTGTCGCGGTCTCCCGTGGCCAGAAAGCAGTCGTCCCTGCGGGCCTCGCAGGCAGCGGCCAGCGTGCCCAGAATGTCGTCGGCCTCCCAGCCCTTTGCCGATACCTGGCGGTAGCCCAGGTCGGTGAGCAGTTCTTTCAGGATGGGCATCTGCTGGGCCAGCTCGTCCGGCATGGCGTGGCGGGTACCCTTGTAGCCGTCGTACATTTCGTGGCGGAAGGTGGGGTGCTTCAAATCGAAAGCAATGGCCACCTCATCGGGCTCACACTCCCGGAGCAGGGAATTCATAATATTCAAAAAGCCGAAGATGGCATTGGTATAGCGGCCGTCCTTGGTGGTCAGCAGCTTGATGCCGTAAAAGGCACGGTTGGCAATGCTGTTGCCGTCAATGACCAGTAAACGCATAGTCAGTCTCCTCCATTGCATTATAACTCAATTTATAGTATAACACAAAATGGGGGCCAGCGGGGGATTTTTGTAGAAAAAACAAAAATGCCCTCCCATGTTGGGAAGGCAGGTGAAGGTGTTACTCCGAGATGGTGATGGCGCTCACCGGGCAGGCCTGTGCGGCTTCCACGGCTGTGGGTACAGTGTCGGGCGGCAGCTCGCCCGGCACAGCGACGGCCAGGATGCCTGTCATCTGGAACACCTCGGGGCAGATCCCGGTGCACTGGGTGCAGCCGATGCAGAGATCGGGGTCAACGAATGCTTTCATGGGAAGTTCCTCTCTTTCTGAAATGGCCTGCCCTTCGTTCAATCTCAGGGTCGGCTTGTGATAAAGCAAGTATGGACGGAAAGAAGATGAATTATCCCTAGGTTTTTTCCGGCAGATATGATACAATAGAGCACACAGGATCCAGGAGGAAAAACGATGAACATTCAGATCTTTGGCACCAGCAAGTGCTTTGATACCAAAAAGGCCCAGCGCTATTTCAAGGAGCGGGGCATCAAGTTCCAGATGATCGACCTGAAGGAAAAAGAGATGAGCCGGGGCGAGTTTGAGAACGTGGCCCGCGCGCTGGGCGGCTGGGAGCAGCTGGTGAACCCGGCGGCAAAGGACAAGCAGACGCTGGCCCTGCTGGATGCACTGGTGGATTGGCAGAAGGAGGACAAGCTGTTCGAGAATCAGCAGCTCTTCAAAACGCCCATCGTGCGCAACGGCAAAAAGGCCACCGTGGGCTACCAGCCCGAGATCTGGAAAACGTGGGAATAAATCGCGCTTTCACAAAAAATCCACGCCCCGGGTTTTGCACCGGCGGGCAGTTTGTGGTATACTGAAAGCTGGTATTTCCCCAAAAGATGACCTGATTTAGGAGACGATAACGATATGAAGACCTATATGACCCCGGAAGAACACGCCCGGCTCCACCGCCGCCGCGCCCGGCAGGCCCTTGGCCTGCTGATCGCCGTGCTGGCATTGGTGGGCGTTGTAACAGTCGTGCGGGCCGGTGTGAAGGGTGTGGCTACCCTGTTTGACGACACCCAGCAGAAAGCGGAATATGAGGACCGGCTGGAAGGTCTGGTCCTGTTTGATCCGCTGCCCTTTGACGGCATTGAGAACATCAATGACCTGACCCTGCGCGAAGCCGCTGTCTGGGGCTGCGTGTACAGCATCCAGGAGACCCAGGGAGGCTTTGACAACTACAATACGGACCCCGACACCGAACAGCTGCTGCTGCCCTCGGTGGATGTGGATGCCTATCTGGCAAAGCTGGTGGGCCCCAGCTTCAAGCTGACCCACAGGAGCTTTGAGATGGACGATATGACCATCGAGTTTGACGAGACGACCCAGTGCTATAAGATCCCCGTCACCGGCAGCGTGGGCATCTTCCGCGCTACCGTCACCAGACTGTTCAAGAAGGACGGCCTGCTCCACGTTACCGTGGGCTATATCCCCACCCAGAGCAGCGATGACAGCATCCTGAACAACTTGTCCGACACGCCCACCAAGTATATGGATTACCTGTTCAGCCGCCAGAGCGGCAGCTGGTATCTGACCGGCCTGACCGACAGCGAGACCAAGCCCGAATCTGCCGACAGTGCAGCCTCTGCCGCGGAGCCCGCCCCGCTGGCTGAGAGCGAGGTCAACGATGCCATCCTTGCAACCGCAGGCGATTCTGCCGCCGACAGCGTGGCCGCCAGCGCTGTTGCAGACGAGGCTGCCCCGGTGGAAGGGGCGGCGGAGAGCACCCCGGCGGAGAGCACCGAGGTTTCCTCCGAGAGCCCGGCGGCATAACCGAAAACCGAAATCTGACAGAACACCCCTGCACGGAATGTGTGAAGCATTCCACGCAGGGGTGTTTTTGTTTCCAGATTATTTCAGATCAAACCTGACCACGACCAGACGATACCACAGGTAGGGTACCATGTTCCAGATCATCCACAGCTCCATGAGGATATAGTTGGGCAGGTCCTTCAGGCGGAAGGGGCGCTTGCCGAGCCGTCCCTCTTTGAGCAGGGCAAAGGCTTCGTGCATTCCCTTGTCCCAGGCTTCGCCAAAGCCCTGCTTGTGGAACTTGTAGCACTTGAGCAGATAGCCCAGCGCCAGCGGGAGAAAGTTCAGGATGAGCATGAGCAGCGGCTCGTTTTTGAGGGGGAGCAGGATGCTGTTCCGGCCGCTCTGCTGGCTCTTGAAGGCGTTGTACTTCACCGCGCCGGTGCTGGCACCGCAGATGTGGTAGCATCTGGCGGTGGGGCAGAGGACGCACTTGTAGCCTGCGTTGTTGGCACGCCAGCTCAGGTCCACGTCCTCAAAGTAGGCAAAGAAGTTTTCGTCAAAGGTGCCGATCTCCTCCAGAATGCTCTTGCGGTAGAGCGCCGCGCCGCCGCAGGCCGAGAAGATGCGCTTCTGCCTGGTGTAGCGGCTGGCCCGGCGGCCGTCGCCGGTCTTGCAGGCAAAGCCCATCCAGGTGACGTAATCACCGGCATCGTCGGCCAGTTCCCGTTCAAAGTGGCGGAGCATCAGGCTCTGCACGGCAAAAATTTTGGGATCGGTCTCGGCGGTGCGGATGAGTTCGGCCAGCCACTCGGGCTCGGCAAAGGCATCGTTGTTGAACATGACCACATACTCGCCCCTGGCCCGGGCAATGCCCTGATTCACGGCGTGGGAGAAGCCGGTGTTGGCACCGTTTTCGATCAGGGTGAAGTTGGGGCGGCCGCAGTAGCTGCGGGCCTGCTCCAGACTTTCATCGGTGGAACCGTTGTCCACGATGATGAGCTCAAAATCCTGCTCTGTCTGGGCATAGACCGACTCGATGGAGTCCTTGAGCCAGCCTTTGCCGTTGATGTTGGGGATAACGATGGTTGCTTTCATATATAAATGCTCCTGATATAAATGCTCCTGAAAATTCAACTTCAGGGCAGATTATACCATAATTGCGTTGAAAAAGAAACCGGCAGTTGAGAGAAGGCGTGGGAAGCACGATGAAAAACTTTTCCGGACTTTTGTAGCAAATATCCAACTGCTTCACTGTACGATTGTGCAATCTGACCTTTAATTGTGACCAAAGCGTGTAAATATTGAGAAAATGGCTGCAAAACTGTTTACAAAAGAGTAACAGAATGATATACTTTACACCAGTGAATGAAACGCTCTTTTGTGAAGAAAGGATACTGACGTGGAAACAGCCAAGCACTTTGGAAGCAAACTTCGGAAAACTCTCGCTGCCCTGCTTGCAACGATGGCCCTGATGGCCGTGCTGCTCCCCGGGGCACTGGCCGTGGACCTGAACGTTGATGTTGGGTTCTACTTCAAACAGAGCCGGGGCGGCACCTGCACCCTGGCCTCTGCCGCAATGATGCTTCGCCGCCGGGCCTATCTGGACGGGATGGACAGCTGGGTGGATGTGACCGAAAACGGCATCAAGAGCACGGCCTGGTCAGGCGGGCTCTCCCACAGCTTTACATACAACGATATGCATGTGGGTTATGCGACCCTGCCCTCGGGCAAGGCGGCCAAGACGGGAGCGCTGGTCTCCATTCTGGCAGAGCATCCGGAGGGCATTGTGCTGTACGACCGCACCAGACCCCATGCCGTGCTCCTGACGGACTACACCGACGGCGTGTTCTACTGTTCCGATCCTTCCAACGGGGTTGCCTCCGGCCGTGTGCCGCTGTCTGCCGCCAGCATCTCCATTGGCGGCGCGTCCTGCTACTGGTACATCACCGAGGATGGCAATGACGATGGTCTGGAGCTTCTGGAAGAGGCTGTGCAGGCGGAGGAAGCTGCCGCGGAAACTGAGACCACGGCGGAGACAGAAGCCGCTGCTGGCGAGGAAAGCAGCAGTCAGGATTGGTGGACGAGCCTGTTTGGCTGAATATTGATCTTCTGGGCGGCTGGCCGTTGGGTCAGCTGCCTTTTTTATTAGCATCCTCACCCTCTCAGGCCGCTTCGCGTCCAGCTCTCCCAAAGGGAGAGCTCTTGACAAAACCGCAAACCTTGCATTTACTGCCAAGGCCTCCCACTTTGGGGGAGGTGGCATCGCGTAAGCGATGACGAAGAGGGTGAGCCCGTTCACCTCCGCAGCTCTGTCCCCGGGAAATAGTGCGCCAAAATTTCTTCCGCGCTCTGTCCCTGCTCGGCCAGCGCCTTGGCACCCCACTGGCTCAGCCCCACACCGTGGCCATAGCCCTTGGTGGTGAGGAGAAAGCTGCCCTCCTGATACTGCACCGTGAAGCAGGCGCTCCGCAGGCCCAGCGCCTTGCGCAGGGCCGGGCCAGTGACGCTCTGCCCACAGACAGGCAGAGAGGCCACATAGCCCGAAGGGGTGAGCGCGGCCTCTCCGAACCAGTTGGCAGGTGCGGCGAGGTCAGGGAGAAGCCCCAGCCCGGCGAGAGCCTGCTGCATCTGCTCGGCGGTGAATTGGACGGTATAAAGGTAGTTGTCCGCATTGAGGTCGGTGGAGCTGTCCACGGCCACAAGATAGGGAAGGGCGGTGCCCCAGACGTTTTCGCTGGCCTCGGTCATGCCGTTGGAGATGGCAAAGTAGCTTGTCCCGGCGGGGGCGTTGTCGTAGTAGAGCACATCGGTCAGCACGCTGTCCACCAGCGCCGAGAGGCGGGCATAGTTTTCCTCATAGGCGGTGCCCCAGTAGCTGCGGAGGACTGCATCTGTTAAGTACCCCTGCCGCCGGACGGGATCCACGCTCAGCCAGCCGGAAGCCGGTTCAGCGGCATGGTCGCGGCAGTAGAGAGCATAGCTGTGGGCCGCGATGGCCTGCGCCTTGAGCGCCTCGTCCGGCCAGCTGATGGGCATTTCTGCCGCCACGGCACCGATCAGATATTCCCGCCGGGGCACCGAGACCACGGCCCCGGCGCTCTGGTCGGCCAGCAGAAAGCTCTCGCTGTCCTGATCGGAGGGCGGCACGGCGGCGCTGTCCGGGGCGGATTCTGAAGCCGCAGTGCCCGGCAGAGGAGCAGAAGAAGCCCCCTGTGCCGGGCCGAACACCGCCAGTGTCAGCCGGTAACCGGCGATCGGCAGGAGTGTGCCCAGCACCAGCAGCAGGGCGCAAAGGAGAAAGAATGTCTTTTTCATCGTAGTTTTCCCTCCCGGACAGGCATTTTTCTGGGCATAGTGTACCAGCCCGGCGGGGTGAAAAAGCGCACATTTCATCCAAGACTTGAATTTACTTCACAAAAGCGCTATCATAAGGGTGTGCCATCATGGTGGATGGCCGGAAAGTATATAAGAGAGAAATAAGAGAAAGGGGAAATTCGCGCATGAACTATACCCATGCAGAAGTAGCGTCGCTGGACCCGCAGACCATGCGGACGCTGTGTGAAGAGTATCTGGCAAACAACTACATCGACCCGGAGACGAGTGAGCGTCTCGGTGTCAAGCGCGGCCTGCGCAACCCGGATGGCACCGGTGTGCTGGCAGGCCTGACCAATGTCTGTGACGTTGTGGGCTACAAAAAGGATCAGGAAGGGCATGTCATTCCCATTCCGGGCCGCCTGATCTACCGCGGTGTGGACATCAACGAGATCGTGAACGAGGCTTACCGCAATGACCGCTTTGTGTTTGAAGAGGTCATCTGGCTGCTGCTGTTCGGCAGCCTGCCCACCCAGGAGCAGCTGGACGATTTCTGTGAGCTGCTGGCAGAGCACCGCGCCCTGCCCGATGGCTTTATGGATACCATGAATGCTCCTTCGCCCAATATTATGAACAAGATGCAGCGGTGCGTGCTGGGCCTGTATTCCTACGACGAGCATGCCGAGGATCTGACGCTGGAGAATATCCTGAACCAGAGCATCAATCTGATCGCCAGTATGCCCACCATGATGGTGAACGCTTACCAGATGAAGCGCCGCTATTATGATAAGCAGAGCATGTTCTTTCACATGCCCAAGCCCGGCCAGAGCACGGCGGAGCACATCCTGAGCACCTACCGCCCGGACCAGAAGTTCACCCACGAGGAAGCCAAGCTGCTGGATATGTGCCTGCTGGTCCACGCTGACCACGGCGGCGGCAACTGCTCCACCTTTACCGCCCGTGTGCTGTCCTCCTCGGGCACCGACACCTACTCGGCCATTGCAGCCGCCATTGGCGCGCTGAAGGGCCCCAAGCACGGCGGTGCCAACCTGATGGTCAACCGTCAGCTGCAGGATATCCTCAAGCATGTGGAGCACCCGGAGGATGACGATGAGGTGCGCGAGTATCTGCGCCGCATCCTGCGCAAGCAGGCGGGCGACGGCTCCGGCTTGATCTACGGCATGGGCCATGCGGTCTATACCATGAGCGACCCCCGTGAGGTCATCCTGAAGGAGCGCGCCAAGCACCTGGCCTACGAGAAGGGCTTTGAGGAAGAGTACAACATGCTGTGCAGCATCGAGCGGCTGGCTCCCGATATCTTTGCCGAGGAGAAGGGCAGCAGCAAGCCGGTGTGCGCCAATGTGGACCTGTTCAGCGGCCTGATCTACAACATGCTGGGCATCTCTGAGGATATCTACACCCCGCTGTTCGCCATTGCCCGTGTGCCGGGTTGGTGCGCACACCGGGTGGAGGAAGTCATTTTTGCCAACCGGATCATCCGGCCCGCCTATAAGTATCTGGGCGTGCGCCAGAAATATAAACCGATCGAGGAACGCTGATGAACGCTTTATTTGTGCTGATTTTCACCTGTGGTGGTGCCCTTGCCATTGGGCGCGGGCTTGATCTTGCCCTGTGGACGGACTGGAACACCGGCCTGTGTACGGCGGGCTCTGTCTGGCTGCGGTACGGCGGCCTGTGGGCAGCGCTGGTCGTTGGCATCATTGCCGCCAGGAAGCTGGCCCGCCGGCCCCTTGTTCTGCGCAGTGCGTGCAAACCGGTGGGAGTTACATCGGTGCTGGGCGGCGTGTGTGTCGGTCTGGCCGGTGCGGTGCGTCTGGCAGTGGGCATGACCGGCGTTGGCGCGCTGGTGCGTGCCGTGCTGGAGCTGGTGTGCGCTGTCTGGCTGATCCGGCTGGGCCGCAGCTGGACGCATAAGGGAGAATACCGTCTGCCCGGCCGGAGCATGACCCCGGCGGTGCTTGGCACGGCGGTGTTCTACTGGGGGGTGCTGAGCCGCTTTATGGAGAACAGCTCCAGCTGGCACCGGGTGGAGCCGACTGCCATGGTCTGGCAGATGCTGGCTGCGCTGGTGTTTCTTTCGGCGATGGTCCGCGCCCTTTGGCTGCCGGAAACGTCCAACGGCTGCCAGCTGTGCGAGGCCGGGATCTGCACGTTCCTGCTCTGCTTCTGCTGGGAGCTGCCCCGGGTGCTGGTGCTGCTGTTCCACGGCATCACGGCAGCCGACCTGCCCGAGGTGCTGTTTGGCTTTGGCATGTGCTGCATCGGCGCGCTGGGGCTTTTCACTGTGGCGCGGGTGGCAGGAAGTGACGGAAGGCCTGCAATACCCCGACACGCCGTTGGTTGAATTGCTGAAAAGATTCCCATAAAAGCTGTGAAAATCGTTCAAAAACAAAAAAGTGTGAAATTACCTTGTTAATTTTTTGGCGGACACTTGAAGGTTTCCGCGATTTGGTCTATAATAAAGCTACCGTGATTATTATCCGATAAAAGGGTAAGAACATTTAGGAGGTACTATTAACATGGCTGTTAGAGTTGCTATCAATGGTTTTGGTCGTATTGGCCGTCTGGCTTTCCGTCAGATGTTTGATGCTGAGGGTTACGAGGTCGTCGCTATCAACGACCTGACCAGCCCCAAGATGCTGGCTCACCTGCTGAAGTACGATACCGCTCAGGGTTCCTTCTGCGGCAAGATCGGCGAAGGCAAGCACACTGTCGAGGCTACCGAGGATTCCATCATCGTCGACGGCAAGGAGATCAAGATCTACGCTGTTAAGGACGCAAAGGATGCTCCTTGGGGCGAGCTGAACGTTGATGTCGTTCTGGAGTGCACCGGCTTCTACACCAGCAAGGAGAAGAGCATGGCTCACATCCAGGCTGGCGCAAAGAAGGTCGTTATCTCTGCTCCCGCAGGCAACGATCTGAAGACCATCGTCTACTCCGTCAACGAGAAGACCCTGACCGCTGAGGATCAGGTCATCTCCGCTGCTTCCTGCACCACCAACTGCCTGGCTCCCATGGCTAACGCCCTGAACAAGACCTTCCCCATCGTTTCCGGTATCATGACCACCGTTCATGCTTACACCGGCGACCAGATGATCCTGGATGGTCCTCAGCGCAAGGGCGACCTGCGCCGTGCTCGTGCTGGCGCACAGAACATCGTTCCCAACAGCACCGGCGCTGCTAAGGCTATCGGCCTGGTCATCCCCGAGCTGAACGGCAAGCTGATCGGCTCTGCTCAGCGTGTGCCCGTTCCCACCGGTTCTACCACCATCCTGGTTGCCGTTGTCAAGGGTAAGGACGTTACCGTTGAGTCCATCAACGCTGCTATGAAGGCTGCTACCTCTGAGTCCTTCGGCTACAACGAGGATCAGATCGTTTCTTCCGACGTCATCGGCATGCGTTACGGCTCTCTGTTCGACGCTACCCAGACCATGGTCGCTAAGATCGACGACGACACCTATCAGGTTCAGGTCGTGTCCTGGTACGACAACGAGAACTCCTACACCTCTCAGATGGTCCGTACCATTAAGTACTTCGCTGAGAACTGCTGATTTCGTAGCTGCGATAAAAATTAAATGATTTGTCGACTGGAGTTTGTCTTGCTCAACTGCGAACAAGCCTGATCTGGTACGACAACCATTTTAGAGATTTTTGCACCCTTTCTTTTGTGGTTCTTCCATGAGAGAAAGGGTGTTTTTTATGTGTTTGAAAGATCTCCGCGATGAATTTCTGTACGACTGCGAATGTCGCCATCTGGCTAAAGGCTCCCTGCGCAACTACCGGGCAGCGACACGATTCCTGGTGGACTTTCTGGAATTGAGGCGGATCACCGAACTGGAGGAGGTCAAGCCACACCACATTCGGGATCTGATGAAGGAAAAGCAGGACATGGGCAGCACGCCACGGTACATCAATGATCTGCTCAAAGTCTGGCGGACTTGGTTCAATTATCTGGTGACCGAAGGCTATCTGGACGAACGGGACAACCCGGCCAAGAAGGTGAAGCCTCTTCGTCAGCCCAAAACCATCATTGATACCTTTACCGTGGATGAGATGAAGCGGATGATCCGGTTCTATGATGGGACAGATTTCCTGTCGGTGAGGAATAAGACCATCATTATGCTGCTGTTCGACACCGGGATGCGCTGCAATGAGATGATCCTGATGGAGCCGGAAGACATCAAACCGGACTATATTCTGGTCAAGCATGGCAAGGGCAGCAAGGAACGTGTGGTGCCAAAGTCACCTGCGCTGTCCAAGCAGCTGATGAAGTATCGTACCCTCCGGGATGCCTATTTAAAGGAATACCCCAGTCGCCACAAAAACCTGTTTCTCAGCAAAAACGGGAAGCCTTTGACGGATGAAGCGGTTGCCCGGATGCTGAAACATGCGGCAAAAGAGGTGGGAGTGTCGCCCTCGGTACGCGTCAGTCCGCATACCTGCCGCCATACCTTCGCCCAGATGCAGCTGAAAAACGGCTTGGACCTGTACAGTGTCTCTCGCCTGATGGGGCACGTCAATATCATGATTACCCAGCGCTACCTGCTTGGCATCAAGGATAAGGACATTGTGGACCGCGGGACGCAGACCAGCCCCCTGATGAACCTGTAAAAAACTGAATCGTACACTTCAAGAGCAGTCCCGCCGGGTGGTGGGGCTGCTTTTTTGGGTGGATGGGCATAAAAATACCCTCATTACTCTACGAAAAGAGAAATGAGGGGGATGGAATCAATCTACTTCGTTGTCCAGATTTTCAAGAAGCTCGGTAAAACTTGGCGTGGCATACTGATCGTTGAAGCTACTTAAATAGGACAAGCTCATAAGCGCCTGATTCAGTTGAAAGACAGCCTTGTTGTTGGAATGCTTCAGCAGGAAGATGAACTCGCGCCGCAAATCACCCTCAAACTGATGGGCCCTTATGGATAGCAGAAGCTGCACAATGACTTCCTGCCCAAGAGGATTTAGCTGGTCGAATTCGCATAGGGAGCTGTGCCTTTTGTCGCCTGGATCAAACGGAAAACGGTCGTTCTTTTCGGTATTGTACGGATCGTCTTCATCGGCGTTCTGCAGATTGGTAAATCCATCATCGGAGGAATGGCGCGCACGGTATTCGTTGCGTGATGGATAATGGTCGCACAAAATTCGCTCCATGCTGGGCACAGTGGAGCTCATTAATATTCCAACGGATACGTCCAGGGATTGTGCGATTTGCTCTAGCAGATTGAGGTCGAACCGTTCGCTGTCGCGATTTAACATGTTATATAAAGTGGTATAGGGGATATCAACCCTGCGGCTGAGTTCTTTGATGGAAATCCCCCTAACTTCCGCAACGGCCTTAATGTTCTGGCAGACGCTCATTCTGAAATGCTCCTTTCTAATAGGTATTTATATAATATCATGGAGTTCTAAAGCTGTCAACAATTGCAAGAACGAAAAAAGCAAAAAACGGAAATTTGAAATTGCAGACGTTGTAAAATTCTCAAAATAAATATTTTGTTTCAAAAAATTCTTGACAAAGGTACCTGATGGTGGTATACTCACGACACGATGTTGACAAAACGGGAATTCCTGTGTGGCTTTCCAACGTTGACAATTCTTAAGAAGGGAGGAGTTCATCGTGAACAGAAATCTGGTTCCGTTCTTTGGGACGGGATAGGAAGATACTGCTGAAGCGGCCAGGAGTGGCAAGGCAGCAAAAGTGAAGGTCTGGTTGTCCTTAAGGACATAGCGTCCGGGCAGCGCCCTGCCAACAAGGGGACCTGGACATAGACTCTGGCAAAATAAAAAAATTGATTCGGAGGCGTTGATGATGCTGAAAATTTGGAACAACTATTATCTGGATGCGAACCGCGTGTGTTATACGTTGAAAAAGGCGCATACGAAGGCCGATGGCGGGGTGGAGTACGATATTTGTACCTATCATGCAAGGCTGGAGGAGGCGCTGGCAGAAGCTATAAGGCGCACGATCCGGGAGGGAGTCGCCAGCGGGGAGCTGAAGGAATGGGAGCAGGTGCGTGCTGAACTCCAACGGCTGGAGAGCGAGGCGCGGGGGCTGTTGCAGTCCATCTGCCCGGCGGACAAGGCTTTGACCTTAACTCTGAAGAGCAACAAATGTGCATAATGAAAGGAGAATTGATATGATCGAACTTTACTTCAATGATGCGAATCTCCTGCCCGAGAACCGTGAAGAGGAGCAGTATGCAGAGGCGGCACTCAACAACATTTTGGCTGGAAAAACGGCTGACACGGAGATGTGCATCCTGCCCTGTTTTTACGATGCTCCGCTGCACAAGGGGCTGCTGTACCATCTGAACGACGGCACAACGCTGCGGATTGGACCTGTCCTGAATGAGACGGGAGAGCCGGAGCTGCTCATCAGATGCGTTACGGAGGAGAGCGTCGAGACAGTCTACCAGAGGGCTGCGAATTACGACTAAGGCGAGCGCCGAACCGACAATGAACCTGTTTTCAAAAATAAATTTTAATGAAAAGGAGCTATTATTATGGTTGAAAATAACGTAAAAGAGAATCTGCTTGACGATGAAGAGGAAATCTATGTGAACCTGAATGATCTGGTGAACCTCAGAGAGTCGGCGGAACTCAAGGAAGCCGCAGATGCATTTGAACGCTACTTGGAGGACTATGCGCTGGCAACAGGAATGCCGCAGAGCGTCTTGTCGGATATCTGCCATCTGTCTGTACAGGCAGCACACAGGGGAATGGAATTCTGCTTTATGAAAGGGTTCGAGCTGGGCGCTCGTGTAATGCGAAGCGCACTGGAAGAGGAGATGATGGAGGGGGTGAAGCAGTGAGCAGAAGACAAGCAGCGGCATCATGGTACTACAGAACAAGCAAGAAGTTTGATAATACTAACCCTGATAGCCTTTTAATCAACCAAACAGGAGGAACAAGACTATGACTGATATTTACATGAACGGTGCCGAGGTCCATGCCGAAACACCTGAAGAAGAGCGGGAAGCATCGCTGATTCTGAACGCGGCACTGTCCGGGAAAACGACTCCGGCTGACGGATGCATCTGTCCGGATCAAAGGGATTCCACGGTCGGTAAAGGCTTTTCGATGCGTTTTTGCGATGGTACGGATATGACCGTTACCCCTACCTTAGATGTAGAAGGCAACCCCGAAATGGAGATCTGCTGCAACATGGGGGATGTCGTTGAGGAGACAGCAGAAGAGCCGACCTACTATTATGAAGTGACGCTTGAACCAAAGCCTGTGCTGCGAAGCTATATTGCTGCCGCGTATGATCTTTGCAATGAACTGACCGACAGTGAGCTTGAGCAGATGGGGCATGACCGGAAAACGGGGCGCATTCGTCTGTTGCATGCGCTGGAAACGGTGGATGCACTGGCCGATTACAGCGAAGAGGCGGCGACGGAAGAGTTCGGAAATTATATGGATGCGAATTTTCCCAATGTGACGTTCAAGCCGGAGTTTGTAAATCCCAGGGCGGCACGATGGTGTGGAATGTAAAGGATAAGGAGGAGACTTATGATGGATAACAAGACCTGTAGAGTGGACATTTTGAGCGTATCGCTGGGGGATGAAGGCTATTTGATCATCCCTCGTGAGACGCGTGAACTGTGTGAGCCGCTGGTCAATGCCGCAGATGCGCTGGAGAGGGCGCTGGGGGACCTTCCGGTTGATGAGGCGGACCAGAACAGAATTGCACGGTTGTCGGCAAAGCTGATGGCCCAAGCAGAACAATACGCTGTAGAGCTGGGGATCCATGCATACTTGGAGTTTACCAGAACGCTGAGCCCTGAGATGAATGCTGAACTTGAAGGGCACAAGGACAATGAGGTGCCAGAGACATGATTCGAGGCACAGAAGGTCAACAACGTCCCGGGAGGTGCTGCATAATATGTGGAACCTAAAGGTTGCTCCGTGCCCCGCCGGGAAAGAGCTAAAAAATACGATTATAGATATGAAAAAGGAGATCAAAATGAGCTTTTTAAAGGATGTATTTCAGACCGCTGACGAGATCAAGCAGAACGAAGAGAAGTTCAAAAGTGCTGTGGAGGCAAGCTTTCATCAGATGGATACGCTTGTTCGACCGTATCTGAGCGAAGCGCAGAACGAGACCCTATCTGAAATTCTGGAAGGGCTGGTCGCGTCCGTTGCCGAGCATTCGTTCCAAATCGGCTACAGCAGCGCCATGCAGACGCTTGCAGAAGCGGCGGCAGCACTCGAGGCAGGGTCCCATGTGCAGCAGTAAAACAAAAACCGCCTTACCTGCGCCAACAGGTAAAGCGGCCATAGAGACGGGAATATAAATGCGTACGTAAGTTCCCGCCCCTATAATAGCACAGAACAAAGCGTTTGACCAGAGATTTTTTCTGGGTAGACGCTAACAAACCGGCGCATGGTCTGGCAGGATGGCTGGGCTGTGCGCCCTTTTTTATAAGGAGGGGCATAAATATATGAAGACACATTGGCCATTCGGTGGTTTTTTCCTGAAGCCGTCCGATGAACAGAACGGGACACATGAATATGAGGAATATCTACGCAACTGCAAGGAGAGCCCATTGACCGAGAAAGAGCAGCAGGAATGGACAGAAAGCGCCCGTGCAGCGATTGCAGAGCTGGAACAATTGAACGCAGAGCCGGAGCCCACCAGACAGGCAGCAGAGGCGGAGGGAATATCCGGTCCACAGATGCCAGAGCCCGCCGAGCTGCAGGAAGGGTGCTGTACCGGACAGGAGGCAGAGGAAGCGCCGGAGATGAAAGTGACGGCGGCGAAGGAGATGTCTATTCCACAGGGAGAGGGCGTTTTGGTGCTCCCGGCGGAACCGACAGTGATCCCGGAGGTGGCCAGCGAGCCGAAGCGGATACGCATCACGGAGCTGGTGAAGGAGAACTTTGAAAATTGGCGCAGCGGTACTCGGATCATTTTTGATGCAGGCGTGAACTCAGGTAAAACCTATTTTATCTTGAATATTCTACTGCCATGGGCATATCAAAAGCACTGGAAAATTCTGTATCTTTGCAATCGTGTCCCCCTGCGAAATGAGATTCAGCGGGAGGTGGAGCGGCTTGGAAGGACGAAAGAGAAGGTTGGGCATTGGAATCATGACCTTCGGCAGATCGTTTACGAAAGCAGAGTCGAGAATAAATATAAAGATACGATCCGGGTAGAGACCTATCAGTGGATGGAGGCGTTCTGCAAAGCCAACCCGGAAGGCGCAATGGACTACCTTAAAAGCTTTAACTATATAGTGGCGGACGAATACCACTATCTGTTAACGGATGCAACGATCAATAAATACATCGACTTCTCCTATGTAACGCTGAACGAACTGACAAAGTACCGCCCAGTGATCTTTATGAGCGCAACGGCACATCCGTTCTTTCATCGTTGGCGGTATGAAACAAATGAGGTCTTGCCAGAGAACTACTATCATATTCCATCGGACTACAGCTATGTGGAACGCGCGGTCTTTTACTGGACAGATGCGGAGGAAATCAGAATAATCCGTCAGGAAACAAGGCGGGGAAAAGTTCTGATATTTGTCGACCAGATCGCTCACATGAATAAACTGGTGAGAGAATTGGAGGATGAATTCACTGGTGAAATCGCCACGGCCTGCTCGCCCTATCGACCGGAAGCAAAGAACTGTGATGGGCTGGAAGAGGTTTTGCAGGACGAAAAACTGTGCAAGCGGATTACAATTGTGACGACCGTATTTTACAATGGTATCAACATCAAAGACCCGGAATTGACCTGTATCATCAGCAGACTATGGGACCCGATCGTGAACGCGCAGATCTTAGGACGAAAGCGCCCGGTAAGCAAACAGGACACCTGCGCAGTGTACTTTAAAGGCTACAGCCACGACCGGATCAAACAGGAACGAGAACGTATCAGAAAAAGACAGTTGGAGCCAGCAAAGAAATGGAAAGATGGAAGGTCTGATCCAGAGGTGTGGCAAATGTATCTGCATAAACCGGGGACTGTGAAGATGCTGGATAAGTACAGCCGGACGGTTGACCGCGATGAATATGGTAATGGCTGGGTGTGGAAACGCCGCGCGGAACATCAATACCTCGTTCAGATGGATGCACTCAAACAGATGATGGAAAAAGGCTATCAATGGGGGATACTGTATGCTGTTACAGAAAGTGATGCGCTTCTGAGCAAAATCGAGCCACTGCGGTTCAAAGAGCTGGAAGACTATATTGAAGAGCATCTGGATGAAAAAATCCCTTGGGAAATCATGCGCAAAGAACTCGTAGAAAGAGGATGCATCACGAATCCCAACGATCGCCACAAGAACCAAAATATGCCTGAGCTAAGGGTGATCAATAGTAGATTGAAGGATTACAATGCTTTCGTGGAGTCTGTACAAAAATGGATCGGAACTACTGAGCGCATGAGATTCTGGATACTGCACAGATTATATGCATGATTACCGCTCAAATTTTCACTTTTCTTATTATACAATGTGCGTTTTTAAGCGGTGATTCACTCTATATTGATTCTATAATTCTTAGTAATTTTGCGATAAAAGAATGAAGATCAGTGAGCAAAGTGCCAACGATGCGAACTGAATCGAGGTTCTTTGGAGCAAAAAAGAACGATGGTAATCGTTTGGCTGCAAGCAGATTAAGAACCATCAGCAAGAATTAAAGTGGGCTGTTTAACCGTGGCTTGGCATTCGATCAGTGGGAATTTGCCGATGATGAGTAAATAACTGTGTATGATGTGATGAAATAATGGTGCAGTGTGGATCGTGTGGCCTCCGGTAAGCGTCTGTCCGGAGTGATTCTATCTGGGCTTGATGCCATTGAAAAGTATACATCGAACGGAATGTATCGTGTTACCGTATAATATAAGGGCGTCTACGCTGTGGATATCGTTGGATGGCGGAATTTTAAGTTGTCAAAAAAGGACCATTCAAGACAATGCCTATACAATATCGAACAAATCGTTCAGCATTCAGAAGCTCATCCCTCAAGCTGAGGGTCGATGAACTGTTATCAAAATGATTACAGTTGGAAAAGCTCAGAGGACAAAGGAAATGACGAGAACCATATTCTATCGATGATACGATCAATGAACATTATCCAAATCGGTAAAAGTTGAACAGTCCTCAAAATGAGGAAAGTTCAATAGCGCTCAGATAAAGGCGGTAGATGGTCGCAGTAGCCCTCGATTAAAAACGCCGCATAGTACATGATGGCTTTCTATGATGCCACGCAAGTTATGACGGACAATTTTGTGGTATTTCGCTTTTTTGCGATTAGCTGTACCATCAACACCCGTCATTTTGTCCCTAGTTGAAACCTCATCAAGACGCAAAAACGCCCCACTGCTCGACATAGAGTAGCGGGGTGTTGCTATTGAAGGGCACTTATTTCAGAATAGAGAGATCGTCATAGCGGGCGACACCATTATAGAGCAGCTCGAGCATGGTCACAGCAGAGGGGCGACCATTCAGAGGATAGCCAGCCAACTCCTGAACGCGATCGGGGCAGAGATCCCATGCGACCTTGGATGCCCGGCGGATCGTGCTCTGGACTGCTTTGGACTCGTACAGCTTCTTGTCGGCAATGGGCGTGTAGATTTCTTTCTCTACAGCTCGCAGGCGGTCTTCGTCCTCGGCAATCATCGTCAGGGCTTGTGATAGAATAATGTAGGCGTTCATGTTGCGGGTGATTCCGACATAGCGCAGTACATCATTGATATGGGCGGATAAATTGGAAGTAACCATTTTGACATCATCCCCATTACATATATTTGGACCAGTTTTATCCAGTCCGAAATAATGTAACGCAAAATATGGCAAAACAGGCGAAAAGCGTCCAAATGCGTCGTAAAGTGCCGAAATATGTTGCAAATGTACGGCAGTGGCGTACACTAGCGGGGATGTGATAGGGGATAGGAGCACGGCAACTGGGCGTTGATACTATGGGGATACAGTCTACGAAGGTGTTGGTTTTGGGATGGGGCTGTAGCGAGGGATTTTCATGACATCGCGCAAGCTGTAACAAATAATTTCACGAGTTACCGCTCTTTTGCAATCAACCGTACTCAATTTGAGTACCCTTGAAAGTGAATCAAGACAGTTCGGCGCATGTTTTCCGACCTCAGTACTCAAGTTGAGGGACGAGCTCAATGGTTCAAGACGTGGTTTGTTGGCGCTGATGGAATCGCCGTATGAGACCCTATAGATGGATGTCCAGAACGTCACCCGTAGCTCAAAGTGGGTGTGCGTAAAATTACGCTCTGTCCTCCATGCTCTCCAAGGGTCGCAAATCACGACGCAAATGGATATGCTCAAAAGTGGTGAAAATAATAATCGAGCCGCAAATCCGCCGGGACTGAACAACCATGCTTGTGCTGCTGATGTCTTTTGTCCGCATAAAGGCACTGTTGACACAATTAAAGGTGCACCTGTAACCCATAAGAATAGATTGAAATAGACAGAGTGGCATGATATAATGTCACCAGAAGGAAGGTGTTTTGATGCTTTATCCTTTTATGACTTTGAACGATGGTACGGAAATTGTCTATTCGTCCCCGATTCAGAACGGCGATCAGGAACAGGTGAGGGTGCAGATTGAAACACCTGTCGAGAACGGCTTCAAGTCGGCGACCTGTATTCTGCCTGGCTATCTATGGACAAACAACGGCTATTCCGAAATTGAAATGGCAAGCCTGAAGGAATTGATAAAATCTACGGCACATCTGCTGATCCGCTTTTCTCGTGAAGGAGGAATCGAGAGTGCCTAGTCTGTTTCGATTGTTTGGCTATGTGATTTTCTTTTGGAGTAATGAAGGTGCACCGCTTGAACCTGTCCATGTCCATGTCGCAAAAGGCGTGCCCAATGCCAGTGCTACAAAGATTTGGATAACAGAAGCAGGCGGATGTATTGTCGCCAATAATAACTCCAAGATCCCGACAAAAACGCTAAACGCAATTGTGGACGTTCTCGAAAGCCGTTCCAGTTATATCATCGCGCAATGGAATGACGTGTTTGGGGAGTCTAAATTCTACTGCTGATATACTAAAAGGAGCCCTGCTACTCGTGTCTGAGCGGCAGAGCTCTGTTGCTGCTATAGGAAATGATGGTTGGTGTTAGCGCTCAATGATCTCAGTGGTAACTTTCGTTTGATCCTTGCCAAAAAGTCCGGCATAGCCAAAATCGGCCAAATCCTTGAGCTCCTGTGCTTTTTCTCGTGTTTCACGGTAATCCTCACGAAGCAGAGTATCTCCATTTTCGTCATGGAATACGGTTTTAACCACGAATTTATTTTCAGCCATAAACTTGCCCCTATCAAACAAACAATGCACAAAGGACATTAGCCAGTACATAAAGCCCCAGACCGCCAGCAATCAGAAGGCAGAATGCTTCACCAGAGCCTTTCCCGCCTCCGTTGCTCATCATGTTGTACATCATATAATGGTCAAACCAATCGTGTTCACATTTGCGGCTCATAAGTAAATCCTCCTGTTATAATTGTTTAGAACCAGCCACGATGCGCTCTTCTGCAGGTGTTTTCTAGCATCTGCTTTCTAGCCCGTTCTCCGTTGATCCCGGTTACCTCATCCAGAATTTCATCATCATACGGAATTTTTTGTGCTTCCAGATGAGCTCTAAACCAGTTGCGATGATGAGAGTGCTGATAAGGGCCACCCGGATATTCAGAAGGCCATTTATTAAGGCAATTTAATCCGTCACCATGTAAGCTCATCCATTCTTTGTACACACGCTCACGCATTTGAAGTGCTTCGCTATCCGTGTTCCAGCACTGAACACTTGGTAATTGAGAAGCTCTCTTTTTGTCACTCATACTCTGCCCAGCACTGACCGCGCCAGAAGCTCCCAGTCCCAATAACCCTAAAACAAACGATACTGCTCCACTCATAACGATTCCCTCCTGATTCTATGTTGGTTTCTTTTGACTGACTGAATAATATCACACTTGATGTCCAACTAATCGGATTTGCAATTGCACTTTTAAAGATTTTCTGGCTTTTGTGCTGATAAGTGCTCCCGAATCATCCGTTCCAGTGTCGGGCGGGTGACGTGAAGAGCTTCGGCCAGTTGTCCCTTATTTAATTCCCGGCGGATGTATCGGTCATATAGGGCAAGAAAGTTATCGGGCATGGCACCTTCTTGCGTCCCTTATAGACCCCGTTCCGCTTGGCGATAGCGATTCTCTCCCGCTGTCTGTCCAGCAGATTTTGCCGCTCAAACTCATTGATGGTTGCAATCATGGTCAACATCAGCTTTCCGGTAGGGGTTCCGGTGTCGAGGTTCTCTTTGTTGCTGACTAGATGCACACCCTTGCTCTGTAACCGCTCCACGATCTCCAGCGAGTCCTTGGTGTTGCGTGCGAGGCGGCTGAAGTTGTGAATATAGACGGTATCCCCTTCACGTACATAGTCGAGCATGGCTTGAAGTTGAGGCCTGTCCATGCTTTTACCGCTGATTTTTTCGGTGAACCACTTCTCGATGCTGTGCTTCTTGAGCGCTTCGATCTGGCGAGCCTCGTTCTGTTCTTCAGTGCTGACGCGGACGTATGCGACCTTCATAGGATGTACCTCACTGGCTGATATGAAAAATAGGGTCAGAGATGGGAGAAACTATTGAAAGGAAAGCCAAAACTGACCCTAAATTATAACTTTTTGATGGTTGTTCGGACTGCGAAATAGAGTACACGCTACTTTTTAAGCACGACTACCCTTGACCAGATAATCCAGCGATACCTGAAAGTAGCCAGCCAGCAGCAGAACCGATTGAATGTCCGGTGTTCTTTTGCCGGTTTCCCATAAGCTGATAGCACGCCGGGACAGGTTGAGATCATCCGCCAATCGCTGCTGTGAAATGCCCGCTTGTATGCGAAGGGAATAGATTCTATCGTTGATGGTGTCCATGTGAAACCTCCTTTTTTACGAGTGCACTTTAAAATCCGGCACTACTCTCACTCGTGCCCTCGCTCTCTGTCCTGCTATGATTTAGTCAGCCTTCACGAACAGCTCCATGCAGTCCGCACAGATTACCCGCACTTCCTTGGTGCTTCGGATGATGGTGCCGCACTTGGGACATACCCACTGCCGGGTGCTGCTCTTTGCTTTTGGGGGCTTGGGAGCTCCGGTCTGACTGCTGCCGGGTGCCTTGCTGCCTGCTCCGGTGCCTGCCATATCCGACCATGCCAGTCGCTCGCCCATCTGGATGTCCTGCCAGCCTTGGAAGATGATGAAGTCCAGCAACTCTTCGGACGGGCTCGTGATGGTCCAGCCGTATTTCTCGTGGTGGTCGACGGTCAAGCCGTGTGCCTCGGCCTGCTCCTTAAAGCGCCGGTTGTGATAGACCCCGTTGTTGCTGGTGTCCTTGATGCCGGTCTCCATGCAGTACTCGTGCACCATCTCGTGCAGCAGGGTGGAAGCGGTCTCCTCGATGGGGCGGTCAAGGGTGGCCGACGAAATATTGATCTCATACTTGTTCTCACCGCCTGCCTGCCAAACCTTGGAACAGGTAATATGACCATAGGCGGACGGGGTCTTTTTCAGGCTGATGATGGGTTCGGGCAGCTTGCCTGCAAAGTAGTGCTTGTTGAGCTCGCGGAACATCTTTTCCAGCTGACCAGCGGCGCGGGAGGTTTTGACAGTCTGTTTCATCTTATGAACTCCTATTCTCTTTACAAAAAAGAGGGGAGCGGCTATAATAGTCTTGTAATCTGAACCGCTCCCCAGCGGTCTTTACTGGCTCTTGTAAATGCAGTTTCCTAGGCGGCATTTGCAAGGGCTTTTCTTTTCAGGTGATGCTCAGGCGGGTGCCGGTGACCGTTTTGCTGTACTGGTCGTACAGGTCGGGCGCTACGGCCTTGATGGCCTTACTGTCAAGTCGGATGCTGGAGAAATCGGACAGGCGGACTTTGTGGCAGCCTACTTCCAGATAGTTGGTGGAGCGCTCAGCCAGTGCCTCGCGGATCTGGATCTTCAGCTGTTCCTGTTCAGCCTGTGCGGCTTCAATCAGTTGGGCGGCCTCCTTGTACTGCTCGACAAGGGTCAGTAAAACGTTAATGCTCATGTGTGTACCTCTCTTCAAATCGTTGGTGAACGGTCGGATGTGAGAACCGGTGTTCCCGATGGCATGAGTATACAGCATCTCGTACGAGTATGCAAGACGGAATATTCACCAAAGAAAAACACAAATATCTGTGCAAAGCGCATACTCGTACGAGATAGACAAATGACAGATGTGTGTTATAATACCTATAAAAGTCAAAAGAAAGTTGGTGCGAGGATGGGCGGAAAAACAAGCACAGCCAGCAAACGGAAATTTAACGATAAAACATACCAGCGGATTGTTCTTGACGTTCGGATGGACACCTTCCCCAATAAAGAGGCTGTTCAGGTAGCAGCTCAAAAAGCGGGGCAAAGTTTGACCGAATACATCATGGAGGCGGTGCGCCTTCGAATGGAGCAGGAAAACACCGCATCAGACACCCCGGGGGTAGTTAAAAATCTGGTAAGGGACACTGACCCGGTAGAATGAGATAGTTGTTCCATCTCCCCAGACCGAATTAGAATCTAGCAGCAAAAGGCCTCTGCCTTTCACAGAAATGTGATGGGCAGGGGCCTTTTAGCGTAAAAAAGCCTGACCCATGCAAAAGAGCACAAATCAGGCTGACAATGGATATGAAATTCTAAAATTCACTTAGAAAAGAGAGTGCGCGTTGCAGGGAAAGCCAAGCAGATCGTTCGGTGAGCTATTGGATCTCTTGCTCCAGTTCATCGAACAGCGCACAGGAAAAGAACTGACCAAGCGTGATATCAAGACCATCACAGAGCTTTTTAATGGTGGCGATGGACACACGCTGACGGGATGGGTCGAGCATACTATATACCGTAGATGGTGTTACACCGGCACGGGTCGCTAACTCGTTGGGGCGTATCCCATGCTGGTTGCAGAGCTGTTCAAAGCGTTTGGCAACGGCATCTTTTACTGTCATGATGAAATTCACCTCAATAGAGGATGGTACAGAAGTTCGTGCAGTTTTGCGTACGCAGCTGCGTATATCACGAAAGAATTTTATACTGTAGAGAATACATGGCTGCGTAACGACAAAGAATATATTTAGCAAAAAGTATCCTCCACAGTGAAAATGGAGGGCCATGGACAAAATATAGCGCTATTCTATCAGATTTTGCGCCTTCCTGCCCCTCATAGACACCTGATGGGAGAATATCCGGTTCATCTCTCTGCGCTTTCGGGTCAGGTCAGAGTGCACATAGCGCTGCAAGGTGATGTTGGCGTTAGCGTGTCCCAACAATTCGCTGAGGGTCTTTACATCGCACCCCGCCTGCAGGCAGGTCGTTGCAAAGGTGTGGCGCAGCGCGTGCGGGCGCACTTGACGGACAGTCGCCTGCTTCAGATACGCTTTGATGCTTTTCCGATAGCAGCGGGGTTCGGTGGGCTTGGACTCGCTGCCGGACAGGAACCATGCAGTATTGCTGGCGCTTCCGCGCAGCTTTTTCAGCATCAGCGATAGCTGCTTTGGGATGGGAATTTCCCGGCGGGAGGTGCGGGTTTTAGGCGTTTGAATGACTACCTTTGTATGACCGTTTCCACAGGAAATTCGGCAGACCGTCCGATTGATGTTCAGCGTGCCGAGTTTCAGGTCAAAATCGCCCCATTGCAGGCCGCAAATCTCACCAATTCGGAGCCCCAATTCCAGCCCCAGTAGTAAGCCAATTTTGCGAGGCGTGGGGTTCGCCTGTACATATTGATGAAGTCGCTGCTGTTCCGCCGGGGAGAGAGGCGTAGAAATTTTGTCGATGGCTTTTGGCAGCGCAACTTCCAGCTCCATTGGACGAATCAAACGTAAATGAGCGGCATATTTGCAGATACGTCGCAGCATCGAGAGGCATTCCCGGGCGGAGGAGTTTCCCAGTGGCTTGTGTGCCGCATCTGTGGGCGTGATGATTTGCTGCATGGCCTGTTCCAGAAAGCTTTCCTCAAGGGATGCAACGGGCACCTTGCTCAAAACCGGAAGAAGATATTTGTGCAGCGTGTACGAATAATGCGAATAGGTGGATTCTTTTATAGCGTTTTTCAGGGAGCACAGCCACACCTCGGACAGTACTTCAAAGGTTAGGCCGGTTTGATTCAGGTTGTAGAACCCCGCCTCCGCTTTTCTCTGGATTAGTACCCGTTTGACCTCCGCATAGGCCGTTCCGTAAACGTAACCCCACTGGATCTTCCCCTCCGGTGTGCGCGCCTTGATGTACCTGCCTTCCCACCGACCGTCCTTACGCTTACGAATGTTTTCTCCCCGTCGCGCCATCGCTGTTTCCTCCTGCTGTTTAGACCCTCATCTGACCCCTTATTTTCTCCATCTTCGTTTGCAGATGGAATTATTATACAGAACTGGGCATAATACAAAAAATCCGGCTTTCGCGATGTTTTTTTAGGGTCAAATGTGATACATTTATGATGTTTTCTATTGAATCCCAGATATAACCATGATAAAATAAGATGAGATTTTAGACAACGATGTCAAAGGAACGGTATCCTCCATTTTCACTGTGAAGGATACTCCTTTATTGCGGAAAGGGGTGAACAAGGTGGCACTGCGTCTGTTCGAGCACAACGAGAAAGCATATCATGCGGCAGTCCGGATGATGGAGCAGTATGGCAAGGCCGCCATTGTCCACCCGACTGGCACTGGAAAGAGCTACATTGCGTTCAAGCTGATCGAGGACAACCCGGAGAAGGTCGTGATCTGGCTTTCTCCCAGTGAATATATTTTCAAGACCCAGCTGGAAAGCCTGAAAAGGAACGACCCGGATTTTCCGTTGGCAAACGTTCACTTTTATACCTATGCCAAACTGATGTGCTGCACCCAGGCGCAACTGGATGATATCGCAGCGCAGAAACCTGCCTATATTATACTCGATGAATTCCACCGTGCCGGTGCGGAATGTTGGGGCGAAAGCACGGTGGCTTTGTTAAAGTTATGCCCGGAGGCAAAACTGCTGGGGCTGACGGCGACAAACGTCCGGTATCTGGATAATAACCGTGACATGGCCGAAGAGCTTTTTGATGGCCGTGTTGCGAGCGACATGACCCTTGGCGAAGCAATCGTCAGGGGTATTTTGCCTACTCCGAACTATGTGACCACCGTCTATCAGTACCAGAAAGACTTGGCACGTTATCGGACAAGAGTGGATAATCTGCGTTCTGCTGGGATTCAGGACGTAAATCAAAAATATCTGGATGCCCTGCGCCGCGCCTTGGAACAGGCAGATGGATTAGACAAGGTTTTTGCTCATCATATCACGAATAAGTCCGGAAAGTACATCGTATTTTGCGCCAACAAGGAGCACATGGATGAAATGATCACCCATGTGCCGGAGTGGTTTGCAAAGGTGAATCCGGAAGTGGAGGTGTACGAAGCCTATTCGGATGACCCCGGTACGGACAAGGCCTTTGCAGACTTCAAGGCGGATGAGAGCGACAAGCTGAAGCTGCTGTTCTGCATCGACATGCTGAACGAGGGTGTTCATGTAGAAGGCGTTTCAGGTGTCATCCTGTTCCGGCCCACCATTTCACCCATCATCTACAAGCAGCAGATTGGCCGGGCTCTGACCGCTGGGGAAAATTCTGCGCCGCTTATCCTCGATGTAGTCAACAACTTCGAGGGTCTATGCAGCATTGCGGGGTTGCAGGGCGAGATGCAGGAAGCAGTCTACCGCCTGAATACCAACGGTGAGGACGATAAGATCGTCACCGAGCGGTTCGAGGTAGTTGAGCAGGTGCATGACTGCCGGGTACTGTTTGAGCAGCTGCAGGCAAGCCTTTCTTCCAGTTGGGATCATTATTTTTCGGAAGCAAGCATTTACTATGCGGAGCATGGCAACCTGAATATTCCAAAACGTTATACCACACCGGCGGGATTGAGCCTTGGCGAATGGCTGACGACCCAGCGCCGTGTTCGTGCGGGACAGATTCCGGGGAACTTGACCGAACAGCAAATTGCACGGCTGGACAGCATCGGGATGGAGTGGGGCAACCGCAATGATGCCGCATGGGAACGTGGTCTGGAGGAAGCACGAAAATTTCGGGAACAGTTTGGGAATTTGCAGGTCCCGGCGAAATACAAAACGAAAGATGGCTATCCTCTGGGAAAGTGGGTCAACAATGCGAGGAAACGCCGAAACGATGGAAAGCTGACGGAAGAGCGCATTCGACAACTGGATCAGATGGGAATGATATGGAGCGTATTTGATGCCAAATGGGAACAGGGATATGCACTTGCGGCAGTCTATGCGCAGGAGTATGGAAATCTGGAGGTTCCACGAGATTATAAAACAGCAGATGGAAAAACGCTTGGTCGCTGGATTCAAAATCAAGAACTAGCCTATGAGCAGAAAAAGTTGTCTGCGGATCAGATCAAACGACTAGAAACCATAGGAATGCAGTGGGGCAGTCGCTATGACCGACAGTGGAATGAGGTTTATCAGGCAGCGAAACGGTACTTTGAGGCAAATGGAAACCTTGATGTCCCGGTGGCCTATGTTTCACCGGAGGGATATGCTCTTGGAAAATGGGTGCGGCGGCAGCAGTATGCGTATCGGAATCCGGAGAAAAGCAATGCAATCTTATCACAAGAGCGCATTGAGCTGCTGGATGCCATCGGAATGCAGTGGGAGAAACCTGACCCGTGGCAGCACCGGTACGAGCTGGCGCAGGAATATAAAAGATGCCATGGAAATCTGGATATTCCGGCAAAATACAAGACTGCGGATGGCATTTGGCTGAGCCGATGGGTGTACAACCAGAAACGGCTGCTGCAAAGCGGGTCGGAAAAGTTGAGCGAAGAGCAAAAGAAAAAGCTAAAGGAGTTATTGGGGTATTATGTCAAAATTTCAGCATGATGTGATGTTGAAGATCGTAAAAATCATCGATTTGGTAATGATCACAATTCCGTTTGCACTTTGTTGGGAGCTGTATTATTCGTATCAGGTCTATGCAAAGTTTGGTTGGAAGGGCAACTGGGCCATGATCGGTCTGTTTGCGGTGTTGTTCTTCCTACTGGGAAAAGTCTACGATGCATTCTGGATGTCTTTGCAGCGTATTTCGGAGTTGATTTACGGGCAAGTGCTGGCGGCAATGGCGACGGATGGCATTCTGTACATTGTCATCTGCCTGATGGCCCGGCGGCTCTGCAATCTTCTGCCGGGCATCGCAGCGATTGCCGGACAGATCCTGATGGCCTCAATCTGGGCGAAGTTGGCGCATGGATGGTACTTTAATACATTCCAGGCCCAGCCGACTGCAGTCGTTTATGATGTTCGTCATGGATTGGAAAAGCTCATCAATGAGTACGGTCTTTCAAAAAAATACGATGTCAAGATGACCTTGAACGTTGAGGAATGCCTGAACGACCTGAGCCTGCTGGATGGAATGCAGAGCGTGTTCATCAGCGGTGTCCACAGCCATGAACGCAATATCATCCTGAAATACTGTGTGGGACAGGGTATCAATGTGTTCGTGATCCCTCGTGTGGGCGATGTGATTATGAGCGGTGCCCAGCCGATGCATATGTTCCATCTGCCTATGCTGCGTGTGGGTCGCTATATGGCAAGCCCGGAATTTCTGTTTGTGAAACGGGCAATGGACATTGTGATCTCACTGGCAGCACTGGTTATCCTGAGTCCGGTGTTTCTGATTACGGCTATTGCAGTCAAATCCGATGGTGGTCCTGCTTTTTACAAGCAGGTTCGCCTGACCAAAGACGGCAAGCAGTTTGAAATCCTGAAATTCCGCTCCATGCGTGTGGATGCCGAAAAGGATGGCGTAGCCCGACTTTCCACCGGCGACAAGGATGACCGTATCACGAAGGTCGGTCATATCATCCGCGCCTGCCGTCTGGACGAGCTGCCCCAGCTTCTCAATATCTTGAAGGGAGACTTGTCCATTGTAGGCCCACGCCCGGAACGGCCTGAAATCGCCGCCCAGTACTGTGAGGAGATGCCGGAGTTTGCGCTGCGGCTTCAGGCAAAGGCTGGTCTGACCGGCTATGCGCAGGTGTACGGCAAGTACAATACTACCCCCTACGATAAGCTGCAGATGGATCTGATGTACATCGCCCATCCCAGCTTGATTGAGGATCTGAAGATCATGCTGGCAACCGTGAAGATCCTGTTTATGCCTGAAAGCACCGAGGGAGTTTCCGAGGGTCAAACCACCGCTATGAGTGGAGAAAACAATTGATTTTCTGCGATTTTTTTGCTGATTTCCGAGTGTGGAAATTGACGCTTTTCCAGAATTTGCGGCCAGGGATAAACAAGGGGGGCGATGACAACATCATTGAGACTCCCAACCCAGTCAAAGGGATGCTATCAGGCACGAATAAGCGAGCTTTCAGTGAAAAGGTATGGTGCTGTCGGGAATAAACTGGTGGGCATTCATAGCGATATGAGTGATTTCAGTCATAAAAAGATGGGCTTTCATGGTAAATGAGAGTGTCGTCGGGCATAAGTATAAAGGTTTTCATGGCAGTATGGTCGAGTGGCACAGAGTAGATGATCGCAACCACTAAATCTGTACTGACGATGTGGTTCACTTAACTGTGTTGCGAGAATGATGTGTGGCTCACACAGTTACTAGATTATAAGAGCTTTAGAAAGAACGGCTCAAACTCTTTGAGATGAGTCTGGGCTGTTTTAATGAGGAAAAGTAGTTTTACTGCTTTATCACTAAATAATTAAGGATGGGGATTATGGAAAATAACAATAAAAAGGTAGTACTTATTGGTGGCAGTAATGGTATTGGTTTGGCAATCGGTAAAAAACTGCTTGATTGTGGATATACTCTGGAAATATGTGATTGTCTGCCACCTGAGGAAGGTGTTCTTGATATGGAAAAGGTGAAATATCACCATTCTGATCTGTTGGATTTTGATGAAGAACTATACACAAATCTTGCGCACGACAAAGACGTTGAAATTCTAATGATTACTGCAGGCATAGGACGGATTGCAGATTTTCAATTCCATCATATCGCGGAAATCGAGAAAATACTGACGGTTGATACAGTTAGTACTATTAAAATTTTACGTGTTTTCTATGAAAGAATCCTTGCAAAAGAAAATTTCTATGCGGGTGTGATGGGGAGCATATCAGGATGGTTGTCTTCTCCCAGTGCATCGGTTTATGCTGCGGCTAAGGCTGCAGTTGTTCGATTTATTGAGTCGGTTAACATCGAACTGGAAGCTTATGGATCCACTAACCGAATACTGGATGTGTCTCCGGCATCGTTTAAAGGAAGCCGATTCTATGGCGGAAAAAATGATTTGACGGAAACTGCTGTATTGGCAGATGACATTGTGAAACATCTTTTTGCACGGGATGTTCGATTTATTCCGAATTATGAGAAAACGTTCAAGGGTGTTCTTGAAAGGTATCATAATGATCCGCACGAATATGGTTTACATAGTTATCAATACAAAAAAGAATCCGGGAGATTGGATAATAAGAAAAGAGTTAAAATTGGCTATCTTTCTGGAACATTTGACTTGTTTCATGTGGGACACCTCAACTTGCTCAAAAGAGCGAAACAGCAATGTGACTATTTAATAGTTGGAGTCCATGACAGTGGTGCATGGAAGGGAAAGGAAACATTTATTCCGCTTGAGGAACGTAAAACGATTGTTGGAGCATGTAAATATGTAGACAAGGTGGTCGATTCTTGTCGAGAAGATGCGGATGCATGGGATTTGTGGCATTATGACCGACTTTTCGTGGGGTCAGATTATAAGGGAACAGAACGTTTTAAGAGGTACGAAGAATATTTCAAAGACAAGGGAGTGGAAATTGTCTATTTCCCCTATACAAAGAGCACAAGTAGCACACAAATTAGAAATGCAATTACTAATAAAGCAGGGAAATAGGAAATCTAATAACATAGGTGAGACAGCATGAGGGATAGACTGATTTACATTTTGAAACACAACAAGTTCATTCAGAAGCTGTATGTTGTGATTATGAGTTTTGTTTTCAAAGTATGGGGCACGTTCCTAAAAACGGATGACAGACTGGTTCTATTTGTCTCTTTTATGGGTAAAAACTTTAATGATAGTCCCAAGGTTCTGAATGACTATATGCAGTCTCACCCTGAGTACAAGGACTATCGGTGCGTTTGGGCGTTTGAGCATCCGGAAAATTTTCCGGAGTTGGAGACTGTAAAGATTGATACTCCTGCTTACTTCAAGATGGCACTGAAGGCTAAATATTGGATTACCAATACGAATATTGAGCGTGGTTTAAAGTTTAAGAAAAAAAGCCAAGTCTATTTGAACACATGGCATGGTATTGCCCTTAAATATATCGGCAATGACTGCCCCGGTCGTAAGGACTATAACTTTGATACGCTGGACTACCTCACGGTTTCCGGTGACCATGATGAACGTGTTTTCAAGAGTGCTTTTAATGCGAGAGAGTCTAGCTATCTTCGTTGTGGTATGCCACGCAATGAAGAACTGTGGCTTGCTGATGAAAATAAAAAGGAAGAAATGCGCAAGAAGCTCTGCATTCCGGATGGGAAAAAGGTTATCCTTTATGCGCCGACTTGGCGTGAGTCTACGGATGGCGGCAAGTCCTATGCTATCAAGCCGCCGATTCATTTTGATGAGTGGCAGAAGGAACTTGGAAATGAGTATGTAGTCCTTTTCCGTGCTCACCACCAGACGACAAAGGTGCTTGGCTTAGAATATAATGACTTTGTTCGTAACGCATCCGATTATCCGGCGGTCAATGACCTAATGATTGCAGCTGACATCTTGATTACGGACTATTCGGCTATCGCATTTGATTATTCGATTCTGTGCCGCCCGATTTTCTGCTATGCATACGATTATGACAGCTATCTTGCAGAGCGCGGCACTTATTTTGCAGTAGACGAAAAGTACCCCAATAAGAGCTGCCGGACGGAAAGTGAATTGCTACAGCGAATCAAGAGTGTAGATTACGCTGCGGAGTGTGCTAACACTAAGCGATTCCGTGATGAGTTCGTACAGTATGGTGTAGGTGCTACGGAGATATGTATCAAAGCGGTTTTTACAGAGGATTAACGTATGAAGATATTGATGGTAACAAACAAGGTCAAGACATATGCACTAGGATTTCAGAATGTGTTGGAACCGCTGGGACAACTCGGACATGAGGTGATCTGGGCCGCTGATTTCTCCCAATTTGTAGCAGATAAGAGCGTCATTCCATGTCAGATAGAGCAAATTGACATCAATACGAATCCGTTTAATAAGAGCAATGCTACGGCTTATAAGCAAATCTTGGATATAATTGAGCGCTGTGATATTGAGGCAGTAATGTGCAGTACACCTATCGGTGGAGCGCTTGCACGCTTGGCAGCAAAAAAGAAAGGGATTAAACCTGTTCTTTATGAAGCTCATGGCTTTTTGTTTTTCAAAGGTGCACCGTTTATTAACCAGACCGTGTATAAGTGGGAAGAAGAATTACTGGCGCATTATACCGATGTACTCATAACAATTACAAATGAAGATTATGCGGCAGCACAAAAATTTAAGCTTCGTAGTGGCGAAAGACCTTATTTGGTACATGGAGCCGGAGTTAAAGTTGGCGTTCGTGTTGAGATAGATCGTGCAGAAAAACGTAGAAGCGTTGGCGTTCCGGAAGATGCCTTTGTTATCGTCTCGGCAGGGGAGTTGAACAAAAACAAAAATACGGAAGTTGTCGTTCGTGCGCTTAAGGATGTGCCAGGGGCGCACTATGTTGCCTGTGGTGTCGGGCCAGAAAAAGAGAATTTGGAGAAACTAGCAGAAGAACTTGGAGTATCTGAGAGATTTCACCTTATGGGTTACCGGACGGATATGCCTGAGATTCTAGCAATGTCAGACGTATTCACAATGATGTCTTTCCGTGAGGGAATGCCTCGATCTCTACTGGAAGCAATGGATCTTGGCCTGCCCTGTGTTGGTAGTGATACTCGTGGTATCCGGGACTTAATTGATTCACATGGAGGTTATATTTGCTCGCCGAGAGATCCGAACGCATTTGCAAATGCGTTTAATGCTTTACGAGAGAATGAAAAGCTCCGTTCGGAAATGGGGGCTTACAATAAAGGCAAGGTGCAGGATTATTCAGCAGATGTTGTGAAGCGTGAGCTGTACGATATCTATAGAAAGGCATTCTCAACGAAAGCCAATTGACATAAAGGATAGGGGAGAAAAAATCCAATGACTATTAAAAGATTGATTCAAAAGGCTTTCGTTGGTGGTCAATGGTATGTTGGCTATCGACGCAAGGGCGACACAAAGTATAGCGTAATTGAAACACCGAAGGATATGTGGATTGCAGATCCTACCATGTTTGCAGCCAATGGTGAGCACTATTTATTTGTTGAGGTGTATGAGAATAAGAAGAAAAAGGCTGCTATTGGCTATTATCATTTTGAAAACAATGTTCCTGTCTACAAGGGACTGATTATTGAAAATTCCTATCATATGAGTTATCCATGCGTATTTGAGTATAATGGAGAATTCTATATGATTCCAGAAAGTTCGGCAAATGATAGTATAACACTTTATAGAGCTGAACATTTTCCGGATAAGTGGGTTAAAGAAACTGATCTCTTAAAAGGCGAGAAATATGTGGATTCTACAGTTTATCGGCATGGGAATGATTTAGGGCTTCTTTCCTATAAAGCTATCAAAGGGAGCTGGCAGCTAGTCAGCTTTTCCCTAGATATGGAACAGAAGGTTCTAAAAAAAGAGAATGTACTTGATTATAAAGAAAATATTGGTAGACCTGCGGGATATATTTTTGCAGGCAACAAGAGACCGGCGCAGGATTGTCGAAAAAAGTATGGAGAGAACCTCTTGATTTATGCGGTTGATTCTTTTCAGCCATACGTAGAACACTTGACTAACACGGTATGCGCAAATCAGATTGATACTTCAAAACCATATGATCGAGTACACACTTATACCGATGATGGAACATTTGAGGTTGTTGATTTGTTTAAGGAAAAATTTGATTTAATGCATGGCGTTAAAATTTTCTGTAGAGCGTACTTGAGAAAATAACCTCTACGGGAGAAACGGAGAAGATGACGTGAATAAAATTAAAGTACTCCATATTCTTTCGAGTAAGACGTATAACGGCGCCGAAAATGTTGTGTGCCAGATTAATTCGATGCTACAAGGAGCAGGGGATAATATTGAACTAATTTATTGTAGCTTAGATGGACCTGTTCGAAGCCATATTGAAGAAAATAAAATGGCGTTTTCACCCGTCAGTAAAGTTTCAGTGAAAGAAATTAGGCGCGTTATCGATGAAGTTAAACCGGATGCCATACATGCTCATGATATGAAAGCGAGTTTTGTGGCAGCTTTAGCATGTGGAAAAACTCCACTCATATCACACATTCATAATAACAATACGGATTCTCGAAAATTATCTATAAAGTCCATTTTATATTTACTTGCTGCAATTAAGGCAAAACATATTTTTTGGGTATCCAATTCATCGTTCAATGGATACTGCTTTCATAACTTCTTGAAAAAGAAGAGTGAAGTTCTAGTTAACGTTATTAATGCGGATGACCTATATAATAAAGCCGAAAAAGATCCTAATGAGTATAGCTATGACGCAATATATCTAGGACGGCTTGCTTATCCTAAAAATCCTCAAAGGTTAGTAACCATATTTGAAAAAGTTGTGGAAAAAGATAAGCGCTTTACTGCTGCTATTGTAGGAGAAGGCGAAGATAGGGAAGAGGTCGAGAGTTTAATTCAGAACAAAGGGCTACAAAACAATGTTTTTTGTTTGGGCTTTTCCAACAATCCATACAAGATTCTTCAGTCAGCAAAAATGATGATTATGACATCATTATGGGAGGGAACGCCTATGTGCGCTCTTGAGGCATTGGCAATGGGAATTCCAATTGTAAGTACACCTGTTGATGGGCTATGTGATCTGATAGAGAATGGGAAAAATGGCTTTTTGAGTGATTCGGATGATGAATTAGCGGATTGGTGTTTTAAACTTGCAACCGATAAAGAACTTCAAAAAGAATTCTCAGAGGGCGCAAAACGGACATCTGAAGCAAAGATGAGTATAGACAACTACAGGAAACGCATTTTGTCGGTATATAAAGAAGCAGTGCAGTAGAGATGTATTTAGCATTCTACGTTGAAAAGAAAACTATTAATTTAAGGGAAAAGCCTTATATGGGTGGAGCACTTTCTACATTGGAAAAGGAAGCCGAGATTCTTGATGCCAAATTGTATAAAACTGCACTGGAGAAGGTTTATCGACTGTGTAAGTGAAAAACTGGTGGAGGAATAATAGTGAGAAAAAGGGTTGTTCTGTTTACTGCGCTTGATCATGGAGGAATACTTCAACTTGCAAATCAGATGGCGTTAACTTTAAATAGCCTGAAGATTCCATTTGCGTTGCTTGTGCCAACTGGAGCGAAGAATAAGTGTGTAGAAGATATAAGAGAGGAAGTTCTTGAGTATCACCTTCCGAAGTTTTCGATTCCTGCCGAAAAAGAAACAAAAAGATTGGCATCTCAAATTGTTGAGATGAATCCTAGCTGTCTTATTGCAGTAGACGATGCAATAAAAGCCTCTGCTATCGTGAGTGCGCTCTCACACAAGATTAGTTGCGCAATTATTATTCACGATGTGAATCCGCATCCGCAAAAAATGACATTATACAAGGAATTCTCGGAGAAATTGCGAAAATTCTTAGCAAGACAAGCATATAAGAAGGCAAAATCGATTATTCTTTTGTCAGAAAATTCTTATAAATTATTCAACTCACAATATAGAAAACTAACGGACAAAGCAACGATATTTCCTCTGGGGGCACATGTTATGCCTGCAATCCCTACAATGCCGAGTGAACTAAAGCGATATGAAGATATCGAAGGATTTGCACTCTTTTTTGGACGAATTGACAAATATAAGGGGGTTGACAGGCTAGTAAGAGTGCAGAAGAAAAATTGTCAAGATTCAAATTACAATCTACCAGTAGTTATTGCAGGGAAGAACTTGTCCGATGAAAAGTGTACAACATCAGATGAAAATAAACTGGTATGCTTGTTGCGCTTTATCAGTGATGGAGAAATGATATGGCTTTTCGAGCACTGTGGTGTCGTTGTTTTACCATATTATGAAGCATCGCAAAGTGGAGTGCTTCCGATTGCATACAAGTATGGCAAGCCGGTAATTGTCTCTAACATTAATGGACTGAGAGAACTTGTTGTTGAGGAAAAAACTGGTTACATTTTTGAGGATGAAAACCAGCTGGCTAGCCTTTTGAAAAAATATGCAGGACATCGAGATGGGAAATCCAATTCAATAATTTGTGATTTCTATAAAGAAAAGTACGATTGGAAAAGAAATATGAAAACCCTTCTGGAAGGATTGGTGGAAACAGATGAATGAGTACATAAAAAGTGATCTTTTCAGATATTCTGGAAAAACGTCGTTTCCTTCGGCAATAGCCAATTTTGCATATAACAGAGCTTTCAGACATCAGGTATTCATTCGATGGAGCAATGAAAACGGCATTAAGGGGAAGGTTGCAAGAGGACTCTACTATCTCAACAGATTCCTGAACAAGAATATGCAGATTAGCTATCGATGTGAGATCGGTTACGGGTTATATATTGGTCATGGTGGACCAATAGTGGTTAGCAGATATACAAAATTTGGAAATAACGTGAACATCGGTCAATTTACGACCATTGGAACGAATAATGAAGAAGGCGCTCACATTGGAAATAATGTATATATAGGTCCAAATGTCTGCATAATCGGCGGGGTGACAATCGGCGATAATGTCACAATTGGAGCGGGAAGTGTTGTGACTAAGGATATCCCTGCTGGAGCAACCGCAGCAGGCAATCCGGCTAAAGTTATCAACTATAACCAACACCCGGAGTTTATTCAAAATCCTTGGTCGATGGATGAAAGGAATAAGGGCTAATGATATCAAAACGGACGGGGCTACATAAAACACAATTAGCAGATATTGTAACGTTTATTATACTGTGGCACTTTTTCTTTGCTTCTTCATTTGTGCTGAGATTAAACCCTAAAGTTTTTTGGCCTATAATGTTTTTGGTATCTATCTTGACAGCTATCTATAATAAGGTGCAAATCAGTGGGACGGAACTTGAAATAATAAGTTTTTCTTTCGTTGGTCTAATCCTATGCTTTTTTTCAGCAGATCCATGGACAGCGGTTATCAATGATTTGTACTTTTTTATTTATCTTTGCGTTGCTGCAATGATGGCACGATACACTAGTGGAAAAACCATAAGAAAGCAGATTATGTTTTACTGTATTGTGCATGTGGTATGCGTTTATCTGCAAGTGCTTCTTCCAACTGTGTACAAAAGCGTAGTTTTGCCGTTGCTTCCGTCGTATGTGCACAGCGATATTTTATATCAAATGACATACAATTCGTCGTACTATGGGTTTACAGTTCAAACGAGCATAACAGCAATGTATATGACCTTTGGTGCAATTGTAGCAGCAGTAAATGCAAAACACGAGGAGAAGAAGAGTAAAAAAATAATAGATGTAGTATTTGCTCTAGTCTTTGTTACAGGAATTTTATTTGTGACGAGACGAGGCTCTTTTTTGGCAATCTTGTTAATTCTAGCTTATATTTATTTTGACACAAGCAAAAGTAAGGCGTCGAGAGTTCTATTACTTATCGTGGGAGCATTGCTCTTGTTGTATTTTGGAATAGATAAGATTCCTGGAATGCAAGGAATGCTTGATAAATTCAGTCGGCTTTCAGGTAATATGATGAATGGACGTCAAAACATATGGGAGATAGCCCTCAATAATCTATGGAGACATCCATTATTCGGATACGGTGTGGGTAGGGCAAATGTTACTGGTGGAGGTGGTTCGGTAGATAATGCGTATATAGCAGTTTTGGTGGAAAGAGGAATAATCGGAATGATAGTATTCTTTATTCCGTACATTCATACTCTTGTCCAGACATATAGTAGGCGAAAAAAGTGTGGAGCCGCATCGAAATCGTTGGAAACATCTTTCTACTTTCAACTGCTATTTATAATAATGAGTGTTATGGAAAATTATTATGGACAGGCGCTATCGATGTTTGTTTACTTCCTAATGGTTTTTAGCGCACAGTTTGATGATTAAAAAGAGAAAAAATAACATGAATATTAAGAATTTATTAAAAAGAATAATAGATCCTAACCATTATTCAAGTGAAGCCTATATCCAGTATCTAAGAAATAGTGGAGTTCATATTGGCGAGAAGACGATTGTATATGCACCGAGACATACGTCGATCGATATTCAAAAACCACATCTTATTTCTATTGGTTCCTATTGTAAAATAACAACTGGAGTCATCATTTTGGCTCACGATTACTCGATTTCAGTGGCACGTCGTGTGTTTGGTGAGTTTATTGGAGGTACAGCACCAACAAAAATTGGCGACAATTGTTTTTTGGGAATGAATTCAATAATTCTTCCCGGAACGACGATTGGAAACAATTGTATTGTGGGTGCGGGATCCGTTGTCGGGGGGAAGTACCCTGATAATGTTGTAATTGCCGGAAATCCGGCAAGAGTTGTTTGCACGCTGGATGAGTATTACCAAAAAAGAAAAAACAGATGGGTGGACGATGCCAAAAGATGTGCATTGGAAATTTATCATAATACAGGACGGCTGCCAACAATTGAGGAAATGAAAGATGGCTTTTATTGGTTATATGCACCTCGAACACAAGAGAGCGTTGAGTCACATAAAAACTTCTTCACCTTAACAGGCGATGATTATGAAGATGTCTGTAAAAATTTTCTGGCGTCTGACCCCGTCTATTTGTCTTTTGAAGATTTCCTTAAAGACTGTGGGATTAAACTTTTACATTAAGAAAAAACTACAAACATACTGAATATGGAGAGATTTAAATGATTATCACGAAAACGCCTTTTCGGATGTCCTTCTTCGGTGGAGGCACCGATATGGAAGGCTTTTTTAGGGAGAATGGCGGTGCTGTCCTTTCCACTACCTTCGACAAATATTGCTATGTGAACGTTCGTCATTTACCGCGTTTTTTTGATTATTCTACAGAGCTTTCCTATTCAAAGACGGAGCGTGTAACAAACATCGATGATATTCAGCATCCGGCGATTCGAAATGCGATGAAGATGCTTGATATGCATGAGATTCGTCTTACATATGAAGCAGATCTTCCGGCTCGTTCTGGTTTGGGAACATCCAGTTCCTTCGCTGTTGGAATGCTGAACGCATTTTACGCACTCAAAGGCAAATATGCGGACAAGAAAAAGTTGGCGGACGAAGCGATTTACCTTGAGCGCAATCTGTGCCAGGAGGCAGGTGGCTGGCAAGATCAGATTGCGGCTTCTTTTGGTGGTTTCAACCGCATCAACTTCAATGCAGATGGCTACGAAGTACTGCCTGTTATCATTTCGCCGGAACGCAAAAAGCAGCTTAATAAGAATCTGATGATGTTCTTTACGGGCTTTACTCGTTTCTCCTCCGATGTTCAGAAAGCAAACGCTGTAGGTAAGCAGGATAAGACTGCTCAACTTAAGGAAATGCTTGCGCTCGTTGATGATGCGGAGCGTGTTTTGACGGACAAGAACACTGACCTCGATGATTTTGGCAGAATGCTTGATAACACTTGGAAACTGAAACGTCAAACCGGCTCTGCTGTTTCGACTAATAGTATTGATGAACTCTATGCAAAAGGAATAGCTGCCGGCGCGCTGGGTGGAAAACTGCTCGGTGCTGGTGGCGGAGGATTCCTTGTGTTCTATGTGCAGCCGGATCACCAGGATGCTGTTCGTTGGGCAATGCGGGATTTGATGTACATCCCATTTGAGTTTGAAGACGGCGGTACTAGAGTGATTCATTATTCGCCGGAAACTTATGAGCCTAAGAACTAAATTCGAGTGAGGATGGTCTAAGATGAAAACAGTAATAATGGCAGGCGGCAGGGGAACCCGGATTTCCTCTGTTACCAGTGATATCCCCAAGCCGATGATAAAAATCGAAGGAAAGCCTGTTCTGGAACATGAGCTGGAGTGTCTGCGTGACCAAGGATTCACAGACATTATTTTGACCGTTTCTCATCTCGGAAACATCATCATGAACTATTTCGGAGATGGTTCAGGCATATCTCCGGCAACAGGGAAGCCCTTCGGTGTTCATATTGAATACTATTTTGAGAAGGAGCCGCTGGGTAATGCCGGTGCACTTTTCAAAATCAAGGATAAGTTGGATTCTGATTTTTTGTTGCTGAATGCTGATGCTGTGTTCGATGTGGACTTCAATCGATTTGTAGCCTTTCATAAACAGCATGGCGGATTGGTTACTCTTTTCACGCATCCGAATAGTCATCCCTACGACAGCGGACTCATTATTGCTGATAAAAATGGGGCTGTTGAGCAATGGCTGGCTAAGGAAGATGAACGTCCAGAGTACTATCGTAATCGTGTCAATGCTGGACTTCATGTTATCAATCCAACCATTTTGGAACATTCTGGGATTGATGCGGACAAGGTTGGTGCGATGGGAGAGAACGGGAAACCCATCAAGGTTGACCTGGACCGGCAGCTCCTTAAGCCGTTGGCAGGAACCGGGAAGATGTTCTGCTACGATAGCCCTGAATATGTGAAGGACATGGGGACACCCGAACGCTATTATTCTGTATGCGAGGATTACAAGACTGGTCGCGTTTCCGGTAAGAATCTGAAGAACAAGCAGAAAGCGGTGTTCCTTGATCGGGACGGTACAATCAATAAATATGTGGGGTTCCTACGGAACATAGCCGAGTTTGAGTTGATGGACGGCGTTGCAGATGCAATCAAAAAAATCAATGCTTCTGGTTATTTGGCAATCGTTGTTACGAATCAGCCTGTGATTGCCCGTGGTGAAGTGTCCTTTGAAGAACTCGAAGAGATTCACAACAAAATGGAGACACTTCTTGGCAAAGAAGGCGCATATCTGGATGCCATCTACTTCTGCCCACACCATCCGCATAAGGGATATGAAGGGGAGCGCCCAGAACTGAAGTTTGACTGTGATTGCCGCAAACCGAAACCTGGAATGCTGCTCAATGCAGCACGGGACTTTAACATTGACCTGTCGCAGTCTTGGATGATTGGTGATGGAGAAAATGACATCAAGGCGGGTCAGAATGCCGGATGTCAGACTGCTTTGATTGGTTCTGAGTCCTGCGGACAAACTGTGATGGTATCGTCTTTGAAGGACTTTGTGGAAAGCTATTTGAGAAATTAAGTGTTCCATTATTGCAACTGAACGGATTGTGAAATAATAAAACAAGTGGAGTGGTTAAATGGGAATTAAGAATTCAAGAGGCGGCGATAAAATTCAAATTGTTGTAGCGATGCTGTGCTCAGTATTTGCAATGATTATTAACTACATGATTTCTTTTTTCCTAACACCATATATCACGAATACATTGGGAACGGAAGCATATGGTTTTGTTTCGTTGGCAAAGACAGTGGCTAATTATGGTGTGATAATAACTAGTTGCTTGAATGCATATGCGTCACGATTTGTGGTAGTAGCCTATCACGAGGGAAATAAGAAACGAGCGAATTCATTCTATAGCAGCGTTGTAATTGCTGATGTTTTATTAATTGCGGGTAGCCTAGGTGCGGCACTATTTTTGGCAAAAAATATTAGATCGTTTTTCTCGGTTCCAGATGAACTACTGCATGACGTTAGAATCTTGTTTTATTTGGATATAGTAAACTGCATGGTTCTTGCGCTCGCTAATATTTATACTGTATCTGAATACATAAAAAACAGACTTCAGTATATTAGTGTTTCGAAAATTGTTACATACACCGCTGAGGCGCTGATTCTTATAGTACTCTTTTCCTTGTTTAAACCTAAGGTATGGTTTGTTGGAGCTGCATTGTTGCTTTCGAGCATTGTCTATGGAACAATCAATTTCGGCGTGAAGCAGAAATTAACTCCGGACCTTGTTTGCCGGAGCAATTTGTTTTCTTTTTCTGCCGTAAAGGAACTTCTAGGTAGGGGGCTGTGGAGTGCATTTAATCAAATCGGAAATCTTCTGAATACAGGTTTGGATCTTTGGGTTACGAACTTGATGTTGGATGCACTAAAAATGGGACAGCTTTCGATTGTTAAGACAGTGGCATCAATGTGTTCTGCGCTTCCTCCACTAATTACACAGCCTTTTCAGCCGACGTTGTTGAAGCTTTATGCCGATAAGAATAAAGTTGGAGTGCGAGATACAATAATTTTTCAAATGAAGCTTTTGGGGATTCTATCAGGGGTCATTTTAGCAGGGTTCTCTGTATTGGGAGAGTCGTACTTTGAGCTGTGGACCCCCAACAATGATAGTAGTCTCTTAAATAGAATTGCTATCGTTACGTTGATTGGTTTTGTTTTTGAAAGTGTAGCAAATCCAATGTTTTATACCTATACGCTATCTTTGAAAAATACAGCTGCTTGTATTGTGACGGTGATTAGTGGCGCATTAAACGTGATTAGTATGTTTGTCTTATTGACATATACAGAACTTGATTTATATGCGGTCGTTGGAACAACTACGGTATTGGGGTTTGTTACATTCCTGATCTTTACCCCGCTATATTCGGCTTGGTGTATTGGCTTACCGCTGATGTCATTCTATAGAGCAATCACAAGAATTGTGGTGTCAGATCTGATTCTTGTTAGTGTAGTAAGGATTGTTTTTGGCGGAATTATAGTAAAATCGTGGGCGGGTTTTATAATTAACGTCTGCCTGATTGGACTATTTGGAACTGTAACTTATATGGTATGTGTATTTGACAGAAGTGAACGTTCAAAGATTATTGCATTGGCTAAGAAATTGCTTCATAAATGAGAGAGGAAAGAAAATGCGCGAGATAACAAGTTTGGATGAATTGAAAACCATAGAACTTTCAATTATGAAAAAAGTTCATCAGTTTTGTGAAGAAAAAGGAATCTGGTATGTTTTAACATACGGTACGCTGATCGGTGCTGTTCGACATGAGGGTTTTATTCCATGGGATGACGATATAGACATTTTTGTTATGCGGGATGGGTTTGAAAAGTTTGAAAGAGAATTCCCTCAATGGGGAGAATCGCATGGCTTGTTTTTAGCGGGACCGAATTCAAAAGAGCATTTCTTTCCTCGCGATTTGCTAAAGATATGTGATTCAAGAACTTCGTTAATTGAGAAGGCCTTCAAACGAACAGATCCAATTGGCGTTTTTGTTGATGTATGGGTATTAGATGATGCACCCCAAGATGAAAAAGAAATGTCGCAATGGATTAAGCAAGGGAATTTCTTGCGAGCAATGAATCTGTATGCAGATACGTCATGGGAATATGCAAAACAAAATATGAATTTAAGGTCGAAACTAATAGTTGGGCTGCTTAATTGGCATCGAACAGAATCAATACTTCGCCGACAACTGGCATTGGCAAAAAAGTATAGATCCGTACACGGAGAAAAACTCATATGCATTCAAGGTGATTGCATTCTATATGATCGCAAGGATTTTTCTGAGCGAATGTTGCACAGATTTGAAGATGGCGAATTCTATATTCCGTCTGGCTATGATAACATTCTAAGAAATACATATGGTGATTATATGACTCTGCCACCGATTGAACAACAAAAACCACACCATATACAGGACGTGTGGTGGAATTGAAATAATGTCGAGGGAATGAAATGAATAAAGTGAATGATCGACTGCTCAAACACATTGACCTGCTGGTAGAACGATACCCTTCTTTAGAATCGGCGAAGAATGATATTGTTGCCGCATACCTTTTGCTGGAGGAGTCCTATGAGAATGGTGGAAAGCTTCTTGTGGCTGGCAACGGTGGTTCTGCAGCAGACGCGGAGCATATCGTTGGTGAACTGATGAAGGGGTTCAAGCTGCCCCGTAAGCCTGAAACTGACTTCGCAGAAAAACTGGTTGCGGAAAATCAGGAACTCGGTTCTGTTCTGGCAGAAAACCTGCAGGGGGCGCTTCCGGCTATTGCGTTGGATGGTCATCCTGCTTTGTCCACAGCTTACATGAACGACTGTGAACCACTACTCTGCTTCGCACAGCAGGTCAACGGCTATGGTAAGGCTGGAGACGTATTCCTTGGCATTTCCACCAGTGGTAATAGCAAAAATGTGCTGTTTGCGGCGACAACCGCACACGCTAAGGGAATGAAGGTCATTGGACTGACGGGGGCAAAGGATAGCAAACTGAAGGATATGAGCGATGTGTGCATCAAGGCTCCGCAGACCGAGACCTATATGATTCAGGAATTACATCTGCCTATCTATCATTGCCTGTGCCTGATGCTGGAAGACAGATTTTTTGGGGAGAAGAACCATTAACTAGGCAATTGAAATGACAAAAAACAAGCGCTTACGAATGGTAGATAAAACTGAATCAGAATTCTAAAAATCAAGGATATCTTTAGAGACTGATGAGCACAGATAGTGCAAGCAGAAGCTTTTGAGAATGAAAGTTTTTGCTTTACAAAGCTGTTCACCAAAAAGCGATAGAGGAGTGTACATGAATAAACAAGAAAGCGATATTCTGAACGTTCTGCTACTTGAGCCGTTTATCAATCAGCGTGTTTTAGCGGAGGTTTCGGGTCATTCCTTGGGAGTAGTAAATCGTTCCCTCAAGGAACTCATTAAGGCAGGGTATCTGAACGAAGCAATTTGTCCCACAGCCAAGGCTGTGTCGGAGTACAAGAATAAGACTCCCAAACGAGCAATTATTCTGGCAGCCGGTTTTGGTATGCGGATGGTCCCCATCAACACAGAGATGCCCAAAGGCCTGTTGGAAGTCAATGGGGAGCCTTTGATTGAACGAATCATTAAGCAGCTTCACGAAGTGGGAATTCAGGAAATTTACGTTGTTGTGGGTTTCATGAAGGAAAAATATGAATACCTGATGGATGAATACGGCGTGGAACTGGTGGTCAACCCGGACTATGCCTCCAAGAATAATCTGCATTCGCTAAAACTGGTAAAAGAGCATTTGGAGAATGCATACATTGTTCCTTGCGACATCTGGTGTGACCGCAATCCGTTCCACCGCCATGAACTGTACTCTTGGTATATGGTCAGCGATCTTGTGGAGAATGAAAGCAATGTTCGTGTAAACCGCAAGATGGAACTGGTAACTGTACCAGAAAACGCTGGCGGCAATGCGATGGTCGGAATCAGCTACCTTATAAAAGAGGACGCTGATACAGTTTCCAATCGTATAGAGGAACTTTGCAAGAAGCCGCAGTATGATGGTTCGTTTTGGGAAGAAGCACTCTATAAGAAGGATCGCATGATCGTCGCAGCCCGAGTGGTGCATTCAGCTGATGTTGTGGAGATCAATACCTATGAGCAGCTCCGAGAAATCGACAGCGACTCCAACCAACTAAAAACGGATGCCATCCATCTAATTTGTGAGGCATTGTCTGCGAAACCGGAGGATATCACGGATATTACCGTCCTGAAAAAAGGCATGACCAATCGTTCCTTCCTGTTTACCTGTAAGGGCAAGAAGTACATTATGCGTATTCCGGGAGAGGGTACGGATCAACTCATCAATCGCCGTCAGGAAGCAGCAGTGTATCATGCCATCGCTGATAAAAACATCTGTGACGATATCGCCTATATTAACCCAGAGAACGGCTATAAGATTACAGAATTTCTGGAGGGTGCCCGGGTATGCGACTCTACCGACTATGAGGATGTCAAGAAGTGCATGAGCCGTCTGCGTGATTTCCATGCGATGAAGCTGAAAGTTGCGCATGAGTTTGATATTTTCGGGCAGATGGAGTTCTACGAAACGCTGTGGGATGGAATGCCTTCTGTTTACAAGGACTATGAGAAAACCAAAGCGAATGTCTGGTCTTTGAAGCCTTATATTGATGCTCATGCAGGTGAGAAGATTTTGACGCATATTGACGCAGTACCGGATAACTTCCTGTTTGTCCAGAAGGATGGAAAAGAGGAAATTCGGCTAATCGACTGGGAGTATGCGGGTATGCAGGATCCCCATGTGGATATCGCAATGTTCTGTATTTACTCACTTTACAATAAGCGTCAGGTGGATCGCTTGATTGCAGCATATTTTACAGACGGTTGCGATGATGCGACACGGATCAAGATTTACTGCTACATCGCTGCCTGTGGACTGCTGTGGAGCAACTGGTGTGAGTATAAGCGGAATCTGGGCGTGGAATTTGGCGAGTATTCCCTGCGGCAGTATCGCTACGCAAAAGACTACTACAGAATCGTTCAGGACGAGCTGAAGAAATTAGAGGAAGGTGGAGTGCGGGAAAATGCCTAAAGTAGAAAGAGCCATTATTATGGCGGCAGGGCTGGGAAACCGGATGCACCCGGTCACGCTGACAACGCCGAAGCCGCTGGTCAAAGTAAATGGCGTGCGGATGATCGATACGGTAATTGAGGGGCTGCACAAAAACGGCATTTCGGAGATATACATCGTGGTGGGCTATCTGAAAGAACAGTTCGCTCCGCTGGTGACAGAGTATCCCGGCGTTCGACTGATTGAAAACCCCTACTATGATACCTGCAACAATATCGCATCCCTGTATGTAGCAAGAGATCGCATCGAAAATGCGATCATTCTGGATGGCGATCAAATTATCTATAACCCGGATATTCTGGCTCCGGAGTTTGAGCGTTCCGGCTACAACAGCGTATGGACGGACAAGGAAACGGACGAGTGGCTGCAAACCGTGGTGGATGGCATCGTGACCTCCTGCAGTCGTACAGGCGGCAAAGGTGGATGGCAGTTATATAGCATTTCTCGCTGGACAGCCGAGGATGGAAAAAAGCTGAAGCGCCATCTGGAAATCGAGTTTAAGCAGAAACAGAATCGCCAGATTTATTGGGATGATGTAGCATTATTCTGCTATCCAGAAGAATATCAACTGGGAATCCGTCCGATGAATAAGGACGATATCATCGAGGTGGACAACTTCAGTGAACTGGTTGCTCTGGATTCTAGCTATAAAAAATATGCGGAGGAAGGCTAAATGAATCAAAAGAGAGTGCGTGGGAAAATTGATTGGATGATAACGCTGCTCCCACTGACCATTATCATTGTCCTGTGTATTCTGTTCTTCTTTGCACCGGAACAGTCCAATGCCGTGCTGAGCCAGATCCGATTCTTTTTCGGAGATACCTTTGGTACCTATTATCTGGTGATTGGACTGGGTATTTTCATCCTGTCACTGTACATTGCTTGTTCGAAGTACGGGGACATTGTTCTGGGTGAACCCAACGAAAAGCCTCAGTATTCCTTCTTTGCATGGGGCTCCATGATGTTTACTTGCGGTCTTGCTGCGGATATCCTGTTTTACTCTTTTTCGGAATGGGTGTTGTATGCAACCGACCCCCATCTGGCAGAGATGGGCAGCATTCAGGATTGGGCGGGGGTCTATCCCTTGTTCCATTGGAGCTTTATTCCGTGGGGCTTCTATCTGGTGCTGGCGGTAGCATTCGGCTTTATGCTACACGTAAGAAAAAGAACCCGTCAGAAATACTCGGAAGCCTGCCGCCCGATTTTGGGCAAGCACACCGATGGCTGGGCAGGCCGCATCATTGACCTGCTGGCGGTGTTCGCTTTGCTGGCGGGCACGGCTACTACTTTCAGCGTGGCAACGCCGCTGATGGCGACCATTATTGGCGAATTGTTCCATGTTGCAGTCAGCCGCACGGTCATCAATATTATCATCCTGTTGATCACTTGCGCCGTGTATACTTACTCTTTGCTGCATGGCTTCAAGGGTATCAGCAAATTGGCCAATGTCTGCATCTATCTTTTCTTTGGGTTGCTTGCCTTTGTCCTCCTGTTTGGCGGCGAGACCCGGTATATTATCGAAACCGGTTTTTCCTCGCTGGGACGGATGATGCAGAATTTCATCGACCTTTCCACCTTTACCGACCCGCTGCGTACCTCCAACTTCCCCCAAAACTGGACCATTTATTACTGGGCCTACTGGATGGTTTGGTGTGTGGCAGCACCGTTCTTTATTGGCAGCATTTCCCGTGGCAGAACGGTACGCCAGACAATTCTGGGCGGCTATGTGTTTGGCGTGGGCTCTACACTGACCAGCTTCATTGTGCTGGGTAACTACTCCATGGGACTGCAAATGACTGACAAGGCGGATTTTATCGCGAAGTATCTGGAAAACGGCGATATGTACGGCATGATCGTGGATATGATCAAGACTATGCCCGGCGCACCGGTCGTTATGGTGGCTGTTCTGATTACGATGATCGCCTTCTACGCAACATCCTTTGATTCTATCGCACTGACGGCATCCTGCTACAGCTACCACACCCTCAAGGATGATGAACAGCCCAATAAGGGCATCCAGTTGATGTGGTGCATCCTGCTGATTCTGTTGCCCATTGCATTGCTGTTTGCCGAAAGTTCCATGAACAACCTGCAATCGGTCAGTATCGTAGCAGCGTTTCCCATTGGTGCAGTTATCGTGATGATTGCGGCAAGTTTCTTAAAAGATGCTAAGAAATACCAATCAGAGCTTGGGACGGATGAAAAGCGATGAACTAATAGATGGCTTGACAGAAATGTGCTGCGAAGTTGCTTTGGCCTGTACAAGGCCTTTGACGAGCAGGGCATCGGCTACGCCAAGACTGCCGTGGGTGACAAGTATGTCTACGAGTATATGGCCAGGAACGGCTGCCGCATCGGCGGTGAGCAGAGCGGCCACATCATCTTCTCCAAGTACGCCAGCACCGGTGACGGCATCCTGACCAGCCTGAAGATGATGGAGGTCATGCTGGCCAAGAAGAAGCCTCTGAGTGCGCTGACCGCCCCGTTGAAGATCTACCCGCAGGTGCTGGAGAATGTCCGTGTGACCGACAAGAAAGCTGCACAGGATGACGAAGCAGTGCAGGCAGCAGTCAAAGCCGTAGCCGAGGCACTGGGTGACACTGGCCGTATCCTTGTCCGTGAATCTGGTACGGAGCCTGTTGTGCGTGTGATGGTGGAGGCTCCCGACCATGACACCTGCCAGAGGTACGTTTCTCAGGTGGTGGATGTCATCAAGGCACAGGGCTACGCTGTTTAACGCATATTCTGCTGATCGATATTTCTTGCCATCCAATATTTGTAATGCTATACTTATGTTATAAATACTGAGGAGGTGTCCCATATGCCCCGTCCCAAAGGAAGCAAGAACAAGCCTAAGACCGTAAAAGCAACCGTTGACTTTCCCGCACAGATCACTGAAAAGCAGGCTGCAAAGGAAGCCGTTGCCGCTGAAATTGCATCTATCACTGCTAATATCGATGCATTGAAAGCTGACCTGAAAACCAAGAAAGCTGAGCTGAAATCTATCGACAAAGAAATCGCCAGAACCGAGGCTAAAAAGGTCAAAGCCGAAACCAAGGCTGCAGAAGCTGCTAAGAAGGTCGAGGCCGAAGCTGTGCTGAAGAAGCTGCTGGCAAGCGGTATGAGCGCAGACGAGATCCTCGCAAAGCTGAAATAAATATTTTAGAGCCGTGTGGATCAGTCGGAGCGTAGAGCTAAAGTTCTGGCAGTTCACACGGTCTTCTTATATAAATGGTAATTGATGTGACTCGGAATGAATAGAATTGCTCCATATCGAACACAAACGGCTACATTTCCCGCACCATGGCTCAAAATCATGTCCGGTGAAATTTCGGTTAATCAGCAGGAACATGCTGTCGATCTAGCTGTCATAGCGCTTCTGAGGAGAGTGCTTGGGAGAGCTGCTGCCCCGGCGGAAGCCCCGTGGAATGTCGTAAAAATATCCGCTGAAATCTGAAAAATGCAGGTCAGAAGCGAAACAGATTAAATTCTTGCAAATGACGCTGAAACGTGATATAATCGCAGTACGAACAAACCGGTTTTGGTACGACAACGGTATGTTCTGGTACTGTAACTGTTGTTACGAAACTGTGAAGAACTACTTGGAAAAGTGCGAAAATTCAGCGTAGCTGCGACGACACCTATCAGGTTCAGGTCGTGTCCTGGTACGACAACGAGAACTCCTACACCTCTCAGATGGTCCGTACCATTAAGTGCTTCGCTGAGAACTGCTGATCGGAGTTTCTCCTGAGCTGAATAAAGCTTGACTGCGCCCTTTCTCTTGTGTGATGCGAGAGAAAGGGCGCTTTTTGCTGACCATTTTGGGCGCGATAAGGCGCTTTCGTAAAATGGCACGATAGTGATCCGACAAATGCAGCACGCATTCGATCTCCATCTATTGCAACCCTTCTCCCGATATGATAAAATGGTAAAAATAAATGGAGACAACGAAACAGTATGATTACGAAACGTGAAAAACTGCAGTATGGATACCTGTTTCTGATTGATCTGCTCTCTCTGGTTCTCAGCATTGGGCTGGCGTGGGGGCTGACCGCAGGTGTTCTGCACAAGATGGGGGACTTCCAGCTGGACGATCTGGTAGAAGCCTGTTTTTTATTACTGCTGGCCTATATTCTGACCTTTTTTACATTTGATCAGAGCGAGAATATCGTGAACCGCACTCCGATCCGTGAAGTTGAGATTGCGGTGCGGTTCAATTTTTTGCTGACTCTCATTGATGCGGCCTGCCTGGCGCTGACCAAGGCTCCCATGCTACACTCCCGCTATTTTCTGGTGTTTGTGCCCGTCATCGATGTCTTTGTGATGACGGGCGCTCATGCTGTCCTCAAAAAGATGCTGGTGCGCTCCCGCTATACCAAGGGAATCCAGAGCCTTGTGGGGGTGGTGACCACGCAGGAGAATGCAAGCCCCATTCTGGAAGAACTGAAAAAAGACTGGTCCAAGCGTGTGACCGGCCTTGCCATTCTGGAAGCTGCCCCGGAGCAGCTTCACACTGAGATCGATGGGGTGAAGATCGAGGCGAACTTCGATAATTTCATGGACTGGCTGCGGCAGGCAGCGCTGGATGAAGTGTACCTGGATATTGCGCAGGAGAGCGAGGAAAACATGCTGCCCTACCTCGAGGAGATGGAGAGCATGGGCCTGACGGTCCACTTTCGCCTGCCGGTGCTGGATCGGATCGAAAAAGCCTGCTGCGATGAGACCAGTGCAGTGCGCATCAGCCGGGAACTGAGCCGCTGTGCGGGCGGCAATGTTGTGACGATGGGCACGGTGGAACTCAAGCTGCGGGATCAGGTGCTGAAACGGACCATGGATATCGTGGGCGGCATCGTGGGGTGCATCATCAGCATCCCCATCATTGCGTTGGTGGCCATCCCGCTCAAGCTGGAAAGCCCCGGCCCGCTGATCTTCAAGCAGCGCCGGGTGGGCCGGAATGGACGTGTGTTCTACATCCACAAGCTGCGCAGCATGTATGTGGACGCGGAGGCACGCAAAAAGGAACTGATGGCCCAGAACGAAATGAACGGCCTGATGTTCAAGATGGAGGATGACCCCCGGATCACCCGGGTGGGCCGCTTCATCCGTCGCACCAGCATCGATGAGCTGCCGCAGTTTTTTGACGTTGTGCGGGGCTCCATGAGCCTGGTGGGTACCCGCCCGCCCACGCTGGATGAGTACCGGCAGTACGAGAGCCATCACAAGCGCCGCCTTTCCATGAAGCCGGGAATTACCGGCCTGTGGCAGGTAAGCGGCCGCAGCGATATTGATGATTTTGAAGAAGTGGTCAAGCTGGATGTCCAGTACATCGACAACTGGTCCATCTGGATGGATATCTACCTGCTGTTCAGGACGGTGGGCGTTGTGTTTGGCCGGAAAGGGGCAAAATGAATTATATTCTTTTTGGTGGATCTGGTTTTATCGGCACCCATCTCATTCATTTGCTGCTGAAGGAATGCGTCAGACCCGGCGACGTGATCTACGACCTGGATCTTGTGATGCCCGGGGAAGAGGGCGTGGTGCCGGGCATTGTGGAAAAGAACGATGGGGTGCAGTATATCCGGCTGGATGTGCGCAAGCCCATCGATTTTGAGTTCGTTCCGACTCCGGAGGACGTGATCTTTGATTTGGCAGCGGTCCACCGCACCCCCGGCCACCCGGAAGAAGCCTATTTTGAAACAAATATCCGGGGCGCGGAAAATGTGACCGCATTTGCGGAAAAATACGGCATCCGGAAGATCCTGTTCACCAGCTCCATTGCACCCTATGGTGCATCTGAGGACCTCAAGACGGAGGAGACTCTGCCAACGCCCAACACGCCGTATGGGATCAGCAAGCTGGTGGCAGAAAAGATCCACCAGATCTGGCAGGCCCGTGATCCGGCCCGGGAGCTGACTATCGTGCGGCCAGGCATCGTTTATGGCAAAGGGGAGCACGGCAACATGACCCGCCTGTACAGGGGGCAGAAGAAGGGCTACTTTTTCTATGCCGGCCGGAAGGACACCATCAAGGCGTGCATCTATGTCAAGGAGCTGGTGCGCTTCTTCAAGTACCGGATGCTGGATCATTCTTTCCCCGGAGCAGAGATCTATAACTGTACTTACGAGCCGGCTTATACCATTGAAGAGATCTGCGATGCGATGCAGAAGGCGACCGGCCTGCACCGCCATGTGCCGTTGGTCCCCGCCGGACTGCTGCTGTTTGCGGCGGGCATTCTGGGACCCATCGGGGGCAAAAAGGTGGGCATCCATCCCGCCCGTGTCCGGAAACTGATGGTATCCACCAATGTCTGCGGCAGAAAGCTGGCCGCCACCGATTACAAGTTCCACTATACGCTGGAGGAGAGCTTCCGGGACTGGTTCGAGGATTGTGACCGCAAGGAGCTGGTATGACCATGGAGCAGAATGCACAGCCCATCCGTGTGGCCCAGATGATGACAGATATGAACTACGGCGGTGTGGAGATGGTGGTGATGAACTACTACCGCCACATGGACCGTTCCAGAGTTCAGTTTGATTTTTTCGCGCTGGAAGGCTCGACTCTGCCCCAGCGGGAAGAGATCGAACGGCTGGGCGGCCGGGTGTATGTGGTGCCAAAATATACCCACCTGCCGCAGTATGAACGGGAGATCGGGCGGCTGTTCCGTCAGAACGGATACCAGATCGTTCACTCCCACATGAACACCCTGAGCGTGCTTTCCCTCTGGGGGGCAAAGCGTGCAGGGGTGCCCAACAGGATCGCGCATAACCATTCTACGGTGGGCAGGGGAGAAGGGGCAAAAAATGTGATGAAGTACCTGCTCCGTCCCTTTGCCGCAGTGTATCCCACCCGGCTCTGTGCCTGCTCCAGAACGGCAGGCAGCTGGCTTTATGGTGAAAAGCCTTTCCGGGTGTTCAACAATGCCATTGAGCTCGACCGCTTTAATTACGATGCCGCCCAACGGAAAGCCGTCCGGCAGGAGCTTGGCCTGGGGGATGAACTGGTGCTGGGCCATGTCGGGCGGTTCTGCTATGCCAAAAATCACGAATTTCTGCTGGATGTAATGGCAGAGGTCTGCAAGCAACGGCCGGATGCCGTTTTACTGCTGATCGGAGAAGGGGAAAACGAGGCCGCTGCCCGCCGGAAAGCGGAGGCGCTGGGGCTGCAAAGGAATGTCCGCTTTCTGGGCCGACAGAGCGATCCCGCAAAGTTCTATCAGGCCATGGATGCCTTTGTTCTGCCTTCGCGGTATGAGGGGCTTGGGATCGTGCTGATCGAAGCACAAGCGGCGGCATTGCCGGTCATCTGTTCCACAGAGGTGCCGCAGGAGGCTCAGGTCCTGCCCGAGATGCAGTACCTGAGCTTGCAGGAAAGCCCGGCAGTCTGGGCGGATGCGGCGATCCGGGCTGCAGAAGATGCCCGGCGGCGGGACACCTCTGCTGAGATGCGGGCAGGCGGTTTTGATATCGTCACCGAGGCGAAGAAGCTGGAAGAGTTTTACTTCGACCTGCTGAAATGAGGAGATAAGATGGACCCTTTGGTAAGCATCGTTGTTCCTGTTTATAATGTAAAGCCATATCTGAACCGCTGTGTGGACAGTCTATTGGGGCAGAGCTATCAGAACATGGAGCTGCTGCTGGTGGACGACGGCTCCACCGATGGCAGCGAGGCCCTCTGTGATGAATATGCGGCGCAGGATGCCCGGGTACGGGTGCTCCACAAGAAAAATGGTGGTCTGTCCGATGCCCGCAACGCTGGTGTGGACGCAGCAAAGGGGGAATATCTCTCTTTTGTGGATGGCGATGACTGGGTGTCACCTTATTACATCGAGAACCTGTACCGGGCTCTGGAGCAGGCGGGGGCGGATTTTTCAGCCAGCTGTTTTGAAGAGGTGTTCGAGGGCCAGCCGGTGCAGTCCGTGCCCACAGAGCGTCTGGAAGCATTCGAGATCCTGAGCCGGGAGAAATGCCTGCGCCGCATCCTGTATCAGGAGGGCATGGAGGTGACCACCCCCACCAAGCTCTATAAGCGTGCACTGTTTGAGGGTGTGCGCTACCCGGTGGGCAAGCTCTATGAGGATATCCCGGTGGCCTACGAGGTGACAAAGCGTGCCCATAAGGCGGCACATATCGCAAACCGGGATTACTACTATTTCCAGCGGGGCAGCAGCATCCAGAATATGGCCTTCAACCCCAGAAAGCTGGACAGTGTGCGGCACTGCCATGCACTGATGGAAAATGTGAAGCGCGATTTTCCCCAGTTGAGCCGTGCGGCAGAATGCCGCTATCTGAGCAATGTCTGCAATATCCTGTTCCAGATCCGGGACAAGCAACATGAAAAAATAGAGAAGGCGCTTTGGCATGAAGTGAAAAAATACCGCCGGAACGTTCTGCTGGACCCGCAGGCCCGCAAAAAGGCCCGGCTGGCGGCGGCGCTCTCCTACAGCGGCTATGCCATGACCCGACGGGTCTATGAAAAAACACAATGGCGTGGAAAAAAGTAAAGTGGAGGGATCCGGTTGGAGGAAAGAAAACCGCTTGTATCGGTCATTGTGCCGGTCTATAATGTTTACCCGTATCTGCGGGACTGTGTGCAGAGCGTGCAGGCGCAGAGTTACCAGAACTGGGAGCTGCTTTTGGTAGATGACGGCTCCACCGATGGCAGCGGGGAACTTTGTGATGAACTGGCTGTGGAGGATGGCCGCATCCGGGTGTTCCATAAGCCCAATGGGGGGCAGTCCGATGCCCGGAATGTTGGGTTGAAACAGACGCAGGGAAAATATTTTTACCTGCTGGACAGCGATGATCTGATCCGCTCCACGGCTCTTGCTCAGTTCGTGGAGCACTGTGAGGCAGATGGTGCTGACGTGGCCCTTACTCCGCTGGAAATGTTCTCGACAGAGCAGCCGGAAGGACGGACGGAAAATCCGCACCAGATCCCAGAGCTGCTGAACCGGGAAGAGACCATGCGCCGGATGCTGCTGCATCAGGGCATCGGGCATGGAGCAGGCGGCGTTTTCTTCCGGCGGGAGGTTTGGGGAGATTTGCAGTTCCCCGTTGGCATCCTGTACGAGGACTATGCGGTGATGTATCGGGCCATTGCCCGCTGTGCAAAAGTGGAAGTGTTTCCGGAACCGATGTACGATTACCGCATCCATACCGGTTCGACCATGAAGAGCGGCATTGCCGAGAAGAATCTGGTCATTCTGGATGTGGGCGAAGACGTGACCCGCTTTATTGCGGAAACGGTCCCTGTGCTGAAAGCAGAAGCGGAATACCTGCAGCTGGTTACATACCTGAAGACACTGAAAGGCATTCTGGATGGCGATTTTGCCAGCTATCCGGAGGCTCAGGCACGGATCTGCCGCTTTGTGCAGGAACACCGGGCGCTTGCCCGGCGGCCCTGGGCCAAAAAGGCAGACCGGATCAAGGTGGAAACACTTTTGATCAGCAAGCGGCTGTTCTATGCCGTTTATGGGCTGGGAGAATGGAAAAATAAACACACAGTCGAAAAATAAAATGGAGAAGTTATGCTGATTTATCTGGGAACCTTTGCTGTTTCTGTGGGCATTGCTGCCTATGGCGAGCACCTGCGGACGAAGAAAAACAACGAGAAGGGCTTTTATCTCTGCCTGGCGCTGGCGGTGCTGGTGATGGCGGTATTGGCAGGCTTGCGGGACCCGTCCATTGGCACGGACAGCGTGGTGTATGAGGGATGGGTGACAGATGCAAAGCTGCAGGATGGTCTGCTGGCCTGCATCCGGCAGCGGCACAAAACAGAGCCGCTGTTTATGACGCTGGTCTATCTGGCGGCCCATGTTTTTGGTGATGTCCACTGGCTCTACTTTATGGTGGATCTGCTGGCCTGCGGTCTGTTTATGATCGGGCTGGTGCAGTATAAGGAGTATGTCTCCGTGCCCTATGGCTGGCTGGCTTACCTCTGCCTGTATTATGGCGATACCTACAATGCCGAGCGGCAGTCTGTGGCGCTGGGTGTGGCATTTCTGGCGTTCAGCTTTGTGTGGAAGAAAAAATATCACTGGGCTGTCCTACTGCTGGCGGTCTCCTGCTTGTTCCACAATGCTACCTTTATCTCGTTTGGCGCGCTGCTGATCTATATCCTGCTTCAGCATTTCGACAACTGGTGGGTCAAGGGTGGCCTGGCGGCACTTTCGGTCTACCTTGCCTTCTTCAGTAAGGCTGTGGTCAGGCTGGCCCTGAATGTGGACTTCATTGATCGACTTTACGGATATTATTATGATGCCAATGCGGGCGGCTTCACTCTGAATCCAATCATTGTGCGTCTACCCTTCCTGATCCTGCCCATTGTGCTGTACCGCTGGTACGCCAAAGAGGAAGGGGCGGGCCATCGCCGCTTTACCCGCTCGGATGCTGATTTCTGGATCGTGATGATCCTGATCGAGATGGCAACGGCCCAGCTGCGCAACATCAATGTGCCGCTCTACCGCATCTGCCTGTATTTTGCGTTCTTCCGTTATCTCGCCATTGGCCGTGTGGTCAAGTGCGTGGAGGATGAGCGTCTGCGCAAGCTGCTGAAGGCTGCCATGTGGGGAATGCTGGTCATCATCTGGATCTATCAGGCGTATATTCAGGGCAACAATGCCATTTGCCCGTACACCTCGGAGATCCTCCACATCGGCAGAGAAACATTCTTCTGAGGGAACAGAACATGGAGACAGAGCTGATCAGTGTCATTGTTCCGGTCTACAATGTGGAGCGATATCTCCGCCGCTGCGTGGACAGCATCCTGCACCAGACCTACCGGAATCTTGAGGTCCTGCTGGTGGACGATGGCTCCACCGATGCCAGCGGAGCGATCTGCGACGAATATGCCGCACAGGAAGAACGCGTAACGGCAGTCCACCAGAAAAACGGGGGACTCTCTGCAGCACGCAACACAGGGCTCGAACGGGCACAGGGAACGTATCTCTGCTTTGTGGACAGTGATGACTTTCTGGACAGCCGGATGCTGGAAACGCTTTGCCGTGACCTGCAGGAACAGAATGCGGATGTTGCTGTGGTGGGCTTCCGGATGTTTGAACGGGAAGAAGAGCTTGCCCCGGCAGAGCTCGCTGTACCGGTGCAGTGCATGACAGGCCGGGAAGCCATCCGCAGCACCCTTGTCTCGGATGAGCTGGGGGATTTTGCCTGGAACAAGCTCTACAAGCGGGAGCTGTTCCGGGATGTCCGCTATCCGGTGGGGCGGATGATGGAAGATCAGGGGACCACATACCGTATTTTTCAGCAGTGCGGCAAGGTCGCATACCGCCCGGTGCCGCTGTATTATTACTATCAGCGCCCGGACAGCATCCTTCACCGCAGGAACATGAAGTTCTACGAGGATAAGCTGGATATGGGCTACCAGAAGTATCAGGCCATCAAGGAAGCGTACCCGGGAATGCCGGAGAATGATGCCGCCATGCTGAGCGTGGTGGAGCACTGCTATCCGTATCTGATGCAGGACACGGAGCGCCGCGCAAAGATGGAGGCCTTTCTGCAGGAGTGTGACCCGGCGGCGGCAAAGCTGCTCTGCACCAGCAGCCAGCGGAAGTATCAGCTGCTCAGATGCAGCCGGAGGCTGTATGCAAAACTGTTCCTGCTGAAAAACGGCCCGGCGGCCATGACTTGAATTTGACGGAGAATTGAATGGAAGAAAATAGCTGTATCTCAGTGATCGTTCCGGTTTACGGTGTAGAAAAGTATTTGAAACAATGTGTTGATTCTATTGTGAATCAAACCTATAAGAATCTTGAAATCATTCTTGTAGATGATGGCTCACCAGACAATTGTCCGCAATTGTGCGATGAATGGGTAAAAAAGGATAAGAGAATCCGAGTGCTCCATAAAAAAAATGGAGGATTATCGGATGCCAGAAACGCAGGATTGCACATCTCTACAGGTGATTTGGTTTTGTTTGTGGATTCGGATGACTGGGTGGAGCCTGAAATGGCTGAAAAGCTGGAAGCGGCAATGAGAAAATACAATGCCGATATGGCGTTGTGCCAATTTGTAAAATCATTTCCGGATGGGTCTGAGCGGCGGATGTTTTCAAAGGACACGGAAGTATCTGTCTATCATCAAAAAGAAATCTTGCAGCTGTTACTTGAGGATGTGGAAATCAGTAATCACGTCTGGAGACGACTTTACAAAAAAGATATCTTGCAGGAAAATCCGTTTCCAAAGGGGAAAAACTATGAAGATATCTATGTGATGGCTGAAATTACCAAAAGATGCAACACGTTTGTCAGTCTGAACAGTGCTTACTATCACTACCGCCAGAATGAGAACGGCATCCTGCAGGATAAAAGTTATAAGAATATGTCGGATTATCTGGATGCACTTGAAAAGAGCTATCGGGATATAGAAAGTACATATCCTGAATTGAAAATTGAAATCGACCATGCAAAAGCAAGAACTACTACATATGTATGGGAGGATTTGCATACATCAAAGAAAGTGACTGAGAAAGAAAGAATCGTACTCAAACAGAAAATCAAAAGCTGGGGAGAAAATCTTTCGCCGGATGCAGTTGCAAAGATGTCGTGGAGAAACCGAACGTATTATAAGTTTATTATGTCACACAGAGAGCTTCTGGCAGAAATTTGGTATGAGCTGTGGTACCATGAAGGAAATTTGTTCTGTAAAATCAGGAGAACGGCAAAGAGACTGATACGGGGAAAACCGGTGGGAGATTCAGCAATATGAAAAAATCCCTCAGTCTGAATGCAGCGATGAGCGCATTCAAGACACTGATGAATATTATCTTCCCGCTCATCACATTCCCCTACGCTTCCAATGTTCTTCAGGTGGAAAACCTGGGCAAAGTGAACTTTGCCAGCTCGGTCTGCGGGTATTTTCTGCTGTTTGCAGGCCTTGGCATCTCCTCCTATGCGGTGCGTGAAGGCTCCCGCTATGTAAACGACCGGGAAAAACTGTCGGCTTTTGCATCGGAGATGTTCTCCATCAACATGATCTCCACGGCCCTGACCTATGCGGCATTGGCGGTGACGATGCTCTTCTGGACAAAGCTCCATGCCTATACCGACCTGATGCTGGTGCTGAGTTTACAGATCTTCTTTACGACCATCGGCACCGAATGGGTGTTCACGATCTTTGAGGAGTATACCTATATCACCATTAGGGGTCTGCTGTTTCAGGTGCTGTCCATTTTCATGCTGTTTGCCTTCGTCAAGACCCGGGATGACTACTGCATCTATGCGGGCATCACGGTGTTTGCGGCGGTAGGTGCCAATGTGCTCAATTTTTTCCGGGCCCGGCGGTACTGCACCATCCGGCTGACAAGAAAGATCGACTGGAAAAAGCACCTCAAGCCCATCCTCATCATCTTTGCATCCACGCTGGCAACGACCCTTTATGTCAGTTCGGATACCACGATTCTGGGCATTCTGGGAACAGATTACAATGTGGGCATTTACTCGGTGGCGGGTAAGATCTATGGCATTGTAAAGAACCTGCTTTCGGCGGTGCTGGTGGTGTCTATTCCGCGGCTGTCCCATTATGCGGGCGTGGGGGACAAGGCAAACTTCAACAAGCTGTTCAACAATATCTTCAACGCGCTCATCGTGGTGGTGGCTCCGGCTGTGGTGGGACTGTTTGCCCTCAGCCGGGAGGTCGTCCTCTTTATTTCCGGGGAAAGCTATCTGGATGCGGTGATGCCACTGCAGATTCTGAGCCTTGCCCTGATCGTCTGTCTGTTTGGCTGGCTGTACAATTCCTGCGCGCTTCTGCCCTGCGGAAGAGAAAAGGAACTGTTCTGGATCACGCTGGTCAGCGGTCTGCTGAACGTGGGGCTGAACGTCCTGCTCATCCCACGGTTCCGGGAGAATGCGGCGGCCTTTACCACCCTGCTGGCAGAGCTGTGCTCCATGATGCTCTGTATCCGGTGCTCCAAGGGCCTGGTCACGGTCTCTGCTGACCGGTGCACCGTTGGCTCGGTGCTCTGCGGCTGTGCGGGCATCGTTCTTGTCTGTACCGGGGTCAAGGCACTGGCTCTGCCCAATCTCGTCTCCATTCTGGCAGCGGTGCTGGGCTCAGTGGCTGCATACGCGGTCATCCTGCTGGGTATGAAAAATCCGCTGGTGCTGGAATATCTGGAAAAAGCGAAGCAGAAGTTCCGGAAAATATCCTGAATGAACAGACCCGCTGCGGGGGGCGAACACTCCCTGCGGCGGGTCTTTTTCAGAAAAAACGGCGGTTTTTGGTGCGTTCCGGCAAAATCACCACATTTCTTTGCTTCTGCAACAAATGTTTGTTAATAAATTATCCATCTCCCATCCTTGCAATACACACGCTTTTTGTTTATAATAAGGATGTACGGGGAAGTTCGCAGTGCGCGGCCCCCGATGAAGAGCAAAATTCGATTCCGAACGAAAAGAATTTGAGAGGAGTTTGTTACCATGGGTTTAGGTAAGAAAACGATCGACGATCAGAATTACTGCGGCAAGAAGGTCCTTGTCCGCTGCGATTTCAATGTCCCGATGAAGGACGGCGTGATCACCAACGAGAACCGCATCAATGCGGCTCTGCCCACCATCCAGAAGCTGGTCAACGATGGTGCTAAGGTCATCCTGTGCAGCCACCTGGGCAAACCCAAGAACGGCCCCGAGGCAAAGTTCAGCCTGGCACCCGTTGCTGTGGCTCTGAGCGCAAAGCTGGGCAAGACCGTTGTGTTCGCTGATGACGACAACGTTGTGGGCGAGAACGCAAAGGCTGCTGTTGCTGCAATGAACAACGGCGATGTCGTTCTGCTGCAGAACACCCGTTTCCGCAAGGAAGAGACCAAGAACATGCCTGAGTTCAGCCAGGAGCTGGCTTCTCTGGCAGATGCATACGTTGACGATGCATTCGGCAGCTGCCACCGTGCACACTGCTCCACCGCAGGTGTCACCGACTACATCAAGGATACCGCTGTCGGCTACCTGATGGAGAAGGAGATCAAGTATCTGGGCAACGCCGTCAATGACCCCGTCCGTCCCTTCACCGCTATTCTGGGCGGCGCTAAGGTCGCTGATAAGCTGAACGTCATCTCCAACCTGCTGGAGAAGGTCGATACCCTGATCATTGGCGGCGGCATGGCTTACACCTTCGTCAAGGCACAGGGCTACGAGGTCGGCAAGAGCCTGTGCGACGATACCAAGCTGGATTACTGCAAGGAAATGATGGCCAAGGCCAAGGAGAAGGGCGTGAAGCTTCTGCTGCCCGTGGATGCAGCCTGCATCAAGGACTTCCCCGATCCCATCGACGCTCCCGTGGATGTCACTGTGGTGCCCGTCACCGCCATCCCTGCTGACATGGAGGGCTGCGACATCGGCCCCGAGACCATGAAGCTGTTTGCTGAGGCTGTCAAGGCTTCCAAGACCGTTGTCTGGAACGGCCCCATGGGCGTGTTCGAGAACCCCACCCTGGCAGCCGGCACTCTGGCTGTTGCCAAGGCTATGGCTGAGAGCGATGCTACCACCGTGATCGGCGGCGGCGACAGCGCAGCAGCTGTGCAGCAGATGGGCCTGGGCGATAAGATGACCCACATCTCTACCGGCGGCGGCGCTTCTCTGGAGTATCTGGAGGGCAAGGAGCTGCCTGGTATCGCTGTGATCCAGAACGCATAAGCATCTGAACCAGCATCACTGAGGTGCGGCGGCATATACGCCGCCGCACTTTTTATTTTGGGTAATAAGATCTCTCAGCCTTGCCGACGCTCGCCAGCTCCCCATCCGGGAGGCAGGAGATGTCGTTTATCCTGCCTCTCCAGCCGGGAGAGGCGGCACCGAAGGCGGCGGAGAGATATTTTGATAAGGAGATCGTAAGAATGGATAAGGCAAAGCGTAAGGCAATCATTGCAGGCAACTGGAAGATGAACAAGACCGCCACTGAGGCAGCCAAGCTGGTGGACGAGCTGATCCCCGCTGTCAAGGATGCTTCCTGTGAGGTCGTTATCTGCACCCCCTACACCGATTTGGTCACCGCCGTGGAAAAGACCAAGGGCACCAACATCCATGTTGGTGCTGAGAATGTCCACTTTGAGAAGTCCGGTGCGTTCACCGGCGAGATCAGCGCCGATATGCTGGTGGATCTGGGTGTGGAGTACGTCATCGTCGGCCACTCCGAGCGCCGCCAGTACTTTGCAGAGACCGACCAGACCGTGAACAAGCGCGCTCTGGCTGCCCTGAATGCGGGCCTGAAGGTCATCATCTGCGTGGGCGAGAGCCTGCAGCAGCGCGAGGAGGGCGTGACCGAGGAGCTGGTGCGGATGCAGACCAAGATCGCCCTGCGCGACGTGACCGCCGAGCAGATGGCAAACGTGGTCATTGCCTACGAGCCCATCTGGGCCATCGGCACCGGCAAGACCGCGACCGCTGACCAGGCCGAGGAGGTCTGCGCTCAGATCCGCAAGGTCATTGGCGAAGTGTACGGCGAGGCTGTGGCCGAGGCTGTCACGGTCCAGTACGGCGGCAGCATGAACGCCAAGAACTGCGAGGAGCTGCTGAGCAAGAAGGATGTGGACGGCGGCCTGATCGGCGGCGCATCTCTGAAGGCTCCTGATTTTGCTGTTATCGTCAATGCCGCTTCCAACGGCTGAGAAAGCCCTCTGACCTGTTTTCCCAGCGCCCGGCTGCGCCGTTTTCCAGCGCTGTGCCGGGCGCTATTTGTTCTAAATCAAAGGAGATTCAACGTTATGTCCAAGAAACCTGTACTTCTGTGCATCATGGATGGCTTTGGCTGGGTGCCCAACGAGACCTACGGCAATGCCGTGGTCGCCGCAAAGACCCCCCATCTGGATGCCCTGATGGCAAAATATCCCATGACCACCATCGAGGCCTCCGGCATGGCTGTCGGCCTGCCCGATGGTCAGATGGGCAACTCTGAGGTGGGCCACACCAACATGGGCGCTGGCCGCATCGTTTACCAGCAGCTGACCCTCATCACCAAGTCCATCCGGGACGGTGAGATGTTCAAGAACCCCGTGCTGGTCAAGAACATGAAGGCTGCCATTGAGGCAGGCAAGGCCATCCACCTGATGGGCCTGGTGGGCACCGGCGGTGTCCACAGCCACGCTGACCACTGGTTCGGCGTGCTGGAAATGGCAAAGCACATGGGCGCAAAGGAAGTTTACCTGCACTGCATCACCGATGGCCGTGATACCGACCCCCACGCCGGCAAGGGCTTCCTGGCTGACCTGCAGGCCAAGCTGGATGAGCTGGGCGTTGGCAAGATCGCCAGCGTTTCCGGCCGTTACTACGCCATGGACCGCGACAATAACTGGGACCGCGAGGAGAAGGCTTACGCCGCATTCGTCTACGGTGAGGGCAACCACGCTGCCAACGCTGCCGAGGCCATTGAGGCATCCTATGCTGCCGATAAGACCGACGAGTTCGTTCTGCCCTGCGTCACCTGTGAGGGCGGCCGCGTGCAGGATGGCGATACCGTCATCTTTATGAACTTCCGCCCCGACCGTGCCCGCCAGATGACCCGCATCTTCTGCGATGACGACTTCAAGGGCTTTGAGCGCCGCGGCGGCCGCAAGCAGGTCAACTATGTCTGCATGGCCGAGTACGATGCCACCATGCCCAACTGCGAGGTCGCCTATCCTCCCGTGGAGCTGAAGAATGTTCTGGGCCAGTACCTGTCTGAGAACGGCAAGACCCAGCTGCGCATTGCCGAGACCGAGAAGTATGCACACGTCACCTTCTTCTTCAACGGCGGTGTGGAGGCTCCCTACGAGGGTGAGGACCGCTGCGTCATCCCCAGCCCGAAGGTTGCCACCTACGACCTGCAGCCCCAGATGAGCGCCCCTGAGGTGGCTGCTGAGTGCGTCAAGCGCATCGAGAGCGGCAAGTATGACGTGGTCATCCTGAACTTTGCCAACTGCGACATGGTCGGCCACACCGGCGTGTTCGATGCCGCTGTCAAGGCCGTTGAGGCTGTGGATACCGCTGTGGATCAGGTGGTCACCGCTGTGCTGAACGCCGGCGGCTGTGCCTTTATCACGGCCGACCACGGCAACGCCGAGAAGATGATGAACCCGGATGGCACTCCCTTCACCGCCCACACCACCAACGTGGTGCCCTTTGTGGCCGTTGGCTGCGGCGATGTGAAGCTGCGCGAGGGCGGCTGCCTGGCAGATATCGCCCCCACTATGCTGCCCTATATCGGCCTGCCTGTCCCCGCTGAGATGACCGGCAAGAGCATCATCGTGGAGTAAGCACTCCGCAAATCGCTTTCCCGAAACGCAAAAAGACCTCCCCGTGCAGGTGCTGCCTGCATGGGGAGGTCTTTTGCTGTATCGCTTAGTAGTGCAGCTGGTCAGCGGTCAGTGCTTCCAGCACCGGCAGCATGGCGGCTGCCTCGGCCTTGGCGGCGGGCAGATCCATATCGCGGTAGTTGCCGCATTCCACCTCGCTGGCACCGGGGATATCCCCCTCAAAGGCGGCCATGAAGCGGAAGGAATCCACGGTCAGCTCCAATGCCTGCGCCGGGGTCAGCCCGCGGGTGAGCAGGTAGAAGCCGGTGCGGCAGCCCATGGGGCCAACGTAGATCACGCCGTCCTTCACCGCGCTGTTGCGGGCGTAGGTGGCAAACAGGTGCTCCAGCGTGTGGGCGGCACCGGTGGTCAGATAATCGCCCTGATTGGGCTTCTTCATCCGGATGTCCCAGGTCAGCACATCACCGTCCTGGCGGCTCAGGTACATGCCCCGGTCCAGCCTGGTGTGATCGACACAGAAGCTTGCAATGCGTTCCATGATGTTCTCCTTCAGGATCAGGCCTGCAGGCGCTGGACGCTGCCGTGGACACAATCCACAGCGATATCCAGGCCATCGCGGATGTGGCTGCAGGCACCTGCAGCACCCACGATGGTGGGCTTGAGCAGGGAGTTGCCCACGATGGCAGCGTGGCTGTTCAGGCCGGGCTCCTCGACCACCAGAGCGGCGGCATCGCGGACATAGCTCAGCATCTCGTTGCTGGTGGAGGGAACGACCAGCACCATGCCGGGGCGGAACTTTGCCTTGACCTCCTCCAGAGTGCGGCAGACGCAGGCCTTGCCGCTGGCGGAAACCAGATCGGTCTTGCCGCGGCCCACGCCTACACCGGTGGCCAGGCAGTTGCCCACCATGTGGATCTTGATCATGTTGGTGGTGCCGGAAACGCCCACAGGCACGCCTGCGGTCACAACGGTCAGCTCGCCGTTGTGCAGGTAGCCGTTCTTCTCGGCCAGAGCGGTGGACATCTCGATCAGCTCATCGGTGCTGTGGGCGGGGCCCATCAGCAGGGAAGTGATGCCCCAGCTCAGGGAGAGCTGACGCTGCACCTGCTCGTCCATGACGCAGGCAATGATGGGCTGCTTGGGGCGGTACTTGCTCAGCAGGCGGGCGGTGTTGCCGGATTCGGACACGGTGACGATGGCGGCAGCGTTCACGTCCTTGGCGGTCAGGCAGGCAGCGTGAGCGGTTGCATCGCTGACGCTGATCTGGATCTCGGCGTGGCGCTGGGGGCGGTAGTGCTCCTCGTTCTCGGTGCGCTCTGCAATGGCGGACATGGTCTTGAGGGCCTCCACGGGGTAGTCACCGGCAGCGGTCTCACCAGACAGCATGATGGCAGAGGTGCCATCATAGATGGCGTTTGCCACGTCGGAGATCTCGGCACGGGTGGGGCGGGGGTTGACCATCATGCTGTCCAGCATCTGGGTGGCAGTGACGATGGGCTTGCCGAAGGAGAAGGAGCGGTCGATGATGTCCTTCTGGATGCCGGGCAGCTCGGTGAAGTCGATCTCAACGCCCAGGTCACCACGGGCCACCATGACGGCATCGGCTGCGGAGAGGATGCTGTCGATGTTGTTCACGCCCTCGCGGTTCTCGATTTTGGCAATGATGCGGATGTTGGAATCGTACTCATTCAGCAGGTTGCGGATGTCGTACACATCCTGTGCGGTGCGCACAAAGGAAGCGGCGATGAAGTCAAAGCCGTTCTGCACGCCAAAGATGATGTCCTCGCGGTCCTTCTGGCTCAGGTAGGGCATGGACAGATGCACGCCGGGCACATTGACACCCTTTTTGGTCTTGATCTTGCCGCTGTTCAGCACGGTGCAGATGATGTCGGTGTCGGTGACCTGCTCAATGTGCAGCATGATCAGGCCGTCGTCCAGCATGATGGTGCCGCCGGGCTGCACGTCCTGGGGCAGATCCTTGTAAGTGACGGAGCAGATCTCCTTGGTACCCTCCACCTCGCGGGTGGTCAGGGTAAAGGTCTGGCCGGCTTCCAGCATCTCCACACCGTTCTTGAACTCCTTCAGGCGGATCTCGGGACCCTTGGTGTCCAGCAGGGCGGCAACGGGCTTGCCCAGCTCCTCACGCAGCGCCTTCAGCTTTGCCAGACGGCCGCCGTGCTCCTCGTAGGAACCGTGGGAGAAGTTGAAACGGGCCACGTTCATGCCGTTTACGATCAGGTCGCGCAGGACATCGCCCTTATCGGTAGAAGGGCCCAGGGTGCAGATGATCTTCGTTTTTCTCATAAAATACCTCCAACGTTCACGCTATAATGCTCTCTATCTTGACGCAGCAGCCCAAGCTGGCTGCTCTCTGGCGGGCAGTGATTGCTTTGCGCCCGCGGCGGCAGTATACGCCAATATGGCTGTTTCAACAAACCATACCACTATACATTATAAGCTCTTGGATACAATAGCGCAAGAAAAATCTTTGCAAAGAAACTGCTAAGATTTCATCAGGTTTGAACAAAAAACTTTCCACCACAAAGCGCTTGCATAACCGGCGGGATTTGCTTATAATGAGGGTAAGCAAAAGTGCGACTGTTCCGGGGCAGCCCGGAGGAAAATGGAGTGAAAACATATGGAAAAGCGTGTATTTTTGATCGTACTGGACAGCTTTGGCATCGGCGCGGAGCCGGATGCAGCCGCCTTTGGCGACGAGGGCACCAACACGCTGGGGGCCATTGCAGGGCATCCCAATTTCAACTGCCCCAACCTGAAAAAGCTGGGCCTGTTCAACATTGACGGTGTGACCGCGGGCGAAAAGACCGACGCGCCTGCCGGTGCCTTTGCCCGCCTGCAGGAGCAGAGCATGGGCAAGGATACCACCATCGGCCACTGGGAGATTGCCGGTGTGGTCAGCCCGAACCCGCTGCCCACCTTCCCCAACGGCTTCCCGGAGGAGCTCATTCAGGAGTTTGAGGCAAAAACCGGCCACAAAGTCCTCTGCAATCTGCCCTATTCCGGCACCGAGGTGCTGAAGGACTACGGCGAGCAGGCCATGAAGGAAAATGCCCTCATTGTCTACACCAGCGCCGACAGCGTGTTCCAGGTGGCTGCCCACGAGGAGCTGGTGCCCGTGCACGAGCTCTACCGCTACTGCGAGATCGCCCGTGAGATGCTGAAGGGCGCGTACGGCGTGGGCCGTGTCATCGCCCGGCCCTTCCTGGGCAGCAGCGCCGAGACCTTCTACCGTACCACCAACCGCCACGACCTGAGCCTGAAGCCGCCCCGTGCCACCATGCTCGACCTGCTGAAGGAGGCCGGCAGGGATGTCATCGCCGTGGGCAAGATCTTTGATATCTTTGACGGGCAGGGCGTGACCGAAAAGATCAAGACCACCGGCAACACCAATGGCATCGCCTTCACCAAGGCATTGCAGACCCGGGATTTCGAGGGCCTGGCCTTTGTGAATCTGGTGGATTTTGATATGCTCTACGGCCACCGCCGCAACGTGCCCGGCTATGCCGCCGCCGCCACCGAATTTGACCGCTTCCTGGCTGACTTCATCCCCGGGATGCGGGAGGGCGACCTGCTGATGATCACCGCCGACCACGGCTGCGACCCCTCCTACACCAAGACCACCGACCATACCCGCGAGTATGTGCCGTATCTGGTCTGCGGCAAGGGCGTGAAGCCCGGTGTGGATTTGGGTACCCGGCTCTGCTTTGGCACCATTGCACAGACCGTGTGTGAATATCTGGGCGTGGATGCTTCCAGCCTGGACGGCCACAGCGTGCTGCAGGAGATCCTGAAGTAATATGAGCCCTCTCAGTCATGCGACAGCGCGACTGAGAGGGCTATTTTTTGTGCAAAGTCTTGAACAATATAGTCAGTTGTGGTAGACTAGCACATGCACGCCCGGTGCGTACAAGGTTTACGCCGGGCGCAGGAATTGATATGGTTTCAGAATAGAAGGAGACTATCACATGAGAATCAATCGTACTCTGGGTCTGGCACTGACCGCTGCTGTGCTGGCTGTTGCCATGACTGGCTGCTCCAATAGTGCATCTTCTACCGCATCCTCCGCTGCTTCCAGCGAGGCTGCTTCCTCTGTGGCCGCTTCCAGCGAAGCTGCCGAGAGCGAGGTCGCTGCCGCCAGCGTTGTCAGCACCGAGAATCTGGACGTGAACGGCACCACCTACTCCGCTGACTGCTACGGCGAGTTCACCCTGTCCAACGGCGACACCATGAAGCTGTGGAAGGTGAAGGACGCTTACGCAGACCTGAGCGCTCTGCCCATGAAGGGCATGGCCGAGGAGTTCCCCATCGAGGCCGAGGCCGAGCAGATCTATGTTGCTGACGTGACCAGCAACGGCGAGACCACCCGCCAGTATCTGCGCACCGACAAGGCTGGCCGCAACGGCACTGTCTCTGTCAAGACCTTTGAACTGGGCGACGCTGAGTAATCGCGCTTCCCTGTAAAATCAGCAGACAACAAGCCCCGGACCTTTTGCAAGGTCCGGGGCTTGTGCTGTTTTATCCTGTTTTATTCTCCGCTGCTGCTGGAACCGAACAGGGCATCCAGCACGGTGGAAGCGGCCTGATGCAGGGAGTTGGCAGCAGATTCCACCTGCTCCTGCGTGGGCAGAGAGATAGAAGGTGTTTCTGCTCCGCTGGTGGATCCACTGCTGGCTTCACTCTCGGCAGGTGCTTCGGTGGAAGCCTCGCTCTCGGCAGGCGCTTCGGGGGTGGGTTCTGCGGGCTGCTCATCGGCAGGCTGTTCCGCAGGCACGCTCTCGGCAGGTTCCTCCACAATGACGCTGTCGGGCGATTCCTCCACAGAGGTGCCCGCGTTGGGATCGGCCGTGGGGGTGTATACCTCGGTCTTTTCAGGGGTCTGCTGGGTATCGCTCACGGTGCCCTCGCCGCCCAGAACGGATGCGATCAGCTCCTTGGCCTGGTTGACGGAGTTCTCATCCGGCTTCATCACATAGAGGCTCTGACCCTTTGCGGAGTAGCACTGGGAGCTCTTGCCGCCGGTGCCGGTCACGGTATAGCTCTGGATATCCCAGTCAGACAGGCTTGCCAGCTGCATCCGCACCAGCGCGGAGATCTGCTCCTGAGAAAGGCTGGTCACAAAGCAGTCGGACACAGCATCCATCAGCTTGGAGAAGCTCATCAGCACGGTGGGGGATTTGATCTTGTTCATCATGGCATCGATGACTTTCATCTGGTTGATGCCGCGCTGGATATCGCCGGAGGCAAAGGCATGGCGCTCACGGGCAAAGGCCAGAGCGCTCTTGCCGTCCAGATGGTTCCAGCCCTCGGCAAAGGTGGTGGGGTCATAGTAGCCGGGGCTGCCCACCGAGGTGAACGCCTGATCGGAGTAGACATCCACGCCGCCCACGGCATCAATGATGCTGATGAAGCCCGCAAAATTGATGCGAAGGTATTGGTCCACATTGACCCCGTACAGGTTGCCCAGGGTTGCCATGCTGGTCTCCACGCCGTACAGACCGGCATGGGTCAGCTTGTCCTTGCTGTTGGTGCCCGCCAGATCAACGTAGTAATCGCGGGGGGTGTTGATGAGCGCCACCCGTTTGGTGGAGGGGTTGACCACGGCAAGGATGTTCACATCGCTGCGGGCCTTTTCAGTCAGTTCGCCGCGGTTGTCAACGCCGCTCAGATAGACCACAAAGGGTTCCTTGGTGATCTTGTTGGCTTCGGTGCCGGTGACAAGGCCGGAGGTCACGTTGTCCAGTGCACTCAGGCCCTGCTGCGCCCAGACACAGCCCAGTGCCAGAAAGGCGCACAAGAACACCGAGAACACCCGGGATACCTTGCGGGGGGCGCTGTACTCCTGGCAGCGCTTGACCAGCAGCCAGAACAGCACCAGCAGCGCCGCAATGATGACCAGATACAGCGCGGGCAGCATCTGGGTGCGCCAGAGCTGGAAGAAGGCCGCAATGCTCAGAATGGCTTGTAGGATCAGCAAAACAGTACCTCGTTTCGGGTTGGCCGCGCCGGTATTTGCATCCGGCCTGCGGCGGGGCGGCTTTGACTCCGGGGCAGGCCCGCCGGTATGCTTCGGCGGCTTGGGCGGTGCAGGCGGCGGGGTGGGAGCGGCAGTTTCCGGCGCAAAAAAGGCCGCGCTGTCCACCTCCACAGTCTTTTCTTCCGGCGGGCGGTGGCCCCGGTGGATGTGCCGGGTGCTGTCATCGTCCGTGTGGGAACGGGAAGTTTCATCAAACATAGGAATTCTCCTTTTTGACATGTCCTCAGGCAAGGGGCACGATGGTCAGAACGGCCCGTGCCGGCAGGCAGGTGGCTGTCTGATCCTCCTGCGAGATCCAGCCAAAGCTTTCGCAGATGTGGTCAGGGCAGGGGGAATCAATGAACCGTGCCGCGCCGTCCTTGACCTCGATGTGCACCGTCAGATAGCCGGTGTCGATGTCATAGACGGCATCCTTGTCCAGGGAGATCTTCTGCACCGTGTTCGCATCGCCGTAGGTCAGCTCCGCGCCCAGGGTGCTGCCGCTCTGCCCGGCACTGCGGAGGTAAAAAAGCACCCCCGCGATCACCAGAACAACAGCGGCGAACAGTAAATTGACCCAGAGATTTTTTTTCTGCTTCATGGCTCAGGCATCCTTCTGGGGGAACAGCTGTTCCAGCTCGGCCAGCCACAGGGCGGCGCAGGCATCGCTGGGCATCCGCCAGTCCCCGCGCGGCGAGAGGGTCACGCTGCCGATCTTGGGGCCGTCGGGCAGGCAGCTGCGCTTGAACTGCTGGGCAAAGAACCGCCAGTAGAAGTTGCGCAGCCACTTGTAAAGCACCGCGTCCGGGTATTCCTCCCGGCCCGCAAAGGCTGCCCTGGCCAGCCGGAAGATCTTTGCCGGGCCAAAGCCGAAGCGGAGCACATAATAAAGGTAGAAGTCGTGCAGTTCATAGGGGCCCACAAGATCCTCGGTGCGCTGTGCGATCTCGCCGTTGTCCTTGGCGGGCAGCAGCTCGGGGGACACAGGGGTGTCGAGGATGTCCAGCAGCACCTCTTTCAGGGCCGGGGTGGCGGCAATGTCGGCTTCGTACCGGACAAGGTGGCGCACCAGCGTTTTGGGCACGCCTGCGTTCACGCCGTACATGCTCATGTGGTCGCCGTTGTAGGTGGCCCAGCCCAGTGCCAGCTCCGAAAGGTCGCCGGTGCCCACCACCAGGCCGCCGGTGCGGTTGGCAGTGTCCATCAGCTCCAGGGTGCGCACGCGGGCCTGACCGTTTTCATAAGTCACGTCCAGCACGCTCTCGTCCTGGCCGATGTCCCGGAAGTGGCTGTGCACCGTGGCGGCAATGTCGATCTCGGTAAAGCTGACGTGCAGCTCGTCACAGAGGATCTCCGCATTGCTGCGGGTGCGCCGGGTGGTGCCAAAGCAGGGCATGGTCACGGCCAGCACATCGGTGGTGGGGCGGCCCAGCTGCTTCATGGCGCGGACAGCCACCAGCAGGGCAAGGCAGCTGTCCAGACCGCCCGAAATGCCGATGACGGCTGTTTTGGCGCGGGCGTGCTCAAGCCGCTTGGCCAGGCCATCGGCCTGCATCTTCAAAATCAGCTCACAGCGCTCGGCACGCAGCTGCTCGTTGTGGGGGATAAAGGGGGTGGGGTCTACCCAGCGGGTCAGCACGGTGTCGGTCAGGGCCAGGTCGAACTCCACGGTCTGGTAGCCCTCGGTGCTGGGCTCAAAGCTGGTGTTGCGCGCCCGCTCCGATTCCATCCGCTGGCAGTCCAGCTCTGTCTCGGCAAGACCGCCCGCAAAGGGCTTCACTTCAGCCAGCAGGGTGCCGTTCTCGGCGATCAGGTCGTGGCCTGCGAACACCATATCCTGGGTGCTCTCACCGTGGCCTGCCGAGGCGTACAGGTAGCCGCAGAGCAGGCGGGCAGACTGGTTTTCTACCAGTGCCCGGCGGTACTCAGCCTTGCCTACCGTTTCATCGCTGGCCGAAAGGTTGGCGATGACGGTAGCGCCTGCCAGTGCGTGGAAGGTGGAGGGCGGCAGCGCGCTCCACAGGTCCTCGCAGAGCTCCACGCCCAGCACAAAGCTGGGCATCTGGCGGCAGCGGAAGAGCAGGGAGATGCCAAAGGGGACATCCTGCCCGCAGACATTCACCCACTCCACTTCGGTGGAGCCGGGGGTGAACTGCCGCTTTTCATAGAACTCGCCGTAGTTGGGCAGGTACGTTTTGGGAACCAGACCCAGCAGCTGCCCGCGGCAGAACACGGCAGCGCAGTTGTACAGCTTGCCCCGCACCATCAGGGGCAGGCCCACAAGGGCCACGGTGTCCAGCTCCCGGCTGGCATCCAGCAGCTCCTGCAGGCCGGTCAGGGCTCCCTGCTGCAGGGTGCGCTGCAAAAACAGGTCGCCGCAGGTATAGCCGGTCAGGCAGAACTCGGGGAACACGGCCAGCTTCACGCCGCGGGCGGCGGCGGCACGCAGCTCCGTGAGGATCTGCCGGGTGTTGTAGGCGCAGTCCGCCACCCGAAGCGCAGGCGAAAGGGCTGCTGCTTTCAAAAAACCATCTTTCATCGGAGGATTTCACATCCTGTCTCTCTTGTTTGCCCACAGCGAACAACTGTGCTCCCGTGGTGAGGATAGTATACCACACTCTGACCAAAACGAAAAGAGGGCTGTTATCAACCCTCTCTGCCTCTGCGCCTGACGGCGGGGCAAAGAAGGGTTCTAACAACCCCCTGCAGATACACCAAATGGAAAACGAGATGGACCGTAAGCCGGGTTCTGTATTAAACGACGATCTGTCTAGGCCTGCCATTGCTGACAGGCTCGTGCCGCCTTCGGGACACGCGAGCAGCGCTGTACGTCCCATATAGGCGTTGCTTCCGGTAGGGTTTACAAAGCCGCATAGTCACCCATGCGCTGGTGAGCTCTTACCTCGCCCTTTCATCCTTACCGCATTGCTGCGGCGGTTTCCTTTCTGTTGCACTTTCCCTGAGGTCACCCTCGGCTGCCGTTAGCAGTTACCGTGCTCTGTGAGGCCCGGACTTTCCTCAGAGCGGTCAAAGCCGCCCCGCCGCCGTATGTTCCACTCGTTTTCCGTTCCCCATGATACCATAAAAAAACAAGATTTGCAAGTGACGATGAAATTTGGTATAATAAATCTAAATATGGCGTGAAATTTTTGGGAGGGACAAAGGATGCAGCTGCTTTTCAATGTCCCGCCCGAAGCTGATGGCGTGCTGCTGCGCGGCTTTCTGCGCCGGTGTGCCGTCTCCACGGAGCTGGCCCGGGCGGTCAAATTCCATGGCAGCGGCTTTTTTGCGGACGATGTGCCCATTCTGGCCAACCGCCGCGTGCAGGCGGGGCAGGTGATCCGCTTTTCGCTGCCCGCCGACGGCCCCGGTGTGGAGCCCCAGCCTGAGATCCCGGTCAGGGTCGTTTACGAGGATGCCTTTGCCGTGGTGCTGGAAAAACCGCCCCATCTGGCGGTCCATCCCACCCTGAACTACCCCCGGGACACCCTGGCCAACGGCTATGCCGCCTGGGCGGCTGCCCACGGCGAAAGCCCGGTGTTCCGCCCGGTGAACCGGATCGATAAAGACACCAGCGGGCTGGTGCTGGCCGCAAAGAACGGCTATGCCGCGCCCCTGCTGGCCGAGGGTGTAGAGAAACTCTATTACGCCATCGTGGAGGGTGAACTGCCCCTTGGCCCCGGAGTCATCGATGCCCCCATTGGCCGGAGAGGGGACAGCATCATCGGGCGGTGCGTGACCCCCGAGGGCAAGCCCAGCCGCACCGAGTATACCATATTAAAGGCAGCGCAGGGCCTGAGCCTTGCCGCCTGTGTTCCCGTGACGGGCCGCACCCATCAGATCCGGGTACACTTTGCATCCATCGGCCACCCGCTGGCCGGGGACGACCTTTACGGCGGGCACCGTGACCGCATTGCCCGGCAGGCGCTCCATTGCGCCCGGCAGAGTTTCCGGGTGCCGGCTTACACCGAGGTGCCCGGCGGCATCCGGCTGGAAACGCCGGTGGAGGAACACGCCCGCACCGTTGCAGTGGAGAGCCCCCTGCCCGAGGATATGCGGGCATTGCTGGACGCTGAAATATGAAAATAAAGTGAAACCTCTGTGAAAGCTCTGCCCAAATTCTGTGACAAACCTTGTATCAGCCCGGGCAGGGTGTATAATTGATATAAATTTGTAACTTTCGACCCAAAACGTCAGGAAGGAGCAACCCCTTTTGATCGAAGAAAAAACAAAGGAGCCGCAGAGCCAGGCTCCTGCAGCGCCGGTGAAGGGCAGAGAAAAACTGCGAAGCTTCTGGGCAAAGGTCCAGATCTCCGGCCTGCTGCGGCGGCACCGTTTCCGCCGCAAAACGCAGCGGCACATGAATGATGTGGCCAAAAAGCTGCGGGCCAGTGCCGTGGTGCTGGCAGTTGGCGAGGCACTCTATGCACTGGGCTTTGCGGCAGAGTACATGGTGGTGCGCACAGGGCGCGGTATTGCTGCTGTGGCCCGCAGACTGGCCCGCTGGTGCAGGAATGCCCTGCATACCATCATTGCAACAGCCTTTCCCGGTGCGGCGCAGATGTTCAAGGATCTGCTGGCACCGCTTTACCTGTTCTTCAAGGGCCTCGGCGCTGTGGCGGCCCACGCCAACGATGTGCGCCGGGAGCGGGGCTTTGGCGCTTCCGTAAAAGCGGCCGGGCGCTATTTTGTGGGCGGGCTCAAGCGCAACCTGAGCCTGCTGCCCCGGACAGCAATGTACATCCTGCCCCTGTGTATGCTGGCCGTATTCGTCACGGTCTGGAACAGGACCATGGCCCAGCCCTATGCGCTGGCTGTGCAGGTGAACGGCCATACCGTTGGCTATGTGGCCAATGAGGAAGTGTTCAACCTCGCAAAAGAGGATGTGATGCAGCGCATCAACTACGCCGGTTCGGACAAGACCGAGCTGACCATCGAGCCGACCTATACCATCTCCGTGACCCACAAGACCATGGATGAGAGCGAGACGGCAAACGCCATTCTGCAGAGCGCCAGTGACCAGATCAGTGAGGGCACCGCTCTGTATCTGGATGGGGAGCTGACGGCAGTCTGTTCCGATGGTGACACCCTGCGCGGCTATCTGGAGAGCCTGCTGGCCCCCTACGAGGATCAGGCAGACGAGAATATCAGCGTGGGCTTTAGCAAAAATGTGACGCTGGAAGATGGAGTCTATTTCAACGACAGCTTTGAGGATGACAATTCCATTGAGAATATGCTGACCGGCGTGCAGCAGCAGGAGAAGATCTACACGGTCAAGGCGGGCGATACCCTGTGGGCCATTGCCCAGAAGAACGACCTGACCTTCCGGGAGCTGTGTGCCCTGAATACGAATTTCAAGGGTGCTCCCCTGGCCGAGGACTCCAATATCCAGGAGGGCGATCAGCTGATCGTGACCAAGCAGGAGGCTCTGCTGGAAGTCCGCATCACCAAGGTGGAGACGCGGGAGGAGGAGATCCCCTTCAGCACCGAGACCACCCAGTCCAACGAGTACACCAAGGGAACCACCAAGACCCTGCAGGAGGGCGAGAACGGCCTGCGCCGCGTCACCATGCAGAACGTCTACGATACCAATGGCGTGCTGCTGGAGCAGACCATCCTTTCCACCGAGACCATCCGTGAGCCGGTGAACAAAAAGGTGGTCGTTGGCACCAAGAAGGTCACGAAGAACGGTGCGGCGGCATACATCGGCGGCAGCGGTCAGTTTATCTGGCCGGTCCCGGGTTACCGCAACTGCTCGCGCTGGTATGGCAGCGGCCACAAGGGCGTGGATATCTGTGCCTCTGCCGGTACGCCCATCTATGCATCGGCGGGCGGCACCGTGACCAAGGCGGGCTATAACAAGGCCGGTGCCGGTACGGGCTATGGTTATTCTGTGATCATCAGCCACTCCGGCGGCTATACCACGGTCTATGCCCACTGCCTGTCTCTGGCGGTCAGTGCGGGCCAGACCGTGCGGCAGGGCCAGCTCATCGGCTATGTGGGCAGCACGGGCCGCTCTTCCGGCAACCACTGCCACTTCGAGATCCGCCGCAACGGCTCGTACATCGCACCGCAGAGCGTGTTCTCCGGAAAGCGATAAATCAGAACAGAACCTCTCCGTCAATGCTTCGCATTGCCACCTCTCCTAATAGGAGAGGCAAGAGAGCGGAAGCATAAACTTGGTTCCCCTATCAGGCAACAACGACGACCGCCGCCAGTGGCGGATGAAGGGAGGCGTTGTTGGGGCAGCGGCCAGCAGGACACGAGTGCAATACTTTGCACGAAGTGGACGCTGGGAGCCGCAACTCGTATGCTGGCGTGAAGCGCCTGAGAGGTTTATTTTACAAACAAAAAGGAGAATGATTATGGCAACACCCCACATCAGCGCTGAAAAAGGCGATTTCGCAAAGACCGTCCTGATGCCCGGCGATCCGCTGCGGGCAAAGTTCATCGCGGATACCTTCCTCAAGGATGTCCGCCAGGTCACCGGTGTCCGTGGAATGCTGGGCTTTACCGGCACCTATGAGGGCCGCCCCATCAGTGTGATGGGCAGCGGCATGGGAATGCCCTCCATCGGCATCTACTCCTACGAGCTGTACAAGTTCTACGATGTGGACAACATCATCCGCATCGGTTCTGCCGGCAGCTACACCGACAAAGCCAAGCTGTTCGATGTGGTGCTGGCCGCCGGTGCCGTGAGCGAGAGCAATTATGCCCGGGTCCAGAGCGGCTTTGAAGGGGACCTCACCCTGCCCAGCCAGACCCTGAACGACAAGCTGCGCGCTTCCGCCGCAAAGCAGGACATCCCCCTGATCGAGGGCAACATCCATTCCTCCGATGTGTTCTATCGCCAGCCCTCCGATGAAAAGCCCACCTACTGGGAAAAGCTGCGGGATGAGCGCGGCTGCCTGTGTGTGGAGATGGAGAGCTTTGCCCTCTTCGCCAACGCTCAGGTCCTGGGCAAGAACGCCGCCTGCCTGCTGACCATCTCCGACAGCTTCGTCTCCCCGGAGATCACCACCGCCGAGCAGCGTCAGACCAGCTTCACCAACATGATGAAGGTTGCACTGGGCGCGGAGTACTGAGAAATAAGAGCAGCAGCGCAGTCTGGCCTTTGCGGCTGACTGCGCTGTTTTTAACCGTGACAGCGGAAAAAGGAGGCCCCTATGACCAATCTGACTTTAGACGAAAAGAAAGCCCTGATCCGGATGGCGCTGGAAGCCCGGGAGCAGGCCTATGTGCCTTACTCCGACTTTATGGTGGGTGCTGCCCTGCGGGCCGAGGATGGCCGCATCTTCACCGGCTGCAATGTGGAGAACTCTGCCTTTACCCCCACCAGCTGCGCCGAGCGTACGGCCCTGTTCAAGGCGGTGAGTGAGGGCGTGACCCGCTTCACCGATATTGCCGTGGTGGGCTCCCGCCGCGGCGAGGTGAACAAGCAGATCACCTCGCCCTGCGGGGTCTGCCGTCAGGCGCTGTTTGAGTTCGGCGGACCGGAGCTGAATGTCATCATGGCAAAGACCCCCGATGATTTCATCGAGCGCAGCATGGACGAGCTGCTGCCCTTCGGCTTTGGCCCCTCCAACGTGGCGGGCAACAAAGCCGTGGAAGGGTGAGGCGGGAAGCGGATATTTTGCCAAAATTGGTGAAGCAGTACGACTTTTACGCGGATTTTACAAAAAATCTGTAAAGATTTTGTAATCGGAAATGCCTTGCTTTCCTCACATGACCCGGCTATACTTGGGTCAGTAAATGTGCAAGTGTGCGCATTCCCTTTTTAAAGCGCAATTTTTAATGTATAAAAAGGAGAGTTTTCTTATGATGATTTCTCGTCGTAACTTCCTGGCTGTGGCTGGCGCTGCAGCTGCTGCCGCTGCTCTGACCGCCTGCGGTGGTTCTTCCTCTTCCACCAGCACCGCTTCTTCCACTGCTTCCTCTGCAGCTTCTGAGGCTGCCAGCAAGATCACAAAGGTCGCTCTGACCTGCGATACCGGCACGATCGATGACGAGAGCTTCAACCAGGCTTGCTGGAGCGCTGTTTCCAGCTACATGGGCGATGACTGCCAGTACTACATCCCCGAGGCTGACGCTTCCGATGAGGATCGTGAGACCATGATCCGTCAGGCTGTCAACGACGGCGCTGAGGTCATTGTCTGCGTCGGCTACCTGTACGGCGCTTCTCTGGCATGGGCTGCTGAGCAGTACCCCGATGTCAAGTTCATTGCCATCGATGTCACCCAGGGCGATATCGGCACCGATGAGATCCCCTCCAACTGCTACTGCATCACCTTCAAGGAGGAGCAGGCAGGCTATCTGGCAGGTTACGCCATTGCCAAGGACGGCAAGACCAAGCTGGGCTTCCTGGGCGGCATGGCTGTTCCCGCTGTCATCCGTTACGGCTACGGCTTTGTGCAGGGCGCTGATGCTGCTGCTCAGGAGCTGGGTCAGAACATCGACATCAACTACTTCTACGGCGGCCAGTTCTACGGCGATGCCAACATCACCTCCCGTATGGAGGGCTGGTACTCCAACGGCACTCAGGTCGTCTTTGCCTGCGGCGGCGGCATCTACACCTCCGCTGTTGAGGCTGCTCTGAAGAACAACGGCTACGTCATCGGCGTTGACGTTGACCAGAACTACATCGGTGCAAACGGCGTTGCTGACGGCACCTATGCTTACAACCCGTTCATCACCTCCGCTATGAAGGGCCTGTCCGAGGCTGTTTCTACTTCTCTGTCCGACATCGAGGCAGGCGAGTGGAGCACCATCGCAGCAACCAACGGCAACTTTGGTCTGGAGGACGGCGATTACGTCGGCCTGCCCACCGACGAGGACAGCTGGAACTTCGAGACCTTCACGGTTGAGGAGTACGAGGAGCTGAAGCAGAAGATCGCATCCGGCGAGATCGTTGTTGACAACAGCTCTGACGATGCTACCAAGCCCACCGTCAGCGAGTTCACCAACGTCACCTACATCCAGTAAAATTTGAACAGTCCGCAAGGGCTGCAGGGAACGACCCTCTCCGTCATTGCCGCCAGGCTTTGACGGAGAGGGTCGTTTTTGTCTCGTGAAAAATCGTGCAGCTTGTACAAAAGTAATACTTATAAGAGCACATCCCGCCAAAAAATCAAAAAGAAGTGTGCAAAACCGCAAAAATACGGTATAATGGTACACAGAATAGTATAGGTGTCGATTTGACACGAAAGGAGAGTGAGCAGATTGGCAGAGGATTTTGTGATCGAGATGCTCCACATTACCAAGGAGTTCCCTGGAATCAAGGCAAACGATGATATCACCCTGCAGCTGCGCAAGGGCGAGGTACATGCCCTGCTGGGCGAAAACGGCGCTGGCAAAAGTACGCTGATGAGCGTGCTGTTCGGCTTGTACCAGCCGGAGGCCGGTAAGATCCTCAAGAACGGCAAGGAGGTCGCCGTCCGCAACCCCAACGATGCAAACGCGCTGGGCATCGGCATGGTGCACCAGCACTTCAAGCTGGTGGAATGCTTCAGCGTGCTGGATAACATCATTCTGGGCGTGGAGCCCAATAAGCTGGGCTTTTTGCAGAAGGCTGAGGCCCGCAAGAAGGTCGTGGCCCTGAGCGAGAAGTACGGCCTGCGTGTGGACCCCGATGCACTCATCAGTGATATCTCTGTTGGTATGCAGCAGCGTGTTGAGATCCTGAAGATGCTCTACCGCGACAACGAGATCCTGATCTTTGATGAACCCACCGCTGTTCTGACCCCGCAGGAAATCGACGAGCTGATGGAGATCATGCGCGGGTTCAAGAAGGAAGGCAAATCCATCCTCTTCATCACCCACAAGCTCAACGAGATCATGGCAGTGGCAGATCGCTGCACGGTTCTGCGCAAGGGCAAGTATATGGGCACTGTGGACATCAAGGACACCACCAAGGAAGAGCTTTCCCGCATGATGGTCGGCCGCGATGTTCAGCTGCAGGTGGACAAAAAGCCCGCCGCCCCCGGCGAGGTGGTGCTGGACGTGCAGAACGTTACCATGCACAACGCCCAGCACAAGAAGGATGCCGTCAAGAACGTCTCTTTCCAGGTGCGTGGCGGTGAGATCGTCTGTCTGGCGGGCATCGAGGGCAACGGCCAGACAGAGTTTGTCTACGGCCTGACCGGTCTGGAAAAGTTCAGCAGCGGCAAGGTGCTGCTGGACGGCAAAGAGATCACCAACGAGAGCATCCGCCAGCGCTCCAAGGACGGCATGAGCCATATCCCTGAGGACCGCCACAAGCATGGTCTGGTGCTGGATTACAGCCTGGAAAACAATATGGTGCTCCAGCGCTACTGGCAGCCCGAGTTCCAGCACAACGGCTTTATCCGCAGTGAAAAGGTGCGGGAGTACTCCGATAAGCTGATCGCCCAGTATGACGTGCGCAGCGGCCAGGGCAGCGCCACCATCGTGCGCAGCATGTCCGGCGGCAACCAGCAGAAGGCGATCATTGCCCGTGAAATCGACAAAGACCCCAAGCTGCTGGTGGCAGTGCAGCCCACCCGCGGCCTGGATGTCGGTGCCATTGAGTATATCCATAAGCAGATCGTGGATGAGCGCGACAGAGGCAAGGCCGTGCTGCTGGTCAGTCTGGAGCTGGACGAGGTGATGAACCTCTCTGACCGGATCCTTGTGATGTACGAGGGTGAGATCGTGGGCGAGTTTGACCCCAAGACCACCACAGTCCAGGAGCTGGGCCTGTACATGGCCGGTGCCCGCAAGCAGGGAAAGGAGTAAGCAGAAATGAAAAACAAAAAACTTTCCCACAACGGGCTGCAGGGTTCTGTCACCAGCGTGATGGCTGCCCTGCTGTGTATCCTGATCGGTCTGGCTGTGGGCTTCCTCGTGCTGCTGGCCATCAATCCGGCCCATGCATGGGCAGACGGTTTTGTCCGCATCCTCAAGGGCGGCTTCCATGATGCCCCCTATGGTGTCGGCAAGGAGCTGGCCAACGCCGCGCCCCTGATCATGACCGGCCTTTCCGTGGGCTTTGCCTTCAAGACCGGCCTGTTCAACATCGGTGCCGCCGGTCAGTACACGCTGGGCGCTTACGGTGCCCTCTACTGCGCCATCATGCTCAAGCTGCCCTGGTTCGTCTGCCTGCTGGCTGCGGCTATTCTGGGCGGTCTGTGGGGTGCTATCCCCGGTTTCTTCAAGGCCTACTTCAACATCAACGAGGTCATCACCTCCATCATGTTCAACTGGATCGGCCTGTACCTCGTCAATGAGCTGGTCTACCAGAACGGCACCGGTCCCATGTACGATGTGCGCAACACCCGCACCCTGAACCTGGGCAAGAACGCGGATCTCGCCCAGTCTGTCATCCCGGACTTCGGCCTGAACAAGCTGTTCCAGACCAACAGCACCACCATTGCCATCTTCCTGGCCGCTGTGGTGGCCATCCTGATCTGGGTGGTGCTGAACAAGACCACCTTTGGCTATGAGCTGAAGGCGGTCGGCCTGAATAAGAGTGCTGCCCGCTACGCCGGTATCAACGAAAAGAAGAACATCATCCTCTCCATGGCCATTGCCGGTGCGCTGGCAGGCTTTGGCGCGGGCCTGTTCTACCTGTCCAACGTGGGCCAGTGGAACCCCCTGAACTCCACCAGCCTGCCCGCCATGGGCTTCAACGGCATTTCCGTTGCCCTGCTGGCAAGCTCTAACCCCATTGGCACCATCTTCTCGGCCCTGTTCATCTCCCACATCTCGGTGGGCGGCACCTTCCTTTCCACCAAGTATTATCCCACGGAGATCGCCGACCTGATCAGCGGCATCATCATCTACCTGTGTGCATTCTCCATGCTGTTCCGCGGCAAGATCCAGAAGCTGCTGTTCAAGAATGCAGACAAGACCAATGTGAACGCAGAGCCTGCCCCGGCGGAAAAGGCCAACGCGAAGAAGGAGGGCAAGTAAGATGCTGCTTTTGATCAAATATACCCTGCTGTATGGCATCGTCCTGATGCTGGTGGCACTGGGCGGTATGTTCAGTGAGCACTCCGGCATCATCAACATCGCGCTGGAAGGCATCATGGTCATCGGCGGTGTGGCGGGTGTTCTGACCCTGACCATGCTTCCGGCCGACATGTCGCCGTTCCTGGTGGTGCTGATCTCGGTCCTGGTGGCTGCGCTGGCCGGTATCGTGTACAGCCTGCTGCTGGCCTTTGCTTCCATCAACCTGAAAGCGGACCAGACCATCGGCGGCACGGCCCTGAACCTGCTGGCCACCGCCATTGCCGTGGTCATTGCCAAGTATTTCAGCGACAGCGGCAGCGCCAAGCTGAACTATTCCAACAAGCCGTTCCTGTTCAGCATCGGCGGCCTGGAGCTGAGCATCTTTGTGCCGTTGGGCATCGTGCTGCTCGTCATCAGCTATGTGGTGCTGTACAAGACCCGCTTCGGTCTGCGCCTGCGCGCCTGCGGCGAACATCCTCAGGCAGCCGATTCTGTGGGCATCAACGTCTACAAGATGCGCTACGCGGGTGTGCTGCTTTCCGGTGCGCTGGGCGCTATCGGCGGTCTGGCATATATCGTGCCCCCGGTGCAGACCTGGAACTTTGAGGTCGGCGTGGCTGGCGCGGGCTTCCTTGCACTGGCTGTTATGATCTTTGGCCAGTGGAAGCCCTTCAACATCTGTGCCGCCGCCATGTTCTTTGCCGTGTTCAAGAGCCTGGCAAACATTGCGGACTCCACCTTCCTGGCGCAGCTCCACTGGTCCAGCAACATCTACAACATGATGCCGTTCATCGCATCCATGATCATTCTGGCCTTTACCTCCAAAAACAGCATGGCCCCCAAGGCCGAGGGTATCCCTTACGACAAGGGTTCCCGCTGAGCGAGGTCTGTTCCAAGGGCGCAGCTGCTTTTTTGGGCAGCTGCGCCCTTGGTGTTCAAAACCCGACAAAGGAGACGGAATGTGGATTGCCTTTGTCAAAAAGTCTGTTATAATGGAATTTATTGAAAGTCATACTGTCAGACAGGAGAATTGCGATGCGTATTTATGATCTGATCGCGAAAAAGCGCGATGGCGGTACCCACACCCGGGAAGAGCTGGAGGCCATTGTCAACGGCTTTGTCAGCGGGGAGGTGGCCGATTACCAGATGGCTGCCTGGATGATGGCGGTCTACCTGCGCGGCATGACCAACGAAGAAACAGCCGAGCTGACGGACGTGATGGCCCACAGCGGCGTGATGGTCGATCTTTCCCCCATCCCCGGCATCAAGGTGGACAAGCACTCCACCGGCGGCGTGGGCGATAAGACCACCCTTGTGATCGCCCCGGTGGTGGCGGCCTGCGGTGTAAAGATCGCCAAGATGAGCGGCCGCGGCCTGGGCCATACCGGCGGCACCATTGATAAAATGGAGAGCGTGCCCGGCACCAGAACTGCCCTTTCGCAGGAGGAGTTCTTTGCCCAGGTGAACAAGATCGGGCTGTCGGTCATTGGCCAGAGCGAGGGCATTGCCGTGGCGGATAAGAAGATGTACGCCCTGCGGGATGTGACCGCCACGGTCAGCTGCATCCCGCTGATCGCCTCTTCCATCATGTCCAAGAAGCTGGCCTCTGGCTCTGATGCCATCCTGCTGGATGTGACCACCGGCACCGGTGCCTTTATGAAGACCGTGGACCAGAGCATTGAGCTGGCTGAGCTGATGGTCGCCATCGGCACCCACCATGGCCGCCGGGTGGCCGCCATGATCACCGATATGGACACCCCGCTGGGCCGCAACATCGGCAACAGCCTTGAGGTCATGGAGAGCATGGATGTGCTCAAGGGCAAGGGTCCTGCCGACCTGACCGAGGTCTGCCTGCAGCTGGCCGCCAATATGCTGGTGCTGGCAGGCAAGGGTACCCCGGCGGAGTGCCGTGCCATGGCACAGGCTGTGATCGCGGACGGCTCTGCCTTTGCCAAGTGCAAGGAGATGTTTGCGGCCCAGGGAGGCGACACCCGTGTGCTGGACGATTACAGCCTGTTTGAACAGCCTGCAGCCAGCTTTGAGCTGCTGGCCGAGCAGGATGGCTACATCGTGGCCAACGATGCCGAGAAGATCGGCTCTGCCAGTGTGCTGCTGGGCGCTGGCCGCCAGAAGAAGGGAGACCCGCTGGATTTTGCGGCCGGCATCACCCTGCACAAAAAGCGCGGTGACTATGTGCACAAGGGCGAAAGCCTGGCCACCTTCTACGGTGCGGCAGATAAGTTTGAAGCCGCTGCTGCGGAGTACCGCAGCGGTCTGGTCTATGGTGCGGAAAAGCCCGAGGAGGCCCCGCTGGTCTACGCCCTTGTCACCAAGGACGGCGTGGAGCGCTACTGAGAAAGCATCCTTCCCGCAAGGCGGGAGGGACGGAAAGGACATTTTCTATGAAGATCATTCTGGTGGGCTGCGGCAAGGTCGGCACAGCGCTGGCACGTCAGCTCAGCGAGGAAGGCCACAATGTCACGATCATCGATACCAACAAGGCCCGTGTGGAGCATATCAGCGAATCCTATGACGTGATGGGCATTACCGGCAACGGCTCCTCCATCACAACGCTGTCCGAGGCAGGGATCGAGGAGGCGGACGTGTTCATTGCGGTCACCGGCTCGGACGAGCTGAACCTGCTCTGCTGCATGTTTGCCAAAAAGGCGGGCCACTGCCACGCCATTGCCCGTGTGCGCAACCCATCCTACAGCCATGAGCTGGACTTCATCAAAAAGCAGATCGGCATTTCGGCCATCATCAACCCGGAGATGGCGGCGGCGCGGGAGATCTCCCACCTGCTGCGCTTCCCCGGTGCCAGCAAGATCGATACCTTTGCGGAAGGCCGGGTGCGGCTGATCAAGTTCACCCTGACCGAGGCACAGGCACTGGACGGCGTGGCCATCCGGGAGATCCCCACCCGGCTCAAGAGCGATATTCTGGTCTGCGCTGTGGAGCGCGACGGCGGGGTCATCATCCCCAACGGTAATTTTGTGCTCCAGACCGGCGATCAGGTCACCTTTCTTGCAACGCAGGAAAAGGCCCACGCGTTCTTCCAGCGCATCCATCTGGCCGTGCGCCCGGTGCGCAATGCCCTCATCGTGGGCGGCGGTGCCATTGCCTTCTACCTGAGCCAGGAGCTGCTGGAAAACCATGTCCGGGTGCGGATCGTGGAGCGGGACCCCGCCCGCTGCGATGTGCTGGCCCAGGCCCTGCCCGAAGCACAGATCCTGTGTGAGGACGGCTCCAACCGCGAGTTCCTGCTCTCCGAGGGCCTGACCTCCACCGAGGCCTTTGTGGCCCTGACCAACATCGACGAGGAAAATGTTCTGCTGACCCTCTTTGCCAAGAAGCATTCCAACGGCAAGCTGGTCACCAAGATCAACCGCCTGGAATTTGACGATATCCTGGCCGGGCTTGATCTGGGCAGCATCGTCTACCCCAAGTACATGACCTGCGATTACATCGTGCAGTATGTGCGCGCTTTGCAGAACGAGGCAGGCAGCAACATCAAGACCCTGTACCGCATTCTGGACGACCGCGTGGAGGCGCTGGAATTCACGGTCCATGAGAAAAGCCGCGCCACCGGTGTGCCCCTGAGCCAGCTCCACCTGAAAAAGAACCTGCTGCTCTGCTGCATCACCCGCGGCAACGAGATCAAGATCCCGCGCGGCGGCGATGAGATCCAGGTGGGCGACAACGTCATCGTGGTCACGCTGGAGCACGGCCTGCATGACCTGCGGGACATCGTGGAAGATTAACGGAGGCGCGGCATGAATTATGCGATCGTTCTGCGGCTGCTGAGCTACATCCTCTATTGCGAAGCCGCGCTGCTCCTGCTGCCCGCCATGGCCAGCCTGATCTACGGTGAATGGATGGTGCTGGGCGTGTTCCTGCTCACGGCAGCGCTTTCTGCAGCGGCGGGCGCTCTGCTCCACCGCATCAAGCCCAAGAGCCAGATCTTCTATATGCGGGAGGGCTTTGCCACCACGGCGCTCTGCTGGCTGCTCATCAGTGTGGTGGGCGCGGTGCCCTTTGTGCTCACGGGCAGCATTCCCAACCCGGTGGATGCCATGTTTGAGACCGTTTCCGGCTTCACCACCACCGGTGCCAGTATCCTGCCTGCTGTGGAGGACCTGCCCAGGGGCATCCTGTTCTGGCGCAGCTTCACCCACTGGATCGGCGGCATGGGCGTTCTGGTGTTCCTGCTCTCCCTGCTGCCTCTGACCGGCGGCTCCCATGTCAACCTGATGAAAGCCGAAAGCCCCGGCCCGCAGGTGGATAAGCTGGTGCCGAAGGTGCAGTCCACGGCAAAAATTCTGTACGGCATCTACTTCCTCCTGACGGTGCTGGAATTCATGTTCCTGATCGCCGGGCGGATGCCGGTATTTGAAGCTCTGCTGACCTCCTTTGGCACAGCGGGCACCGGCGGCTTCGGCTTCCGCAATGACAGTTTTGCCAGAATGTCGCCCTATATCCAGTGGGTCGTGACCATCTTTATGATCCTGTTTGGCGTGAACTTCAATGCCTATTTCCTGCTGCTGATGCGGCGCTTCCGCCGCGCTGCCGCCAGCGAGGAGGTGCGCGCCTACTTTGTGATCATCGGTGTGGCTGTGGCCATCATCACGGCCAACATTTACAGCATGTACAACGGCTTGGGCGAGGCCCTGCGCCACGCCGCCTTCCAGGTGGGTTCTATCATCACCACCACCGGTTTTTCCAGCTGTGATTTTGACCTGTGGCCCACCCTCTCCAAGGAGATCCTTGTCATGCTGATGTTTGTGGGTGCCTGCGCAGGCAGCACCGGCGGCGGCATAAAGGTCAGCCGCCTCCTGCTGATGGGCAAGACTGTGGGCAAGGAGCTCAAGCAGGCCCTTCACCCGCAGGTGGTGGCCCCCGTCCGGATGGACGGCAAGGTGGTCAACCATGAGACCATCCGCGCCACCAATGTCTTTGTGGCCGCCTACATCTTCATCTTTGCGGCATCCTTCTTCCTCATCAGTCTGGATGGCTTTGACATGGTGACCAACTTCACCGCCATTGCCGCCACGTTGAACAACATCGGCCCCGGCCTTGCCCAGGTGGGCCCCATGATGAACTTTGGCAGCTACTCCAATCCCGCCAAGCTGGTTATGATTTTTGACATGCTGGCGGGCCGTCTGGAGATCTTCCCCATGCTGGTGTTCTTTATGCCGGACACCTGGCGGCGGTTCTGAGCAAAATAACAAAGCGGATGCGCTCCCACCGGAACGCATCCGCTTTTTGCTGTATCAGGATTCCTGCGGCTTTTTCCCCAAGAGCGCCACGCCGCTCAGCACGATGACCCCGCCCAGCAGGGCAAGGCCTGCACCGGCCTGCCCGAAGGCATCGCCGACGGCACCCACCAGAGGACTTGCGGGGATCATCAGCAGACTGTAGGCCATGCCGTCCACGCTGATGAGGGTGGCCCGCTGGTCACTGGGGATGGCATCGTTCAGCTTCTGGCTCTCGTGGAGCAGGTAGACCTCCAGCACACCCTGCACCAGCATCATGCCCAGAATGCCGCCCCAGGCAGGCGCGGCACCCACCAGCAGAGTGCCCACACCGCAGAGCAGGGCGCAGGCCGTGTAGAGCCGCCGCATGGAGCGGCATCTCATCCTGCGGCCGACCTCAGTGCCCGCAACGCAGGCCAGACCACCCAGCAGCAGGGGAAGGAAGAGCAGCTCCGTGGGCCAGCCCAGCTCAACGAGACGCTGCTGCAAAAACATCTTGGTCAGGTAGCTGGGCACGCTGATGAGGGCGCTGGATGCGATAAGTTTTCCTGCCATTGGGCAGGTGTGCAGAACATGCAGGCTGTCCCGCAGCAGCTGGCGGAACTGTTCGGGCAGAGTGCGCAGCGCGTGCTTTTCCCGGTTGGCCTGGGCCGCAGTGACAATGGGTTCCGCTAGCAGCAGGTTGGCGAGAGCGGAAATGCCCCCGAAGGCGGCGTTCAGCAGATAAAAGCCTGCGTAGCCGAGAAACCGGTTCAGAATGCTGGCCATGGAGCCCACGGCGTTGGCCAGCATGGAGATCTGAGAGCTGTTTGCAGAGACCTGAATGTATTTCTCCTCGCAGCCCTCCTGCTTCAGGCTGTCGTAGAGCAGCGCCGTGGTGGTGCCGGAGAACATGGTCATGGCCAGCGCGTTCAGCCCCATGGCAAAGCAGATGGTGAACAGGTCTGACGCAAAGGCCATCAGCAGGCTTTGCAGGACCATGCACACGCCGCCGGACACGAGGGTCTTTTTCCGGCCCAGCAGGTCTGCTGCCATGCCGCTGGGTACCTCACACAGCAGGCTGACGATGTGGAATACGCTCTCGGCCAGGCCGATCTCCCACAGGGAGAAGCCCCGGGCCGCCAGCAGGGCCACCCATACCGCATCCGTGATGCGCAGGCTGAAGAAGAAATCGAAAGTATAAATGCAGGCGAGCTGCTTTTTTAAATTGAGTTTATGATCCATTGGAAACACCCTTTCTATTTATAGTGAATGATTCAAAATAGAAAGTGTACCCAAAACAAAAGCGCCCCACAGCAAAGCTGCGCGGCGCTGAAAATCATGCTCCACGCTTTGCTGAAAGAGACAAAAGGGTACACTGCGAGCCGGAACGTATTAAATCTGACCTTTTTTGAAAAAGATGCAGCCATTCCAACCCATCTGGGTGTACCCTCCTTTCAGTAAAACGTTACGCTTACAATACCATACTTTCGGCCAAAATACAAGCAAAACCGTAAAATTCAGGGAAAAAGTGCCGCCCCGGCTTGCAAACAGACCCAAAGTGTGGTAAGATGATATCCGGTTATGAAACCTGAATATCTTGAAACGCAGCGACGGAGAGAGTACGCACGCAGTTCCACAGCAAAGAGAGAAGCTTCACCGGCTGAAAGGGCTTCCGCGTGGGTGTGTGCCGAAGTTCGCTCCTGAGCGGCCTGCCCGAACGGCTTCTATTAGGGCAGGACGGTGCGCCCCGTTACGGCGTTTGAGAGCCGCCCTTGTTTGTGCAGGGCGGAAACCGGGTGGTACCGCGGAGCATTGGATTTGCAAAGGCTTCGTCCCTTTTGTCCGGCCAGAAATGGCCCGGCAGGGGACGGGGCCTTTTTTGCTGCCCCGCTTTGAAAACACGAACTGAGAAGGAGAGAATTTCCATGCAAGCAATGATCGACGAGCTGGCCAAACAGGCCGCAGAGAGCCTCGGTCAGGTCTCTTCCAAGGAGACGCTGGCCTCGTTCTGGCAGGAATATCTGAGCAAAAACGGCAAGATCCCCGCGCTGATGAAGAATCTGCGCTCTGTCGCGCCCGAAGAGCGCCCCGCCATGGGCAAGATCATCAACGAGCTCAAGCAGAAGGTGCAGGCAGACTACGATGCCGCCGCTGCCAAGGTGAAGGAGGCCGAGCTGGCCGCCCGCAACGCCGCTGAGACTGTGGACATCACCCTGCCCGCCAAGACCCGCACGGTGGGTGGTCTGCACCCCCTGACGCTGGTCACCAACCAGATCATCGACGTGTTCTCCGGCATGGGCTTTGCCGTGGCCGACGCACCTGAGATCGAGGACGACGACCACAATTTCACCCGCCTGAACGTGCCCAAGGATCACCCTGCCCGTGACATGCAGGATACCTTCTACCTGTCCGACGAGTTCCTGCTCCGCACCCAGACCTCCGGCGGCCAGATCCGCACCATGGACAGCCAGAAGCCGCCCATCAAGGTGCTGATCCCCGGCCGTGTGTTCCGTTCCGATTCCGATGCCACCCACAGCCCCATGTTCCACCAGATGGAAGGCCTGGTCGTGGATAAGGGCATCACCCTGGGCGACCTGCAGGGCGCGCTGAACACCTTTGTGCAGAAGCTGTTCGGCAAGGACACCCGCACCCGCCTGCGTCCCTCTTACTTCCCCTTCACCGAGCCCAGTGTGGAGGTCGATGTCAGCTGCTTTGAGTGCGGCGGCAAGGGCTGCCCCCTGTGCAAACACACCGGCTGGATCGAAGTTCTGGGCGGCGGTGTTGTCAACCGCAAGGTGCTGGAGAACTGCAACATTGATCCGGATGAGTATTCCGGTTTCGCCTTCGGCATTGGCATCGAGCGCATCGCCATGCTGAAGTACGGCATCAACAACATCGGCCTGATGTTCGAGAACAACCTGCAGTTCCTCAAGCAGTTCCACGAATAAGAGGGGAGAGAACAAACAATGAAAGTACCTTTCAGTTGGTTAAAAGAATTCGTTGATATCGATGTCACCGCACAGGAACTGGAGGAGAAGCTGTTCTCCTGCGGCTTCGAGGTGGAAGAGCTCATCCCGCTGGATGCCGGCATCAGCAAGGTGGTCGTCGGCAAGATCGTGGAGATGGAAAAGCAGGAGGGCACCCACCTGACCAAGTGTGTGGTGGACTGCGGCGACTATGGCCATGATATCCGCATCAGCACCGGGGCTGCCAACATGAAGCTGGGCGACTGCGTCCCTGCTGCGCTGGATGGCTCCACCCTGCCCGGCGGCATCAAGATCAAGGCCCGCAAGATGCAGGGCGTGGAGTCCAACGGTATGCTCTGCTCCGGCGAGGAGCTGGGCCTGAACGATGACCTGTTCCCGGGCTCTGAGGTCTATGGCCTGCTCATCCTGCCCGAGGATTCCGTTCCCGGCACCGACATCGCACCCGTTGTTGGTCTGGATGACTATATCTTCGATATCTCCATCACCGCAAACCGCCCCGACTGCCAGTCCGTGCTGGGCATTGCCCGCGAGGTCGCTGCCATTCTGGGCAAGCCCCTGCACATGCCCGCCATGGATTATAAGGCTGTCTGCGAGCCGGATGCTCCCATCACCGTCCAGGTGGAGGCCCCTGACCTGTGCCCCCGCTATATGGCGCACTACGTCCGCAACATCCGCATGGGCGAATCTCCTCGCTGGATGAAGCGCCATCTGGCCCTGTGCGGCCTGCGCTCCATCAGCAATGTGGTGGATATCACCAACCACACCCTGCTGGAAATGGGCCAGCCCATGCACGCCTTTGACCTGAACAAGGTCGCCGGCCGCACCATTGATGTGCGCCGTGCCCACGAGGGCGAGAAGATCGTGACCCTCGATGAAAAGGAGTTCACCCTGAACCCCAACAATCTGGTCATCTGCGATGCCGAGAAGCCTGTGGCTCTGGCCGGCATCATGGGCGGTGCCAACTCCGGCATGGATGAGAACACCACCAGCCTGCTGTTCGAGTGCGCCACCTTCGCCCGTGACTGCGTCCGCAAGACCAGCCGTGCCCTGGGCCAGAACAGCGATTCCTCTGCCCGCTATGAAAAGGGTGTGGACCGCAACTCTCCCGAGCTGGGCCTGGCCCGTGCCCTGCACCTGATCCAGGAGCTGGACTGCGGCGATATCACCACCCTCGAGTATGACCTGACCGATGGCCGTCCGCTGGAGCGCAAGCACATCGTGACTACCCCTGCCAAGATCTGCGGCGTGCTGGGCATCACTGTGCCCGAGCAGACCATGATCGATATCCTGCAGCGCCTGGAGTTTACTGTGGATGTGCAGGCCGATGGCAGCTGGGATGTGTCTGCTCCTCTCTACCGTGAGGACGTGGAGAGCTTCCCCGATCTGGCGGAGGAGGTCATCCGTGAGTACGGCTATGACCACATCAACCCCACCTTCCTGAACACCGCCTCTGTCACCAACGGCGGCCTGAACTATGCACAGAAGCAGCAGCTCAAGACCAAGCGCCTGCTGGCTGCACAGGGCTTCTATGAGGCCTCCACCCTGGCCTTCTACTCCAACGCGGAGCTGGATATGCTGCACATCCCCGCTGAGGATGCTGCCCGCAAGGCCATCCGCATCCTGAATCCCATCAGCGAGAACCTGTCCATCATGCGCACCCTGCTGACCCCGTCCATGCTGAATGTCATCGTGGACAACCTCAAGAAGGGCAATGCCGAGGGCCGCCTGTTCGAGATGGCTCCCGTCTATCTGGCCAAGGAGCTGCCCATCAGCGAGCATCCCCATGAGCGTCAGACCCTCTGCATTGGTGCCTTTGGCCCCGAGGAGGACTTCTTCACCGTCAAGGGTGCAATGGAGGCGCTGGCCGCAGGCTTTGACCTGACCTTCACCTATGAGCGCGAGACCGCCCCGTGGCTCCACCCGGGCATCAGCGCCGCTGTCTACTGCAACGGCAAGCGTCTGGGCGTGTTCGGCAAGCTCTCCAATGAGATCAATGGCGAGCTGGAGATCGCAAAGGACCAGAAGGACAGCCAGAACATCTATCTGGGTGAGCTGGACTATGAGGCTCTGATGTCCTGTGTGGACGGTGAGCTGCGCTATAAGCCGCTGAGCCCCTACGCTGCCGTCAAGCGTGACCTGGCCCTTGTCTGCGAAGAAAAGGTCACCTGCGGCGAGATCGAGGACACCATCAAGAAGGCAAGCTCCCTCATCACCGAGGTCAAGCTGTTCGATATCTACCGCGGCGCAAACCTGGGCGAGGGCAAGAAGAGCATGGCCTTCTCCCTGACCCTGTCTGACCCCAGCGCGGAGATCTCCGCTGAGCAGGTCGAGCGCACCGTCAAGAAGGTGCTGGGCAACCTGAAGTTCAAGCTGGGCATTGAGATCCGGTAAACGGTGATCTATACACAGCACTATGAGTCTCCTCTGGGCGGCATCTTGCTGGCCGCTGATGACATCGGCCTGACCGGCCTCTGGTTCGAGGGGCAGAAGTACTTTGCCCGCACCCTGGATGCGGTGCATCAGGAGCAGGAGACCGCCGTGCTCTCCGAGGCCAGCCGCTGGCTGGATGTTTATTTCGGTGGGCAGGAGCCGGATTTTACTCCGCCGCTCCATCCCGCTGGCTCTGCCTTTCAGCAGGAGGTGTGGGCGCTGCTGCGCCGCATCCCCTGCGGCCAGACCACGACCTATGGTGCACTGGCAAGGCAGCTGGCTGCAGAGCGCGGCCTTTCCCGGATGTCTGCGCAGGCTGTGGGCGGGGCTGTCGGACACAATGTGATCTCTATCATCATTCCCTGCCACCGCGTTGTCGGAGCAAACGGCAGCCTGACCGGATATGCAGGCGGCATCGACAAAAAGGCCGCGCTGCTGAGACTGGAAATGAAAATGACGCGGTAAGAAATACGGCAAACGAAAAAATCCGAACCTTTTCCCGATGGGAAGAGGTTCGGATTTTTCTTGTGTGGTGGAGGCGATGGGAGTCGAACCCATGTCCGAAAAGAGTTCAGCGTAGGTGTCTCCGGGTGCAGGCGATCAACAACATTCCCTCCGCGTCACGCCGGTCGCCAGGCTAACGCATTGGTAGCTTCATGAGTTCCTGCCGGTCCGCAAAGCTTAGGTCCGTTCAGGTGCTGTGTCTAAAGGACGCCCCGGCCCCACACGACACAAGAGTGGGCGGAACGCGCAGCACTCAGGCTGCGAGCAACTGATAATTATTGTTGTCAGTTAATTTTTTGGAGGAGTTTAGAGCAGGTCCCCCACTGCTACCCGCTGCCCAGGCCTCGCTCCCCCCGTCGAAACCTTTACGCCCCCATAAAACACACCTTGCGGTGTGGGTAAGCTTTGAAGTTTCCGGGCAGGAATGCTGCCTGAAATCAATAGTAAACGCCGTTGGATTTAACGGCCCGGTCGATGGAGCGCTTGGCATCGCGCTTGGCGGCATCTGCGCGCTTATCATAGAGCTTTTTGCCCTTGCACAGGCCCAGCTCCATTTTGACGCGGCCATGCTTGAAGTAGAGCGAAAGCGGCACAAGAGTGTAGCCCTGCAGCTTGCACTGCTGGTGCAGCCGCCGGATCTCATTCTTGTGGGCCAGCAGCCGCCGCACCCGCATGGGGTCCTGATTGAAGATGTTGCCGTGGTCGTAGGGGGTGATGTGCATTCCCTTGACCAGCAGCTCGCCGTCCTCAATATCGACCCAGCTGTCTTTCAGGTTCACACCGCCGGCACGCAGGCTCTTGACCTCGGTGCCTTTCAGCTCAACGCCGGTCTCCAGCGCTTCCAGAACGAAATACTCGTGGCGCGCTTCCCGGTTTGTGGCAATCGTCTTGGTTGCCGGACGCTCTTTGGTCGGTGCCATTCCGCGCGCCTCCTTTCTATCGCTTTGGTATCGTTACGTTAGTATATCATATTTTTGTGGATTTTCAAGGTCACTTTTTGAAGAAACTGTAAATCTTTCCCGCAAAAAGCGCCTTACAGCTTTTTATAGCCCGCCGGTTCGTCCGCTGTACACCGCCGCTCCATCAGGTAGGTGTCCAGCCAGCGGCCGTGGCAGTCCCGGGCAATGCGCTCCCGGCGGCCCACCACGCGGAAGCCGCATTTCAGGTGCAGGCCCCGGGAGGGGGCGTTGTCCTGCAGTACCGTGGACTGCAGCGTCCAGTACCCGGCCTGTTCGGCCTCGCGGCAGAGCGCTGTGAGCAGGTGATAGCCCAGCCCCTTGCCCCGGAATTTCTCCCCGACATAGATGCTCACCTCGGCCACGCCGCGGTAGCACCAGCGGGGGTCTACCCGATGCAGGGCTGCCCAGCCGGCTACGACCCCATCGTCCAGCACCACCAGGCGGCATTCCCGGGTATGGGACGCGTCCCAGGCGGTGTAGGGCGGGCAGTTGGTCTGGAAGGTGGCGTGCTCGGTGGCAATGCCCTCCAGATATATTTTGGACACGGCAGTCCAATCCTCCGGCATCATGGGCCGGACTGTGATCTCACTCATATTTCCTATCCTGACCGGAGCCGCAGTGCTCCGGTTTCCCCTCATTGCGTGTGCAATATCTTTTTTCAGTATAGCAGAATCTGCCGCAAATCACAATGGAAACCTGTTCACCTCAGGCCGGGCAGAGTGTCCGGAATCTGAATACCCGGCCCCTCGGAAGCGCGGAGATCACAACGCATGGATTTTGTGGGCAGATTTGTTTTGACAATACCGGCGGGTGTGATACAATAGAACAAAAACCAACCGGTGCCGCCTGTGCAGTCTCATATTATAGTCCTCTGTGTGGGAGAATGCAATCAGGGCGGTGCCGTGGGAAAGGAACGGAACATGAAACAGGCAAAACGAATCGTCGCGATGGTGCTGTGTCTGCTGGCTCTGCTGGCCCTGCCCGCCGGTGCCGTGATGGAAAAGGGAGAGCCCAACATCACGGCCCAGACCACCATGAAGGAAGTGCGCAGCAACCCGGGCATCAAGAACTCCGGCTTCTACACCTACTCGCAGGATAAGGACTGCCCGCCGGGCCAGGCCCTGTGGGAGATGACCACTGTGGAGGGCTACACCAACGAGTATGTGGCCGAAGGCTGCGCCAAGGGGCTGAATCTGGTCATTGAGAACTACAACAATGGCGTTCAGGTCACCCACTCGTTCTACACGGATGCGGAAAAGGCGGCGGACCGCACCAAAAACAACACCGGCCTGTTCTATTTCCCGGCCAAGGCTGAAAATGCCAAGTTTGCGCTGATCCTGGCTGGCAGCGGTGCCAATGAGAGCGCCGAGCTGGAGGAGGGGGCCTGCACGGCCTGGCAGCTGCATGAACTGGGCTATGCCGCCTTTATTCTGCGGTATCGCGTCTGGACGGATGCTTCCGATGATGCTCCGCTGGAGGACATCGGCCGGGCCATGCAGTACATTGAGGAACACGCTGCGGAGTTTGGCATCCAGCCGGAGCAGTACGCCATTGTGGGATATTCCATGGGCGGCCACCTGACGGGCCTGTTCGGCACGGAATCGGTGGGGTATAAGCATTACAATGTGCCCAAGCCCGCTGCCCTGCTGCTGGGCTACCCCATCAACGATATGACCTACATCAAGCCCATCTACCATGTCATTCAGGATATCGGCGCATACGGCCCCAAATACTATACCCGGAACCTTTCGGATGAGATCACGCCGGACTACCCCGCCACCTACCACTGGCACGGTGTGAATGACACGCTGCTGAAAGAGCTGGTCTACTGGCGGCAGGGACCGCAGCTGGAAGCTGCCCTGCAGGCCAATCACGTCAAGCATGTTTACCGGGTGTTCAACAATGCCCCTCACGTCTGCGGCATCGGCACAGGAACAGATGCCGAGAACTGGCTGGTGGAAGCCACTGCTTTCTGGGAAGAGCAGTGCGCCTGAGAGAAAGGATGAAACAGGATGAAAGATCTGAACGAAGCATTTGTGCATCTGAACGTCGGTCTGCCCGATGATGTGGAGCGGCTGAAGGCCGCGGGCTATTACAAAGAAGCAATGGCACGGATCGATGAATATCTGGCCGAGGATTGGACGGAGACCCAGAACAGCCCCCGCAGTCAGGGGTTGGAAATGCCGGAGTACGAGCAGCCCGCCAACCCTGTGCCCCACGGCGTGGACGCGCTGCGGGATGCCCTGCTGGTGCAGAAGGAGATCATGTGCCGTCTGCCGCAGGAATACTGCTGGAACGAGGCACAGGCCGTGGCCCGGATGCAGGGCCTTGTGCGGGATTTCACGGTGGAGGAGTTCCGCCAGCTGGTGCATGAGGGCCGGGTGGACTGGCGGTTCGTGGAAGGGGAGAAGCACTACCTTGACCGCTTTGCCGAGACGCTGATCGCCACCCACGCCGACCTTGCCGCCCGTCAGCTCGACCCGCCCGCTCCGGCCGCGCTGGCCCGGGAGCGCCGCCGCCGCATCCATGACCAGATGGAGCGGGAAGGGCAGGCCAGTGCCCGCATCACGCTGAAGACCAGCGTGGGAATGTCGGATGAGGCCTTTGCCGCCGCTCTGACCAAGGCAAAGGCAGAGGGCCGGAAGAGCGTACACGTCCGCGCCTGGCTGCCCATCCCGGCGGAATGCCTGGCCCAGAGCGAGATCGAGCTGCAGCACTTTACTGAGCAGCCGGGCCGCATCGCCGATGCAAACGCCCCCCAGCGCACCGTCTGCTGGGAGGCTGACCTGACCGAAAACCGCCGCTTCGGGGTGCAGTACCGTTACAAGACAACGGCAGTCTATGCTGACCCGCTGGACTTTGTGCCTGCACCGGAACAGCCGACCTTTGATACCGAGGAGCAGGCCCCGCATATCGTGTTCACGCCCTACCTGCGGGCGCTGGCTGCACAGCTGACCGAAGGGATCACCGACCCGGCGGAAAAGGCAAAGCGCATCTATGATTACGTTACCCTGAACGTGCGGTATCACTATCAGCCCGCCTACTTTGTGCAGGAATGCCTGCCCGACCGCTGCGCACGGAACCGGCGCGGTGACTGCGGCATTATGGCCCTGACCTTCATCACCCTCTGCCGTCTGGTGGGCATTCCGGCCCGCTGGCAGAGCGGCCTGTCGGTGTCGCCCACCGGCGTGGGATGCCACGACTGGGCCATGTTCTACATTGCCCCCAAGGGCTGGATGTATGCCGACTGCTCGTTTGGTGCCTCCATGGCACGGCAGGGCGAGGAAGAGCTGCGCCGCCACTACTTCGGTAGCCTGGACACCGGGCGCATGGTGGCAAACCGCGCCTTTGAGGCACCCTTTGACCCGCCGATGTACGGGTTCCGCTCAGACCCCTATGATAACCAGTCGGGCGAGTGCGAGGTGGACGGCGTGGGCCTTTATGGCGATGCGCTGGATACCCGGAAAGAATTGGTCGATTTCGAGGACTTATAATCAATGGAATTTTTAGCTGGATTGTACACCCTGCTGCTGGTCACCATCTGCCTGCTGCTGGCAGCGGTGCTCTGGAAACTGAACAAGCCCCGGAACGGGGGAGACTACGAGGAGCTCAAGCGCTGGATGCAGCAGCAGCTCGATGCACAGGCAAAAGACTTTGCGGCCAGACAGGCGGCAATGGCGGAGCAGAATTACACCGCCATCCGCAGCGTCAGTGAGACGCTGCAGACCTCAGTGCAGAGCATGAGCACTACACTGGCACAGGGCCAGAGCGGCCAGCAGCAGATCCTGACCCAGCGGCTCCAGAGTCTGGAGGCTGCCAACACCCAGAAGCTGGAAGAGCTGCGCAAGACCCTTGCGGAAAACATGACCGCCCTGCAGGCCGAGAACGCCAAAAAGCTGGATGAGATCCGCCACACTGTGGACGAGCAACTGCAGGATGCCCTGCAGAAGCGGGTGACAGAGAGCTTCAAGGCCGTGAATGACCAGCTGGAACAGGTGTACAAGGGGCTGGGCGAGATGCAGAACCTTGCCGCCGATGTGGGCGGGCTGAAGCAGGTGCTCTCGGGCGTTAAGACCCGCGGCATTCTGGGAGAGATCCAGCTGGGGGCCATTCTGGAAGAGATCCTGGCCCCGGAGCAGTACGAGACCAATGTGGCCACCATTCCGGGCAGCACCCAGCGGGTGGAATATGCCATCAGGATGCCGGGCACGGACGGCGGCACGGTCTGGCTGCCCATCGACTCCAAATTCCCCGGCGACACCTACGCGCACTTGCAGGATGCCCAGGCCTCCGGCGATGCGCAGGCGGTGGAGAATGCCCGCCATGCGCTGGAGCTGGTGCTGCGGAGCGAGGCAAAGGATATCCGGGAAAAGTATGTGGAGCCGCCCTACACCACGACCTTTGGCATCCTCTTTCTGCCTTTTGAGGGGCTGTACGCCGAGGTGGTGAACGCCGGTCTGCTGGAGGTGCTGCAGCGGGATTATCAGGTGAACATTGCAGGCCCCAGCACCATGGCAGCCCTGCTCAACAGCCTGCAGATGGGCTTCAAGACCCTTGCCATCCAGAAGCGCTCCGGCGAGGTCTGGCAGCTGCTGGGTGCCGTTAAGACGGAGTTCGACAAGTTCGGGCAGGGGCTCTCCAAGATGCAGCAGCGCCTGCGCCAGACCGATGAAGAGCTGGACAACCTCATTGGTGTCCGCAGCCGGGCCATCAGCCGCAAGCTCCGCAGTGTCCAGAGCCTGGATGATGCCAGCGCGGCAGCCCTGCTGGAGCTGGACAACGAGCCCGGCCGGCCGGTGGCAGCAAGACTGCCGGAGGAGCTTGAATAATCTTTAACAATGTGCTATACTAGGAACCGCTATTAGTATTATGCTGCCACTTTTCCGGCACAGCAATATGGATAGAGAGGATGTCTGCTATGAGCGTGAAAAAGATCAGCGAAGCCATTCTGGGCGTGGGTGTGGACGATACCACCATTGACCTGTTCGAGAGCCAGTACCCGGTGCCCACCGGCGTGAGCTACAATTCCTATGTCATTCTGGACGAAAAGACCGCCATTCTGGATACGGTGGACAACCGTGCCACGGAGCCCTGGCTTGCCAACCTGACCGAGGCACTGGCCGGACGCAAGCCGGATTATCTGGTGGTCAGCCACATGGAGCCTGACCACGGTGCCAACATCGCCAGACTGGCCGCCCTCTACCCGGAAATGCAGGTGGTGGGCAACGCCAAAACTTTCCTGTATATGGATCAGTTCTTTGGGGCGGATGCCGTTGCCAAGGAGCGCCGCGTGGTGGTGAAGGACGGCGAGAGCCTGAGCCTGGGCACCCACACCCTGACCTTTGTGCTTGCCCCCATGGTGCATTGGCCTGAGGTCATGGTGAGCTATGAGAGCAGTGAAAAGGTGCTCTTCTCTGCAGACGGCTTTGGCCGGTTTGGTGCAGTGGCCAGGTTTGACGAAAACGCCGACTGGGCCAGCGAGGCCCGCCGCTACTACCTGAACATCGTGGGCAAGTACGGCCCGCAGGTGCAGGCTCTGCTGAAAAAGGCCGCCGCGCTGGATATTGCCACCATCTGCCCCCTGCACGGCCCCGTGCTGACCGGCGATCTGAGCAAGTACTTGAACTACTATGACCTGTGGTCCAGCTACAAGGCTGAGGAGCCGGAGAAGATCCTGGTGGCCAGCGCTTCCATCCACGGCCACACCAGAGCCGCCGCCCACACCATGGCTGAGAAGCTGCGCGCCAAGGGTGCCAAGGTGGTGGAGATGGATCTGACCCGCACCGATGTCTCCTATGCCGTCACTGAGGCCTTCCGCTGCGGCCGGATCGTGCTGGCCTGCGCCACCTACGATGGCTTCCTCTTCCCGCCGATGGAGAATCTGCTGACCCACCTCAAGACCAAGAACTTCCAGGGCCGCACCGTTGGCCTGATGGAGAACGGCACCTGGGCCCCCATGGCTGCAAAGCTGATGCGTGCCGAGCTGGACGGCATGAAGAACATCACCGTCTGTGATGCCGTTGTGACCATCCGCTCTGCCGCCAATGCCGCCGCTGAGGCACAGATGGATGTGCTGGCTGACGAGCTGCTGGCAAAGTAACGAATCGACCCCATAAAAAGAACGAACGCCTGCCGAGTGAGAAAAGCCCGGCAGGCGTTCGTTTTGTCTATGCGGGAGGTATAGCAGAGTAGCATCTTCGCACAGGGGTAGGCGGCAAAGTCTTTTTTGTGTGGAGTTCGCCTTTCTTTGTCAGAACAAATCGTACTGCTTCATAGTTTCAGCTTTTCGGGAATCATGCTTCTCGTAGTAGCCGATCAGGGTACCGTCCTCGTCCCGCAGGGCTACCATGTAGACATCACGGACATGCTTTGGATTGTAGTAGGTATAGACGATGTTATGGCCTGCATCCGCCGCGAACCACTCGACCACCTTGCGGATGGCTTCCACCGAATGGGGGTTGTGGCAGGCCAGAAGGCTTTTGCCCAGCAGGGCGGCTCCGCCGTATTTGCCGTAATCCACCACAGCGGCAGGGTTCATATAGAGGATGGTGTGATCCAGGTCGCAGATAACCACGGCCTCGCGGTCCTGGTCGATGATGCTTTTGAAATAGGCGTTCAGGTCTGCCATGATGTTGCTCCTTCTTTATTCTTATCCAGCGCGTCGAACTGCCTGAGGATCTGCGGATCCTTCAGCTTGATGACCTTGCCGGTGAGGTAGTGCAGGGTGTTCTCCTCCGGGATATCCAGGAAGCTGATGCGGACGGCGCAGAGAGCCTGCGTCCGGGTGCCGGTGCGCTCGTTCATCTTGCGGTTGCCGTATTTGATATCTCCCAGCACCGGCTTGCCCAGGTAGGCCAGATGCGCGCGGATCTGGTGGGTGCGGCCCGTGACCAGGCCGATCCTGCACAGGGCAAAGGGCCCGGCGGTGCGCAGCACGTCCACATCGGTGATGATCTGCTTGCGGCGCTCATCCTGAGATTGGTGGGCATGGATGCTGACCTTGTTGTTCTTTTCGTCGTGCTCCCACCAGGCCGTGAACCGCCCGCTCTGGGGGATGCCTACGGTGATGGTGTAGTATTCCTTTTTGAGCAGATCGGTGCGGATGATCTCGTTCATGTCCCGCAGGGCGGCGTAGCTCTTGGCAGCGATGACAAGGCCCTCGGTGCCACGGTCCAGCCGGTTGCAGATGCCGGGCTTGAAGCGGTTCTCGCCGCCCGCGTCATACTCGCCCTTTTGGGCCAGATACTGGGTGAATGCGTCCACAAGGTTGGCATCGCCGGTGCGGTCGCTGTGGCAGAGCAGATGGGTGGGCTTGTACAGCACGGCAATGTTCTCGTCCTCATAGATGACGGTCACCTTGGGCTGGTTCTGCTGCTTTTTGGGGGCAGGCTTGCGGGCTGCAGGCTTTGCGCCCTCGGGCGGGAAGAATTCATCGTTGATGTACAGTTCAATGAGGTCGCCCGCCTTGAGCCGATCCTCGGGTGCGCCCTTTTTGCCGTTGACCTTGACCCGCTTGTTGCGGAAGCTCTTGTACAGCAGGCTGGTGGGGAGATCGCGGGTCACGCTCTGGACAAAGCGGGAAAGCCGCACGCCCTCGTCGTTTGCGGTGGCAGTAAATTGTTTCATAAAATCGTTCCTTTTATTGGATGAAAGACAAGCCCTCTCCGTCTTTGCTTCGCAAATCCACCTCTCCCAAAGGGAGAGGCAATGCATCTCCCGGGTTCAGTACATGCTGACCGAGAGCCACAAGGGGCTCTCCCTTTGGGAGAGCTGGCAAAGCCGCAGGCTTTGACTGAGAGGGGATATTGATTCATAAAAAAGCCTTTTCTCTATAATAAACCACCCTTTCTTTGAAGTCAACGCAGAATATTTCCTGTGCCCCCTTGTGTTTTGCTGAAAAAACGGTACTATTAAGGTAATAACGCAAAAGGAGAACGACCATGGCAAAGGAAAGCGGCCAGCATAAGGGGCACCGCCAGCGGATGCGCGCCCGGGTGGAGCAGTACGGACTGGAAAGTCTGGCACCCCATGAAGCGCTGGAATATGTCCTTTACATCACCAACACCCGCAAGGACACCAACGGCCTTGCCCATGTCCTCATGGACCGGTTCGGAGACTTTGCCGGGGTGCTGGATGCCTCCGAGGAGGATCTGCTGACGGTGGAGGGGGTAGGCCCCTCTACCGCCCGGATGCTGCATCTTTTGCCGCAGGTCGGCAGATACTATACCCAGTGTGCGGTCAACGGCAAAAAGTGCATGAAGACCACCGACCAGCTGGTCGAATACCTGATGGCACAGTTTGCCGGGACTGTGCAGGAACGCGCCCTGCTGGCTGCGCTGGATGGCCGCAGCCGCATCAAGGGGCTGTTCTGGCTGCGGGACGGCACCAGCGACCGGGTGAGTCTGGAGATCAAGGATGTGGTGGCGGCAGCCCTCAAGGGCGGTACCGACAGCGTGGTGCTCTGCCATAACCACCCCAACGGCGTGGCTCTGCCCTCGCGGGAGGATCTGATGGCCACCGAGAATATCGTCCGGGCACTGGGGCTGGTCAAGGTGCATCTGCGGGATCATATCATTCTGACCGAGAGCGAATATTTCTCCATGCGGGAGGCCAACCGCCTGCCGTTTTACGATTTCCAGACCGGGGAGATGCTCAGGCCGTATTGATATTATAAAATAATTGTGTTATAATCAACATGAAAAGCACAACTATTTGTAGTTCTATCTGAGAACAGAAAGGAGAAACGAGACATGGCCGATGAACAGTTCCATCTCGTCTCCAACTATGCCCCCACGGGTGACCAGCCCCAGGCCATTGAGCAGCTGGTAGAGGGCGTTGAGCGGGGCGACCGCTGCCAGACCCTGCTGGGTGTGACCGGCAGCGGCAAGACCTTTACCATGGCCAACGTGATCGCCCGGTGCAACCGCCCCACGCTGGTGCTGGCCCATAATAAGACGCTGGCGGCCCAGCTCTGCACCGAGTTCCGCTCGTTCTTCCCGGACAATGCGGTGGAGTATTTTGTTTCCTACTACGATTACTACCAGCCCGAAGCCTACATTCCCAGCACCGATACCTACATTGAAAAGGACAGCGCCATCAACGATGAGATCGACCGCCTGCGCCATTCGGCCACGGCGGCGCTTTCGGAGCGGCGGGATGTCATCATTGTGGCATCGGTGTCCTGTATCTACTCTCTGGGCGACCCCATCGATTACCGCAGCATGGTCATCAGCCTGCGGCCCGGGATGCAGATGGAGCGTGACGACCTGTGCAAAAAGCTGGTCACCCTGCAATATGAGCGGAACGACATCAATTTTATCCGCAATAAGTTCCGCGTTCACGGCGACACGGTGGATATCTATCTGGCCTACATGAGTGACCTTGCCATCCGGGTGGAGTTCTTTGGGGATGAGATCGACCGCATCACGGAGTTCAACCCCGTTACCGGCACCCGGCAGAACGTGGTGAAGCATGTGGCCATCTTCCCGGCCAGCCACTACATCGTCAGTGCCGATAAAAAGGCAGCGGCCATTGAAAAGATCCGCGCCGAGTGTGACGAGCAGGTGAAGAAGTTTACCGCCGAGGGCAAGCTCATTGAAGCCCAGCGCATCCAGCAGCGAACGAACTATGACATCGAGATGCTGACCGAAGTGGGGATCTGCAAGGGCATCGAGAACTACTCGGCGGTGCTGTCGGGCCGTGCGCCGGGCAGTATGCCCACCACCCTGCTGGATTATTTCCCGGAGGATTTTCTGCTTTTTGTGGATGAGAGCCATGTGACCCTGCCGCAGGTGCGTGCTATGTACGGCGGCGACTATGCCCGCAAAAAGACGCTGGTGGAATATGGCTTCCGTCTGCCGTCGGCTTTTGACAACCGCCCCCTCAAGTTTGAGGAGGTGGAAAGCAAACTGAACCAGATGGTGTTCGTCTCGGCCACGCCGGGCGAGTACGAGCGCCGGAACAGCACCCGGATCGCGCAGCAGGTCATCCGGCCCACCGGCCTGCTGGACCCGCTGATTTCGGTGCGGCCTGTGGAGGGGCAGGTGACTGACCTGCTGGGCGAGATCAACGCCCGCACGGCGAAGAACGAGCGTGTTCTTGTGACCACCCTGACCAAGAAGATGGCTGAGGACCTGACCGACTTCTTGACCGAGCAGGGCATCAAGGTCAAATATATGCACCACGAGGTGGACACCTTTGAACGGATGGAGATCATCAAAGATCTGCGCCTGGGCTCCATCGATGTGGTGGTGGGCATCAACCTTCTGCGTGAGGGCCTGGATCTGCCCGAGGTCAGCCTTGTGGCGATCCTGGATGCCGACAAGGAAGGCTTCCTGCGCAGTGAGACCAGCCTCATCCAGACCATTGGCCGCGCGGCCCGCAACGCCGAGGGTCTGGTCATTATGTACGCCGATGAGGTGACGGACAGCATGGACCGTGCCATCACCGAGACCGAGCGCCGCCGCGCCATCCAGATGGCCTACAATGAAGAGCATGGCATTGTGCCTAAGACCATCGTCAAGGCCATTGCGGACAGCATTGAGATCAGCGATAAGGCGGAGAACGCAAAGCGGAATACCCGCCGCATGGGCAAACTGGAGCGGGAAGCTGCCATCGAGCGCCTGACCCGGGAGATGAAGGAGGCCGCCAAGCTGCTGGAATTTGAGCATGCGGCCTTCCTGCGTGACCAGATCGACCGCCTGCGCCGGGGCGAGAACCCCACCGTGGACTCGGATGCCGAGACCGAGCGCAGGCAGAACCATGCACAGACACAGAGAAGAGGGAGAAAGTACCTTGGCAAACGATAAGATCGTCATCAAAGGCGCACGGGAACACAACCTGAAGAATATTGATCTGACCCTCCCGCGCGAAAAATTTATTGTTATGACCGGCCTGTCCGGTTCCGGCAAGTCGAGCCTTGCCTTCGATACCATTTATGCCGATGGCCAGCGCCGCTATGTGGAGAGCCTTTCCAGCTACGCCCGGATGTTCCTGGGCCGGATGGACAAGCCCGATGTGGATGAGATCACCGGCCTGTCGCCGGCCATTTCCATTGACCAGAAGACCACCAGCCACAACCCCCGCTCTACCGTGGGCACCGTGACCGAGATCTATGATTACCTGCGCCTGCTGTATGCCCGGGTGGGCGTGCCCCACTGCCCGGTGTGCGGCCGTGTCATCAGCCAGCAGACCGTGGATGAGATGGTGGATGCCGTGCTCAAGCTGGAGGACGGCACCAAATTCCAGGTGCTGGCTCCTGTGGTGCGCCAGCGCAAGGGCACGCAGCAGAAGGAGCTGGATGCCGCCCGGCGGGGCGGCTATTCCCGTGTGAAGATCGACGGCAATCTGTATGATCTGGACGAAGAGATCACGCTGGAAAAGAACATCAAGCACACGGTGGAGATCGTGGTGGACCGCCTTGCCATGCGCAAGGGTATCCGGGGCCGTCTGGCAGATTCGCTGGAAACTGCGCTGACTCTGACCGGCGGCATCGTCGAGATCGATGTCATCGGTGGGGAGTGCATGACCTTCAGCCAGAACTTTGCCTGCCCGGAGCACGGCATCTCCATCGGGGACCTGTCGCCCCGGCTCTTCTCTTTCAACAACCCCCAGGGTGCCTGTGAGAAGTGCACGGGCCTTGGTACGTTTATGCGGGTGGACGAGGAGCGCATCCTGCCCAATAAGAACCTGTCCATCCGGCAGGGGGCCATCAAGGCCAGCGGCTGGTACTACGCCGAGGGCTCTGTCAGCGAAATGTACTACCTTGGTCTGGGTAAAAAATACGGCTTTACGCTGGACACGCCCATCAAGGATATGAGCACCGAGGCAGTGAACGCTCTGCTCTACGGCACCAACGGCGAAAAGATCGAGATGCACCGAACCAACGAGTTCGGCAGCGGTGTCTACTATAATACGTTTGAGGGCATCGTGGAGAACCTGGAGCGCCGCTTCCGGGAGACCAACAGCGAGTGGATGAAGGAAGAGATCGGCAGCTTCATGTCCGGCGTGGAGTGCCCGGACTGCCACGGCAAGCGCCTGAAGCCGGTGGTGCTGGCAGTGACCGTTGGGGATAAGAACATCAGCGAGTTCTGCGAAATGTCTATCCGGGATGAACTGAAATTCATTGCCGAAAATGAGCCGAACCTGACCGAGAAGCAGAGGCAGATCGGCGGTCAGATCATGAAGGAGATCCGGAACCGCCTGCAGTTTTTGCAGAGCGTGGGTCTGGACTACCTGACCCTGGCCCGCGCGGCTGGCACCCTGTCCGGCGGCGAAAGCCAGCGCATCCGCCTCACCACCCAGATCGGCAGTGCGCTGTCCGGCGTGCTCTATGTGCTGGACGAGCCCAGCATCGGCCTGCACCAGCGCGATAACGACAAGCTCATTGCAACCCTGAAGAACCTGCGGGATCTCGGTAATACCGTCATCGTGGTCGAGCACGACGAGGATACCATGCGCAGCGCGGACTATATCGTGGATGTGGGCCCCGGCGCGGGCGTTCACGGCGGCGAGATCGTGGCGGCGGGCTCTGTGAAGGATATCTGTAAGGCCAAGCGGAGCATCACCGGCGATTACCTTTCCGGCCGCAAGCGCATTGCCGTGCCCCAGACCCGCCGCACCGGCAATGGAAACTTCCTGACCGTGAAAGGTGCCCGGGAAAACAACCTGCGCAACATTGATGTCCGGTTCCCGCTGGGGGAGTTCGTCTGTGTGACCGGCATTTCCGGTTCTGGCAAGTCCAGCCTGATCAACGAGATCCTGTACAAGACGCTGGCCTGTGAGCTGAACGGTGCCCGCAGCCGTGCGGGCAAGTGCGACGGGGTGGAGGGCCTGGAGTTCGTGGATAAGGTCATTGGCATCGACCAGCAGCCCATCGGCCGTACGCCCCGCTCCAACCCGGCCACCTATACCGGCGTGTTCAACGATATCCGCGCCGTCTTTGCCGAGACCCAGGATGCAAAGATGCGCGGCTACGGCCCGGGAAGGTTCAGTTTCAATGTCAAGGGCGGCCGCTGTGAGGCCTGCGAAGGCAATGGCATCCTGCAGATCGAGATGCACTTCCTGCCGGATGTTTATGTTCCCTGTGAGGTATGCAAGGGCGCGCGCTATAACCGCGAGACGCTGGAGGTAAAGTATAAGGAAAAGACCATCTCCGACGTGCTGAATATGACCGTGGAGGAGGCGGTGGTGTTCTTTGCCAACCAGCCCAAGATCGCCCGCAAGCTGCAGACCCTTCTGGATGTGGGTCTTGGCTATGTGACCCTTGGCCAGAGCGCCACCACCCTGTCCGGCGGCGAAGCCCAGCGTGTCAAGCTGGCCAATGAGCTGGCCCGCCGCAGCACCGGCAAGACGGTGTATATCCTCGATGAGCCCACCACCGGCCTGCACATTGCGGACGTGCATCGCCTGATCGAGGTGCTGCAGAAGCTGGTGGATGCGGGCAACACGGTCATTGTCATTGAGCACAACCTGGATCTCATCAAGTGTGCCGACCACATCATTGACCTTGGCCCTGAAGGCGGCAGCGCCGGCGGCTTGGTGATTGCCGAGGGTACGCCCGAGCAGGTGGCCGAGGTGCCCGGCAGCTTTACCGGCCAGTACCTCAAGCCCCTGCTGGAAAAGGACAGGCAGCTGCGGGCCGCAGAAGCGGAAACTGGTGCAAAAGCAAAAAAGTAAAGCGGCGCTCATACGATGAAAATCATACTTTTCTTGAAAAAATCAGAAAAAGATGCAGAAAAGTGTTGACAAAACCCGGAAAGATGCGTATAATATCTTTTGTCGCCAATGCTTCGGTAGGGAGGCAGAGGACGATATCCGGGTGTAGCGCAGTTTTGGTAGCGCGCTTGAATGGGGTTCAAGAGGCCGTGAGTTCGATTCTCGCCACTCGGACCATAAATCCAACGATTTCACGTTAGAAATCGTTGGATTTTTTTGTTTGTAGGCTGACCTCATTTGGTTTTGACCACAATTTTGACCACAATGCCATAAAGAAAGTTTGGAGAACCATTCAAAGAAATGCTCTAAACAAAAACCGAATACGGTTATTTTGACATAGCAACGCTGCTTATATAGAGCGAAACACTACTTATAAATAGTGGTGTCAGGAATTGAGATTTTGTGATACCAAAAAAGACACCCTCGCTTTTGATAGGAATCTCATGCAGGGATGTCCTTATCTCAACGCGAAGGTGTCTTAATAACGAGGGTCAGATGCCACGGAACGTAAAGGTGAACTCCACAGGATTGGTTACATCAGGAATATACTCCGGGTGGACATTGGCACCCCAGCTGTCGTCGCCGCCAACGCCCATCTGCTCGCCCATAGCACGGATGACCGTGTAATGGACCGGGGGCAGCTCGTAGGGGTGCTTGGCACTCTCCATTTCATGGGGAGTGTAGGGCAGCGCAGAGAAGAACATGGGCTTTGCGGCATCTGCGGTAAACAGCAGCCCGCGACCCTTGCGGTCCACTACCTTTGCCCAGCGCACAGCGGTTTTTGCACCGCACTCCTGCGGCACAAGGTACTGTGCCATGTTGTCTGCGACCTTGTTCTGGTAAATGCCCAGCTTTGCACCATGCTGACGATCCCAGTAGGTCTCCGCAGGGCCGTTTCCGTACCACTCCACCGTGTCGTAGTCAGCGTCGATCTTGAACAGCACGCCGAACTCCGGCATTGCTGCAAGTCCTTCCACCGGGTCATAGTGCAGGGTGGTCTGGATGCGGCCATCACCGAACACACGGTACTGCAGGCTGCACTCTGCTGCGGGGCTGGTCTGGAGGTTATAGAGATAGGTCACGACCACGCTGTCGGTTTCCACCTCGCAGGTGGGGTTCTGGAGGATGGTGCCGCCATGAACAGACGGAATCTCCTTGCCGATGCCCTTGGCGGTAGCGTACAGGCTTGCCAGCTTCCACTGACCGCGAACGCCGCCCATGTTGTTGCCGCAGTCGTTGTCGGTGGGAGCGCGCCAGAAGTTGGGACGGGGAATCTCCTGAATCATCTCCTTGTCGGCATAGCGGTAGGAAGTCAGACCGCCGTTCAGATCGGAGAACAAAACATCGAAATTCTCACCACGGACACCGATGTTGTGTGTACCGTGCGTAACGGTAAACGGCGTGACCTTCTTGCTGGGAATGGAACGGACCACAGCGATCACACCCTGTCCAAAGGCGACTTCATGACCCTTCTTTGCCCAGCTGGTGTCCTCCTTCAAACGGAAGCTGATGGTCACTACATATTCACCGGGGAGCGCAGGAACCATAAACGGCAGCGGGAAGCTGGAACGCTCCTCGGGAGCAACATCAATATTGGTCAGTTCCTGCTGCTGATACAACTTTCCATCACGATGCAGCAGTGCAACGCAGTCGAAAGCATCCGTAGAGGTGAACAGGTTCTTATTCCAGACTTCGAAGCCAGAGTTGTCGATGGAAATGGCGATGTTCTGATAGCAGAACTTGACCTCCTGCATCTTGGGAGAAGGAGCACGGTCACCACCGTAGGCAATGCCGTTCCCGCTGAAATTATAGTCGGTAGGACGCTCACCGAAGTCGCCGCCGTAGGCTTGGAACCACTTTCCGTAATGCACCAGACGGGTGTCATCAAAGCGGCGGACCATCTCTGCCATCTGGAGCAGGGTCTCACCACCAAACGATTCGTTGCCCAGAGACCAGATCAGAACAGCAGGATGGTTTTTATCACGCTGGTAAGTGGAATTCATGCGGTCAAACAAGACGGCTTTCCACTCCGGCTTATCATTGGGCAAAACGCCCTCGATGCCGCGAATGCCAGCCTGATGGATGTCCCATGTGCCATGGGATTCCAGATTGTTCTCTGCGATCATGTACAGTCCGTACTCGTCGCACAGGTCGTACAGTTCATCCTGATTCTGGTAATGGCTGGTACGGATGGCATTGATGTTGTTCTGCTTCATGGTGATGATATCCCGAAGCAGTTCCTCATGGGTGTGTACGCCCACAGCACGACCCGTAATGGAGCTGAACTCATGACGGTTGGCACCCTTGAACACGATGCGCTTGCCGTTGAGCAGCATCCGATTGTTCTTCAACTCGAACTTGCGGAAACCGACTTTCTGCCCGGTCACCTCTACCAGATGGCCTGCATCGTCCAGCAGCTCGATTTCCAGTTCATACAGAGCCGGGTCCTCTGCACTCCACAGGTGGGGGTTCTCCACCGCATGGCTGAACAGAGCAGAACCGCCGTTCAGCAGGATTTTTTCGGAGAACACTTCCAGTTCACTGCGGCGCAGGGTCAGACGGGCTGCGCCCTTGCCCTCGCCAACTTCGGGCTGACCTGCGTGGATGATACCCATATCTACATCGGGGAGCATAAACGGCTTCCAACGAATAATATACTTTCAGCTTGCGTTTTCCTGTTCGTCAAGAATGCGCCAGCCGTCCATCAGGTCTGAATTTTCCATAATAAAGGTGTGGGCAGTATCCTGTCCCCACGAGTTGTCGTATTTCAGCATCAGATAATCGCTCAACTCGGTTCGATTTTTGAACTTCAACAAGCGATACGGCTCCTGAAAAGCGACCTTTTCAACGAAATATACTGCATCCGATGTGGGAAGCATAACGCCGACATGACCGATCATAAGAGAATTGTCCGTTTCAGAGAACTGATCGTGCAGGACTACGGAGACGAGACGGATCTTATCATCTTCTACGAAGGAGAGACCGCGTTTCTTCCATTCCTGTTGAATCGTTTTCAAATGGGTAGGAATATCGGTCGTATTGGTGGTTTTAACCGGAGCGAACAGCGCATCAAATTTTTGCCGTTCATCGCCGCAAAGGGATTCCGGGTCAGAATCCAGTGTTTCATAGTCCATAAACAGGGTGTCCTCGGCTGAGTCAAGGTCTGCCTTGCCCGTGACAGTGATAAAATCACCGAACAGCCCACAAGCGGTGATTCGACAGTTCCAGCCGGGGAAGGTATCGTATTTTTCTGTCCATGCGTCCTGCATGGAGTAAGGATCGTATTTCAGATCCAAAGGCTTGGCGTTTTCAAACCCTGTGGTGAGCCATGCCGGGTCCACAGCATTGTTGAACTTTTGCACATGATCAAAGAAGGTCCGTATCCGCAGGTCGGATACGCCGGCATCCTGCAAAAGTTTGGAAAGAAGAGCCTGTGTATTAGAATCTGCCAAATTGGAGTATTCGATTTGCTGAAGGACGGGCTGAGAAACTTTTTGAGTGCAGCCCCCTGCCAGAAGCGCACCGCAAAAAAGTGCAGCGGAGCAGACAAGAAAAGTTCGACGTTTCAAAAATGGTCACCTCGTTGTGTTTTTCGGAAAGTTTCTTTGAGTGCCGGAGTCTCAACCATAAGCGAAGAGAGCAACGCCGTTGGTCTCGTAACGAATGGTATCACAGATAAACAAAGAAAATCAATGACTTCTGTCGTATGGTTCAATCCGCTGCGCCTGCCAATTTCAAAAATTTCTTGTCCGACTGGATGCTCTGGGTCACAAACTTCCCATCCAGGAACAATGCGTATGTTGTGACCGGTGCGGGCACATTTTGTGCCGTCTCTTTCTCTGTGATGTGGATGGTTTTGAACGGGATTCCATGTTCCTTTGCAGCCTCCTGCACCTTTGGCACCCAATAATAGGTGTAAGGGCACTGGTCGGTATAGTAGAGGACAAAGCCGTTTTCCTCCACCTTGGGATGCTTGGCACAGTCTTTGAATTTTGGCTGCGGGGCACTTTCTGCAAGGGGCAGGTACATGAGGTTGATGCCGCAATCGGAGATGTCCGAAACCTTGAAGCCCTTATGAGTCAAAAACTTGGGGTCGGCGAGAAACTCCCGTTTGCGCCCCTCTGCACACAGAATGCAAACACCGTTTTTGCCCTGCGCCTTGGCATCCCGAAGGCATTCTTCCAGCAGTTCGCTGGAATAGCCGTGACCCTTCATGGAACCGGAGACCCACAGGCAGTTGATATAAAGCCAGCCTGCCGCATCAATGGGCACCCATGCGTTTTCTGCCGGGATGTACTCGATAAAGCATTTGCCGCGCTCTGCGCTGCGGTAAAAAACAAGCCCCTCCTCAAAGCGCTGCTTGAGCCATTCCTTCTTGGCAAGGCTCTGTTTGCCGGACATGGCACAACAGATATGTTCCTTGTCGATGTTTTCTCTGGTAACTCTGATATAGTCCATCTTGCGATCCCTCCTAAGTTGCAAAAAAGCCGCTGTGCCGCAGAGCGCTTCTCCGACACAGCGGCCTTTTTGTTTGTGGCTGCGACTTACCGCATTCGTCCATCGCCGCCCATCAAGGCGGTCATTTCCTCAATATAGTCCAGCGGGAACGGCGGAGCGCACAGGGGCTTCATGGCAATGCTCATGAGCTTCATGGGATTGTCGTCTGCCGCCACCCGGTTGGAGCTGAGTTTTCCGCAGCGTTTGCAGCGGTGGATGATGGCCCATTCGCCGCTTTTGCGTACCCAGACTGCCACCGGCTCCATGATGCCGCCGCAGTCGGAGGCACGGTCGCCGGGTTCTTCATCCACATGAAGGCTGGACAGGCAGTTGGGGCAATGGTTGCGGTGGTCGCTCCCTGCATTTTGCGGGGTGCAGACCCGTCCGCAGACCTTGCAGGTAAAGGTATCGTTGCAGGCGTGGGTCTTATAGTAACCTTTTTCAAAGGTCTTGCGTTTGTTTTCACGATTCATGGTATCGTCCTCCTGAAGAATTGTGTCTGTTCGTCTTCGGGAGGCGTGGCTTGTGGTATTTGCCAGACCTCCCGGTCAGGCCACAAGTCCCAGTGCAAATGTAGTATGTTTCAAAAAGCTCTCCTTTGATTATAGCATTTATGGCTTTTTTCTGCTTCAACTAAAACTCAAAAATTCCTTTATTTTTCACCTCCCACAATGTTAAAGGTACGGAAGAACAATTTTACATGGGCATCCAGCTTTTCAAGGCTTTCAGCTTCCCGTTCCGGCTGGCGGTCGCAGACGCTCAGCAGGACGATGATAGGGGAAACATACATCCACGCCAGCGTATCCGGGTCTTCGTTTCGCAGTTCGCCGTTTGCAACCAGCGCACGGAAGATGCCTGCATGGTAGGAGATCATCCAATCCACATAGCGTTTGGAAAGCAGTTCGGCAAACTTGGGGGAACGGAACTGCTCCAGCGTCATCATCCGGCGGAACTGGCTGATGGTTTTATCGTGCAGCGAATAAAGGAAGATCTGTCGGACTTTTTCAACCAGCAGCTCCTCTGAGATGCGGGAGAAAACCGGGATATCCTTTTGGGAATCCTGTACATGGACCGAGATCTCAGCGGTGTCTTTCTGGTAGTGCGCCGAAGTTGTTTCCAAAATCGCATCAAAAATCGCCTGCTTGCTGGGGAAGTGGTTGTACAGCGAGGGTGCCTTGATGCCGACCGCTTTTGCAATTTCACCCACGCTGACCGCATCGTATCCCTTGGTCGAAAACAGTTCCAGAGATTTTTCCAGAATGCGCTGCTTGGTATCTTCCATTTTCCTTTGCCCTTTACTAACTAATATTCGTTAGTTCTACTATAATCGAAAAAGTTCCCATTGTCAAGAGGTTTTTCTGGAAGACAACGAAACTCCGTCATTACCGCAGGCTAACGGCAACGATCAACAGAACACCAGGTTGTGTTCGCTTCAGCTTTGCAGCTGCAGGCTTTTTCTTTGCCGGGATTTATGCTATACTTATTAAATCAAATCAATGGGCAGGAGGAACCAGCGTGGAGGATTACCGCACCATCCGGGGCACGGCCACCGGCGAATATGAGGAAAAGAAGAGCCGCTTTATTGCGCAGCTCTCCTTTGCGGACAGCGAGGAAAAGGCGGTGGCCTTTTTGGAGCAGGTGCGGGCAGCCAACCGCACGGCCCGGCACAATGTCTATGCCTACCGCCTGCGGGAGGGCAACCGGGAGCGCTACTCCGATGACGGTGAACCGGCCAAGACGGCGGGAACTCCGGCACTGGAAGTGCTGCAGCACAGCGGATTGACTGACCTTGTCGTGGTCATCACCCGGTACTTTGGCGGCGTGCTGCTGGGCACCGGCGGTCTGGTGCGGGCTTATACCACCGCCACCGCCCGCGCGCTGGAAGCCGCCGAGGTGGTCACGGTGCGCAGTGTGGTGGAGCTGGAAGTGACGGTGGATTACTCACTCTACGAGCGGGCGGCGCTGCTCATCCAGGCGGCGGGGGCAAAGCTTGCAGACCCTCAGTTCACCGACCGTGTCACCCTGCGCTGGCAGATGCCTGAGGGTACGGAGCCGCCCTTGCTGGAGCAGCTCCGGGAGCTGACCCGGGGCGCTGCACAGGTGAGCGTATCGCAGCCGTTCTACGCTCCATTCTGACCTGAAAGCTGACTGCCAGCCGTTATGACACAGGCTTCCCTGCGGGAAAGTCTGGCGAGCGGCAGCAAGATCGAGAAATTTTATTCGTTCCAAGACAAAAACTTTCCCCCTTCGACAGGGCGGGTGTGCTATACTTGCCGCAGACGCGGCATGGGGATCGGCTGCGCCGTGCGAGAGGAGGGGAAGAAAACAGAAAGTGAGGGTTCCTGATGGATGTACGACAGCGCACCGAAGAGATCGAGCGGCTGACCTTGGCCCCCTGGGCAACATTCAGCGATGCCAGCCGGGGCCGGGTGAGACCCGAAGAGCAGGACCCTATCCGTCCGGTGTTCCAGCGGGACCGTGACCGGATCATCCACTGCAAGGCGTTCCGGCGGCTCAAGCAGAAAACGCAGGTGTTTCTCTCACCGGAGGGCGACCTCTACCGCACCCGGCTCACCCACACACTGGAAGTGGCGCAGATCGCCCGCACCATTGCCCGCGCCCTGCGCCTCAACGAGGATCTGACCGAGGCCATCAGCCTGGCCCATGACCTGGGGCACACGCCCTTTGGCCACGCAGGGGAGAGCGCACTGGACAAGCTCTGCCCGGAGGGATTCCGGCATTATATGCAGAGCTTGCGGGTGGTGGACAAGCTGGAAAAGGACGGCAGGGGCCTGAACCTGACCTGGGAGGTGCGCAACGGCATCGTGACCCATACCAAGGGCACTTGGGCGGCCACCCCGGAGGGACGCATCGTCCGCATGGCGGATCAGATCGCCTTTGTGAACCACGATATCGAGGATGCCGTGCGTGCCGGTGTGCTGGACCCGGCCACCCTGCCCAGAGAATGCACCGCCGTGCTGGGTGAGACGAAGTCGCAGCGCATCACCACCATGATCAACAGCATCCTGCGCAGCAGCGAGGGGGATGTGCAGGTGGGTGCAGAGGAGAACGAAGCCTTCCTGGCTCTCAAGGATTTCATGTACCGCACCGTCTATGTGGATCGCAGCGCCAAAAAGGAAGAACAGAAGGTGGAAAAGGTGCTCACAGAGCTGTACGAGTATTACCTGACCCACATCGAACAGATGTCCAACTTCTACCTGCAGCTGGCCTATCAGGAAGGACGCGACCGCGCAGTGACGGACTATATCAGCGGCATGAGCGATGAATTTGCCATCCGTACCTTTGAGGATGTCTTTGTGCCCCGCAAGTGGCATGTGTTATAAAAGGAGCATCGGAATACCAAAATGATCCCACACGAATATATTGAGGAACTGACCCGCCGCACCGATATCGTGGATGTGGTGGGCAACTATGTCCAGCTCAAGCGGAAAGGGCGGCTGTATGGCGGCCTGTGCCCCTTCCACAGCGAAAAGACCCCCTCGTTCTATGTCTACCCGGACACCCAGAGCTTTTACTGCTTTGGCTGCGGTGTGGGCGGCGATGTCATCCACTTCGTCCGCCGCATCAACAGCATCGACTACACCGAGGCGGTCAAGATGCTGGCTGCCCGCGCGGGAATGCCGGAACCGCAGGAGGACGACAAGACGGGCCGCCTGCGCAGCCGCATCCTTTCCATGAACAAGGAAGCCGCGCGGTACTTCCACGCCTGCCTGAACTCCACGGTCGAGGAAGCCCGGCAGGCCCGGGCCTACTGGCGGCGGCGCGGTCTGGACGACAAGACCATCGTCCGGTTCGGGCTGGGCTATGCACCGGATGACGGGCAGGGGCTGTACCAGTATCTGCGCGATAAGGGGTACAACCAGCAGGAGCTGGATGCCAGCGGTTTGTTCAAGCGCAGCCAGTCAGGCCGGATCTACTGCCTGTTCTGGAAGCGGGTGATGACCCCCATCTTTGACCTGCGGGGCAACATCATAGCCTTTGGCGGGCGTGTGATGGACGATTCCAAACCAAAGTATGTCAACAGCCCCGAGACACTGGTCTATCACAAGTCGGATACCGTGTTCGCTCTGCAGATCGCCAAGAAGAGCGCTTCCCGGCGGTTCGTTCTCTGCGAGGGTTACATGGACGTTATTTCCATGCATCAGGCGGGCATCGACACGGCGGTCTGCGCCTGCGGCACGGCCCTGACTCCGGATCAGGTAAAGCTCATCAGCCAGTACGCGGAGGAAGTCATCCTGAGCTACGACTCGGATGAGGCCGGCCAGAAGGCTACCCTGCGCTCGCTGGAACTGTTCCGCAACAGCCCGGTCAAGGTGGGCGTGCTGCAGATCCCGGGTGCAAAAGATCCGGATGAGTACATCAAAAAGTATGGCTCCGAGCGGTTCAAGGCACTGCTGGACGGCGTGGGCAACGCACTGGACTTCCGGCTGGGGCGGCTCAAGAACAAATACGACCTCAAGCAGGATGCCCAGCGGCTGGAATATGTCAAAGAAGCCGTGAATATGCTGGCGGAGCGCTCCAACCCCACCGAGCAGGAGGTCTACGCCGGGCGGCTGGCCGAGGAGACGAACATCTCCAAGAACGCCATTATGACCCAGCTTGCCGATGCAGTAAAGCGCTCCAACAGCAAACGCCGGTGGGCGCAGAATCAGGCACGGCTGCAGTCCGGTGAGATGCACCAGATCAGCGTGCCTTACAGTGCGGGCGGCTCTCAGGCGCTGGGGGTTGCCTCGGCAGAACAGCGGCTGCTGGCCGCCATGCTCCGGGAGCCCAGCTATATCCCGCAGGTGCGAGCCCAGCTCAGCCCGGAAAAGTTCGTTCTGCCCCAGCAGAAGGAGCTGTACGAAGCGTTTCTGCAGTGCCAGGAGCAGGGGATCGAGATCAGCCTTTCCACCCTGCGTCCCTTTGTGAGCGAAGAGGCGCTGAATGAGCTGAGCCGCCTTGCGGCACAATACAGCGATGTGAACTGTACGCCGGACGATATCCGGCTCTATCTGGACCGCATTGCCAGGGGCACCCCCGTGGCAGGCAAGGCGGCCGAAATGTCCAATGATGATTTGATACGGTATCTCCAGTCGATGCGAGAAAAGAAGCAGGGCACAGACCCTGCGGACGACTGACCGTTCCTCTCCTCCGGCTGGAGCTGGAAGGAGAAAGGATCATGCGGAAATTGTCGCAGACGGAAGAACTGGTAAAGATCCTGGCAGGCCGGGCCCGCCGCCATACCCTGACACCCGAGCAGATCAGCCGGGCCATGGATGAGCAGGAATACGATGTATCCGGGCTGGATGCGCTGTATGCGGCGCTGGAAGCCCGGGGCATCCGTGTAACCGAAGAAGAAGCGAACATGCCCATGCTGGATGAAACACAGATCGGGGAACTGGAGCACGAGCTCTCAGCCGAGGGCGTAGCACTGGATGACCCGGTGAAGGCATATCTGAAGGAGATCGGCCGGGTGCCGCTGCTGACAATGGAACAGGAGCTGGAGCTTGCCCGGGCCGCGCAGGCCGGGGATGCGGATGCCCGGCGGAAGCTGAGCGAAGCCAACCTGCGGCTGGTGGTCTCGGTGGCCAAGCGCTATGCCGGGCGGGGGCTGCCCTTCCTTGACCTCATTCAGGAGGGGAACCTCGGCCTGATGAAGGCGGCGGAGAAGTTTGAACCTGACCGGGGGTTCCGGTTCTCGACCTACGCGACATGGTGGATCCGGCAGTCCATCACCCGGGCCATTGCCGATCAGGGGCGGGTCATCCGCATCCCGGTGCATCTGGTGGAGAGCATCAACCGGGTAAAAAAGACGACAGGGGAGCTTTTGCGCAAAAACGGCAGGGAACCCACAGCCGAGGAGATCGCCGTCCGGCTGGACATGGAGCCTGACCGGGTGCGGGAGCTGCTGCAGCTGGCGCAGGACCCCATCAGCCTGGAAACACCGGTGGGCGAGGAAGAGGATGCCCACCTGGAGGATTTTATTCAGGATGAGGAAGCAGGCGTTCCGGTGGACGAGGCCGGGCGGGAACTGCTGCGGCGGGAGCTGGCAAACGTCCTCAAGAGCCTGACACCCCGGGAGGAACGGGTGCTGACCCTGCGCTTCGGGCTGGAGGACGGGCAGGCCCGTACGCTGGAAGAGCTGGGAAAGGAGTTCAACGTGACCCGGGAACGCATCCGGCAGATCGAAGCCAAAGCCCTGCGTAAGCTGCGCCACCCCAGCCGAGCAAAGAGATTAAGGGATTATCTGGAAGAATGAGTATGTAAGGGCACCGCAGGCAGCTGCGGTGCTTTTTGCATGGGCAGGGGAGAGCACGCATCAAGAGCCAAGGTGTACAAAATGCACAAGGGTGTTTTTGGTGAGAACGTGCAAAACTCAAAAATCAAGAGCCAAAATGCGCAAAGCTTACACGCGCCCGTGCGTACCATGAAATCGCGGGCTTGACAAAAATATTGGGCCAAAATGCGAAAAATGGCTTGACAGCAAGGCTTTTGAGGTGTATACTGCATTAGTATCACATAATGGCCTAGTGCGCCAAAAAGGGAGCTGCGCTGAAAGCGGCTGGACGGTGTTGACCGAAAAGTTTGTGAAAAGCGACGAACTTCCTTGGAGGATACGGGTCGATTTATGTGTGTGTGCTCAAATCTGACCCGTATAACGCAATATCCGTAGAGTATAAAAGTAAGGAGTGGTTGATTTTATGATGAAAGTCAAGCCCGTAAAGCTCGGCAAAACCGAGCGCATGAGCTTCTCCCACATCGACGAAGTCATCAGTATGCCGAACCTGATCGAGGTCCAGAAGAACTCTTACCAGTGGTTCCTGGACGAGGGCCTGAAAGAGGTCTTCCACGACATCGGCACCATTGAGGACTACACCGGTAACCTGGCGCTGAGCTTCGTGGACTTCCGTCTGGATAAGGAGCCCAAGTACAGCATCAAGGAGTGCAAGGAGCGCGACGTGACCTACGCTGCCCCCCTGCGCGTGACTGCCCGTCTGCTGAACAAGGAGACCGGCGAGGTCAAGGACCAGGAAATTTTCATGGGCGACTTCCCGCTGATGACCGATGCGGGCACCTTTGTGATCAACGGTGCCGAGCGTGCCATTGTCAGCCAGCTGGTCCGTTCTCCCGGCGTATTCTACGGAGATGCCAAAGATAAGGTAGGCAACGACCTGTACAGCGCAACCATGAACCCCAACCGCGGTGCATGGCTGGAGTACGAGACCGATGCCGCCAACGTGTTCTATGTCCGTATCGATAAGAACCGTAAGCTGCCTGTCACCGTGCTGTGCCGTGCGCTGGGCCTTTCCTCTGATGAGGAGATCCTGAACTTCTTTGGCGAGGATGAGCGCATCCTGGCCACTCTGGAGAAGGACACCACCAAGAACCAGGACGAGGGCCTGCTGGAGGTCTACCGCAAGCTGCGCCCCGGCGAGCCCCCCACGGTGGAGTCCGCTACCAACCAGATCAACATGCTGTTCTTCGATCCGCGCCGCTACGACCTGTCTCGTTTTGGCCGCTACAAGATGAACAAGAAGCTGTCTCTGGCCCGCCGCATCACCGGCTTTGTTGCCGCTGAGAACATCGTTGCTCCCCTGACCGGCGAGATCATCGTTGAGGCCAAGGGCAAGATCACCCGTGAGCTGGCCGAGAAGGCAGATGCCGCCGGTGTGGATACCGTTGTTCTGAGCATTGATGGCAAGAAGGTCAAGGTCATCACCAACGGCTGTGTGGACGCACAGGGCTTCTTCTCCTTTGATGTCAAGGAGTGCGGCATCAACGAGCGCTGCTCCTTTGATGAGATCAAGAAGATCCTCGACACCACCTCCGATGTGGAGGAGCAGAAGGAAATGCTCCGCCGCAACCATGACCAGCTGATCGGCCGCACCGTCACCGTGAAGGACATCCTGTCCTCCATCAACTACCTGAACGGTCTGGGCCACGGCGTTGGCACCACCGATGATATCGACCATCTGGGCAACCGCCGCATCCGCAGCGTTGGTGAGCTGCTGCAGAACCAGTTCCGCATCGGCTTCTCCCGCATGGAGCGCGTCATCCGTGAGCGCATGACTCTGCAGAGCCAGGATCAGAGCGTTATCACCCCGCAGGCACTGATCAACATCCGTCCTGTGGTTGCCGCCATCAAGGAGTTCTTCGGCTCCTCTCCGCTGTCTCAGTTCATGGATCAGAACAACCCTCTGGCTGAGCTGACCCACAAGCGCCGTCTGTCTGCTCTGGGCCCCGGCGGTCTGAGCCGTGACCGCGCAGGCTTCGAAGTCCGCGACGTTCATTACAGCCACTATGGCCGTATGTGCCCCATTGAGACCCCTGAAGGCCCCAACATCGGTCTGATCTCCTATCTGGCATCCTACGCCAAGATCAACGAGTACGGCTTCGTTGAGGCTCCCTACCGCAAGGTCAAAAAGACTTACGACGAAAACGGCAAGCTGATCGATCAGGTCGTTACCGATGAAGTGGAGTATATGACCGCTGACGTTGAGGACGAGTACGTTGTTGCTCAGGCCAACGAGCCTCTGGATGAGACCAAGCACTTCATCCGTCCCCGTGTTTCTGCCCGCCGCCGCGATGACATCCTGGAAATCGATGCCGATAAGGTCGATTATATGGACGTTTCGCCCCGAATGATGGTCTCTGTTGCGACCGCCTGCATCCCCTTCCTGGAGAACGATGACTGTAACCGTGCTCTGATGGGCTCCAACATGCAGCGTCAGGCAGTGCCTCTGATGGTCACCCAGCAGCCCATCGTGGCTACCGGTATGGAATACAAGGCTGCCACTGACTCCGGCACCGCTGTTCTGGCAAAGAACGACGGTATCGTTGAGAAGATGGATGCCGACCACGTCACCGTCCGCAATGCACAGGGCGGCGTGGACAACTACCCGCTGGTCAAGTTTGCCCGCTCCAACGCAGGCACCTGCATCAACCAGCGCCCCATCGTTGAAGTGGGCGAGAGCGTCAAGGCCGGTCAGGTGCTGGCCGACGGCCCCGCAATGCGCAACGGTGAGATCTCTCTGGGTAAGAACGCCCTGATCGGCTTTATGACCTGGGAGGGCTACAACTACGAGGACGCTGTCCTGCTGAACGAGAAGATCGTCCGCGAGGATGTGTACACCTCGATCCATATTGAAGAGTACGAGACCGAGTCCCGTGACACCAAGCTCGGACCTGAGGAGATCACCCGTGATATCCCCAACGTCTCCGAGGATGCCCTGAAGGATCTGGACGAGCGCGGCATCATCCGCATCGGTGCCGAGGTCAAGAGCGGCGACATCCTGGTCGGCAAGGTCACCCCGAAGGGTGAGACCGAGCTGACCGCTGAGGAGCGCCTGCTCCGCGCCATCTTTGGCGAGAAGGCCCGCGAAGTCCGTGATACCTCTCTGCGTGTGCCCCACGGCGAGTACGGCATCATTGTGGATGTCAAGGTCTTTACTCCTGAAAACAGCGATGAGCTGCAGCCCGGTGTCCGCGAGGTCGTCCGCTGCTACATCGCTCAGAAGCGTAAGATCAGCGTCGGCGATAAGATGGCAGGCCGTCACGGCAACAAGGGTGTCGTTTCCCGCATCCTGCCGCAGGAGGATATGCCCTACCTGCCCGACGGCACCCCGCTGGACATCGTGCTGAACCCCCTGGGCGTTCCTTCCCGTATGAATATCGGTCAGGTGCTGGAAGTCAACTTGGGCTACGCTGCCAAGGCATGCGGCATCAAGGTTATGACCCCCGTGTTCGATTCCGCGCGTGAGAACGACATCGGCGATACCTTCGATACCGCCCGTGAGCTGTGGCACGGTGAGAATGCTCCCGCATATCCCACCAAGCTGCCCAAGATCATGGGTGAGAAGGGCCACATCATCGACTTCTCCAAGATCGAGCTGGACCGTGATGGCAAGACCACCGTTTACGATGGCCGTACCGGCGAGAAGTTCGATAACCGCGTTACCGTTGGTTATATGTACTACCTCAAGCTGCATCATCTGGTCGATGATAAGATCCATGCCCGTTCCACCGGCCCCTACTCTCTGGTCACCCAGCAGCCTCTGGGCGGCAAGGCTCAGTTCGGCGGTCAGCGCTTCGGCGAGATGGAAGTCTGGGCTCTGGAAGCTTACGGTGCCGCTTACACCCTGCAGGAGATCCTGACCGTCAAGTCCGATGACGTTGAGGGCCGTGTCAAGACCTACGAGGCCATTGTCAAGGGCGAACCCATCCCGCAGCCCGGCATCCCCGAGTCCTTCCGCGTTATGCTGAAGGAGCTGCAGTCTCTGGGTATGGACGTTGTGGTCCAGGACAAGGATGGCAACGAGATCGATATGCGCCAGAACTTCGACGACGAAGAGACCGGCTTTGATATGCGTGATGTTGCAGGTTCCGAGACTGTTACCAACGAGAATGAGCTGCTGAACGATTACACCATCAAGGATGCTGACGCAGGCTTCGATGATCCTTCTGTGCTGGAAGATGACAACTCCGGCAGTGCGGCTCCCGCTTCCGACGAAGTGGATTTTTAACTAGAGATTAAGAAAGGGTTCGTTTCATGGAAAACAACGTTTTCGATTCCATTAAAATCGGCCTGGCTTCTCCGGAGCAGATCCGCAACTGGAGCTACGGCGAGGTCAAGAAGCCTGAGACCATCAACTACCGCACCCTGAAGCCGGAGCGCGACGGCCTGTACTGCGAGCGCATTTTTGGACCTACCAAGGACTGGGAGTGCCACTGCGGCAAGTACAAGCGCATCCGCTACAAGGGCAAGATCTGCGATCGCTGCGGTGTCGAGGTCACCAAGGCAAAGGTTCGTCGTGAGCGCATGGGCCACATTGAGCTGGCCGCGCCCGTCAGCCACATCTGGTACTTCAAGGGCATCCCCAGCCGCATTGGCCTGATGCTGGACATCAGCCCCCGCCTGCTGGAGAAGGTCCTGTACTTTGCAAGCTATATCGTTACCAATCCCGGTCTGACCCCGCTGGAAAAGAAGCAGCTGCTGACCGAGAAGGAATACCGTGAGATGCGTGAGCGCTACGGCGATGAGTTTGAGGCATCCATGGGTGCTGAGGCCATCCAGGAGCTGCTGAAGGAGATCGATCTGGATCAGCTGAGCGCTGAGCTGACCGCTGAGGTGGAAAAGTCCTCCGGCCAGAAGAAGGTCCGCATCCTGAAGCGTCTGGAGGTCGTTGAGGCATTCCGCATTTCCGGCAACCGCCCCGAGTGGATGGTCATGGACGTGCTGCCTGTGCTGCCGCCTGACCTGCGCCCCATGGTCCAGCTGGACGGCGGCCGCTTTGCCACCTCTGACCTGAATGACCTGTACCGCCGCGTCATCAACCGCAACAACCGTCTGCGCCGCCTGCTGGAGCTGGGCGCTCCTGACATCATCGTGCGCAACGAGAAGCGTATGCTGCAGGAGGCTGTGGACAGCCTGATCGACAACGGCCGCCGCGGCCGTCCGGTCACCGGCCCCAACAACCGTGCACTGAAGAGCCTTTCTGATCTGCTGAAGGGCAAGCAGGGCCGCTTCCGTCAGAACCTGCTGGGCAAGCGTGTTGACTACTCCGGCCGTTCCGTTATCGTCGTCGGCCCTGAGCTGAAGATGGATCAGTGCGGTCTGCCCAAGGAGATGGCTCTGGAGCTGTTCAAGCCCTTCGTGATGAAGGATCTGGTCGAGAAGGGTGTTGCCAACAACATCAAGTCTGCCCGTAAGATGGTCGAGCGTGCAAAGCCCGAGGTCTGGGACAGCCTGGAGACCGTGATCAAGGGCCACCCGGTCCTGCTGAACCGTGCACCTACCCTGCACCGTCTGGGCATTCAGGCCTTCAACCCCGTGCTGGTCGAGGGCCGTGCCATCAAGCTGCACCCCCTGGCATGTACCGCATTCAACGCCGACTTCGACGGTGACCAGATGGCAGTTCACCTGCCCCTGGGCGAGGATGCCTGCCGTGAGGCCAAGATGCTGATGCTGGCTTCCGGCAACCTGCTGAAGCCCTCTGACGGCGCACCTGTTACCGTTCCTACTCAGGATATGATCCTGGGCAGCTACTACCTGACCACCGTTCGTGAGAACGAAGAGGGTGCAGGCAAGATATTCCGTGATGAGAACGAGGCCCTGATGGCCTATGCAGAGCACGTTGTGACCCTGCACGCTCCCATCAAGGTCCGTCGCACCATGGTCATTGATGGTGTGGAGCGCACCGGTCTGGTGGATGCCACCGTCGGCCGGATCATCTTCAATAACCCCGTTCCTCAGAACCTGGGTTATATCGACCGCACCGACCCGGAGCACTGGCTGGAGTATGAGGTCAGCTTCCGCGTGACCAAAAAGACCCTGCCCGACATCATTTCCCGCTGCATGACCCGCAATGGCACCCGTGCCTGCGCAAAGATGCTGGACTCCATCAAGGCTCAGGGCTATAAGTACTCCACCCTGTCTGCAATCTCTGTTGCTGTGTGTGACGCTGTCATTCCTCCGCAGAAGGACGAGCTGATCGCTGACGCGGATAAGCAGGTCTCTCAGGTCAACAAGCTGTTCAACCGCGGCCTGATCTCTGAGAACGAGCGTTACACCCAGACCATCAACATCTGGCAGGCAACCACCGATAAGGTCTCCAAGGCTCTGGCAGCCAACCTGCCCAAGGACAACGAGATCTTTATGATGGCTGATTCCGGTGCGCGTGGTTCTATGAACCAGATCAAGCAGCTGGCCGGCATGCGCGGCCTGCTGGCCAACACCGCAGGTAAGACCATCGAGATGCCCATTCGTGCAAACTACCGCGAAGGTCTGAACATCCTGGAATATTTCGTTTCCGCCCGTGGCGCTCGTAAGGGTCTGGCCGATACCGCTCTGCGTACCGCTGACTCCGGCTACCTGACCCGCCGCATGGTCGATGTCTCTCAGGAGGTCATCGTCCGTGAGATCGACTGCGGCACCACCGACGGCCTGTGGGTCTCTGAGATCCACGAGGGCAAGGAGAAGATCGAGAGCTTCCGTGAGCGTATCATCGGTCGTTACGCCGTGGGCGATGTGATCAACCCCGTCACCGGCGAGGTCATCGTACCTGAGGGCAAGATGATCGACCTGTACGATGCCAACGACATCGAGGCTGCAGGCATCACCAAGCTGAAGATCCGCAGCCTGCTGACCTGCCGCGCCAAGGTGGGTGTCTGTGCACACTGCTACGGCAGCGATATGGCAAACGGTGAGCCCGTCCAGCTGGGCGAGTCCATCGGTGTCATCGCAGCAGAGTCCATCGGCGAGCCCGGTACCCAGCTGACCATGCGTACCTTCCATACCGGCGGTATTGCATCTGCTGAGGATATTACCCAGGGTCTTCCCCGTGTTGAGGAGCTGTTCGAGAGCCGCCGTCCCAAGAGCATGGCCATTATGAGCGAGATCTCCGGTGTTGTCTCTCAGGATGACACCAAGAAGAACGTCGTCATCAAGGTCACCGGCAAGGATGAGAACGGTGCCGAGGTGGTGAAGAGCTACTCCATCCCCTTCACCCAGCATGCTCGTGTCATGCCCGGCGATCGTGTGGAGAAGGGCGACATCATCACCCGCGAAGGTGTTCTGTATCCCCAGGATATCCTGGCCATCAAGGGTCTGAGCGATGTGCAGAACTACCTGATCAGCGAGGTCCAGAAGGTCTACCGTCTGCAGGGCGTTGAGATCAACGATAAGCATATCGAGGTCATCGTCCGTCAGATGTGCCGCAAGGTCCGCGTGACCGACTCCGGCTCCTCCGACCTGATCGGCGGTGCACTGGCAAACCGTCTGGAAGTTGAGAACATCAACGCCGAGCTGCAGAAGCGCATTGATGACGGTGAAGAGGGCATCAAGCTGGTGGAATACCAGCAGGTGCTGCTGGGCATCACCAAGGCTGCCCTGGCAAACGAGTCCTTCCTGTCTGCCGCATCCTTCCAGGAGACCACCCGTGTCCTGACCGAAGCCGCCATCAAGGGCAAGGTTGACCCGCTGGCCGGCCTGAAGGAGAATGTCATCATCGGTAAGCTGATCCCCGCTGGTACCGGTCTGCCGGAGGTGCGTGAGGATCTGAAGCGCCGTGAGCAGGAGCGCGACGAGGCTGTTGCCGCTGAGCTGGCTGCAGCAAACCAGCAGTAAAACTCTGTCTGCCCGGAACTGAATCGATCCATGAGCCGCCTTTCCCTGAACGCAGGGGAGGGCGGCTTTTTTGATTTGAAACTCCCTCTGTCATTGCTTCGCAATGCCACCTCCCTCTGGGAGGGAGGCCTGCCTGGCCCGAAGCAGGGGAAAGGCCCCCTCTGAGAGGGGGCTGTCTGCGCAGCAGACTGAAGGAGTAAAGGAAAAATCAGCGGCTGAGTCCTTCGGCGAATAAAACAAAAAAATATTGGAAAAACTGTTGACATTCCTAATCAAAACGAGTATTATATAACTGTTGCGCGTCCCCATAGGGGAAGTGCGGCTAAAAAGTCGGAAAAATCCGATGTTCACTATTAAGAAAGGAGAAACAAAATGCCTACTTTTAACCAGCTTGTACGCAAAGGCCG